>Ga0179593_1621195_pt1 | contig 11571 bp, 16 predicted proteins | sample CZODoug2_1_08_16_FD_185931 | JGI IMG/M metagenome (GOLD analysis project Ga0179593, IMG submission 185931) | Vadose zone soil fungal communities from Angelo Coast Range Reserve, California, USA - CZODoug2_1_08_16fungal (PacBio error correction) | ecosystem: Environmental > Terrestrial > Soil >...
GAACAGGGGAAGTGGAAAAGAGGTAGAGCTGCATCATTTCTTTATTCATGGCTTTCAAAGCTCTGTTGCTGAAATAGGGGGAGGGTGGGGGGAAAGGAGGAGGAAAGGAAGAAAGTTGTTTGGGTCACCACCACCTCCCTATTATCTCCATCCTCAGCCACGCTCGGGAAAGGGGGGATAAAGGAAAAGGGAGAGGGGGGGAAAATATCTCTCAATAGACAACCACAACTTATTATTATTAACAATCTATATATGGGGGGACCGTCGGTACAAATAAGGAAAAGAAAAAAGGAAAAAAAGGAGGAGGAGAAAGAAAGGTCGGTGGTGGTTCCCCAAACAATTCCTTGTAACCTTATACAATTCCTAGTTAATGGGAAAAAAAGAAAGAATCAGACATGCTGCAGCTCTACTCTTTTCCAACGTCTATTGCTTAAAGAAAGAAGACGTTGTAAGAGTCTAGAAGGAAGGGGATGAAAGGGGGGAAAGAAAAGAAAGGGAGGGAAGGTTGAATCCGAACGGGAATATCTCTCAATCATCTATTCCTTATTTACCATTTTAGGAAAGGCAGATGAGAGGAGGAGGGGAAAAAGAAAAAGGAGGGGGAAAGGGGGGGGGGGGGGGGGAGGGGGAGACCGCCAGCTGGTGCCGGCTTCTCTACTTAACTCTACTAACTATCCGTGGGTTTTCAGATGGCGGGAGGGGAAAGGGAAAAAGGTCAGCCGGCCGTTATATCTAGTACAATCGTCCCTCTATCGGGTCCGCTCAGAAAAAAAGGAAGGGAAGAAAAAAAGGCTGCCAGGATCGTGATAATTTATCATTTGCTCCATCTACACCATCAGCCGCTCTGATCGGGTGGGAGGGGGAAAAGGGGGAAAAAAAAAGGGGAAAAAAAAAAGTGCATACTATGACTGAATATCTTCCGGCGTTCTGCAACTCGGAAAGAACGGCGTAAGAGAGGGAAGAGAGGGAAAAAAAAGAAGGGGGGGAAGGGCTCATGCCCAGCGGATCTCTCCCATCTAGATTCTAACTATATCAATCGGGGGGGAGATGATAGAGAAAAGGGGGGGGAAAAGAAAGAGAGGGGGAGAACCGCAATCGCTCCTCTCCACTTATTCATGAAAAAAATAGCTTAGGCTAGAAGAAAAAAAGGAAGCAGGGGGGAAGGGGGGGGGGCCAGATTATACGTTTTATTATAGGGAACCGTATTCGGCAGAGGGGAGAGGGAGGGAAAAGAAAAGAGAGAAAAGGTGAAGCGTCCATTCGCGAGAATTTTGCTTGACCAGCGAACAAGGAGAAAAAAGAAAAAAAAAAAAAGGGAAGGAAAAAAACGATTTGCATCGTATTTCTTCCTCTTTTTTTTAGTTTCCAGTGGGTACAACACGGAGGGGGGAGAAAAGGGGGGGGAAAAAAAGGGGTACGATCTTTTTGCGCACGACTTATTCTTTCGGAGCCGTCGCGTCCTTGAGGCAGCCCCGTGCTTACAAAAAGGGGGAAAAGGAAAGGAAGAGGGGGGGGGGGGAGAGAAAGGTGTCGGTTTCATCACCAACCTATATTCCCCGGGTCACTGAGGCTGAAAGGAAAAGAACTCATCCCCCTGAAAAGGAGGGGGGAAAGAGGGGGGGGGGGGGGAGAGGGAGGGGGAAGGATCGCGTGTTCTTCTCTCTTTAATCTTTGAGCTCTGAAAAGGCTCCCATTTCCCACATGACAGGGGGAGGGGGGGGGGAGAAAAAGAAAAAAGGAGAGAAGCGCGGCGCGGGACCACTAACATTCCTACACCTTACCTCTGAACAAATATTACTCATTTCTCCGGTGTGGGGAAAAAAGGAAGGAAAAGGGGGGAAGAAGGAACCCAACTTGATACCACTACTTATCTATTTTTATTCTCTACCCCCCAACCGTGGGAAAAGATCAATACGCCATGGCAGAGAGGGGAGAGGAAGGGGGAAAAAGAAGGAAGGGAAAAAGAAAAGGGGAAGAAGGGAGAATTAAGTCCTCGGCCCGAGATGCACCTCTCCTCCTTTATTATCACACTTTTCCATCAAACAAAAAAAAAAAAAAAGAAAGCCACGTCCTGGCGGACAAAGAGAAAAAAGGAGAAGGGGAGAAAAAAGGAGAAAAGAAGGGGGGGGGAAGAAGAGAGCCCAGAAAGAGTAGGGCCGAGGCAACCTATCCCTCCTCTCATTGTCATATGCCCGGATTAAGGAAGGCGATGATCCCGCACAAGGGAGGAGGGAAAAAAAGAGAAAAAAAAAGGGAAGGGAAAAAAAGAATGTAGGCAACGATCGGCTTCCGAGGGGCATGTCCGAAGGGGGTGCGCTAGAATGAAAAAAAAAAAGAAAGGAAGGGGGAGGGAAACCGCAGCGCGATGCAGCCGCCGAGTAACGATCACCGACAATGGATTCCAATTTTCTACCGGAGGCATCTGAACGATCCCCATTAGGAAAAGAGAAAAAAAAGATAAAAGGGAAAAAAGAAGGGGGGGGAAGAGGAAAAAAAAAGACAACGAACCAGCGCCAGCAGGTGATCAATTCCGCTGAATGTTTTTTCATTCAGCCAGACTCAAATCCACCCTTTAACAAAGAAAAATATACGAAACGCATGAATGGGAAAAAGAAAGGAGGAAAAAAAAAAAAAAAAAAAAGAAAGAAGGGGTCTCCCGCTCGATGGGCGTTTGTTATTGACTCCTTTATTATCCTTTGTCTTCAATTAATAAAGGGTCAGCGCAGAAGGTGGAGGGAGAGGAATGGGTGGGGAGAAAAAAAGAAAAAAAAAGGGGGAGGGGAGAGAGGGGGGGGGGAGAGGCCCGCCGCAGTCCTGGTTAACGCCTTTTTACCGCATTGTTGTAATTTCCACTCTATAAGAAAAAGCCTCGATGCGCTGTGGAACACCAAAGGAGAAGATGAGGGAAAAGGGGAAAGAGAAAAAGGGGGGGAGGAGAGAAGGGGGGGGGGTCAAACCGCGGCTCGAGCGTCTGCACACAGTTCTTCGCCTTGAACTTACAACCTTGCCTTTCAAAATGCTTTTTAAAAAGGGCGGAGGCCGCTCACCAAAGGAAAGAAAAAGAAGGGGGGGAAAAAAGAAAAAAAAAAAAGAGAAGAAACCTTCTGGACTGTATTTCCCCCCCCCCATCCTTGCTCCACCGGATCCTAAGGCTCAATTAAACGAAAAAAAGAAGAGGGGGGAAAGAAGGGGGAAGGAGGGGACTCGGGTCGCTTCTGCCCATTCTGCGTTTCGCATATTTTGACGGGTTTACTCGGGGTTTAGTAGGGATCTTGCAAACAGGAAAGAGGAAGGGGGGGAAGAAAGCGAAGGGAAAAGGAAGGGGAAAAAGGAAGAACCCGCTGATTTATGTCTTGCCCGTGATTTTTCCGTCTATTATTGTCGCGTGAAAGGGGGATGGGGGGGGGGAAAAAAAGGAAAGGAGGAAGAAAGGGGGAGGAGGAAGCGCGCTGCCGGTGAAAGCACGGTTCTGGGCTCATTCATCGTTGTCTCATCTTTCCCTTTTTCATGGAAAACAAGGACTGCCTAGGAGAAGGGAAAGGGGGAAAAGGAAGGGGGGGGAAAGAGGAGACAGGGATCTGCCTCGGCTCCAACTATCACTCCTTTCATCTTTTTGCTCGCAGCATTTGGCGTGATCATCGCGAAAAAAAAAGGGCCGTTTGGTTTTTTAAAGAAGGAAAGGGAAGAGGAAAAGAAAAAAGAAAAAAAAAGGGAAGGAGGAAAAGACCAGGACGTGCGTTAGTTTCCTAGCTTTCTCTCCCTCTTGTTCACTCTTGTCTCAAGAAAATTGGGAGCTTACGCCACAGAAGGAGGGAGGGGGGGGGGGAAAGAAGAAAGAAGTGAAAAAAGAGAGCCCGACACGCGGTTTGGTTGACTCTATTACTCTTCCTTCTGTCAGTGCCTTGTTCGAAGGGTAATGAACGAACGGGAAATAGGGGAAAGGGGAGGGGGAGAGAAAGAAAAAAAAAAGAAAGAGAAAAGGAACCTCTATTCCCGTCAATGTGGTATCCCGTTGTTTCATTGCTGTCGCCATGGGGGGGGGAGGAAAAAAAGGGAGGGAAAAAAAAGAAAAAAGGGAAGAAAAAGAGGGAAAAGAGGAGTCCTCTTTGTTCCGCGGTCCCTGTTTAGGCCTGTTCGTGTGTTCCCAACGCGCAGTTAGCAGGAAAAGGGGGAGGGAAGAAAAAAGAAGAAAAGGGAAAGGAGGGTGGGACATGGAGGCGGATCGGCAGCGCTCACCGATTTCCATCGAGACGAACACGCGAATTAAAGTAAATCGCTAAAGGGAAAAAAGAAGGAGAGGGGAAGGGGGCTGAGGATGTGACTTTCAAGCTCAGTGACCCGGGTCGTATATTTTGGTGATGCACAAAGAGCGGAAGAAACCAAACGGAAAAGAAGAGAAGGAAAAAAAGGAGGGGGAAAAAGGGGGGAGAAGCACCCCGTCAACGTACTCCTACTTCTCTAACTCTACATTCTATTAAGAGAGAATCGTACAAGGTGGGAAAAAAAAAAAAAGGGGGGGGGAAAAACCTGGAATCGTGCCCTAATCTAATCCATACTATTCAAATCTTTCTGAAAAGAGCTCACCCGGGGAGAGGGGAAGAGAAAGGAGAAAAGGGGGAAAAAGAGAGGAGAAGTGAAAACGCTTCACCGTTCTATTTCTCCTGACTTATGGCTTATTGTCTCTCTAGCTTCAAGGAAGAATACGGGAAAGAGGGGGGGGAAAGAAAGGGAGAAAAGGGGGGAAAAGGGGAAAAAAGAGAAGCACGAAGCTTCCGTTTTTCCGGTCCTTTCACCGTTTATCAGTATAAACCGATAGATTCAATAAAATGAAAAAAGGGAAAAAAAAAAAGAAAGGAAGAGAAGGGGGGGGGAGAATGAGAAGGAACAGGAGGATTGCTTCCTTCACTCACACCTGCCTCTGCAGGGGTTGAGGCCGCGAGGGGAAAGAAGGAAAAAGAAAAAAGAGAGCAGCTTCATCGTAGTTCACTAGGTCGTCTGTTGCTTCTAACTTTTTTTCCAATTCCGCCCCCCCAAAGAAAAGGGGGACCCCATGAATCATTCTCGACGATCCTGCAGCCTGCTGCGAAAAAAAGAAGGCGTGGGGGGAGAGGAAAGAAGAAGAAGAGAAGAAAGAAGGAGAAGGTGAAAGTAGCCTAGCTGTCCGACTTTTGTGTCCCGAAAAAGGCCCGCCCAAGAGGGGAAAAAAAAAGCAAAGGAGAGAGAGGGCGCCTTCACCATCTGGCACGTACTGAAAGAAAGAAAAAAAAGAAGAGAAAAAGGCGATCGCAGCGCCTGTCCGGGTCGGCATCCTTATCTCTTATTTCGTTTATCTTCCCGGGGGAAGGGAAAGGGAGAGGGGAAAGGGAAAAAAGGGTAGACCAATGCCCTCGTACGGAATGTCTCATCTCTTCCCAACTTTTATCTGAGAACTTTCCAAGTAACCGTTTAAAGAGGGAGATGAAGAGGAAGGGGAGGGGAAGGGAGGAAGGATTTGTTTGCAATATTAAACATAGAATTGGAAAAGGTGTCGCCCGTACGGGGGGGGGCAAACCTCCCTTTATATCCGCCGCGCAAAAAGGGGGTCCTATGTCCCGAATGCCCGAGGAGATGGGGGATGGAAGAGAAAAGAGGAAGGGGGAGAGAGAATGCGCGGTCAAATAGTCATCTCTCTCATTTCTGTACCCCGTGCAACCGTTCCTATCTTGTTAGGGAAGTAAGATGGGAGTGGTGGTGAAAAAAAAAGGAGGAGAAAGGAAAGGGGGGAAAAAAATCCGATAGCCAGCGATTTCCATCCATTCATCCTCTCAGGGCTGCAGCTCTACTAGGTGCAAAAAAGGAAAAAAGGAAGGGAAAAGGGTGTGTTAAAAAAAAAAAAGAACACCCAACATTTTTCGACTTTACCTCTCATCTACAGGGGACGGCCTTTTCTGAAAAAGTGTGAAGAAAAGGAAAAAGGAGGGAAGAAAAGGGGGGGGATTTGTTTCGAGTCGTTATCTATTGCTTCTCTTATTTTTCTTATAATACCAAAGGGGAAGCGTCTGCGAAGGAAAAGAGAGAAGAAAGGGGAAAGGGGGGAGAAAAAGGAGGAAAAGAGAACTTTCACAATTTCTCCGGCCTGGAAAAGCACGCGGACAAGCAGGAAAAGAGGGGAAGGGGAAAAAAGTGGGGGGGAAAAGAGCATCGGCTTGCAGGATCGAGACTTTCTCTTGGCGACATAGAAATCGCCAGGAATTGCAGGCCACTGGGGAAGAGGGGAAAAGGAAAAAAGAGGAAAAGACGGAAAATGAGCGAAGAGCGTCCCCTGCGTGGCTGCAACTCTTCTTGTCCCTGACTGTCTGGTACAGGGAAAAGAAGGGAAAAAAAAGGGGGGGGGAAAGGAAGAAAAGAGAGCGAACATCATATTCTAACAGAGCAAGCGATTTGGAGATGCTAGATTAGTCTTTCCGGGAAATACCTCTCGTTTCGAACAAGCAGAGAGAAGAAAGAAAAGAAGAGGAAGATGAAAAAGGGCAAGGATTTTTTCCAGATTACGTTTAGGATCCACTTTGCCCGGAATACGTGAAGCGCCGGAGGAGAAAGAAGAAAGGAAAGGGAGGAGGAAAGAAAAGGGGGTGAGCTTTGACCATCTCACCCGCCAAAACATTACCCCTCTTATGAAGAAAACCGTGAGATTCTCAGAAGAGGGGGAGAGGGGTGGGGGGAGAAGAGGAGAAAGAGAAAAAAAGAAAGAAAGGGGGTGGCCCAACTGTCCGATCTTTTTCTCATCTACTTATCGTTCTTATAAAAGGGCGTCCCGTGGCGGGGGGGGGAAAAGGAGGAAAAAAAAGGGGGAAAAGGGGGGTCCTGCGCGCCGTTGTCGTTTTTCCTCCCAACATATACTTACCCGGGGAAAGGGGGGGAGAGAAGGGAAAAAGAAAAGAAAGAGGAGGGGAGAAAGAAGGGGGAATGTGCTGGAATCGCGTGATTCTTCTCGCTGGAATCGTTTATGCGTGCCGATCCGCAGGGACCACTGGCAGGTCATTGGAGGGGGGGGGGGGGGGGGAGAAGAAAAGAAGGGAAGAGGGAGGAGAGGAGGGGGAACAAACGAACAGCCTAACAGTACTGCTTAACAAAATTACTCCAATTCTTTTACACGTGTATCCGAAGGAAAAAAGGGGAAGGGGGGAAAAAGTGAGAAAAAGGAGACCCACCCGTGACGGGAATAGAGGTTTTTTTCTGCTGACCCCCACCGTCGTGAAACAATTCAATACGCAGAAAAAGAGGGTTGAAGTCAGTTCAAGGAGAGGGAAGGGGAAAAAAGAAAAAAGGAAAAAAGGGCGAAAGAAGGAGGAAGAGGACGAGATGCAACACCTCGCCGCCTTTATGATCACACTTTCCATCCAACCAAAAAAACTCCCCAAAGAAGGCGTCACGCGCAACAAGTGAGAGGGGGAGAGAAAAGGGGGGGGAAAAAAAAAAAAAGGGAAGGGGAGGGAAAAGGGGGGCCGGAGGAACGATCCCGCCTCTCATATTCATATTCCCTTATTAAACCAAACTCCTACCTTCTCTATCCCAGGGGAGAGTCACCACGATGCCCAAGGAGGGGGGAAGAGTGGAAAAGAAAAAAAAAAAAGGAAGGAAGGGGAGAAGAAAATAGGACTGACGAGGCGTTCTTCCTTTCTCATATCCATTTAAACAGGAAAGATGCCGACAAAGAGAAGGAAGAAAGAAGAAAAAAAAAAAGAGGAGGGAGAAAAACCAAAACCTTATTCATTTCAACTCTAACATCCCCATTTGGGAAAAAAATCATCGCTCGGAAAAAAGACAAAGGGAAAAAAAAAAAGAAAAAGAAGAAAAAAAAAGGGAAAGAAAGGGGTCAATTCCGCTGAAGGTGTTCATGAAGCCGACTCAACTCCACCGTTAAACCAGAAAAATATGCGCCACCGCAAGGAAAGGGGAAGAAAAAAAAAAAGGAAAAAGGGTGAGGGGGACATCATTAACTCCCGCTCGATGGGCGTTCGTTATTTACTGCCTTTCGTATCCTGTTGCTCAATTAATTTAAATGGGGAGGGAGAAAGGTGGAGGGATCAGGAGGGGGGGGGAAAAAAAAAAAAAAAGGAGGAAAAAGGGGGGGGGGGAGGCAAGACCGAAGTCCCCTGGTTAACCGCCTTTTGCCTGGCATGTTTTAATTTTCCACGCGATACCTGTTTTCATGACTCTCGATGGCGAAAAAAAGTCGAATCTTCGCAAAAAATGGTGGGGGGGGGAGAAGAGAAGAGAAAAAAAAAAAAAGGGGGAAGAGGGAGAGAAGGGGGGGGGAAAAAAAGGGGGGCAGACGAGCGTCGCACACAGTTCTTCGCCTGTAACTTACAACCCTTCCTGTCAAATGTCGTTAACCCAGACTAGGGGGGGGCGGCCGCTCACCCAAATGAGAAAAAAGAGGAAAGGAAGGGGGGAGAAAGGATGGTCTAACCGGACGAGCATCCACCTTCTGCACTTTATTTCCATTCCTTCGTCGCCACGTATAAAAAAAAGAATAACGACCATCGTAGCGGGGTGGAGGGGGGGAAGAAAAAAAGGGGGGGAAAAAGAAGGGGGGGAAGGGAGGGGAACATTCCCTGCGGTTCTCTATGGGGACGGGTGGAAAGGGTGGGGGAAAGGGGGGGGGGGGAAAAAGAGGAAATGCTGGTCGATGTTTTTCGGTGGGTCTTTGGTGCGCGTTCCTAGGGAGGACAGCGGAGGGGAAAAAGGAGGGGGGAAAGGGAGGTTTGCCGGGCGATGATGTCGCGGGTTCAATCATGGGGATGTTCTCGTGGGGCCGAAGGGAGAAGAAAAAGGAAGGGGGGGAGAAAGGATGGGCTGAATGCATCTTTGTCGAAATCTTTGCCTGTTTCATTGCTATGCTCACGTGCAAGGAACTTCCCTCGGCATCCTATCCAGAAGGAGGGTTTTTGTGACTGAAAAGGGGGGGGGAAAAAAGGCAAAAAGAAAAGAGGGTGGGAAGGGAGGAAGGGGAGGGAGCATCCGCAGTGGTCGGCGTTTGGTTTTAATCCGGGCAATCTGCATATTAGAGGTCGGGATCGGAAGACGGCCCTACTCATGGCAGGGAGGAGGGAAAGGGGAAGAAAAAGAAAGAGGGGGAAGAGGAAAAAAGCCGCCCTTTGTGCGCGTGCGCATACGTTGCTTGGAAAAGGGCCGTTTTTTTTGGAGGGACAAGTGTGAGCACATAAGGAGGGGGAAGGGGGAGAGAGGGGAAAAAAAAAGAAGGAGGGAAGGGTAGGGGGGCAATCCGTGGTCTCTCTGTCATTAACTATACTTTACCCTGCTGAAAGGGGAAAATGCTTAAGGGAGAGGGAAAAAAAAAAAAAGGAAAAGGGGGGAGAAAGGGGGTGTCATTGCTGTCTCCATTTTGGCGGGCAGTTGCCCAGTTGAGAAAAAAAAAAAAAACCGTCACGAAAGGGAAAAAGGGAAGGGAGAAAAAAAGAAGGGGAAAGGGGGAAGGGCGTTGTTCCCGCGCCGCCAGGTTAGCGCTCATGATTTTCTGGCTGGCAGGGAGAAGAACGGATGAAAGGAAAGGGGAGAAAGAGGGGGGGATCGCTCACCTGATTCCATCGAGAAGAATCACGCGATTCCAGGTCAATCTCTCCGAAGAGTAGACTACATCAGCGGAGAAGAAAGAGAAGGGGGGGAAGGGAGAAGGGGGGGGGGGGAAAGGGAAAAAAGGCGCGCGACCACTTACCCTCTATCCTATCAACGACTATCTGAATTTTTAGGGCTTTACAAGACAAAGGGGGGGGGGAGAAAAAGGGGAGGGAGAAAGGAGGAGAAATCGATCGTACAAGTTGGGGGCAACCCCTTCTGATTGTTTGCGCATTGATTAAACCGCTATGTTTACCAAAGGGGGGAAGAGCGACTCCAGAAGGGGAAAAGGGAGAAAAAAAGGGGGAGGAGGGGGAGGGACGACCATCCGCGATGACGCTTCACCTTTCGATGTGCGCCTGACTGTAATGTGCGATGGTCGCAAAAGGGAGTCACGATGACAAAGGAAAGGGAAGGGGGAGAAGAAGGGGAGGAAAAGGAAAAGCGGAAGGGAGAAAAACGTTTTCTCCTAGCTAATGCTTTCGGTTTTCCGGCCTTGCATCCTTTAGAAGAGGTTAGAACGAGAGAATAAAGGGGGGAAAAAAGGGGGAAAAGAAAAAAAGGGAGAAAAGGGAAAAGGAGAGGGGAGAATCCGCTGGGCGATTATAAGTAACAAGGATGATGGCTTCAATTCAACCTCAAGCACAGGCCGAGGGGGGGGGGGAAGGGGAAGGAAGTCCGGGCCACGCATCTTGCATCCACGCGTTACGCTCTTAGACATAATCGTAGTTCAAAAGAGGGGAGGGGGAGAAGGGGGGGAAAGGGGGGGGGGAGGGGGGGGGGAAAGGGGGCGCCCATGATCCATTCTCTATCCTGCAGTCCGCTGAGGGAAAAATAAGGCGGTGGGGGGGAGAAGAAAAGAGAAAAGGCAGCGACTGGTGAAGTGCCTAGCTTTCCTAATGTTTTCCCGACCGCCGCGCCATCGTGGAAAAAACCTGGGATAGTCCTAGTAGAGGGACAAAAAAAAGGAGGAGAAGAAAAGAAAGGAGAGAATCGCTCCCGACTCGAAACAAAGCTATCTCATCTTCCTTCCTGTCCAGAAGAAAAGGATGGCCGGGGAATAGTTAAAAGGGAGGGGGGGAAAAGAAAAGGGGAAGGGGAGGGAAAAAGGCACACTCGTACGAAGGCTCAGCTCTCCAACTTTTATCGATACCTTGACTCCATAAAAGGGGGGGGGAAAAGAGTAGAGCTGCAGCAGGTAGGGAATGGAAGGGAGAAAGAAGGGAAAGAAGAAGGGGTTGGGGGGCACCACGAACCAGCCCTATTATATCCTCCTCCACTCTCTGAAGTGGGAAGATGTCCCGACAAGAGGGGAAGAGAGAAAAAAGAAAAAAGGAGGGGGAAAGGGAGGGAAAAGAAGGGAAATGGCTTCGGTCAAATATTCATCTCTCGATGCTTACATCGCAAGGAAATACGGTGGCCGAGGAGAAGAAGAAAGGGGGGGGGGGGGAAAAGGGGAAAAGGAGGGAAAAAAGAAGATAGCCAGCGATGGCCAGCCATTCATCCCTAAACATTCTTCATCTCTACTCTTTTCCAACGCTATAAGGGGGCTCCAGATAAAGGGGGAGAAGGAAAGGGGAAAAAGGGAAAGAAAGGGCAGGGGGGAAAGGGGGGAAAAAATCGAACGGTAAGATCCCCGCAATCATCGCTCCGGATGTACCTTACGGCGCTGCGATCGCTTTTTGGAAAGGAGGAGTCTGATGGAGGGGGGAAAGGGAGAGAGAAAAAGAGAAAATGGCTATTTTTCAGATGGCTTTGCCGTCTTGCACATTCGGACGGCGAGGTCACGGGAGAAGGAGAGGGGGAAGCGGTTCCGCTCCGATACCACCCCGCCTTCTTGGTTCCTCGAAGGAGAGAAAAGGAGAGGGGAGGGAAAAGGAAGAAAAAGAGGGGGGAGGGGGGGGAGGGGAAAAAAAAAGTTCGCGCCAGCGACCTCTGCACTACTATTATCTG
>Ga0179593_1627047_pt1 | contig 11571 bp, 8 predicted proteins | sample CZODoug2_1_08_16_FD_185931 | JGI IMG/M metagenome (GOLD analysis project Ga0179593, IMG submission 185931) | Vadose zone soil fungal communities from Angelo Coast Range Reserve, California, USA - CZODoug2_1_08_16fungal (PacBio error correction) | ecosystem: Environmental > Terrestrial > Soil >...
GGGCCATTGGGGGGAGGATAAGGAGACCTCTGGACCTATGAGAGGGAAAGAGGAGAGAAAAAGCGAATTGTCGAGGGGCCGTGGAGCCAGCTACCAAGGATTGACGGCATGTGAATCACGAAAATAAATTTCTCGCCCAAACTGGGGTCACCCCATCTAATAACTGGGGGCGGGGCCAGAAGAAAAGGAGAGGATCACGAAGATACTCGTCCCGCCGTACAGAGAGGGGTTTGTGATGGGGGGAAGTTGAAAACGGATTTCTTCTAACACCCATCGGGGCTTCACATCAAGAGAAGGAGATCAGTTAACAACAAGGACATCACGCTTCCGATGTCCAGGAACTTGACGATGATAAACAAACCAAAAAAAGAATAAACTTGGGCACCTGCGATTGGACATTCAGTGAACACCGCAAGGAAGGACAGCCACTCTCGACATTCATTTACAGAAGTGATTAACCAAAACAAAAGGGGGGGAGAAGGGGAGGGATATTACCTCAGACGGCTATGGTCACCAAGTGCGAACATCAGAAGTTTCAATCTAATCTTTCTTGTTGGATTGACATCGGGAAAGAAGGGGGAAAAAAAGTCGGCTTCCAAACTCAGTTGTCGTGAGTTCTGGCGAAGGGAGCAGGGATGGAACGAACTGAGCACCAGTGTGATTGGGTCTCAAAGACAGAGCACGTCACGGAAGAAAGGAAAGTGAACCAGCAGAGGGGGAGGGTCAAAAAAGAAAAGTACCTGGAGCAGGAGACTTAGAAGAGGAAAGCCCAAAGTAAAAAACGCACTCCGATCGGTCTCGGCGTCCCTAGCTCATTTTTAGAGAGGTGGGAGGATCAGTGGCAGGGACCTGCACATGTTGTGGGCAGGGAAGGAGACGGGGGTCTAACTAGAAGGAGGGTAAGGAGTCCCTGCAGTGGTAATGAAAGGTCAAGGTTGAATGATAGGAAGAAAGTTTACGAGATGGTGAAAATTGAATAGGGAAAAGATACGGTAAGGTCGCCACTCATGGGGGACCGAAGAAGCAGGGAAGGTCCACTTAGCAGACGGAAAAGGCCGCGCCGAAGATGCAAAAGACAAGGAAAGAGGTATATTTAAACCCAGGAAAACCCACACACCCCCCCCAGGCGGGTTAAGGTTAAACGGGAAGGTTTTGTTTGCCGCCAACGGTAACGTGACTCGATTTAACTTTTACCTCCGGGAACACGAAACTGCGCGGCGGGGAGGACATCAGTTCAACCGTGTAACAAGGGGGAATTAGAGAGTAACTAGGCTCATCCGAACCGAGACCTGATTCGTGACTGGACGGAGTAAAGAAGGTCAGAGAATATATGGACCTACTGTGTAAATCACAGAGGTTTTCGTACGGGGGAAGAAAGAGTGGGAAATACGGAAGTCGCTTCTTTACGGGGGGAGATACCAGTCTAAGGAACGAAAGATTGAACGAATATACCCACTAGCGTCGGAAGGTCCGGAAAGGGGGGGATGGGCACTGGGGGATTGGAATTCGCAAACACCGGACTGGAAGTCCCCCTTAAGGAGGAGGATCAGCCATTGCCAGCGAGTGAGATCAGGACAGGGTGTTGGGGTTGCCGCCCTAAAATTAGTCTTCTATCAAGATTGACCATCCCGGAAGTCAGACGGAAAAAAGGTGACGGCATATAAGACAAAATAGGAGTAGGAAAAAGAGTGCCTCGAAGAGGCGAAGGCTACATGAGATAGAAACTAAGAGTGCTTGCAAGGGGCGATCAAATTTTTTTGAAAGAAGCAAGAAGCGGGATTGTAGAATCAGAGAGGTCTCAGGAGAGAGGGGAACAGGAGTGGCCCGCCGGCATTGACTGCATACTCAGCAGAAACAATGAAGCCCTTGAGAAGAAGGTTCATTCGAAGATTTTGCGTCGTGGGAGGAAGAAATAAAGCCAAAGGGAAAGGGCGACTCTTCTATCTCAACTCCTTTAGGAGCAGAATGAAAGTAGTTTCATAGAGCGCGGTAGGGGGAGGGGAAACCAAGCGACAGGAAGAAGAAGTTAGAGATTTCTGGCTCCATAGCCTCAAAATGTGTAACACTGTTTAATGAGGAACCCTAATTTCAAGGAACCATGGATTCTGAAGGCAGGATGGGGCGGCAAACAGCCAGAATTGTAAAGGAAGAACACCGCGGGGAAATAGGAGAATGCCACACTCCCCAGTCTGCTGTGGGAGAGTCGGGAGAGTCTACATTCTGGCTCAAGAGAAAACTGACGCGGGAAGAAGGAGGGGCCAAGACCACCATTGACTGTCGAATAGATGAAAAAAAGCAATCAATTCAACAATAGATTTCGAGATCTAAAGGAACTCAAACCATGATCCTTAATTCACTTGAGGGAGCTCTCGTTGAGGAGCCAAGAGACCTGGAGGAGAATTGAGGGAAACAGGGGACTTTTACAACGACTAAAGATCATAAAAATTGAGCAGTTGAACAGGAAACTACCGAGGAGGATTTGCTGGGGGGGTGCATGAAAGCATCTTCTCCTGCTCGGCGTGTGGGCCCGAAAAAGTACGATGCTGGAACGGCGCCGAAGAAGGGAGGTTGAGGGGGATGTCGGAAACAAAATCTGCTCCTTTGTACCAAGTTGGCGCAGATGGGTGTACAAGTATGCTTCAGTCGAAAAGGAAGCACGTGTGGATGGTGGAAGACAGTTCGGTCGCTGCACGGAAGCACAGCCCCAGTTTTTAGCGCGGAAAGATCTGTGGCACGGAGGGGGTTTCAATCAGCAGCAGAGACCTCAAAAGGGAGTAGGCCCAGATTGGGCGGGGGAATACAAAAGTCAGTTCACATGCCGAAGTAAGCAAAGAATGCTTGCAAAGGAAAGTGCGGGTTGCCTCCGGCCGAAGCTGGGCCCCAATGGAAGGTTTTCAAGCGCAGAGGCAGCTCGCTGACTTAAATTAGCGCGGAGGGGGCAAAATCCAACGGAAATAGAGGACCGTAAAACATGAGAGGACCTCGCCGGGGGTTAGTCGCGGAATTGCCTGTGGCCATACCCATCCCATCGATGTAGGAGGGCCTAGAGGAGGGCGGGAGGAAATCGTTCCTCATGACGCAAAGAGGAAAAGGCGCGCCGCAGCAAGTCTCGGACGCAAGTTTCGATGTGGGGGAAGCGTAAAGTAGCTTTGCGGGATTCAACGCGTGGGTGTCGGAAAAAATCCCAGGGAGCAAAGCTAAAAACCGGCCCAAATAAATCTTCCTACCACAGAAAGAGGGGGTCGATCGGAGCATCAGCTCGGCATAACCACCATCTGGTCCTGGAATATAACACAAAAACGGATTAGTATGTATAGAGAGAAGAAAAGCAAATAAGCTGAGATTTTGAAGAGACCAGGGAGTGTGCGGGGGGGGCAGAGAAGTGTACGAGAGAATTTTAGCGGGTGCGACCTTTCATGCATGGGACGACAAAAAGGGGACGCAGGTGGGCGAAAATCGCATCTGCCATCGGTTCGCCGCCTAATGGGCGCGCATCGAGAACAGGGAATGCTCCCGTTATCAGACAAAAGCTATACCCCCGACAGAGATGTTCTTTTAATTTCAACAGGGGACCGCCTGCGGAAGTCTGCTAACAAAAAAAAAGAGTGAAACCATAATTGATTAAGGAAGGAGTGGGGACCTTTATAGCTGGGATGGACAGACTCTACTCAGGGAGGGAGGAACGCTCCCTGCCAGAAAGAGGGGAACTAAAATTGTGTTAAAACAAAGGGCAAACCCCGCAGGATTGGGCATACACGGTGGATTAATGAGGTCTTAAATTTACAGCAAGGTATAACAACAAAGGGGGGGGGGGCTATACCGAAGGGGGGTTGAGAAGAGGTCCGCGTTAAACAAGGGGAAAGGACCAGTCGGGCGGAGACGCGCGAAAAGGTTGCGGGAGAAGCCTCTACGGATTCTAAACGCAGTGTTGAGGGAGGACGAGAGGGAAAATAAAACGGAATGGAACGCAGAGGGGAAAAACCAAAAGGGAAAAGTAAGGCGCAGATTGGGGGCAAATACTAGAAACTGACCCTCTGTCTCCGGGCGCAAGAACCCAGCCCGAATGATCAGAAACCGCCCAGAGCAGCGGTCAGGAAAAAAACCAACCACAAACCTCCATCGTGGAAAGTCGACGACTCAATTTTTATTGGGTTGGAGGGCAGGGGGGGGAAAAGGGCCAGGCAGGTCATAAGCATAAGGTCAGATGGGCTCCTCGAACGGGGATTCAGGTAAGGGAAATAGTCCGTTGGCGGACGCACGGGGGGGAAATGAATAGGCTGAAATTGGTTGACGGATTGTTATCTGGCGGGGCCAACAACCGGGAACACCCCCACAAAGAACGTTACAGTACCACTTCATGTGGAAGAAAATCGGCGGCCGTAAAAAAAGGGTGTCAGGAAGAAAAAAGGCATCCGCGCAGAAATGACGCCTTGGGGGTTCGTTTGCGAGGGGGCTACGAGAACCCCCCAACCGGGTGGTAAAAACAATCGGTTGGAAAAAACCGTGAAACCACCGCTGGGGAAGGTTGGAAGTTCAGAGGGCGAAAAGCCATGTCTCGCTTGCCGAAAATCTCCTGCAGAGGGGAAGGCCCGCACCTTGTACCATGGGGGGAGAAGGGTAAAGGCGCATCCGAAAGTCGCCGGACAAAGGGTGGAAGTTCCGGGCGCTTGGGCGATAACCCGAGGATAAGGAACCTACGGGAAAATGCGTGGCGGGGTAAGTTGTAAGAATAGACCTGAGGGCCGGCGGGGGGGAAGGGGAAGTTTGAAAAGAGTAAAAAGACAACCAGGAAAAAAGATCGTTTCGGTTCAGCCGGAGCAAAAACTTTGTCCTGTCTTCGTTTCAGGCGCAACTAAGCGATAAAAGGCGCCCGTCATGCTGAGATGACATCAAGCTCTAACATGCCGAATGGATGCATAAAAAAAAACAAGTGGGCCACTGAAGCCCTCTACGTAGGAGATGAGGGCAGCCCTCCAGAAACACGCGAAGGCACTTGATGCGGAGAGAGCTCACAACAAGTATGAGAGGGAAAAGTAGAGCAAAGCGTCTCTGAGCTCACGGGGAGAAAACCGAAAGTAAGGGCTGACGGGCAAGGTCAGAAAGTTTTGGAGCGCTCATGAGTGCAAATTGGAAAGTCCTGCGGCGGCTAGCAGCAGGCGGGCAAGTCCGTTGGCAGGCAAGTGTGCGATTACCTAAAACAACGCGGCTGGCAGAAAAGAGTGGGGAGGCGACTGCAGGGGGGGGAGTAGGTTGGCTTCAGAATGTATCCCACGCGAAACGCCAAGAGGCGGGACTATTCAGCCTTTCAACTATTAAAAGAACCGGTGATCCCCTTAGTTTGACTATCGAGAGGGAACTGCTTTGAAGCCCAGCCCAGGAAAGAAAACGGAGCTTTTCGGATTCCCCGAGAAAGGTGATCAGGGTACCTTAACCTGAGGTCAGAAAAAAAAAGCGCAGCGACAAGAAAGAAAAGAAACATGGAGTCTATCAGGGTCTGGTGCGGGGGCAGAAGGTGGGGGATCAGTCACACGATAAGGGCAGATAAAAAGCATCGCCAAAAAGCAACAAAGGAGGGGGGGGGGATCTGGCAAGAGAGCAAAGTCTTGACTGCCTTCTCACCCGTAAGAACTAGACGGCGGCTCCACCATGCGTGGGAGAACGGGAAATATCAGCTGGAAGAAAAAGGAAATCAAAATCTCTGACAATTTTCACAGAGGGAATACCCCGTGCTAAAAGCACGGCGAAATTAAATGCACACCGGGGCAAGGGACTGATCTCTTAAAAGGGGCGATTAGCCCAAAGAGACCTGTGAGTCCGAGACAAAAGTACGGCAAAGACGCAACGCTCATCAAAATTTAGCTTTAACGAGACAGGGGAAAGGTTGAGCGTGTGGGAGTACCGGAGAGGCTCCCGGGAGGGACGGGAAAGGAAAAGAGACTTAAGCCGGAGGGAGAACGGGACGTGGGGATGTGGAGAAAAGCCTCTCCGTAAGGATTGGAAAAACTAAAATGGCTTTCCATCCGCGAGTTGCAGCTCAAATTCGAAAATCCGCAGAGACTGTTTGTACAGAAAGGGAGCTGGCAAAAAAACCAGTTGGGGCGACGTCAAGCAAGATCGGCTTTGGGGGCCAGTAGAGGGTTTCGCCTGGAAATCGCATCGGAATCCGAGATAGCCACCCTCTGTTTTCATAAAATGTCAAGTCAAGCCACCATTTACATCAGGGGGGAAGAAGACCGCAAGGCCGGGCAAAAAGGGTTAGAGGGGGGGGAGCGTTGACTCCCTCTTTAAAGTAACGCGGGAGACTATCGCAGCGGCCCCCCGTGGGGGTTGGTTGAAAGACAACGCACTCTGGAAGACATTTCTTATTATCCGAAAAGGGGGGTGTTAGACAGCTTCGGAAAAAGTGGACAAAAATCGAGTTCGGTAGGGGAAGAATTAAGAGGCAGGTGATCGGGAGTAAAAGTGCGAGAATCCTCGACAAAGTCAATGCGGATCTCCATCGCAAGGCCAAGTCAAGGATAGGAAATATATTTTCGAGTGAAAAACACCAAGACCGGAACGCATTTTAAAAAAAGAGCAAACCCGCGACAATTCGCCAACGGTCCGGAGACAAAGAAAAGTAGGAGGAAATAACATCATCTCGCACCAAAAGAGGGGAGAAAACAACAAACGGAGAGGAGGAAAATATTGGGGGCTCGCTAGCTTATGATTTGAATAGTCGACCGCGTTCAGGGGGGTCAGAATCTTGTCACGCGGAACGATGGGCGAATTGTCAGAAGGGGACGACGTGGAGCAGGCTAAAGCGTGACTGGCAGTTGTCGCAAAGAATGGAACCGCGAAACATGGGACGTGGGGACGCCTAGCTATAGAGTCATCAAGAAAAAACTGGGACTGGGCTACCTGCTACCTTCACCTGCAAGGGAAAGGACGAAACTGCTGTGAGGTTCCAATTTCACTTTCAGGACAAAAGGAATGGGCTAAAAAAAAGATCGGATTCTCAGAGAGTAGGCGAACAACGCGTAACGTGGTGAATTGTGGGCCTGTCAGCCCGCGACGGAGGGGAATCCAAAGCGACTGGGCGAGGGGGGAATCAAGACCTCCTGAAAACTCTAACTGGGTAAAGGCGTCAGTAAGGTCAAACCAACGAGGTAAGCCAAAGTGGGTAAAGCTTAAACAGCAGTTTGTATGAACCAAACGCAATGGGGGGGGCTATAAATGAGATTAGAAGAAGACGCGCCACACAGGAGGAATGGACAGAGCGAATCTTGGGACGCGCTACGGGTCCACCATTACAGCTAGAACATTGCAGAAAGGGGGCCTTCTCAAAAGGGTTAGGAAAGCGAAGAGGGGGGCTGAAAAATGGAAAAGGAACAAAGCTGCGCCAACCAAGGTTTAAAATTGAAAAGGGACAGATTGGTCGGAAGACTATACCTCCGAAGTAAACAGCATAGGAGGTCCGAAAAAAGACAGGAGAAGCGCAAAACCAGCCTAAAGCCAACAAAAACCTGAAGAGGGTCGCGTCTTTATAAAAAGCGTTTTCGGCACGGTTCTTTGTTCGGGCAAGGGGTCAGAAGCACAAGGCTATTTGGTACTCGAAAAAGGAGGACCAAAGGCAGTGAATTAAGGGGGAGAGTCCTGGAAGGCTCACAGTGGGATTGATGATAGTTGAAAGGGGGTCCTTATGGGGGGAATTGAACTGTTCTTCCAGCGATCGGGCCCGTGGCGAGAGTGGGGAGCAAGAGAACAGAGCCGTTCCAAGTGAGCAGAAACGAAGAACAGAATTCGATAAAAAAAGTCCTCGCCACTCCAGCGCCTTTGGTGGGGTGTCAGTCCTCCCAGGAATGGAGGAGCCGTTCTTATGAATGTGTTTCAAAAAAGATGAAGACAATTGTCCTCCTTGGCGCTGGTCGTGGCGCGGAGGAAAAGTCAACCTGGTACCGTATAGGAGCAGCCTGAACTTGAGGTTAAGCGACCACTGGGGGAGTCTTCCGGGCAAGGGGCTTGAAAAGTTAAACTCAAAGATTAACCCGGGGGGGTTTCGAGTTAATCGAAGAGTTTTGGAATCTATAGTGCTGTTCTCTTCGCTGAGATAGGGGGGACACTCCAAACCATGGTCAAAGAGTAACCACTATCGTGGATAACGGGCGGTGTCTGGCTTAGTGAAGGGCGAAAATGCATTGATACCTCATTCGGTGAGGAAAAAAAAGGGAACGACCAATTGGAAAGCCGGAAAAAAAAAACAGGTCTTGGCAAAAGTGTTCCGATCAAACTCGCCGTAGTTTCTCCGAAGGCATCCCTAGAATCGTGAACTCTCGAAAAAAAAACCAACGGAGGGAGAGATGATGCTCGCATAAGGAGATGGCCTTCCATATAGAGAAACAAGGATTCACAAACTTGGTGTCGATGGTTGGGACAGAAAAATGCGGGACCGGTCGAAGAACCTGACGGAAGTGGATAGGCAAACAAAGTTTCAAAACCAACATCCCCATCTGGCTCCCCGGAAAAAAACGATCAGTGGGGGGGAAAATTCGGGAACGCGTGTGTCGTCTGTGAGCAGAATGAATATAAAACCGAAATCAGCTAGCTGAAAAACCCCGACCAGGGGAAAGATAACACCGCATGGGAAGAACCGAGACTATCTGAGCGGTGAACTGTGTTACCAAGAGACAGCCGAGGCGATTTTCGGGATGGTCAAAACCTCGAGTGGGACTTCAAGGGAGCTGGGCCACGCAATGAGGAGGAGAAGAGGGGAGACCATGAGGAAAAGGCAAAGTGTACTTGTGGGGGGCGGCAACAAAGGCCAAATTTGGGAACGGGCAAACAACCATACGGTGGGTCCGAAGACAAACCCCACCCCCACTTCACCGATGGTTGTCGCTAGGACTGGAGCCTTTCTTGCCATGAGAGTGAAAAAAAGAGAAAAAAAGGAACGGACCGAGAGGAAGGGACGGGGAAGAAACCATTGACGACTCAAGAAGGACTGAGCCACCAGATTCAATTAGTATCTATTCAAGAATAAAATCGAAAGGCCGGAGCATGAATTCACGGGACTTCTCTCTCGGTCGAGAGATAATGCCTGATGAAAGGCCTGAACAGAAGCAGAAAAACTCATAAAATTGAGCTTTAGCCGAGAAAAGCAAGGGGAGGGAAGGGATAGGTGGATCTAAGGGCTGGTGTCGAGCCTTACTAGGGGGGAAAAAAAATGGCTAGTATTGGGGTAATGAGGTGACTTTGCAAAGGTTCTCAGATGCTTAGAGGAAGGTTGTCCGCGTTGAAGAAAAAGCTTTGTGAGAAATTCCTGTTTACGCGGGGAAGATGGAAGCATAAGGTAGTGAGTCCGCGATGGGGAACTTCATGGTTTTAGGCCTTGGGACGGAGAAGGGGGAATCTGAATGAATTCCCCCCTGGAAGGTGAATAAACGGGGAAGGGATGAGGGATTATCACAACCAACCGGTTGCTGGCATCATTCGTGCCGAATTCACTTGCAAAAGGGTGAAAGGGTAAAGGCGGGCGCCGGCCGTCCGCGCGGAAGAGGAAGGCGGTCCCAATCCACGTCCAGCTTTCAATCCCTGAAGATAACGGGGGATGGGTGTAAGAATTCCTAGAGGGTGAAAGGGTAACCAGAACATCGAGAGGAGGGACAGGAAGGTGATCGTGATCAGAAAGGAAAACAAAAGTTCGTTCGATGCGCGCTCGAAAATGGACGCGAAAGGGTGGGCAGCGAAATTCCAAAAGAGTCAACGAGTTTTCAACCACAAGGAAAACACCGCGAAGTAGGACAGTTCCGGCGAAAGAAAATCAGGTCTCGACCACAGCACGCGTCGTCGTTCAACACATCATCTCGAAAAAGCCAAACAGAACAACAACATATATTAGGAAAAAAGAAGGAGAAGGTTGGGCTCTCAGGGGAGAGGGAATCGAAGGGAGGGAGGTTGTCCATATTTAGTCTGGGAGTAAATTGTCGCGGGGGCGACCGGGGGGGTGCTGGGTTGAGGGAAACCATAGAGAAACGTACTTTACGGCAAAAGACTGGCAAGCCTTGCGAGAAGAGAAAAAAAAAAGGGGGGCGGCCTGCGGCCTAGGACGACCGAAAACTGAGATACGAACCGCACCGACATCGATGTGAAGGGGGATGGGACACAGTTCCTCCGAGGGAATACACAAGAAAAGGGCTCTGCTACGCGAATGGAGGAAGGAAAGTGACGTGGATTGGGGAACCGCTTTCAAGAAGAGAGGACGCGTCTACTACCGGCGCGTCAAGGCAACCACACCGCCTTAAACTCACTCATGAAAAATGGGGCCGGGCGGCAGGCATGCCCAAACCCTCGGAATTGGCAAAAGGGGGTTTGGTTTTTGTCTTGTGGAATAGAAGGAAAGGGACAGGGGACAGCCGGTTATGAAAATCCAAGGGGGGGGCTATGAAAAATGACTTGTTCAGAGGGCCGCATCGAAACGGGGGGGGGACCCAAGCGAAGAAGAAGGACCGCTAAAAAGGTAGGACAGTGCCAGCTGCAGAAAGGGGTACATTCTCCACACGCAGTGCGGGAGTCTTCAAATCGGAGGAAGAGAGAATGTAAACCCATCAGGTCTCCACCTGGAGGGGCAGGTCTACAGACCGAGAAAATAAACCAGAGGGACAAGGCCCCAATCCCTTTATCAAAAAGCACAGACTAAAAAACTTGTCACCAGGAACAAACTAGTACCGAGAAAAATAGGTCGGCTAATAAAAGATTTTGATGAGCAAGGGGGAAAGGCGGAAATTGTCAGGGGGGGGGAAGAAAGAAGGGTCAATGCATTAATCAGCAATTCTGGACGTTCAGCAGTCCCTAGAAATGAGAAGTCCGTTTGGGGGAGGGGAAAGAGTTCGGAAAATTGTCCGAGAGGGGTGGGGAGTTGTCTGGCTGGGAGGAAACAAGAGGAGGTTCAACGAGCCAGACCACGTCCCCAAATTTTTGGGTTGACCGCGGAAAAAAGGTTCAGTCCAATGAAGAAGTAGGGCAAAAAGGCGAGACGATGGCCAGCTATATGGGGTGGTGCGGGTGGCGATCTCAGATCCGAACTTTACTACCTTGCCAGATGGGAAGGGGGGGGTAAAGCCCCAGAAAAAGGTGGGGCTTAATAATCCATTCTCCTTGCAAGCTAAAAGGTCGGCCCGCAGGGCAAAAGTTAACCAATTTGAGGATACGATGAAATTTCTAAGAGACCCTGGTAAACGCTGTGGCTCCAGAATTCAACACACGCGAGATTAACCGAAGTCACATGCTGCGGGGGCGGGGGAATAGTTAAATATGGTTATCCGAAGAGGTCGGATGATGTGAAAGGAAAAAGGTTCCTAGAACACGAGTACTAATTACCAGCTATCGTGAGGGGAAACTCAAGGGGAGGTGCTGTCGGGGGGGTTCGCTCAACGGCAGGGCGGTACATTACTTCTTCCATCAGGAAGGGGACAAAGAAGCAGGGGTAGGAAAAAAAAAAAATTGAAGATTGCTATCACACCAGTAAGAAAACAGGTTAAACCCTCGCCGTAGTTTGGTAAACTCTACTAGTGCAAGAAATAAGCTACGAGTTGG
>Ga0179593_1732027_pt1 | contig 11571 bp, 6 predicted proteins | sample CZODoug2_1_08_16_FD_185931 | JGI IMG/M metagenome (GOLD analysis project Ga0179593, IMG submission 185931) | Vadose zone soil fungal communities from Angelo Coast Range Reserve, California, USA - CZODoug2_1_08_16fungal (PacBio error correction) | ecosystem: Environmental > Terrestrial > Soil >...
GTCGCAAAATCGAAGAGACCGAGGGGACTTTCGAAGCAACAGTCGGTGCAAGAAAATCAGGTAAGATTGAGGGAGGGGGCGGGAGACTCAGAAGTCTAAAGTTTTAAGGGGGAATGAAAAAGCCCCAGTCTGTCTCCCTACGATTCGAGGGTCAGAATGACCCGGCTATGAAAGGAGTAATGTGACGGCAGAAATCCGCGGGGAACTAGTAACGGCGGAGACTCTAGCAAGAAGTGGGGATTGTTTGAGTCGGCACGGCGGAGAGAGGATTCGCGTACGAGTTCGTCGAGAAAGAAGACGAATCGCGGGAACGCAGACCCTCCTTCAAGAGAGAAGGACGCGCATATTGCGATCGGGGGAAGAAAAGAAATTTCCCCGGGGACTGATGGCGCCATGCGCGTGCAGGAAGATTCCCCGTGACGGGATGAGAGGCGGCCTCACTATTGAAAAAAGTTCTGGACGGCATGGCAGAAATTCCGCCGTCAGGGAAAATAACCGCAAGGTTGCCCGAACATTTGTCCATTCATTCGAAAAGGGCTTTTTCGGGGAAGGCATGAGGACGAGAGGATGTCCGCTCATAAAATCAGCCGGAAGAATCCACTTCGAGAAAAGGGACGAACATAGTAAGGCGCACAGCATTTTCCAGGGGAGACACAATATCCTTAGAACCACCAACAGGAACGTAAAGAAGAAGATTAAAAAGGGGGAGCGATCTCAGGGGGGACCCTCTCCTAACACAGAAAGGCTCCCTTCTTCCGCGGGCCATATTCGAGCTGGGGAGAGAGAGGAAAAAGTCAAGAGGACCTTGGAACGCCGCCCGCAGTCAGTTCGGAGGGACCATCCGCTCAAGGGGGACTTTAAATCAAGAGCTACTTGGGGTCTCCTGAAAAGGTCGCCATTCCGAGAAAATATTCGGCGAAAGTGGAGGGAAGAAGTCGCCCGTCGAGAGTATTTCCATCTGAAAAACAGGAATGAAGAAAGATTGAAGAGAATGGAAAGAAATCAGGGGGGGGGTGGGATTTACATAATGAAGGAGAAAAACTTCCCACTGAAGCTTTCTCCCAGGGAAAGTTCGCGAAAGAGAAAGTCCTCCAAACGCGGGACCAAGGAGAGTCCTTCCCATAGAATTTTCGCTTTAGAAGCAAAAGGGGGGGAGGAAAAAATGTGGATGCCCGTGAGTCAAGAATAGACGCAGTGCTGCCGGTTCTGAATTCTAAGGAGTTATATCAAGAACTATATCGACGAAAGTAGCTTCCACTCTGGTAAAACCGAGGGTCATCGCCCGGAGAACGAAGTTCCTGACCAAACTCGAAAAAGAAAAGCTCACCAACAAAGTTCTTCTTCGAAAAAGGGAAAGAAAAAAGGACGGGCGGCTGGGGAAAGAGTTTCAAGGAAGTCGGGAATTATGGTTGATAAAGAAGTTATTATGTGTCCCAAGGGGGGGACTAACTGAAAACGATAATCGGATAAACGGATATCACCGAATTGAATGCAGAACATTCACACAAGGGCGGGCGAAATGACACGCATGAGAACACATGGTGTTTACAACTGGCAAGAGGTTGGGATGAACGAGCCCACTTGGCACGTAAAAGGTGACTCTCGCAGGTGGGGACCATCGTGGGTAGTAACAGGTCTGATAAAGAATGGACAATTCTCTCAGTGGGGGAAAGCTGAGCGTCGAGTCAGTTTCAGGAAGGCGCCAGACGATTTTACTAGTGGAGGGGATGGACAAAAAAGGCTAAAGAGGCCGGGGGAAATCAGGAATGCGATTGTGAGGAGGGGGGGGGGGGGGATTACGACCTCTCAGTTCGACAGACAGTTGGGACGCAAATCGCAGGCGTTTCGCGGAAGGCGGTCTTTGGCTCTTTTTAGAAAGCACCGAAATATCTTACGGTCTTCACCCGAGGCTTCTTCGGGGGTCCTACAACGACCCTCCTAGAAATAAAGTCCGCAAAAGGCGTAAAACAGAAGCAGGTCAGGGCCTAGCTATAAACACAAACCTGGGGGGGGCTCATCCAGACTAACTTTCAGAAGGGGAGGGGGGGCGCGCAAAGGGGTCGGGGCGTAAGGGTGGGAGGAGCATGGGACAAGTCGAGATCTGTCGAAAGAAGGAAAGCTGAGATGAAGGGAGAGGGGTTGTTTGCGGAATAGGTCCTTATCCCCGGAAAAATGATGATCAAATGTGAGCTGCACGGGGAGGGAGCGTCAAACTTGAGCCTCTCCTTCTACTCAAGGGGGGGTGAGGAAGGGATGATCGGGAAACACGGGGGTCATCTGAAAAGCGCAGGGCAGAGGGGTTCCCCTTCCACTCCCCGTGGGTCTTTCCCATAGTTTCGCCCGCGTCACTGTTTGGTTCCTCGCTCCCCTCGTCGAAAAGACGGGTTCGAGGTTCTCTTGGAAGGCGAGGAAGATCCAAGGGAAAGATTTGGGGACAGTATGAAAGATTAAGTACAGTCTCTCGCGGCTGGGAATTTGGAGAAAAAGAGTCCTTCCTTGGTCCCTCTTTTCCATCCTCCCTCCCCCGTTGTCCTGAAAGAGAGATTCGCCTCTCACATTCTTTCCGGGTGACCCTTTAGGTCCGCTTTTGGAGAGGTGCGGTGGGGGGGGTTCACAATTCTGGCAAGCTCCTTCAACCTCTGTCATGCAGGAATGCCCCCTGCTGGTTAACTTCGGAATCTTTGGGGAAGTACCGGTCCTAAGGAGGGGAGAAGAGCCTTTCGACTTCTTTGATCTTTGTTAAGGTGAGCTTCGGGAGCCGGTCTCGTATGATCGAATAATCGGTGATAAAGGGGACCGAAAAGCATCTAAGAGTACTTCTGGGAGGGGGGAGGACATCAACAAACCCCCTGGCTCTATTCGAAATGAAATCGAAATTGATGGGTGACGGCCGGGTGGCCAGTAATGTGAGCGTCGGGGGAATATTTCTTCGAGCTTGGAGTCCGAAATAAGAAATACCTACTTTGGGATTCATCAGGGGGGAAGAGGAGACTCTATCTAAAGAAAAAATACCTAAATCGGAAAGGGGTCTTCCCGGAAATTCGATTTCCGTGAGGGGTTCTCCAAGACACCTTCTTGGAATAACACTGGTTGGGAACATCTATCGGACGCAAAGGTCGGCCGGGAAGAGGGTCTCAGATCTCTCCAAAAGGAACAGATTCTCCCCAAAGCGCCTGTTCGCGCTCTAGGTTTAATACACCCAGACAGAAGGTAAGCTCTCCTGGAATTGGAGATACCAACGGAGAAAACCTGGAAATCAAGGGAATAGGCAGCTTGGATTTCGGTGTTCTGTAAAGTCGTCGAACCTCGGGATCCGGGACAAACCTTTCGTCTTTAAGATAGAAGAGTCCAAGGGGCTTGAATGACCGAAGGACGCCGGTCTATCAGCCCGCATTAAGGCATAATCCGCGTCACGATTTCCTGGGGCGACTCAGAGGTATTGAAATTGCGGGTCTCTTGATCTGGAGACTCCTACATCCTATCGACTATGTTTCCGGACTCTTCTGTTCTTGCTCTCTCAAAGAAACAGAGTCCCTCCCCGATCCGAGCTCCTCCCATGGCCTCTCTCCAAAACTAAAGGAGTCTTATTGCCTGCTCTCTTCTTTCCTGCGAGTAGTCGAAGAGTCCCCTTTACCCTGTCGCCCAGTGCGCCGGATTTCCTGACAGCACTCTTCTTTGCCTGGTCAGCCCTTTTTGAGGTCAGAGGGGACGATCCCGGTCCCTATTAGGCGGCTACGATTTTAAAGTTTCGAGTCGCAAACCCCCGAACATGACTTTCAAGCCCCGCATTGGGAAAAAAGTCTTAACGCTCGCTCTTTGTAAATTGGTGCCATCGTATATCTGGGCTTGGTCCTTCCCCTATTCAGAAAGAATGCCGAGAAAAGTTTCCCTACGATACTCCCGCTGCTAAACTTTCTGGAAAGACTTCTACTCTCTCATTCCTACCTTTATTCCTCCTTGGGATGCCGGGGAACAGGATAAGAAGCGTTTTTCAGTCCGTTTTGTCTGACTCCCTTCCTTTTCGGGTAGAAAAGAACCACCGGTTCGACTGAACTTCAGTAAACTAAGACTATGAAAATGTTTCTAGGTCGTGGGGCCAAGGAAGCTAAAAAGCCGCCCTGCGCCAAGGCTGCCGGCAAATACACTATCTGGATTCGCTTTATTCACATAACGAATATGACCTGGGTCGCGTCGACCCAGCTCAGTTTGGTGAACTTTGCAGGGGAAAAGAAACTCTCCGTAAATTATCTTCCTCTCACGTTCTTTCGGGGGAACTTAAACAGCAGAAAAGGCCCTCCTGACCCCTTAAGCGCGAAGTCTTGAATTCATACCGGAAGATCGCGGGAGTTAAATCTGAAACAAGTATGGGAGGTAGAAAAAGTCGATTTCCAGAGGGCAACACAATCGTGCGGTGCGTTGAAGAATGAACTCAGAACGTCAAATCCATCTTGGCGCTCATTGCTAATAAAACCTTACTCTATCAGACCGGTCCCCCCCCGCTTTTTCAAAAAGTCTGCGGCGCGTCCCAGCGCGGTCGCGTCGCAAAAAGGGGGGGCCCGCCCATGGGAGGCCATGCAAATTCGTACAGATAGACAGGAAGGGGTTCTGCTTCAGGCGTGATATCCTGGATCACTACTCATAGGAGAAAAGTAGCACAGATATCCCTCTTCGATCCATATGTCTCGGAAAATTCCTCCGCACAATTTTCATACTCTCACAAGGGCCTCGAGCGCACCCCAACCAATAGATAGGAAATAAGGATTACTTGAGAGGTTTTTGCAGGGAAGCGTGGGCTGCCGACATGACATTATGTGGAGCTCGCGGGGATATTGACCGAGTGGATGCTGTCAGGTATAGGAAATAACTTGAAGCTAACCCAATCACTGCCGATAAAATCCTAAGAAACAATGTGGGCACCTGCCCTACTTGGTGCGAAGGAACCTTGAAGCGCCTCATTGAGTCGGAATTAGGTGTGCAAAAGGGGAGGACTTTCTCGAGAAGAAGGTCTTACATTCGTAAAAGGATGGCAGCAATAGGGTATTGGAAAAGTTCTAGGCGATTTCATTAGGGGAAAACGCACACTGTGAGCTCGGTTGGAAAAGTCAACTCTTTTTAAAAGACTACTTTCTCGGGGGAAAATGGACCTTTCCTATAGGGGGGCGGGTCATGATCCTTTTGGATGTTCAAGGCGCTCAGAGGTGCGCACGGGGGTGCTGGCGGCTGGTCAGCGACAGCACGAACTCGAGCGGGGGCCCATTGATTCACGGATGGGGTTTTGGTACCCCACTCCATATTTTAGGGGAAAAAAACTCCTATCTTTCCTCTTTCTTTGACTAGGACCGAAACCCCCTCTAGTCAAGAAGACGAGGGAGGGGGGGAACTTGGAGCATTTCGCTAAAATTGGGTTCTTAAAAATTTTTTACAACAGAGGAAAGAGAAATCATGGGGGAGAGGCATTATGAAAACGTTTTGGGGCTACCACAGTATATCTGGATCAGTAAAAAGGATTGAACGGGTTAGCGAAGCCAGGCGAGCCGAACGTCCTTAGCGCAGGAAGGGAAAGTTGGGGGCAAAGGGCCTAAAACGCTGATGTGATCGGACCATTTGAATAAAAGCGCAGATTTCGGGAGAAAAAGAAATCTTCCGGGGCTGACCAAGGTTACGCGAGAAGTTTACATTTTACGACGAAAACGGGTCGTGACGGTCATTCTCGGTCATATAGCCGAACAAGGGTGAACTAGGGTAACTGCTCTACTTTGACAGTCGGTACCCGCCAACTGTTGCCTTCCCTCCTCATATGGAAAATCCAGATCCGTCCCCTTTTAAAGAACTTCAAAATCACCTTGAAGACTATTCTACTGGACCTCCTTGGGGGCTTTTCACACGATCGCGTCCCTTTCCTATCTGTTTTAGAGTAGAAGTCCTTTTCTCAAATTGGTTCTGATCATCTCACTCCTAGGGTACAAGAGCCCCTCAGCATGATCTCCTGCTGTCCTTAGTCTTCTTGGATTCCAAGGAGAAAGCTCATCAAAAAGCACAAGGGAGCTTCGAGGCGAAGCCGGAGCGGGGAGGATTTATGCCAATACAGGGAAGTATTGATCTCGCCGACGAGGTTCATTCGCAATATTGAGGAGTCGAAGGAGGTAGAAAAAAACCGACTGGGTGAGAAGGTAAAAAAGGGATCTTATATCTAGAAATTATCTCAAGAAACCTAAACTCTTCCATTCTTCCGAGGGCTGAAGGGGGGGGACTAAGGGAGGTGCTTCAAAAGTTTTCACCTCAGAAAACTCTCGGGAGTCCCACCTCAAACTTCTATTTTGAAAAGCTCTAACGGAGAGAGAAAAAAAAGTGCTTTCTTACTGATAAGAGCTCTCAAAAACAGGATTATTAGGAAAAGAAGATAGGAAAAAGGAAGCGGTCGGCAATAGAATTGTCCCCCCGAAATTGTGGATCACTAGTGAAGCTTTCTCCGCCACTGCCGGCTGTTCACAAGAGAAGAAGAAAATGGGGAAAGGGGTTTTTGGACTGTTGTTGAGTGAGTAGAGGATCAGAGGAGAGCTAATGTTTAATTGAAGAGAGCCCAGGGCGTGTAAGATCTGATTCGACTTCTCCAGGAGTGAGAAAGGAAGCGCGTGCGGAAGATCACGGGGGTGTCCATTTTCCGACTGATAAGAACCAGGGAACTATTTCAAGGCTTCTCCGGACTTCCCTTTTGAAAAATGGAGAATTATAGGAACGATCCTCCTCCGCAAAAAGCGGAAACTGAGGTCCGGAAAGGGAAGAGTTACTTAAAGAGTCGGATCACTTGAACTCGGAGCCCACTCCCCCTCTTCCTTTATCTCAAAGGACCGGGGAGTCCGAATCTTTGCCATTAGATTTCTGTTCCTTCTGGAAGTAAAAGTTCGAACTTATCCCCTTTCCCCCAAGGAATCCCTCGAAGGTCTTTCCTGCACGTTTTTTGGGATGCCCAAGGGCACTTCCTTAAGAGAGGGGGGCCTGAGGCTCAGAGGGACAAAATTTAGGGGCTTCCCTTTCTCATGAGGAACGATGAGGGGGGAAAGGGACTTAATTGTCGAGTAACCGAGAGGTGATGTCCCTATTCAGAAACAGCATTCGGAAGGGCTTGGGAAGGACAGGGGTGAGAAAAAAGGATCAAGTGTCCCGCGCAAAAAAGAAACGCGGGAGCAGCGGCTGCGGATCGAAAGGGACGAATCGGCTCGAGGCTGCCGAAAAAACAGGATAGGGTCCTTGGGGATAAACAAAATCCGTCCTCACAAAACCGGAGGATCAAAATTGCCTGGTCAGAGATCTCTCTGTTTTTCCACAGTACTCTCAAAAAGGACTAATCAAGGGGGGAGTGCAGGACAGTCTGCGAAGCTCCCTCGGCGGAAGGATCTTCTTGTATGCGCGTATCTAAGCAATACAAGAATGAACGGGCTTACTCACCGTCAGTTGTGCGGGTATAAACATCCGACAAGAAGATCGTGGAATCACGAAAGGGGAGGTCGAGAAAAGCCGCAACCTTCTGAGGAAGACGAAGGGACAAATGAAAAAGGAAGCACGTCGTCGAAAAGAGTAAAAATAGGCCCGGGGAGCGAATGGAAACAAGGGGAAACTCAGTCATGCGGGAGTTCCGATATTACACTCCCGAGGGACTTCCAGCCCTGGGGGATCCCAGGAGTGGAGAGCAGTTGGAACCCTTCTCGAGCAGAAGGGGGTTTTAAAAAAAAAAATGCAAGATCGTAAGAGGAAACATAGATGGGCAGGAGGAAGGGGGAGCAGCCAATGTCGGGCAGGCCCAATGTGAGTCATGGAAAAATCAGCAAAGAAATTTGCCGGGGAAAAAAAAAAGGGTCTGCTTCAAGGGTGATATCCGGAGACACGATAAAGGAACAACTCAGAGAGAAACATTCACCGCATCTATAAGCAATGTCCATCGGGGCGCAGCAAATCTCGCCAGGGAGGAGAAAGAAAAACACACAAGGGGGAGTTAGGAAAGAGAGAATTACTGGTTTCCTATTTGGAAAAAAAAGAGCTTGGGAGAGGGCGGGGTGTTGATCGAATTCTTTGATGGGTGTTTTGGAAGGGGGGACTACTTATTCGAATATAGGGAAAGAACGGAGATAAGGATACGGCAAAAAGGCGGGCTATCCTGAAAGCACGGGGAGAACCACATGGGGAAAATGCAGCGCGACAGGGAAACAAATCTATGGGCGCGATGGAAGAGGGAGACTTGGTGCACAAGGGATTAACACGGTAAATGCTCGAAGAAGAAAGCTAGGGGGGTCCGGGGGGACAAGCGGGTGTGGGGGGAACCCTTTTCTATTTCTAGGGGAGTAACTAAGACTAGGGGCTTGGAAAAATGTCCAGACACGGAATGCTGTGATTAATACTTTCTATTTGAAAAAATTGAAAAGACTCCAATCTGGGCTACAGCCGTAGGTCTTTGGCATTAGAGAAGACTTAGGGAGGCTTTCTTGCTAGGTTCATAGAGAAAAGAAAACAGGGGGCTTGCCTGGATTGAAATGCACTTACTGGGGGACTAAACCACACTCTGTCGTAGAAAAGAAGAAACCTCGTGAGGGGCTTGCCTCAGAGCGCAAGCCGCAGAGAATTGTCCTTTGCAGGGCTCCAGGGAAGGGCGGGGGAACTGAGGGTGGTGCGTATCATTTGTGACAACTTGAATCGCGGGTTAAGACTCAAACGCAGACGGGGTTTGGGTGTTGCGTACAAACAGGATATGGGGGGAGCCAAAAGAATGAGATCCTTTTGAGAGGACAGGCGGAGCCGGCGGAAATTTCGCGCAGAGGTGATAAACAGCCGAAAAGGGGGGGGGGGGGAGCGTGACAAACGGTTATAAGCCGCTCGTAAGAAAAGAAATGAAGGGAAAAGAATCTCAAGGTGCTGGAACATATGTTGACCCAGAGCGCGCTGGTTGATACGAAAAAGAAAGGGCGGAAAAAAAATGAGAGGGACAGAGAAACAGTAAGAAACAGACGGGGGAGTTACCTCTCAGATTGGAAACTGTCCACGGAACTTTTACGGCCGGGTGTTCACTGAATCTCTTTCACGCTCCCCCCTTGGGGAAAGGTGTTTTACTGGTTTACCGTTTTCCTGCTCGCCTCCGAGCATACTATCTCAAAAAAAACTGGAATCTTTTCCTATAGCTCTCCCTTGTGGCTGGTTCTCTTGTGCTCTGAGTTGAAAAGGGGGGTGAGAATTCGGAATCGAAATAACTCGGCACATCGAGGACCGGAAAAATCAAAGACGAGAAGTAATCTTTCAGATAAAGAAACATCCACCCCTACAAGTGCCAGGCAATCAGAGGCACTCGGAACCAGCATGCTTTTATAATTCTTACAGGGGGGGGGCCGGGTTGGGGACTCACGAGCTGAATGTCACAAGACCTTTTTAAGAGTCTAATCCTGAAACGGGACGGTCAAAATAAAAATCTCTTAGATCCGAGATATCTAAAAAAAAAAAAGAACGAAAAAAGGGTATTGGAGATTCATCCCTTTCGCTCATATTTTAAAAGACTGCTTGGGGTTTCTTCTTCTAAACATCGAAACTCCGTTCTTTCCCCGATGAGGGGAGACACTATAAGGAATCTTAAGAAACAAGGAGAACTTTCCTAGTGGATCATCCTCTCAAAAGGAAGGGGGGGGGGGGAAAGAGGAATCCCTAGGATACTGGGGGCTATCCGAGAAAAAGAAGGTTTCCTCAAAAGGGGATCGGGTCGGGAGAAGAACTCCTTCGGTAACGAGTCCGAAAAAGCACTTAATAATAGCCGTGCAGTTTGATTTTTGTTAGGATATGCGTCCTCAAGCTACTCGAAATTTGGCCTGTGACTGCCAAGGGGGGGGGGGGCCCTCCTTCAAAGGGGCTCCACTTTCCTGGGAAAAATAAAACTAAAGGAGAGTTCCTGGCGAAGTGGCCTACTTCATAATCAGAGGGATTTCCTGCTAGACTCTATAGGGGAAGGGGTTAGGTTGATCTATTATCTGGGGAAAGAACACTAACGGTCGAGGGGGGGAATGCCTTTCTAGGACTGGGAGGCGAAAAAATCTAAAATCGAAGGAACTCCCGTCCGGCACTGATGGGTCCCGTAACTCGGAAGTCTTTTAATGAGGGGGAGGGGCAAGTTAAAAGGGGAAAGGGGGGCCTTTCACAACGGGGCTCCAGCGCGTATTAGGAAAGGGGAGGTCTTCAAGTAAAAAGTAATTAAGAAAGGAGGGGGTGAAGGGAAGGTCTTGACAGGGGGGCCCCTATACAGGACGTTCCTCCGTAAGGGTCGGAGTGAAAGCGCTTCTTATGGTCGTGAACATATGGGGGAAGGAAGAGAAAAGGGAGGAGACTCTGAAGGGATGAGAAGTCACCTGTGTCCGACGCCCATCTTTTCAGAAAAGGGACGTATCCACTTCTATAGCGAAAGGGACTAAAAGACAAGGGGGATGAAAAACCAGTATAGATTTGTCCAAGGGGGGGAAGACCCATAGGGCCGCCCCAACCGTCGGAGGAAGGAGGAAGTGGACTAAGGTTTGACACCATTACTCCGGGGAAACGAAGGGGGACAGAAAGCGGCCGCCGGAAAGATCTTGAGGGGAGCGATTCTACGAGGCAAAGCACTACACTAAGAACTTGAGCCGTCTCCTCAGCGTCATTTCGAAGGGAAGGGGTTGATCCGGAGAAAAATGCTTGGGGGGGCTGGGCGGGCGACGCGGTGCGGGGGTGGTGGGGGGGGGGGGTAGGATTTCTCTTAAAGAATCACTCCTTCCGAGAGGAGCAATTCTTGAAAAAAAGAGCCCGTAAGGAGGGGGTCGTCATCTTAAAATCGGGAAAAGTATTAAATGAACAATTAACCCCCTTCTTGGGGGCCATCTCCACGAGGAGGGGGTGGGGGGGGCTTGGGGAGTAACTCTACCTCGAAACCACTTCAGGGCCCCGCTGGAATCGGTAGACTAGGGAAAAACCTTCCTATCACCTGTTGGTTTGTGTTTTGATGGGTTGGAGTTTTTATTAGGGTTATTGGTGACGTTTTCTACAGGGGGGGGAAAAAAGGCGGAGAGCCATAGAGGGGAGAGGGGGTCTCGGACAAAAAGGGAAGGGGGACGACCGAATTGGTTCTTCATGAAATTCTTCCGATCCGCAGGTTCGGGGAGGCTTAAAGATCACTATCCCATTCTCTCCCAAAGGGAACATCATCCCTCGTGAAAAATAAAGGGAACCTTTCGCATCCCTATCAGTGTCCAACTCGCCCATAAGAAAAAACGGATGAAGGGGATACTGTGCAAGGAACTTTCGTACGCAGGGCGAGGAGGTTTGATCGACGCGGGGATGAGGTAACCGGGGGGGGAAGGGCGTTCTATATAAACGGATATCACCTAACGGGAAAGGGGCCGCAAAGCGTCTATCCTGATGACGCACGGGGTAGACCGGGGGTCGCTTGCCGGGGGGGCGCGACCTGAAAGAGATGGGATTTACGAGGGGCCCAAGAGGGGGGGGGGAAGACACTGTCCTGCAGGAAAGGAAAGGCGAAATGATTCCGGGAAAGCTGGAGAAAAAAAAAATCAA
>Ga0179593_1248844_pt1 | contig 11570 bp, 16 predicted proteins | sample CZODoug2_1_08_16_FD_185931 | JGI IMG/M metagenome (GOLD analysis project Ga0179593, IMG submission 185931) | Vadose zone soil fungal communities from Angelo Coast Range Reserve, California, USA - CZODoug2_1_08_16fungal (PacBio error correction) | ecosystem: Environmental > Terrestrial > Soil >...
GGCCAAAACTAGAACGCATAAAGAGGGCACACTCTCTCAATGGGGCCTAAAAGCTTCGGGGGGAGTCCGTGAAGATCATTGGCAGACAATGAAAATCGAAGTCAAGGCGCAGAGATAGGCGGGAGCCTGAGAAGCGCGTTTCTTTTTCGACGCTGGATCATCATTGGGCCGCGGGAGCGGGGACTAAGAAAGAGGGAAGAAGGGGTCTTATTGGAGTGCAAGCGCCGGGTGATCAAAGAGATGGGGGATGCTCGCGGAGAGACCAAAAAAAAAAAAAAAAGAAAAAAAAAATCGTTTTTAGCAAAGCCGAAAGACGATACGAGAAATACAGCATCTTAAGATACAGGTACCTGGGAAGGAACATTGATTCCAGGCTAAGGAGGGGGGAGGGTAAAAACTGGGGAGTCAAGGGTGAGCACTAAAATCCTATGAACAATGATCAACAATAAAGGGCAGGGTGGACGGAAATCAAATGTGCTCTAACGGGGGTCAAGAGCAGGTGCGCCTTGGAAAAAGTTTGATCTGTGCGAAGAAAGGACAGCAAAGGACTTCAAGGACTGAATGAGCGGAGGGTAATACAAATGGGGGGTAAGAAGGACCGGGGGGGAGCCGTAACGAGAGGGGAAAAAAGAACAGAATTCTCCAAGATGGAGTAGAAGGATGGAGATTCTGGCAGGGGAAAGAATCCGATAAAGTGATCTGCTTGCCGGGGGCAGAGAAGGAGCGATGTTGGGATGCGAGGGTAAATCCTTAGTGGCGAATAGGGTGGGGGAGACGTCGTGAAACGGAAAAAAGGGTTTTCTTAACCAAACCAAGGTAAAAGCCGCATAGAGACGACTCTGAAGGACACTATCGCGAAAAAAAAGTCCGGAAAGAGGACAACTGTTCTTCTTCCGAAGTCGGTGACTGATGAGTCTCCCATGGGACATCGGGGATAGGGTTTGCGCACGGAAGGACAGAGACAACGCGAGCCCCCTAAGGGGGGGGGGACGAATCCAAGTCGAGTACGGACGGCAATCGCAATACGGGGGAAGGTTTCGGCTCCGACAGGTAATGAAGTAGTGGAGAAAAAGTAAAAAGGACTATCGAATTCTGGGCGATCCGACAGACGAGTTGTTAGAGAATCTGAGGTTGGAAGAAAAACTGGAGGAAGGAGAACTAACGTCCCTTACAGGAAGAGATAAAACCTCCTCACCGGTTATGGAAGGAAGACTAGCAGTCAACCCAGCGGAAAGCAATTGACCGAAGGAAGATCAAGGGGCCCAGGATATGACAGGGGCCACTGTTGCATAAGGAGGCTGCTCCGATGTACAGAAGTTCACCAACTGCGGAACGAAGAAGGAAAGGTTTCCCTTTAAGAGGGGCTTGATGCACGGAGCGAGGGTTGAAAAGTGGGCAAGAAATTAAAAACTGCGCGGCACGGTGGTGCAAGAGAGTCTGCCGAGTTTGAGGGGGGGGGGGGAAGGAAGAACCTGGGGTTGGGTGTAAAAAGGGTCTCGTGGAGAGGGGGTGGGGCTCAAGGGGGCCTGCAAGAAAGCGAGGGGAAACGATCAGGGTTGCCCCGTGGCGGGCAGTGGATGTCCACGCGGAACCAAAAAAAAAAATGAAATACTTTAAAGCCAACAGAAGGTAGGTTAGGGGGCTTTCACGAGAATTGGTTTGGGGGAAGGTGATATCGGCGCAAAAAGGGGAATTCTTTAGGGGGCTAACCGCCAAGCCACCGAAAAGGGCAAGTGCAAGGGGTTCCCTAAGGGAGCAAGCCTGACAACGACCTGGAGAACGCAGTGGATGACCAAGGCCTAGGACAAAGGGAAACAAAAGAGAGGGTGGAGACAATCAAGCCGTTGGGAGATGCACCAGAGGGCTGCGGACGGCATCTGCGGCGATCTCAGTGGACAGAGGAGGGATATAACAGGGGACTTCTGCCCAAAGAACGCAGTGGGTTTGGGGCTAAAATGACGCAAACAAGACACCCAATTCCCCTTAAAGGATTCGCTTCATTCCAGCAGAAGGAAATCGAAGTGGCCGGGGGGGACGACACGGGTACCAAAAAGAACACTAGGGTGGGGCCCAGAAAAAATGGGCATCAGTCCCCCCAGAGGGGGAGGCGAGAACAAAAGGGGACTTATATGCCAATGAAAAAAAAAAAAAACGGGAGGTCCCGGGTGGAACCTACAGACCGTGTAGAGAATAAGCACATTGTCTGTTTTTCGGGACGATTTTGTATGAGGGAGGTTCAACGGTTTGAGGAAATACCAAGACATCGAAATCCCGCGGGGGGGAAGGGACAGATAAGGGGCCCCGCAGGGAGGAAAAAGGGGGAGGGGGGGGCCATTTTCCGGGAGGGGTAAGAGTAGGGAAAGAACAGTCTCCCGGAATACATGAGGAAGCGGGATCGCTCGACAAAAACAAAGGGAAGAGAGAGATCCCCAGGTACCATCATCGTATCCAAAAGAAGGTAAAAAAAAAGAGGGAAGAATCGGAGAACACAAAGCCAAGTTCTGGGGGAAAAATCGGGAACCGTAGGGGACAGATGGAACCACGATAGAGACTAGGATGGATTGCAACCCATGTTGGGAAAAAAAGGAAAAGAGTAAACAATCCAGGTTGTCAGAGGAGGGAACAAAAAAGGGGAACTGTAAAAGGACTACATCGGGAACTGGTATGGATAGCCTACCGGTGGACAAGAGCGCCTACACAATAGGGGGGACTTAAACCAAGTATGGTCTCAAATGGAATGTAGAAGAAGCAAGAAAGGCTTAAAGAGGAGGATGGAAGAAAGAGAGGCCATCCTGTCAGTGTGAATAGGGGTGTCAAGTCCACTTTCAACAAAACACGAAAGCGAACGTCCATCAAGGCTTTACATAGCTTGGCAACCGTCCGGGAGAATAATCTAGGACGGCAGGAAAAGGAGGGTACTCGAACACAGGGGATCGGGGGAGCCAAGCGAGTATGTGAAAGTGGTGAAAAGTGAGAAAGGGCCTCACCATGACAAGGGGCTTTGGAAATGGAGTTGGCAGGATGATGCAAGTGCCGTTAATGAAGGGGGACGGGGGGGGCTGGGAGAGGAAAAGCCGGGGATACAACGCGGGTGATAGATTCATAGGAAGGGAAACAAATTTCCATTGACAAAAGACTCAAATCGATGGGGGGTACGGGGTCGGTGAAGCGAGAAAGGGTGCGAGAGGACATAAAAAAAGAAGGACGATTAACGAGAGCTGTGCAAAAAAGCACCCAATCGCGTAGCGGTAAACTGCACCGAGAAACTAAGCACAGAACCCGAAACCAAAAAAAAAATCCGTTCTGTCGCACCTCGATAAACTTCGGTCATGCCATCCAGACAAGAACGAGGAAACTTAAAGGACAAAGGAAAAAACTCCTCCCTTTAAAAGAGGCCCGACCATATGGCCAGGGGGGAAATTTGGGTTCAAAAACACTGACTCGGAGGGGAAGCGCTAAAGCAAACTTAGGCCATGCTAAAGGCCGAAGTGAAGGGCAGGTCAGGTGCACTGGCGCTAGGGGGATCGGGAGTTTCATCCGCCTGCCTCAGGTAGGGGAGGAGGATGTTCCTTTGTCAGAAGGGAAGGTAGGGAGCAATCAACCAGTTTGCAAGTCCAACCACGAAGTTGCAAAGCGATCCTCGCCGACCTAGGACGTGAAAACCCCAAAGCCACGCTCGTTATGGAGGGGGTGGGGGGGACTACTCTAACTTTTATACGACAAGAAGATGGATGGGGAGGCAAGCCAAGAAGACCGATGGCGGGTTAAGGAGACGATTGACGGGGGGGCGGGGATAGGCAAGTAAAGGGGTCAGTCAGCGGGCCAACGGCAAGGAGTGCAAACTCTCCACGAACAAGGAATGTCCGTCAAACCAACCCGGCGAAGACTAATCAGGGCGCCAAGAGAGGACTAGTCTAGAGGGAGTGAGGAAAGATCGTGCAGGCGAGTGCCAATTACGATCAGTCCAAATGAGGACTGATGACTTTGTGGGGCGGTACGCCAAAGGGGGGTAGAACCGATCCAGGAAAACACAGCATCGAATTTAGAAATAAGTCAAGATCATACAGAGGAGGACTTTCACGGCACAAAGAGAAAAGTAGGGGCCAATTCAATAATGAGAAAGAATTAACGCAATTAGGAGACTTATACTTAAGTCAGCGGAGAAAAAGGGATGTAGGGCGCGACCAGTCTTCGGCAGGGAGTCAAGGAGGGGAAAAGAAAATCCGGGGGCGATACAAACACGGATGGAACGGTAGTCAGAAACAGCAAAAGCACGGGGCTCAGTACACTTACGCAAAGCAGCGAGCAGAGGGGAACCGAATGGAGTGCAGGAAAAGGGGAATATTTGGACAGGGAGGTCTGAAACAAGTGGGGAAACGCGAGCGGCATCTCATAGGGGGCAGACCCTCCAGCAAAGCACGTCTCCTTCATTCTGGCAGCCGAGTATCTGGGTCGGGGGTTTTAGTGACGATACCCCTCGGGCGCTGGCGCAGAGCATCACAAGAGGAATTTCTTGAATGGCAATCGCAATAAGAAATAAAACGGAAGGCTGTGTTGCAGGGAACAGCTGAGACGCGAACAGGGGTCAAGCGGAAAACCCTCGACGCGCTTGCGCACAGGTAACGGAAGGATTTTCGATTAGTCCAAAAGAAAAGGCGATTCTCATAGAGGACGCAGGATACATCACGAAAACGAAGCAGAATGCTTTTTCGAGACAATGAGACTCAGTGGGGGCTTTCCCGTCCTCGGGGATGAGCGGCAAGGTAGGGGAAAAAGAGCAAGCAACTTAAGGAAAAGAGAGAAGAAAGGAAAAAGAGACCAGGCTCATAACGCGGAAGGGGAAAAAAGAAATAGAGCATTGTGCCGAAAAATTAGGGGTGAATTTCTTTAATTCAGGTCGACAGTAGGAGAATCAGCAGAAAATAAGGAAAAAATCTTAGGAAGGAAGGCAAGATATAGGGGTAACGCGCCTTGGACTCGCGTGGGAATAATTGACTAAACAAACAAGGGCGGTTCGGGAAAGAACGATCTAACGTGGGGGGGATGCTAACGAAAAGAGGAGGTACTAAAAGCCGAATAACATACAGCCCTGGATACACGCGGAATGATAGGCGCTTCAAGGGGGTAAGAGACTTGAGAACAACCAGAATGACATAAGCAAGCCAGGACCCTCACTAAAACTTTGCTGCACGCTGGGGGAAAAAGGGCCCGCTCAACAGGCTCCTGGCGACCGGTCACACTTGATAGTTAGAAAGCACAATGGGTGAGTACTTAGAATAGGAGAATGGGGGAGCGAACTTGACAGTTGGGTTGGAAAAGTAAAAAAAAAAAAGAGAGACCTGGGGACTAAACAATACATTATAACTAAAGGGGGGGAAGACGCACCTCTTCATTCGCACTACGATGGGTAGCAAAGGAGGGATAAAAATTACTGGGAAAGACCAAAAATCCTCTCTGCCGTTGGAAAAAAATCAATAAGGAAGGTTAGATGGTAGCGCCCTTCGTGTACAAAGGGTATCCTCGGGTACGATCGGTGGGGGGAGTCCCGACCCACCAAGACATCAAAGAGGAAGAAGCTGGGAACATCGGACTAACTCGCTTCCCTCACAAGTAAGACGAGGGCGCGTAGGCGCAGTACTTTCGGACCGAAAGGAAGGGGGGATAGGGGAAGTTGATGTCACACAGCCTGCCAGATGAACGAAAGGGAGACCTTTATGCCATATCCGATCGTCCGTATGAAACGCCTGGAAAGTGCGGGAGTGCATCTAGGAGGCTAAAGGACTTATTGGCGCCAAAATGAAATCACGAGAGTGAGAGATTCGGGGGCAGTAGGCGAGGCTCCGGAGGTCCGAGCTTGGGGAGGCAAACTTCATGAAGAGCGTAAGAACAGAAAAAGAGACCACTTCATCTCTCTCAAACGTGGATGACAGAGATAAGAAAAAATAGCCCCAGAAGAAGAGAACCAATTGAAAGCCAAGAAGCGCTTGGGAAAGGAGGGAGAAGAAAGGAAGTGCAGAGGGGGCAAGTACAGCAAAAGGCGGAAAAAGCCAGACGGCAATGCGGGGTCAGGGGCAATTCTTTCTGCAGGGCGCCGAGGGAACCAACGTTTGAGAATTTGTAATCGAGGAGGAAGTTGGATTCCTCCAAAAAAACGGGTAGAGAGGGGGAGGAACAAACGGGGGTTGGGGTGGGACAGGTAATTTGTGGGCGGGGGGAACTCTTGGGCACCGTAAAAAAAGCGGAAGGTACGAGTGAACTGGCCCGGGTGCTTCATGGAGATTTCCTCGATACAAAACGGAGCGGAAAAAGTTGGAACGCAAGAATAAAAGCGGGAGGGGGGAGGCTGGCCAAAAGGGAAAAAAAAAAGAATAGGGTTTTTTGGTGGGCAGATGATATACGCAAGCACCAGCCGGTAGCAAGGAGGGGAGTGGAAGGAAAGACAAAAAACGGCACGGGTTCACTTTCCCCAGAAGGAAAACGACAAGAACTCCCCCAGTGGATGAAGCGGTGGTGCAACCAGACTACAGTGCAACCTTACACAAATTGGAGAAAACACGCAAAGGAATCAAGGTGGGGGAGACGCCAGGGTCGCCACAGCAGCCTCTGAGTTATCTCCTCAGGAGGTGTGGGAAACTCCTGGGATGCAAAAAAATAAAGGACTGCCCGCAGGAGGCGTTGGGGATGCCCGTTGAAACCACCAAAAAAAAGAAAAAAAGGATCTTGAAGTAGATTCTTCCATCCCAGAAGTCGCGAACATCTATCTGCTGCTCAAGGGCTTTGAAAATCGGAACTGTGTCCCATGGGAAGGAACTCATCACCTCCGGGTTAGGAGATAGGGACAGGGCTTATGGCCCTGAAAAGGAGAGGAACTTTACCAAGACAGTGCCCTGGGTTGGTAAGCCTGCACACCTTTGGCTTGTTGGTCAGTGACGAGGTGAAAGAGGAGGGCCCCTTTTTTACCAAGTAAGAAGCACGTAGTGGTGGAACAAAGTAAACGGGCGATGCAAAGTGGGGGTACAGGATCTTTGAGAGTCGTGACGGCCGGACATCTAGAGGATAACGAAGGGGGGGGAGGGATCATCACCCACCAACGGGAGGAGTCAGAGAATCCCAAACTGTCCCACATTAAGCGGATCACAGACGGAAGTGAGGGAAGGTAACGACAAAGGACAAAGTCACAGGGACCCTACCCACGGCTGGAAAGGAAAAAGTGATTAGATATGGCAGCACAAAGGGAGGGTTTTCTTAAAACCTCAGCTAAGATAAATCGTAACAAAAACAATAACCAAGGGGACGGAAAGACAGCAACAAAGGCACTGTTAGCTGTACAAAAGGACTACACTAAAACGAAGTGGAAAGGAAGACCGGGGACATATTCTCACACGAAACCCATTCAGGGGGTGTGAACTGTTGGAAAACCCGTGGCTCAGATGGGGAAGTGAGCTCCTTCCATCAAGAGAAGATGTCTGGTAAGGGGAGGGGGGTAAGAAACTGGAGGGGTGGTAGGTTGCTAACACCACGTGTCAAACAGAAACCCCAAGCGAAATGCTGGTCAGACTTGAAGATGGTTCTGGCATCAGAGTTGGAAACCGAGGAGTGTGAGTCAGGGGTTGGTCACTATGGTGCAATCTGCGGAGAAGGTGGCTGGTGGCTAAAAGATAGGGGTGAAGGTGGGGATTATTAATGGCAGAAAGCGGGGGAAAAGACCTTTTCTGTTGGGAGGCAGGATTCACGGTCACACTGGACGTGCCAGGGGGGAGGAGGTCAATATCCCTCCTGTAACCCGGAGGGGTTAGCTATATCATATCCTTAAAAAAAGAGGGAAAAAGGCACCAAAATTACGGGCCAAACTCACGATGCAGGGCCCGCGACTTTTTAGCTAGAAAACATAACTGCCTCAACCGGGGAAAAAGCTCACGGTGGTCCAACAGCCAAAGAGATTCTCTGAAAGGCACAAGAGAACTAAGGCTCCAAATAACGGTAAACCAAACGGGCAGAGGAAGGGGGCGATAAGAAAAAAACGAGAGACTCTTCGAAGCACAGGGAATCACATCCGTCCAAGAAGCGGGAAAAGAGTAGTGCACCACGTGGTGGAAAACCTAATGAAACGCTGCAGAAACGAGGGGGGGCCCGTACCAAACCTTGAGAAAGGGTGCAGGGGTCATGGGGGTCACGTAGAAACAAGCGGAGAACGGTCGAAAACCGCGGCGAAATGTCAAAATAGGAGATAGGGCGGTCAATGCAAATGCCAGCTGCTTCAGGGGTCTTGTATAACAGCATAAGGAGAAAGGGCTGATTAGTGAAAAAGGGTTCCGACCGTTGGAGGCTAGTAAGGCATTTTTGAATTGACCACCCTAAGAGAGACAGACACGCAGCCTCCCTACCTTAGACGGGAAAAAGAATCTCAAGGGATCAGGTGGGGAAGGGGGGTAAAAAGGACACTACGCGAATGGGTAGACGAAAAACAAAGAAAAAGAAAAACGCACGTCCCTCCGGAAGGTTCCGTAGGACAAATGAAAGGCGGAGGGACCCACGTAAGAGGGACGAGGGTTGTCCAGCGGGTACCAAGGGAGAGAATACAACGCTTCCCAGAAAAAGGAAACGGGAATAGAAAGCAGAAAGAAAGAAAACAATGGAGAGCTTGATGAGGAGCGCGGCGTAGAGGGGGGGCGCCATTCCGGTCGTCCGGGGTGCGGATGCAGGAGCAAAAAACCTCGAAAAAACGCGAAACCTCCTCTACGTCGTCACGAAGTCTTACATCCACGATAAATAAGGGGTGGCACGAACTACAGAGGGGGGAAGGCTCTGGAGGACGAGGCCCGGGCAAAGTAATGATGCCAGAACGTCAACGACCACTAGTGCGAAGGGAAGACGTAGGAGGCGAAAAAGAGGGAACCAAAATTCTTATAATGTGTTGAGGCTACACCAAGGTATTCCGGCTGAAAACCCAAGAGGGGAAATGAGAGACATCAAATGTAAGTACTTGGGGAGGCTAACACATGGCTTACTGTCTTAGAACACTCAAGTGGACAAGGAGGTTCGACCTTCTGAAAAGTCGGCATACGACGAGCGTACGGCAACCAGGGGTCGTTTCCTTTAGGGTGGGTAAGTGGAAGGCCTGCAAAAGGGGGAAAACTTACGGAACCGGAAAATAGAGGAGCCGCAGAAAGAGAGGATACTTCAGGAACGGAGACGAAGAAGAGTTCGTCGTTGGAGACGGGGATAAACCCGCGGGCACAGGACGAGAGACAACCATTAAAAGGTAAGATAGCTTGCCCAAATAAACCTCCCATGCGGTTGGGCGGAGGACAAACCCTAAAACACCGCGGAGCGAGAAAAAAAAAATACACGCGGGGTCAAGGGTGAAAATAAAAATGATAAAAAGTAAGGGCGATGATAGTGTTGTCGAACGTGGGACACAACAACTCACCACAACAGAAGCAGAACGGGTAGGAAAAAACCGAAAGGGGGCAAGGGTGGCCGGGACACAGGCCCCATTCGCGGGAAGAAATAGTTGGCAGGATCTCCACAACCAAAGGAGGAGAGTCAAGCATTGGAAGATGAAAGGAGTCTCCTCACGGGATGTTGAAAAAGGGACCAACAGATTAGAGGAAGGGGAACCTAACGCAGGCTTGAAATTCGGGGAAAATCGGTTGATGACATCGTGAAGGGAGGAAGAACGGGATAAAAATCAACAATAAAGGACCGAAGCGGCGTGTATTGGTGAGTGCTAAGACGTGTGAAGGGAAAGGGAAGTACAGCACAAGCAGCGGGAAAGGGGCAAGCTTAGGACAATCATCTAGGAATGGGGGAGGAGCGTCAAGCGCCCAGAGGGGGTATCGAAAAAAAGCGCACGCTACGGCGGACTGGCACAAAGGTGATACAAAACGTTTGGGAGGTAAAGGATATAAGAAGCACGTAGGGATCACTGTGATCAACCTAAGCTCTGAGAACAATATTGAATCAGAAAGGAAAAATCCCTTTGCGCACTGGGACTCGAGGGGACCAGCGGAGCCGTGTCCACGGGATCTTTGACGAGAGGTCCTCATCACGGTGTGAGTACGGAAAATAAGGGGACAAAAAAAAAAAAAAAACTGCTTAGGTTGCTCTCATGGAAATTTTAAGCCGAGGACCTGGGGGGGGGAAACACTACGGAGAGAACGTGGTTCTCGAGAACGAAGGTCACTAATACGGGTCGAAGGGAAGGCATCTTATTTGCGGGAAGGACTCCAAAGCAGGAAAGGTCGTGAAAAAACCTGGTGGTCACGACGAGGGGGGGAGGCGAGGGGCAGACGGAATTCGTGGCCGAAAAGTCGAGTCGGGGGAAAGTCGACGGTTTGTCGTCCCGACAGCCCGTAAGAAGCCGCATACGGCAAAATAGGGTAACTCTACAAAACGCGGACCAAAGGCGAAGACGAGGAATCGTCCGTGCCCTTGAAAGGCTCGCCGTGGGAATCGGAGCTGTTAGCACTCAATGGGAAAAGAGCAACTCTACTCCCGCTTACAGTTGCAGACCGATGTAAATCGGCACGTACGGAACCGCATAGTTCGGCTGGAAGCGAGAATGGCGACATTCGCGTGGGACCCAACCGAAAAAAAGGGAGAAGGAGGTGTCACGCATAATTCAGGCGGAGTAGACGCCGTGGGGGGTAAAAAAAAGGTAGAAGATCTGAGGGTTGAGGCAAGGGAAAGAAAGCATAGAGGACCGCTTAACCCGAAGCAGAATCACAAGGCTAAAACCTGAAGTGATCAAGACGGCTGCACTAGAACCGGGAATGCAGAAAGAGCGTAAATTGAAGCGCGGGGGGGAACAGAATGACAACAAGTGAAAGAAATGGAGAAAAAAAATGCGGATTGGTTGAACCCAAAAACGAAATGGGCACTAACTTGAAAGGCGGGTAGGCAAACATTATTGTTCAGGAAGAGTGTTGACCACGTGAACGGAGCCATGATCTCTTCTTGGGGGCTGCAGGGGGGGGAAAGAGGCAGAGGGCTCATAAAAAGAAACGACCGTGGGTGGTGGGGTCAGGCTTTTAGCGGAGGTAAAGGGATTGCCGTGCAAACGGGCGGGCAAAGGCATTAGTTAACCCTTTGGGCAGGCGTGTCAGCGCGACCACGAGCGAGATAAAGTAGGGGAAAGAACCGAAAGGAGTGAGAGGGGACACTTTTAACATGGGTTTGGGGGTATGAATGATAAAGAATCACCAGAGGTGGCAGAAAAAGGATGGGACTCACAGAAAACTAAGAACGGACAAGAAGCCCGGCATGCCGCCAAGACAAAAACTCCAACTTGGCGGGAGGGAGGGAGGATCAACTCCTCGTGCAAAAAAATTCACAATACTCTCGGTGTGGCACCCTCACCAGACGGAAGCGAGCCACTGCAGTCCATATGAGTCTCTCCTCAATGATGGGGGCAAGAGAGAGTGGGAAAAGAGTAGACACAACACAGAGGCGAGGGGGGGGGGGAGGGGTGGAAGCAAAACAACCCACAACATGACCGGATTAGTGCATCATCACTATTCCCGCACATCTAGAGGCTGGGGACACCTTTCCTCGGGAGGCGACATACG
>Ga0179593_1272777_pt1 | contig 11570 bp, 21 predicted proteins | sample CZODoug2_1_08_16_FD_185931 | JGI IMG/M metagenome (GOLD analysis project Ga0179593, IMG submission 185931) | Vadose zone soil fungal communities from Angelo Coast Range Reserve, California, USA - CZODoug2_1_08_16fungal (PacBio error correction) | ecosystem: Environmental > Terrestrial > Soil >...
GGAAACACAAAAGGAAAAATGTGTAAAAAAGATTGGGGAAAGAGCGACAAAGTTTGGAAGGAGAATAAATAATGTCAGTCGTAGAATCAGGGAGGCCTCGCAAACAAAGAGATGGTGAGGGGAAAAAGTTCAAGGCGACGAAAAAAGGGAACATGCGTGAGAAGAACTATACACGGAAAACCAGCGGGAAGGAGAAAAGGGGCGGGACTGGAATTCCCGCCGGATAGTGGAAGCACTACAAAAAACCAGCATGAGAAACGGCAACAAACAGAAGGCCGTGGACTTCTCTAGGGGCCGAATTAACCCGGGAACAAAAACAAAAAAAAAGAAAACAAGCAACAAAAAAAAAAAAAAGTTAAATACCCTAGAAAAAATGGCAACTGGTCCAAACCAACTGGACGAAATTGTGTAGCGAGTGAGAGGGGAACATCACTAAGTCCACTACGACGGGGGGATATGGGGTTGAACGGAAATCAAATGGGCTCCCAAGAATAAACGAAAAAAACAAAAGGCCCTCGTAAACTAAGGCGTAGGGGGGGAAAAAAAAAAGCGACTAAGCCGAGCACAAGAACCCGCGGAAAAAAAATAGCGCCAAAGAACGGGGCCCTTGAAAAAACGTTTGGGGACAAAGCGCACAAAAGGGAGGACTCTAAAAAAAAGGGAGAGGCAAAGGGCCTTAAGAAACCGGAAGATGGGGGGCACACATTAACGAACGTCCATTTAAAGGGGGGGGGTGGGGCAATCAAGGGAGAGGGTTGGCATACGCGGGGGTGTGTTTGGGTCTGCACGGGGGGAGAGAAAGTGTAAACGTGAGTAAGAAGAAAACACTGCAAATACCTGAAATAAAAGAAAGAAAGGGTAGGGGGGGAAAGGGCCAGGGACATATGGGCCAATAGGGGGTAAAGTGGGCAAAAACGCTGAAAAAAAAGGGGATGGGGTACAGACATGCAAAATCAGTCAAAAACAGCAAACAGGAGGGTAGGGAAGAGTGGAATAAACAGGGGGGGACAACGTGTGCAACCACGGGGGGGAACGCAAAGGGGTTGAAAAAAAGAGAAAAAAAAGCGATGGCAGAAAAGAGGAAGGGAAGGGTCTGATCAGTGGGGTGGGATAAGCAAAGAAAAAAATAAAAAAAAAAAAAAAATGAAATCACCTGGGCCCGACAGCCTGCAACGGGGAGGTTGGGGGGCCCTGAAGCCCAACCAAAGGGGAAAAGGAAATGCGGAAATCTGCGGCACGTCCGCGATGGCAAGGCTGTGAATGGGTCAAAGGGAGGGGTCATATCTCATCATGAAAAGGACTAACTACCGTACAATGAACCCAAAAAAAGAAATATACATAACCAGTTAATTGGGAAAAGGGAGAGAGGGCGGTTGACTGTAAATAAATCGACAGCGTGAAAAAATGCGGCTGATAAAAACACACGAATTACCAAGTGAAACGGACGGGAAAAAACCGCAGGGTCAACCAAAAGCAAAATCCACGGAGAATGAAAGGGGCGGAAAAAAAAAAAACTAAAACGAACAAAAGGCACGGAAACTATTTCGTGACAAGCTAACTTTCACCGAAAAAAAAGCGACGGGGGGAACAAGGTGAGGGACGTTGTGGGGATCAACAAAAGAAAAAAATCAAACGGATGAACGACGGGCGGGGGAGAGAAGGAAGAATGGGGTGGCTTTGCAAAGTGAAAAACGGAAGAAATTTAGCGGGGAAAAAAGAGAGGACAGGGAGGGGATAGGGGCAATTAGGGCCCATGGACAAACCTCACAGGAGCGGGAAGGAATGGAAAAATGGAAAATTCGGGGGTGGCGATAGAATACCGTAAAAAATAACAAGTGAACGACAACGCAACAATAAGAAGAAAACAAAAGATCATACCCTTGGGGGGGGAAAGAGTCAAAAAAAAGCATACAATGGTGGCTCGAAGGGCGAGCAGGTCAGCCGGAAAAAAAAAAACAACAAACAGAGTTGAGGAAAGGAGAAGAGCAAGAAAAGAAAGGGGGGACATGTGGAATACGCCCTTCTAAGTAGAATCAGGGGAGGAGGCAGCATGGATGAGAGGTAAGGAGGGGGGGGGAGGGTGAAGGAACAACACATGAAAAAAATCCGAGAAAAAAAGAAAGATGTAAATAAAAAAATCGCTAAAAAGAGGATTGCCAATCCCCTGGGTGGGGAGGAGGGAACGCGCATAAAGAGGTGGAATACTGGGAAAGGCCCCAACAAAATAACAAAAATCTGAGGATGGGCACGGATGACAGCGGCACTTTGATGAAAACACACGGCCAAACGGGAGGGGGAAAAAAAGAAAAAGTCACCTGCGGCGGGGTGAGTGATGGGAAAATAAAGTGAGAAGGAGTAAGAATAAGAGCGGAGACCAAAAGTGTACTAGTCGGACCAGGCCTCACAACTGGAAAACATACGTCAAAAGGGGGGGCTTGTGCAAAAAAAGCCACCCAAAAGAGGAAGGGGAAATAGCGTGTACTTAAAATCGGTGAAGACTAGGGGAAGGGGGGAGCAAAACAGAGGAGACAGGTCGAAGAAAAAAAAAAACAAAAGGTGGCCAGGAAGTGTAATTCCGTGGAAAAGCACACGGGAGGGGGGGTGGTGATTAAAGGGGAGTGGCAGAAAAAACACGGGGGAAAAAAAAGAAAAGGGCCAGAAAAACACGAACGCACAAATCAATGGAGGGGAAGGGGGGGGAACCTGAAGGGAACTGCGCCAAACTGAGTAAAGAAAGAGATTTGAGGTAACAGGGCTCAGAGGCCCCTCGACATGTGGGTCCACTGTGGGGTCTGATGTGAGGCAAAGTTCCGACATGCACACCAGAAAAGGAAAAAAGGGTGGGGGTTAGGAGGAGATCGAGGGGTGGAGGTAAGGGGGGAACCAAAGACGGGGCAGAGAACGGGGGGAGACGAGCAGGGAGGCCGAAAAGAGGGGTTTGGGGGGAGGCGCCCGGAAGGGGATGGGGAAAAGTCTGGGGGAAAAAAAAAAGATGTGACAAGAAGAAGAGGAGGGGGGCTCCGGGGTAGAGGGCATTGGAGGGATTTACGCAGATGTCAAGAAGGGGCGCCAAGAAAAATAAAAAAAATAAGAGAAAGTCGTATCACGGGAAAAGAAAAAAAGAAATGGTCGTTAAGCCCGTCACCTCCGAAGGAGAAAGGTTGAGGGCAAAGGAGCAGTTCCCTCAGAAGCTGGCGCAAAAAAGACTAAAATCAGAAAAACAAGGGAGGGGGGTGGGAAGCGGGTGAGAAATTGGGGGGGAGAACGGAAGGCACTAAAAGGTCGCCATTAATTGGATCCCTTAACGCGGGCTGAGGGGAGGCGCGGAACACGTCAGAAAAGTCGAGGAAAAAAAAAGGAGGTAGGAGTCTTTTAGTGTTCATGACAGAGACGGGTGTGCTGGGGAAAAGTGCCGCTATATTCTAGTGCCTCAAAATTTTAAAAAGGGGTGTGTTATCAGTGGGGGGGGGGGAGGTTGGGGCCATCTAAGGGGCGGGAACTATGGCGGAGGATCTAAAAGAGCCCGCGCGGTGGAAAAGCTGATGGCAGGAGGCCCGGTGGCTAGTTCAGGGGGAAGAGAAGGGGGGGGGTTAAAACAGTCAAGCGCCCGACCATGCGACAACGAGGGACCCGGATAAAAGCATAGTAAAACTAAAACAGGGAAACAGGATCACCGAAAGAAAAAAGCAGAATTTGGGGTGGGAGGGGAATCACCGGAGTTGCAAAGAAAGACAATTAAAAGTACGACCCCGTCCAAAATCCGGGATCATGAGCAATCTGCTGAAAGGTGAAGAAAAAGGGTTGAGAGCCGCGCACCAACGAGACAAAAAGGGCCGGAAACGCAACACGCATCCGCTAATTGGGGTAGGGGGACATTGCCGATCGAGGGGACAAAGGGACAAGTGAAAAGGTGAAAACAAAGAGCAGATGTTTTTAAAGGATTAAATGGGGACCGATGAAGAGGGGTAATAAAAGTGGGGGCCAATGGTACCTAGATCGCCATGAAGGGGCTGGGGGGAGAAAGAAAATCGATGTCTGGCCAGGAATGGAGGGTGAAACGGAATGTATCACAAAGAAAGGGGAGGAAATGCAAAACGTCCGACACGTGGATGGGGTGGATTCAACTGCCTCTTCGAACTCAGGGGCATATACCTGCGGGGAAATCGTCGGCAGGGCGAAAAAAAGCACATGCAACGGGGACCTTCATCGCATAGAACATCTGATTACTGAAGAGAGGGAATAAAATAGGGCAGCGGGAAGGAGAAAAAGGAAAGAAAAGAAAATCCAAAGCAAAAACAAGATAGGCGGAAGACAAAAGGAAGAAAATCAATATGTGTCACGGGGTGACTAGATCGGCCCACTCGGCTCGGCAAAGGGGAATAAAGACAGGGGGGAAAAAAGGGAAAAAAAAGGGTTGATCAAGCACGAAGAAATGGACCAACGGGGGGGACAAACAACGGGGGGAAGTGAAAAAAAATCAGACAAAAAAGAAAAAAAAAACCGGGGAGACGTAACAAAAATCAAGCGTAAGTGGACCAAACGGCAAAAAAAAAAAAAGGAGGCGCACGGTCTGCGGGACAAAAAAGTCAAGGAGCGTGCAACAAAAAAACCAAGGGAGCCCTGGTATGAAGAAAAAATGAAAAAAAAAACCACGATGACGGAAATAATAACTGAACAACAAGGAAGAAACGAAAACAAAGTTGCAAAAAGGGCGAACAGTGTAACGGACCCGAAGGGGGGGAAAGGGGGGAAAAAGGGTGGGCAAAGAGGGCAGGCATAAAAAAAGACAAGGGCACAAAACAAACTCATGGCAGTATAGTGAAAGCGGGATGGAAAGGGGAAAGGGAGGGAAAAGTGAAAGGTACAAGACTGATTTGGGAGACTCAAACAAAGGAACGCAGCCGACGATACAGACTACCAAAAAAAACGAAGAAAGGGACTCCTACAAATCGAACGCTCAAAAACAGAAAGTAGAAAAAAAACGGGGGAATCTTCATGGAAATGAATCACAAAAAAAAAAAAAGCGAAAGCAAAAAAAACAGAACCAAAACAAAGACGAACAAAGAAACCGGCAACAACAAAAACAAAAAAAAAAAAAAAAAAAAGCCGTAGTCTTTGATTAATACGGAAAAACTTATTCCAAAAAAAGAGGAGGGAAACAGGATCAGGGATTTCTACACTGGTCGACGTCAGAAAGAACCGATGGGGGGACAGACATGAAATGGACGAATACATAACGGAAAGAATACAATGAGTGGTAAAAAGGGAAAGACCGGGAACCAAAAATCCAGGACGCAGCCACAAGAGAAAAAAAACAAAAAAAGACTATAACCACGAAGCAAGGGAAGAAAAAAAAAACGACGCCAGAAAAAGGGAGGGCAAACACAGGAAAAAGAGGAAGGCGCAAAAAAAAAAAAGAAAAAAAAAAAAAAATGATAGGCGGAGGACCTGCAAAAAACACTTAGAAGTGTCCGGTCGAGAAACAGGAACTTTTCAAATCAACTAGGGGGGGTGGGTAGTGGGACGATTATTTGGGTTTATGGGGGGGGGAAAGATGCACAAAGGAGCAAGCCCGGGAAAATCCGAGAAAAAAAATAAAAAGGAAAGGGAACCCCGCACACAGCATATGGAGAAAAGGTGCACCATCGGGGGGGACAAGTGCAAAAAAAAAGGTGGTGTGAAAAGTGAAAACCAAAAAAAGAAGAAAATCCCAGAGGGGAATGGAAAATGAAAGAGGCGTAAAATATTAGATCAAAGTGGAAGCGACAATAAACTGTAAAATTGACAACTAGATGCAAAAAAAGAACACAGAGCATCAGGAGGGGAACAAAAGACGGGTTTTGGAACACCAAAAGAAAAATAGAGGGGGTAAACCAAGGGAACCGGGGGAAGAACGGGTAAAAGAAAAAATATGGAAGAAAAAAAAAAAAAACCCGTCAACCCTGCGATAGTAAAGTGCCACGGGGGGTGGGATAAAAAAGCAGGAGGTAGCCCCTAAAAGGGGGACTGAAAAAGGACACAAACGACGATGACGCGGAAAAATTGAACGGGTGCTTGGAATGGGAAGGAGGGGGAAGAATAGCACTGGGGGGAGAAACAAGGGGGGAGTCCCGACAACAACGCCCAGGGGAAAAGGAAAAGAAGCAAAACCTGGGGGGAGCTGAGAAGAAGGGTGCGGAGTGAATGAACTGCCTTGGCTGAACCAAACTGACTACGCGAAAAATGGCATCATGTACACAAAAAACTAAAAAAAAAAAGAAAGGGACGAAGGGAAAGAGCATGTAGAAAATCACTTGGGGGGGGGGGGTGAAAAAGTGGTCAAGGATGCGATACACAGGCGCAAACACCTCGAAAGCCGGAACACTGACGGGGCTTTCAACCGACCAGTGATTTTAACCATCTCGGAAATACGAACTAGTGAAAAAAAGGGAGAAGAAAAGTCAGTGGAGGGCAAAACAGAAAAACGGGACACAGAAAAAAAGAAAAAAGGGAAAAACGGAAAAGATGCAGTATGGGGGGGGGGGGAAAATTTTGAAAAAAGGTTAACTGGGGGGAAAAGTCATCTCGCGGAAGAAACGCCAAGAAAAAAAATGGATGGGGAAGAGGGCAAACCTGGGCTGGATAGTAGGGAAAAAAAACAAAAATGTAGGTTAGCAAAAAAACCACCGAATCCGGACAAAAAAAAAAGGCCAACCAAAGTCAAAAAGGAAAACAGCACAGACACCAGGGAGGGGGGATCGGGTGTAACAAGATCCGTAAAAAAGGGGGGGACAGAATATCACAAGAAAAAAAAAAACAACAGAGAAAAAAGGAGGGGAAAGGAAAAAAAAAAGATCTGGCATCCATGAGGTAGTCCCTGGAAACCCCTCTAAGAAGACCAACCTGGGGGGAAGGGGGGAAGAAGGCAAGGTCTGCCGGAAGAGGGGGGGTTTCGTATGGATACGCAAAAAAGAAAAATTCCACGTAAAAGCGATAGTTAAAACCGAGAAAGGGGACTTGAACGAAAAAAAGGGGGAAAGGCAGTGCGGCACAACAGAAAAAAAAAAAAATATTACGGGGGAAAGAAAAGCAACAAATTAAAAAAACAAGCTAAGGGAAGCCAAGGAAAAAAAAAAGGGGGGGGGGGGGGGGGGGGGGGAATAGACTGAAAGAAGTGGAACCCCGGAAAAGAAGGTTGCCTCCAAAAAGGGGACTAGTTTCATACAAAGTTGTTCAGGAGACTCAAAAAAGAAGGCACCGCTTGACGGGCACGGCTAGAAAAGGAAAGCCAGGGAACCTGGGGTTTTTCGGGAGCGCGCTAGGTGGGAGGGGTCCAAGAAAGCTGATCGGCAAACGGGACAGGGAAAAAAAAAGGATTTGAAAACATGTTGAAAAAAAATGGAGAAAAAGGAGGGAGGAGGGTCGAACAAGAATGATGGTCCAAAAGAAGGGGGAGGACACAATAAAAAAAAGGGAAACAGGCCGACAAAATGGGACAGAAAACGTGGGTGGACTTTCTAAGAGGAAAGGAAACAAAAAAAAGGGGACCGTGTCTCCCGAAGGGGAGGGCGGAAGCTCCTCTGAGCGTTCCCTAAGCCAAAACCAGGGAGGGCAAGTATGGGGGGGAACTCAGAAACCAGGACCATGGACGAAAAAAATGGAAAGGAGGGGGGACTCGGGGAAAAAGGGGAGAAAAAAAAGGCCGATCATCGTCTCTTCGACTCGCACTATGCGAAAGAAAGGGGGGGGGGGGGGATGGGACCCAGTGGGTTGGGGAAGGGGTGGGAGGACATAAAAACTGAACACTAAGGGCGTGAAAATATAACTGTCGGGGCCTCAACTGAGCAGGGGGGGGGGGGGGTCTAGGGGAGGGAAGGCAGAGATAAGGGACTGGACCAAAGGAAAAGAAGAAAAAAAGACAGAAGAGAAACAAGCGGGAAAAAACGCAAAAGAAAGGTGACCGGGTAAACATTGGAACTGAAAGGCCAGGAAAAAGGGAGTACGAGGGTAGCCCATCACCCCTGCGGCAACATGACTGGGGAGGAATGGCCGGGCGGCAAAGTCAAAAATTGAAGGGGGGATGATGGGGCAGGTTTGAAACGCGGGGAAGAAACGGGGTTTGTTGGTCCCTAGGCCAGGCGGGCTGGTGTATGGGAAAGGAGACATTGTCTAGGACGTCGCGAGAGAAAAGGTGGGATCAATACGGGTAGGGGTCCTAATTGGTGGGGCAGCAGAAAAGGGTGGGAGAAGTGCCCCTATATATTCAAAAAAAGGCTTTTTCGGGGGAGGGCGGGAATGTGTGCAGGGAAAAACAAAAATAGGGGGGGATACTCAGGGATAACGCACTTCGTCGGGAATCGGGGAAAAAAGATGGGGCGAGGAGGGGACAATGTGCCTGAATCCCGAAAAGCAGCAGTTTAGGAAAAACTAAGAGGAGGGGAAGAACAACAACGGCCGCATAAAAAAAGGAGCACAAGGCATCATTACATAAGACAGAAAACAAAAAAACGAAAAAAAAATAAGAAAGAAGGGGTGGGTGTTTGGGCAACTTCTTGGGCGAGGCTCTGAAAACAGGATGGAAAAACCAAAGAAGGCCCCTTCCAGGTCTGAAAAAGTTCGCCAAAAAAAAGCCGGAAAGGGGAGAAAGGGGGGGTGGGAGACGGAGAAGGAAAAAAATTGAGGGAGCGACGGGCAGGGAATTGAAAAAAACAGAAAAAAAGGGGGGGAAAGCACGGGAGGATGGGGTCGAAGACCATGGCGACGAAGTGGGGGCAAAAAAAAATGGTCACAAGTACGTGAAAAAAACTATATTACTCTCCTAATCAGAGGTGGAAGAGGGAGTGGGGTGAGACAAGTCGGAGAAAGGTGGAGAATGGGAACAGAAATGCGCGGGAATGACCTTGTTGGTTACTATACAAGAGGGTTGACAAAATGGAAAAAAAGGGAGGGCGAAAAGGCAAGGGCGAGTGGACGCAACAGGGGACAAAGAGAGGCACGCTAGAAAACCTTTGGTTCTTCCGGAAAAAGTTTCCGACTTGAGGGGGTCAAGGACGCAGTGGAGGGGAAAAGAAGAGAAATGACGCACAAAACGCGGAGGAGCATAAAGAGAGAGGACAAAATACAGGGAGGCCGTGGACATAATAAGGAAAAGAAAACAAGCAAACCATAATGAAAAGAAAGAGAGCGTTGTCCTGAAGGACAATGAAATTCTGGTAAAATAAAGATCGTCCCGGTAATTTTCAATCCCAGGGAAATAGTGGGGTAACAAGCACTAGGGGAAAACAGTGTGGAACAAGACACTCCCGGGGGGACTGAAGGAAAAAGGGGTCGAGGAACAAGATAATCAAAAAAAAGACGAGCGTAAAACAAATGGTGGCCGGGGGGAAAAGGGAGGCGACCAAGTGCCACCTTTGAGGGAACATGGGATGTCAAAAAGGAAAAAAAAACCGAGTCCGGGTCGGGAAAAGACAGAAAAAAAAAAAAAGGCCCAAGAAAAAAAAGGGGGATAATGCGTAGGTCGGAAAAGGAAAAAATACGGGAAATGCCAGTGGAAAGGGGTCGAAAGCGGGTACAGAACTCGGAGGGGACATCGGGAGTGGGGGAAAGGAAAAGGTGCAGAGCGGGGACGCAAGACCCGGGACCGGAAGGGACACACACAAAAGTGAAAAATCTGAAGCGAGTGGGAAAAAAAAACAACGGGTGAAGGAAAAGGGCAGATGACGAGGGATAAAGAAAGGAAGAAGCAGGAAGATCGAGCAATGGGAGTGTAAAAGAAAAAGCTAACCGAGAGGGAGACGCAGGCGGGCCACCAAGAGCGAAAAAACAAATCTTGGTTTGTGCCACAAAAATACAAAAAAGACGCAGAGGCCGGGTTTAAGGAACACGGAAAAAAATCACTGAAAAAAAAAGGAAGAGAAGGGGAAAGAAAAAAAAGAAACCCACATAAGCGAACCGTAAAAAAAGGATATTAGCAACAATTGAGGAAACACCCCAAACCCCCGAAACGAAAAAAGGGAAAGAAGATTACCCAAGGGGACAGGCGCGGACTAGCGGGGGCAACACAACTGAATTGAAATAAAGCAGATCCCGAAAAAAAGAAGCGCCCGCAAACGAAAACGGAAAAAAAGAAGGGGAAAAAAAAGGATGTATGGAAACCCGGCCGGAGGGAAGGAAAGAAGGCAATCAACTCAAAGCAAAAGTTAACCAGAACCCGGCACCCAAAAAAGCGCGGGGAACAACAAAAAAAGTGGTTGCCCAAAAAAGGCGAGGAAATGTGATGACTCAAACAGGTCCATCGGGCCTAACGAAGAGGAAGGACAAAGGAAAAGAGCTGAGCAGTAAGGGGACAGCCGCGAGGCTGGTTTCGGGGGGAGTTCTTGTGACTTGGGGGGTGTAGGGCGCCCAAAGTGGGGGAACTTCGAAATAAAAAAAACGGCGCCTGGGGGGACGTAAAAAAAAAAAACAAAAAAGCAGGGTAAAAAGAGAAAAAAACAACGGAAGCACAGGGAAAACGAAAAAATTGAAAACGAAGACACTCACAAAAGGGGTGGAAATCAAATACCCGAAAGGAAGAGGAGGGCAATGAACATAGGGAGAAGGTTCAAGATGTCAGACCACCAGCATGGGGCTGGTCAAACGTCAGAAAATGGGGGTTAACTGGCGAAAGAAAGAAGGAAGAAAAGAAAAAAAAAAATGATTGCTGGCGCACACCTTGGGAAGGGGGAGGTCCCAAAGAAAAAAAACGCAAAAGAAACGAAAGGAAGAAACCCCCTTGGAACTAGAGAGTGTCCGGTCTCTGGAAAACATGTAAGGCAAGCAAGAACAAAAAAATAGAAGAAAAAAAGTAAGGGGCAATTCGAAAGGGGGACTGGCGGGTCAGTAAACGGTCAGGGGGAAACAAACAAGGAAGGCGTGGCGGAAGGACGAAATAGGCGAAAGAAAAGAAAAATCAATGTGCAAAAATCATGAAACTCAAAAAGGGGGGAAAAAGAATTGCAAGAGTCAACCGTTGGGTCAGAAAAGAAAGACTAAAAAAAAAACACACGGACGGGGATAAACACAAGCACGTGCGCCTACAATCATCGTCAATGGCGTACATAACGACTCTCTCGCAAAGTCTGGCGGAATAACAGGGAAAAACTGGGAAAAACAAGAGGGGGGAAGGGTGGAACAAGAACACTTGCGAAAGGACCACTTAAAGGCGGTAAAAAAAGAAGCTAAACGGGGACTGGGTCAAAAAAACAATGTAAGGAAGGAAAGAAGGGGTGAGCTGAAAAGACAATTGCACTAAACAGGTAGATTGTTGTGACAATATGGGGCGCCCTAGGTAGTGGTAGGAAAATAGAAAATCGGGGAACAGGAGGGACAATGAGGGGGAAGGAGAAAGAAAAGGAAGGTGATGTGTGGGAAGTACCTTTGTGTGACAGAGGAAATAGAGGGGAAGGCGCCGACGAATGCAAGAAAGCTCAGAAGGGCGTCTAACAGGAGATAGTCGTTTAGGTATAGAGATATAAGAGTTGAACCGGAAAAGTAATGTAGAGGGATCATTTGGAGTCAAGAGTGAACAAGGGAGAGGTGGTAAAGGAAGACAC
>Ga0179593_1422689_pt1 | contig 11570 bp, 11 predicted proteins | sample CZODoug2_1_08_16_FD_185931 | JGI IMG/M metagenome (GOLD analysis project Ga0179593, IMG submission 185931) | Vadose zone soil fungal communities from Angelo Coast Range Reserve, California, USA - CZODoug2_1_08_16fungal (PacBio error correction) | ecosystem: Environmental > Terrestrial > Soil >...
ACACATCTCCACCCTTGAAAAAAGATTCTAACCAAGGCGAAATTCGGCCCTGTTAAAAATGTAGACCTCGAAAAAAGAGGGCCCGAATAGAAAAGGGGAGGGAAGAAATATGCGGAACGGATGGGGGACTGGGAAAGTCCGACTTTCGAACTTTTCCGAAGGAATGCACCGCGCTAAGAATTATTAGTCGCGACCCTGGTCACAGGGGTAAGGGGGGAAAGAGACTGGGGCAAATCCGGGTTCCTTCTCGTAGGCCAAGGTTAAGACCCGAACAGAGAGAGGGCGGCCAAAGGGAACAAAAAAAGCAAGCGAGAGAAAATTGGCACGGTACGGGCGTTGAGCGAACGGTGATCACGGTAAGACTTGGTCTTTGTTGAGTTCAACAAGGAGAGAATGGGCAACGACTCACCAAAGGGAAAAGAGAAGAATGAACCTAAGGTCAGTCCACCAATTAGAACGAACGTGCCGTGGTCGAGGGCTGAATGAAAACGAACCGCAAGGAAAACCAAAGATGTTGCCGCAAGAAATCAAAGGGTTTCGAGAAGAAAATACAAGGTGCAAAATTGGCAGGGTCTTTGTCACTCCTCTCAGCAGACAGGAGTTCAACGAGGACAATTTGACCTCTCCTAAGTCAGATCGGGGATTACTGTGTATTTGGAACTACACGGAATCCTCCCCTGAAGAAAGGGTGCGAAGCAACGGAGGGAAAGGTCGTAAGTGCTTCGTAGGGGAGGAAGACAGAACACAGGGGGGGCAAGTGAAGTCTACTGCTGTCCCTGGCAGTACCAAAGAAACTTAGGGTCCTGACCAAAGACAGTTCGGCCTCGCAGGGGCCTGGGGGACACACTTTCAAGGAGGGGAGATCTGAACTTCTTAACTTAGAAGTAAACAAAAAGCTCAGCCGCATTCTGAAGAAGGGTCTGTCGGAACTTGCCCGCCTCCGCCGACCACCACGGATAAAACAAAGGGAGGTGGAAAAATGCTATAACTGTGGGGTCTAATGCGCGAGTTATTACGTGGGGGGAAGCCCCAATCACTAGGGGGAGGGGGCGAGGGCGGCAACCGCTCAAGTTCGGGGGTGGGTAGAAAATTGCGCTTCAAATGACACACGAGAGGGAAGAGTTAGGGCTTAATGGGGGACACCGGGGGGAAACAGTCCAGGACTCACCCACTGAGGGCCCTCCATGTTGACTGGAAGAGAGCACCATAATTGTTATTCCCGGACAAACCGGGGGACGGTAAACAGGACAGTTTCTGAGGCGGGCGCTGGAGCGACGCTCTCGGTTTAAAGCGGAAGCATGGTCCCCTATTACGCCGGGCCGGGAATGTACCGTTGATCAGAGTCAGCATCACGTGCCGCGAGGGGACAAAGGATAAATCGGATGGCCCTGGTGGAAAGGTGGATCTTGGAAGATGAAGATAACAGTCAGGCGGGGAAATCCATATTAGAAGGAAGGAGCAAAACAGCCGACCGAATTTAACTTTTGCAGGAAGACCGTTTTGCAGAGATTCAGGTGTTGGCAGGAATATACGTGGTGCCGGACCTGACCGTCCCTTTAGCGTCAGACCTCTCGCGGCTCAGTGAAAAGCCGGACCTTGAACCACGCTATAAAGAAACACGGACCGTGTCACGGGGGAAGCGACCAATTGGGGAAAACCTGTCCTGAGAAGGGGCTGTCTATAATTATGAAAAAAGCGAAATGGCCAAATAGCGGGAAAGAAACCCCCTCGCTCGTAGAGGGGGGGGAAGGAGGGACTGGAGGAACAACAAGGCTTCGAATGGAGATGCCAGTTACGAACATAAAGGGTGAAGAGGGGTGGCATACAACATCTGCCTGCCAGAAAGGGTCATCGAAAAGGTTTGACAAGAAGTGGATAGCCATTTATGATGCCATTGGGGAGGAAACCTTCTCAATCCATTACGGTCTTCGGAGGCTTGCGAACCGGGGATGGAGAGGATAATCAAGTTTTTAACCGAAGAGAGAAGATGCAAAAAAGATGTACCCACTAGCACCAATCTTGGGGACATCAAATAGCCAATTCAGTACGACGAGTAGATATACGCCTGATCAGCTCATCATTGTGGGGAAAGGGAATAAGAGAAACATTCATATTCACCGAGCACTGGGACACGTCTGTATCTACGGAAAAATTTCGAGAAAAGAGTCTCTTCTCTTTGGACTTCTACGGATAAGACTTTTTAATCCTCTCCAGAATAAAACAACAAAACACCGATGTGTAGATAGGAAATTCAGGGAATCGAAAAAGCGAACGGACCTGGCAAGAATTGGGGACAATAAGGAAATAGGGATAGTGGCCACGCAGTTGGGGGCCTGCCTGGTGTAGGGGGTGATAGGGGTGTGGACACAGGTTCCAAGAACGACACTGGATTCTCTCAGATAGACGTTCTCCCTTGGATTTGCCTTAGTGTCCTGGGCTCCAGAGAAGGGCCCTGGTCTACATTTGGGGGTCTTACAACATTCGGAGGAGGCCTTCATCGCTCCAGCTGGTGGGCCATCAGTAAGTAACGTTTCGGATCAGGGGGAAAACACCTTCAGAGAGGATAAAGTCGGTCGGATCCGGGAGCGTGTCTTTCCTTGGTTCTGCTCTCCGGAGGGCAGCTCAGGACCGGGTGGGGGGGAAGAAAAAAGTGAGTCTCAGGTACGAGTGGAAAGCGATTTCCTATCCCTGAAAATCTTTTAAGAATTAGAGGGTGGGTCACGTGTTAAATGGAAATGACTACCATCTAGTTGGTTCGCCCATGAAAGAAAAGTCGCTAGGTGAACTTGTTGAAACTTGAAGCGAAGGGGGAAATTGTCGTGGTTTAAGAAATAGACGCCAGTCGACGGGAGCTTGGTCTCTGAGAATTCCAGGGTAGTGGGAGATGGATAATGAGGACCTCGCTTCGCCTTCTGGATCTCCCCGTACCTCGGTCTGCCTCATGCATCTCAAAAGGAGGGAGGACAAAGTGGATTCGGTTCTAGAAAGAAGTTCCGACAACATCTCTATTTTGACGAGCCACTGTACCTACAAATCGTCTAATGCTGTCCTGTACACCCGCATCTTCCGTAGATAGAAAGGGGGGGAGGAATAAGGTCTGATTCGAGTTTTTCTCAGAATGACATGTACACTTGACTTTGGAGGAAGGGTCCCAGCCTTAAGCCGCAGCTCGGAAGCAGGCACGGCAGTATCCCCAAGGTGTGGTAAAAGGGCTTGGAGTACTACCGATGGTGGGGGGAAAGGAATGTCTGGGGTTGGACCGTAGGTGTGCGTATACTGCAGTTCTGTTCAGTTAAGCTAGAGAGGGGGGTACGCGGTGGGGGGAAAGAATTGAGAGAGGAGATCCTATGAGGTCAAGGGAGCTATTGAAAGGGGTGCAAGCTGAAGACTCCCCTCAAAGACAAATGGGGTTGTTGCCGCGAAAAAAGAACAAGGGAAGAAATAAGCGAGCATGAGCTACAAGGTAGAAGGGAAAGAACTAGGTCTTTGGCGGTGGAGTGGTGGGAGAGGTCCAATTGCACCGGGATTAGAAAACGTTTCTCAGAGTAGGAGAGAGGATGGATCTGTTCAAGAAGTTTCATCTAGACCTCGGGCCTGAGGGAGCCTCCGAAAAAAGCAGGCAGCAAGTCAAAGTGTTCCTAGACGGTGAAGGGATTTTTCAAGGGTCGGGGTTCTAAAACGGACGAATCCTTATAAAGGAAAAAGGTGACAAAAGGTGGGTCCAAGAGGACGAATCCTCAGGCAGAAAAGAGAAGTCCACGGGTAGGGGGGAAAGAAAGAAAATGGACCTTTCGGATTCAGCAGGTTCAGAGTCCATAACACCGTACCACATCAGGAGAGAATCCGGCCCGGAAAGGTGCGTAGCCATCTTAGAAGTTTCTAAACGGAGGAGAGTTCACACCAGTAAAGGTTGAAAGCAGTTCTGCTTGGAGTAAAAAAGGTGAAAGGCTGCTAGGCAATCGGTGGAAGACGAAGGTTCGGGGTCTACCTAAAAGATTAAACACGGGAAAAGGAGATCAGGTGAACACCCAGTAGGTCCCTAGAAGATCGTCACGGGAAAAGTTGAAAGGGAAAGTGGCCAGGTAGACGTGGCGGACGCAACAACGCCAAAGACGTGAAAGAAAAGTTTCCCTCCGCAAAGTAACAGAAAAGGGCTACGCGCTCGCGAGGGCTTTCTGACAAAGTGGGCTGTCAAAGCGCTGTCGGCTACTCTTACATTTAGGAGACACACCATAGGGAGATCGAAAAACAAAACCAGATCGGGTACAAGGCAGGATAAACCATTTGAGCGATACCTAGTTTTAAGAGGCCACAAGAGACGTGAATTTTAAATTCGCCCGGTGCCCTTCGGAAGGTAAAGTCACTTGGGGCCTCCCTACGTTTGGCTTGGCCTCCTTTAAGAAGCCCGGCACGCGGGGGGTCATCTAGGGACCACGTTTATCAAATAAACAAGGGAGAATGCTCAGTGTGAAGGGGAAGAGCAGGGTGGGTAATCTGATAGAAAAGAAAACGTAGGGAGGAAAAGGAAATATACACACATCTTTCGCACCCTGATGACTGAACCACTGAGAAGGGGAACCTTGTGATAACCGTTGGAAAAGATGACACAACTGCCCCAGACTAGAAAGGACGTACATAAAAGGGAAGGATAGTAGGCAGGGACCTACCATGAACGTGAAATGTCATTAGGGGAGCTACTGAAGGACACCGCGAGGTCGAGTTCGGATTATGTAGGGAAGGGGTACTGGTAAGGAAGAAGATTGTCGGAAATAGTTCCGTCTCCGTAGGACCTGGAATCAGGCCCTACAGCGCGCTGCGCAAAATAACTTTCGAACGACCTATAAGAGAAGAATCGCTTGAAACGTAAAGGTATTCGTTGGGAGGGGTTAACTTTGGATCACTCCGTTGCGTTGTTTATGGGGAGGCAAAAAGGGGGGGGCAAAATAACACCTAGACGGGTCACGACAGGGGGAAGGATCTGCAGAAGGTGTCCCCACTGATCTCACAGGGTCAAGTTTGGAGATACGGTAGAAGACCAAGACAAACCGGATCACACCGAGGACTTTGCCTCCAGTCAAAAACGGAGCACCCATCACATTCAACAGGGGGACTGGTGGGTTCAGCATCTCAGAATTCGAAAAAAATTCTTCCCGCGGCAAGTGAGTAACCGTCGGCCTGGGGCACGCAAATGAAAGTCTGGGACTGGAAGACGACAAAATCCTAGCCCTTCACTTCGAGGGACACCCCCGTAGTAAATCTCGTTTAAAAAACGGAGAGGGGACGTGAGGGGGAAGTCACAGGGGGAAAAAATTGAGAAGCTGTAGTCCGGTGGAACCCAAACCATTGACAACGACAGAAAGGTAGGAAACATTTGAGGAGGCAGCTGCAGGAAGGAAAGATCCAGAGGGTCATAAACGCACAGCGGTACACCGCTCTAGAATGTCTCGTCACAGCGTACTCGGACGTCGGCAAAATTGGACCTCTAACGCAACCAACAGCTAAGACTGAAGGTGGGAAATGATATGTGTAGCTCATGGAGACGAATGTTACTTGGTCGGGGCGCACAAGTGCCGTAACACAGTCGGAGGTGGAGGAGGGCACATGAGCATTCGGAGGGATAGAAAGGAGCAGGAGTAGTAGGACGGGTACCCACCCTTTACAGCGCGCTGGTCGTAACTGCAACCACAAAAAGAAAAGGCAGAAAACTCCACCTCTCTGAGAGCCTACATTGGACGTGGACGATCACCAAGGGAGACCTTAACAAGGAAAGCGGTTACCCAACGCGGGGGAAACTAGGGGGGCAAGCTCGGGGTTAGGCACGGGCGGAGGCAAGGGAACCGCAGCCATCGGGTAACTCGGGAGGGGACTCCCAGTCCGTGAGTTCCTGTAGTAGAAAAGAATACAGCAACGGTTGGGAAGATCGGCCCAAAGGGGGAAAGCCCGATGTGGAAAGAAGGCCCGTAGATCCGATCGATTTATAAGGCGGCGGGGGGAAAAATCTGCGCTGCTGGAGACCCGGAAGAAAAACGCCGCTCCTCAGTGCCTTTTCAACGCCGCTGTGACGCTGCTCGGGATGCGTCTGGCGCGGTCTGAAAACGGGCCGTTCCGGCGGGCTCATCAAAAAAGAAAAAATGGCTTCAGTCCGGTGGCAGGGAAAGGGCCGCCTTGAAGGACAAAAGCCGGACCGCCCGCAGAGGGGTGACAAAAGTTCACTGGAGGGTGGGTGTCGAGACGTATATGTCAAAAAAAACTGGAAGGGAGAGGTGACCCCAAGGAAGCCTCGGGCGACTGTACCGAGCATAAACACTCGTATGAGGGGGGGAATGGGAAAATTTCAACCGCATTGACCTTAAGGAAAGAAGTCAACCTCACACCGGCCGGGCTCATAACTCTAGGGAAAGACCTAGAAAGGAGATCAAAAAGGGAAGGTCCCTTCGATAAAACATAAGGCAAAGAAAATAGGATGCTTCTCATACGGCGTCCGCCGGGAGGGCTACAAAATACTGATGTCAACCTAATCGTATATTGATCCGCGGGACACTTTCGACGTGAACCAAGTTCTGGTGACAACGGAAGCCAAGCTGCAAAAAAAAAATATACTTCTCGCAATAATCGGGAAAAATACCGAACTTCAAACGATCCAACGACAACATGCAGAGCAAACACGAGAGGATTTTGGGAAAGGAGGTAGCAGTACGCGGAGAACATTTCAGGACCAGAATCCTGGGGACTCTTGGCTGCTAGATTAGACGTCAGACCGAATCAACAAACAAAAACAGCGGAGGAGGGGGGGGAGAGGGGGGAATTCTTAGAAGATCAGCACAATCTAACGGGACTCCTTTTCCGACATTGTTCAAAAAAATTAACGATGGAAAACACGCGGCAACTACTGGGGGTAGTGTTAGTAGATGGGGGCAGGTAGGGGCGGGATCCCTATGAATAAAAAAAAAAGACGTCGACGGGTAAACGTCAGGGGAACCAGTCGACCTGGGGCGAGTGGGGTTCAGTAAAAGCAGCGAAAGATGCGGAGGGCATTTACACATTATTTCGAGCATCAAACCGGAGCGACCGCCGCGTAGGAAGGACCTGAATGAGGGGGTTGGTGTCGACGAAAAGGGGCAGCATCTTTGGAAGCTTCTTCGCGGAAAAAATCGCGTCCGAGCCGGCGAGCGGGTAAAGGAAGGCCGGGTGCAAGCGGGGTAAAATGGAAAGGGACCGATCCCTAGAGTGGTGGGACGGCCCGAGGGCATCACTGAACCTCGCCGAGCTGGCCTTAAAAGGAAGATAAGGAAAAGGTGCGTTTTGATAAGTAATAAAATCTCTGGAATGGGGGCCGCGACCTGTGGGGGAGGTGGCGATGGGGAAAGTAAAAGGGAGGCCTGCAATCGGAGAGTATGAGGAGACAGACAAAAGTGAATGTCTGCTAAATCAGCGGGGGGGAACAGAGGAGGAACAGAAGGGGAGGGGCGTTGATAGGCTGCCATCATTCAGGAATCTTGACACAGGGCATCCTTGTACGAATGGCATATTCGCCTCACTTTACCGGATCGCTTCTACGCAAGTGGACGAGGGCAAAAAACACGGTCTGAGGCCGGTTAGAAAAAACGGACCCTGGGGGGACCTGGACTGGGCGTAATAAGAGGGCCCAATGAGAGGCACTGGGGAACATGAAGAGAGTGGAAAGAAAGGCGCTTTCCGTAGAACCCAGTGGGTTTTAACCAGTGTCAACCGGGGGGCGTCCGCCAATGGAGGGGGGGACCGCGACGTGTGGGGAGGATCGGCGGGTAGTGGGGGAAAAGTCGACCGATAGAAGGTCCGGGGGTTGCCCAGTGCCGATAGAAGAGATACTATAGAAAAAGGAATCTGAAGAAGGTCCCGCCGCCCCTCACAGAAAGAGGTCTCTCTTTTGGCTAGGGAAACTACATGAATAACCGTCGCCGGAGCTACCATTTTCATGACAAGAATTAATAGAACTAGGGGAGTTCGTATGGGGGGGAAAGGGGTGGGGGGTGGGCCAATTCCAAAGGAAAAGATTAAGACTGAAGCCTAATTGTCGAGCGCCTGGAGATTGTAGAAACAGAATTACCAGCGAGGAAACACCGGGAAACTACGTCCTTGAAAGAAGCTACCGCAAACTTTCTAAGGACGGTCACGAGTTTTTCAATTGAGGGGGGGAAAGAAAAGGAACAGGCAAGGGCGAAAACTGGTCAAAAAAATTTGAGAAATACGAGGAGAATCCCTCCCCCGCAACGGGAATAATAAAAAAAAGAACGCGACGTCTCCTTCACGGGTTAGTTGACGGTAAAAGAACACACCAGAAACCTGAAAGAAAGGGCCAAGTCCAATTAATCGTTCCGGAGTGCAGAAGGTCGCAAGATCTGACGTACGCCAGTGAACATTTTCACCTGGTGTTCGTTACTCGGGGACCGGCTAGGGGAAGAAAATCAAGGGGGGGGGGGGAATTGATTTTTCTAAACTCTCTGCCTCTAAAAAAAATGAAAACTTAGGTATCAGGGGGGAGAACACGGTAACTTTCCCAGCAGAGCAAAATCAAATTACGGGGAGAACGGTGGGAAAAGATCAAGGGTAAGGGGAACCACTAAAGGAAGAGTGATTCAAAAGGGGGGGGTCGAAGTCCAAATACACGCCTAACCAGATTGGCTCTGCTCTCCCATTAGACGGTGAGGGGAAAGGAAGGGAAGGAGAGGGGGATTATGGTCCTAGGATCCGCATAGATTACCCTTACCCAGCAAACGTGACCTGGAACTGACCAGTATAACCTAAAGGAAACGAATAAAACGGGGGGAGGGGGGGAAGGTTAGCTTTCGAAGAAAAGGAATTGAGGATAAAATGTCAATTGAAAGATCTTCGCAGCGCCGCAGGGGGAGGCAGATGGGGAAGCTGGTGGTCTGGAAAAGGGGGGTCACCAAATTTAACGAAATAGTAGTGGTTACGCAGCGCAGGTTTACGACTGTGGACCCTCAACAAAAATGAGGAGTAGAGAAAAAATATAAATCCACCAAAGCCTTCCACCCTAGAGGATAAAAAAAAGGGGGATGGTAAAACTTTTTTATAAGAAAAAAGGGTGCCCAATCTATACCAAAAGCGTCGCCGTACTAGACAGGGAAGACCAACTAACTGCCGCGGGCTGCGACGAGTTGTGCTTTTGAAAAAAAAGGAGGGAGTACTGTGTGTGGGAGACGTCAAGGGAAACGACTGCTGTCGTCGTCATAGTAGGGGGAAAAAGAACCTTCCTTTTCCGGACCAAAAAAGAGCGGGGAACTGATCGGGCAGATTACTACGTTAGGGAAATTTCAAGAGAAGGAAGACCTTCCGTCTCGCTTCGCAAGCAAATTGTCACCCCTAAGACAGCCGCAGAGAACATAAAGGTGAGCCCGGTAACTGGGATGCTTTTTCTTCTTTAAAAAGTTTATCAAATCAATGTCTTTTTATTAAAGGAAAACACTGGTCAGACCGTCAATCTCATCACAGAAAAGGGATTTATTCCCTAAAGGGTTTTTCCCAACCTGATCGACTTAAAGTTTCGATTTTATAGGTATTAATAGGCACGAAAATCGAAACATCCAACCAAAAAACGAGGAGTGAATAGTACGGAACCGGGGGTCACGCCAGAAAGCTTGGAACAGTTTGAAGGGGGGTTGGGGAGGCCTCAGCTACCGGGAGGTCAACGGCCTAGGCAAGGGAACTTGGGTAGGAATATGGAAAGGGAAATCTTGGGGGAGTTTAGGACTACCAGTAACGACGAACAGGCTACTTCGCGTAAAGCCCAAGTCTTCTCTGTGTACAAGACGGAAGGAGTGGAGGACAAAAGGAAAAAGGACGTGGGCTTTACCCAGGGGTAAGGGCCTAAAAGGGATGCAATGTATAAAAAACAACCCCTTGAACTGGGGGGGGCCCGATAGCAAGGGAAAACCGTCGATTAAGAGGGGTTTAGGGAAAAGGACGGCGACATCTCTTCTTACAAGCAGAGTCAATCGCAACAGTCTGGGGGAGTCTCCGTCGATACCTAGGAGGAGCAGCGGCGTATCTCGAAGCGAGGAGGAGAGAAGGGGGGGGGGACTAGGTCTTCCTTGAAAGCATTACACGATAGCAAAAAAAGACACATGAAAGGCTGCTAAAAGTTTTAGGACCTGAGTTAAGGCCGCGTTGATTCGGTTCGGCGGCGGACGCACAAGCCGTACAGATATATGAGGGGAGTGTAGGGAAATGCGCTCGGAAAGCCACAGGAGAAAGCTTAGATAAAGAAAGGATCGTCGGGGACTAGGGGAAGAGAAACTGGAAAAAAGGCTAGGGGGGGTGTAAAATGCCAAGGGCCTACAGAAGCAAGGCAACGGACAGCAGGAAGGGGGGGGTAAAAGGGGGAACTTGATTGGCCGGTACGAGAAAGAAAATTCGCCTTGCTGACACTGAAAAAGTGGACCCCTACTCGGTTGATGCTGCCTTATCAAAGTTTGGAATTCGAGAGGGGTGTCTGCAAGGGTTTCAGACTTGGCGACTGATGGACGCTTTAAGCAAAACCACTAATGGAAATCAGAACCGAACGGGGACATTTGATTTCGGTCGGCCTGGGGGTTGGGCGTGAAACTTCAAAAGCACTTCTTCAGGGGGTGGAGAACGGCGCGGTAAAACTAGGGATACGATCCCGCGGGTGTCACGAGGAGTACTGTAGCAATTAATGCTAGGTATTTACAGAAGGCGGCGTGTCAGCATCGCGGGGGCTAGTGAGGGAGAACGAGAAAGGAATCACCGAAGTGGGGGCAAGGTTCAGAGGGGGGGGGGAAGCGGGGAGAGGCATGGTGGTGCGTGTAGCCGGACATGCTAGGCTCCGGAAATCACAGTCAGACGCGCAGGGGGGCGCTTTAGGTTAAGCCACTTCAGACATCGTTCGGGGGGGGGTTCAATTTCAGGCGCAGTTAACCAGGGAAAGGGGGGTTGGATACTAGGTATTCAAAACGAAAGGCCGTAGGTCTGGAAGGGGGCCTACAGCAGATAGGCAGAAGGGGGGGGGGTAAGGGAGATATGGGTAAATACACTTCAGGCTAGGTATCAGGGCATGGGGGGGACAAGTTATCGCGAAAAATTGGGTGCAATGGGAAGGTACAAATGAAAAGCTTGGACTTATCGTAATAGATAGTTCTTGTATATGGGACCGATAAGGAGATCGCGCCAATTATTATGATTGAAACGAGAAGACAAAAAAAAAAAAAACACTGTCAAAAGTAGCGTCGATTAAGGAGAAGGGATGTTGTCGGACCGCGTGTCGGGAGGGGAAGAACGGAGCATCTCTGCCTGGCCGAGAAGGCGTCGTCGGACATTTAGAAGGGACGGAAGTAATGGAGACTAGGAAAAAATTTAATTTACACGTAAAGGGAGAAACTGCACATTACACGCATACGGGCCCAAATTTACGAAATTCAAACATAGCAAGTAAACCTTAAGAAGCAAAAGACTCCGCTATGGGGGTTGACATGTCTGCCGGTGATATTGGCATTCTGATGCACGCATGTTTCCATTTGCTTAAAGCTGGGTGGCGCTCCTCTAAATTGGAA
>Ga0179593_1427152_pt1 | contig 11570 bp, 12 predicted proteins | sample CZODoug2_1_08_16_FD_185931 | JGI IMG/M metagenome (GOLD analysis project Ga0179593, IMG submission 185931) | Vadose zone soil fungal communities from Angelo Coast Range Reserve, California, USA - CZODoug2_1_08_16fungal (PacBio error correction) | ecosystem: Environmental > Terrestrial > Soil >...
CACAAGGGAATAATACGCGAACAAATGTCCAGTTACGGTTTACAGGAAGAGGGGGACGGGGTTCCGCAGAGCGACGTTGAAATCCGACAAAAAAAAGAGCACAGAGTTTGCGGAGGACATCGATCCTAAGGCCCGGTCACGGAACGGTGGATTTATCCTAAGAAGGACAGAGGGGGACCGCGTTGGGGAAGGAGGACGTGGAAGGGAAGTGAAATCTCAAGCCGACAACTGAAATTGAGCGGAGCGCTGAGAATCGACGTCAGACGGTGTGAAAGAGACAAGGCTGGAAAGGTACAGCCACTGGAGGCCGACGGGAAGGCAGCGGTGAAGGAGGGGGCACACGTGTATAGGACCTCACTGACAATAAAAAGCATCAAAAGTGAAACTTTGTAGCTCCAAAAAAAATTTTTACGCCACGGGAGGTGCAAAAGTAAGTGAAGAACACTGTCCCCGAAAATACGAAGGGGTTTGGTGCAAAAGGAAAAAGAAAAAAAAACATTTAGCCCCATGCACAGACGCAAAAAGAATTACGGCGGGGGGGGGGGGGAGCAGAAGAGGGAATAAAAAAGAGACGTGAAGAAACTAGACAAGCAAAAAGCCAAAGGCACCGGACAAGACCTGTCCAAAATTTTTCAAGCACCCTGAAGGTGCCGGACCATGGGGGCCGGGGGTTGTAACGTGGTGCGTCGGCCGAACGAACCTTGAGGAGAGTGGCCCTTTCAAACTCAATAAAATTTATGCAAAGAAGTCACGAAAAACTGCGCCACGGGGGGAAAAAACAGACAAGGAAGTTCGACACGGAAAATCCTCGACTAAAAAAAAAAAACAAAAAGGGGGAGGAGAGAAAAAAGAGATCGAGGGGCAATGGGAGGTGGTTTTAAAAAACCAACGGTCAAAAGAGCAAGTATCGGGGAAAAATAAAATCGTTGCACAGCGCAGAGGAGAGCAACGGGAGGAAAAGAAAAAGCAAACTGAGGTAAACACGAAAAAAAAAAAGGGTTGGGACGAATAAATGGCCCGACTGTAGGATGGAGGGTACGGGAAAATGGGTGTCAGATAGACTCAAAGAAACCAAAGGAAATTAAGAGAGGGGGGACCGCCTGGAAGACGACTACCGGTGAATCGAAACAAACGGGTTCAGTCGGGGACCAGGACATAAAAACTTTAAAGTACGCAAAAAAGGAAAAAGGGTAGCAGATGGGTGGGGGAAAAGAAAAGCAAGAAAGGGGGATAGAAGGATTGCTCCAAGGAACTAAAAACAAAAGACAAAAAGATGAAACAAGCGTCGCGACGACAAAAAAAAATCAAACACTGGGGGGGTGGCACAGGAAGTGGGGCCAGAACTGGAAAAAAAAAAAGGAAGTAAAACCTCCGGAAAAAGGATCGGGGGTCCGGAAAGCGACAAATATCGAACTAAATGGTGGAGGTTCGCACCAAGGAATTAAGCCCAAAAGAGCAGATGGGCGTGCTAAGGGGGGTATAAGGAGGGAAAAAGCCACAGGGGGGGGGAATTGACCCAATCCGGGCCTTGACTGAACACGAACCAGGGAAGGGAAAAAGAACTTCGGCGTTGTGTCGGCAATAAGCAATCTGGGGGAAAAAAAAAAGGATAAGGGACAGAGCTACCCAAGAACGTTGATTCACAAGGACTGTGGGAAAAAGATCTAAGGTACGAAAGGGGGGAAAATCAAGGACCACGGGTGTGGGTGGAAAGATAATTTGGAGAGGAAAGAATTAAACGTAACCTGACTGACGGAAAAAAGAAACAGATGGCCGAAACAGTCCAAGTGACGTAAAAATGTTAAAGTTGGGGGGAGCAAAAGTTGTTGAAAGGGAGGTGTGAGGGGAAGACAAAAAGGATGCCCAAATGGGACGAATAAAAAGGACGGTATGTTTGGCAAGGTTGTAGGAACGATAGGTGGAAACGCGCCCTGCAGACAGAAAGATAAGGGAGGGGATAACGTAGAGAAAAAGAAGTCAAGAAAGGAGGGAACAGCAATCAGAGACGGACGAGTCAGGCCCTTGGGGGTTGACAAAGACGTTGGTCACTGACGGCGAGCCGTCCAAATAAAGGAAATAGAGGGGCCCCGAATCACTAAACGGTAAACAGCGGTGGGGGCGAAAGGGTATGTGTGACATATGACAAGGCGCAGTACGACGGAGACAATTGGCATAAAACTAAAACACTACTAAAAAGGGGGGAGCAAGAATGAATATCAATGCCCTGCACATCGGAGACCGACCCAGGGATTAAAATACGGGAATCTTAAGGGGCTTGGCTCCCTGCTTAAAAGGACCAATGAAAAAACTCCAAGTAAAAACAGATGAAGAGAAAAAGGAAGAAGAGATTCAGACTACCGGGCCCGGGAAGAAGGGACCGAAAGAGTTCAATAACTCTGAAAAACATGCCTTTACTTCGCCCGGGAATCCCTCCTTGGGGTGCGCTTCGAGAGGAAGCACCGACTCCGCAAGAAGGAATTGAAGAGGGAAAGGACGGAAAGGCCCCTCAAGAACTTGACATTGAGAAGAAATCATATAACCTTTCCACCTAGAAAAGGGCAGCTGACGGGGGGGAAAAAGAAAGTACAAACTCCCGCTCCGTAAATGCATTCCCAAAAAAATAGGGGGGGGAGGGACCTAAAACTTGTTAGAAGAACAACACCAACATTAAAAAATTCAGACAAAAATTTGGGTGTCACCATTGAAAAGAGGTTGATGACTGTCACAGAGGCACAGATCTTAGGAAAAAGCCTCGATAACGAGTAAAGAAAAACATACCAAGGGCACGGTTTCAAGAGACTGCGGGGTAGATCGGGCGGGGTTGACGAAGTGACTTGCTCCAACGACCGAACGTGTGGGAAAAATATACAAAAGCGTGGGAAATGGTTCCGCACGTGCAGGTTGACCAAAAAAAGGGTGGGACTGGAAGGGGGGGTCCCGCGCAGAGAAAAAGCGTCATAACATGGAACCTCACAAGATCAAAAAACTCCATTGGCGATCTGGGGGAAACAGGTTTAAAGGAGTGTGAGGGCTTCCAAGGCGAAGTATCGCACACGAAGGAGAAGGAATAAGTGGGGAAAAACGCGGGAGAACGGAATGGGCGGAATCAAGGATTGCAGGAAAGACAAGAACCAGAAGATAGAGAATCAAATCCCTGGAGATTGGGCGCGGAAGGGGGAAAAACTACCTAAACGAAATGGGAAAAATAGAGGAAACGGAAGAAGAGATTTCAGAACAAACAAATCAAGGGGCTCAGATCATCGAAAAAGGGGAACGCGTGGAAATTTTTCAGGGGTGAAATCGAAAAATGGGACCGAAAACCCCGGGCCTCAAGGGATTTGTGACCAAAACCGCGTGAGAGACCCAGAGCGAGGGGAGGTTCCCACGCAGGAGCAAGTAAATTAAAAAAAAAGACCCTTTCGAACCGCCAGCACAGGCCAGAAGTCCCCGCAGGGTGGGGGGGAGCCCGACACCAAAAAAAGTAAGGTGGGAGAGAGCGGATTAGACTTTCAGGGGCCCAGAAGAGGAGGCTACATTTTTAAAAACAAAAGGAAACTGCCGGTGCGACAAAAACCTGGGGCCTGACTCACAGACAACACGCGAGTCTGGGCCAAACACGAAAGGAGAAACCGAAAAAAAAATGAGAGAAGGAGTGCCCGGAGGTGGGAGGGCCGCGTGTATTTGTCTTCAAAAATTTGAGAGTGAGACGAGGATGAATAACACAGGGCACCCCAGGAAGGCAGGAGGATGCCAACTTGGAAGTAAAGCAAAAAGAAAAGGGGGGAAAATGTAAAAGAAAAATTTGTCCCCGGGAGGGTCGGGCTCATTATCAAATCCGTCAGTCACCCTTAGAAAGTAAATAGGAGGAAAAAAGAGAAGAAAAGAAAGGGGGAAACGAATTAACTATCGAAAAACCTGGGGGAGAAACTAAAGAGAAAGGGGGGCAAACATGGGGGGTTAGTGAACTTTTCAACATAGTGTTGGAAATCACGCGAACAACTTCGGACAAATTCGAAAGACAGGGCAACGATATGAAGGGGAAGAATAAGACAACAATAGACCACAAGCCGCAAAGATGGCATTGAACACGACCCCGGAACGGAACATACGGGAAACCAGTCCCGGCAGAACTCACGCGCGATCTGCACGGAAACAGAGAAATGTAAAAGATTGAAGAAAGACACGATGTTTTCGGACAGAGTGGGTGGACCATTAATTGGAACGCCCACAATCGAAAAAAAATAGGGGAGTCCTGGGGCAAACAGTTTTGGAGGAAGTACAGACAAGAGGGGGGTCCGTGTCCAGGAAAAGACTACCGAAGAGGACAGAGGCAAATCATAAAGAGCGGTTGGGGGAGGGAAATAAGAAAAACTAGACATAGAGGGAAACCTGGTAAGCCAGCTTGAGGACAGAAAGGAAAAAAACCGGGGGGACCTTTTAATCGAAAATTGAGTCTCAGGAAACAGCGCACAATCGAATAGGTGATCGAAGGAGCAAAAACTGAAAAAAAAAAGGGAAAAACGAGGAACCTGAACTCGGCAAAAGGGAACGGAAAAGCAAAAGAAAAAAGGTAAAGGGAAAAAAGAGCATTTAAAAGCTCAAAAAAAAAGGATTCCGGCAGAATCGATCTAGGCACGTGGACGGGAAAAAAAAAGAGAAGTCGCACACAAAGTCTGGCCGATCAAAAGGACAACAGGAAGGCAGGTCCTCAAGGCGAAGGACTAATCCGATGAGGCAAATTAGTAGAAAGAGAGGGGGCAATGGGATTTCCCAACACTCACAGCGTGTAAAAAAAGACGCGGCAAGAATGCGGAACATCACAAAAATGTAACTATCACCTGCCAAAAAAGAAAGGAGGGGGAGACTTAGAGCACGGGGGATGGCTATCAAGCGTATTCACCTGGGGGGAAAAAAAAGTAACGTAGCCGTGAATGACACTTTTTCGGGTAAGAGGAAAGGACAGATCAAATCTGAACGTATTGAACAAGGAAGAGAACGGAACGCAAAAGACGTCAAACAAGGAAAGTGGGAAAAAAAGGAGCGAAAAAAATGTACAACAACACCCTGGTAATCTCAATGAGGAAGCCCACGTGTTGAGGTCCAAAAAAAAATGGAAAAACAAAAGATAAAGCTTGAACGGCAAGGCCGATCGAGGGAAGACACAGAAAAGGGCACTGAGAAAGGGCGGAGGATCTGAGTGCAACATAATTCAAGGCAAACACACAGAAAAACAGGGAAAACTAATAAAATTCGTCCCAATTGGGAAAAGAAGACAGAAGGTACTGTGGGGGGGGCTTGAAAGAAAAAAAAAGACATGGTGGGAACGTAAAACTCAGGCACTGGAAAATGGTTCACAAGAGCTGTCGGTGGGGGCCAAGCGGAGAAAAGCTATTCCTCTGGGCCGTGGAGTCAAGGCAAAAAAAGGCCCGAAAGCGAATGAAGGTAGCCGGGGGGGGGCAAAAAAAAAAAAAATTCGTCTACTAAAAGTAACCTGGCCAGTAGGCGGGTCGGGCTTGAGACTGCGGAAGCGGGTGCACAAGAAGGAAAGATCAGTCACGGTCGAAAACGGGTGGAGGGCCGCAAAACCCGTCTAGCGGTGGGGTGGGGACGAAAAAGGTGGGGGGGCCAACACATTCAGGACTGAAAGAGTGACGTGGTACAACCGGACCTCGCCCCGCGCTAAGAACTGGGAGGTCAAATACATTTGGGGAACCGGCCAGACTGGGAGAAGACCGCCACCAAGGTTTTATGAAGGGCATCCGATCCACGGAACGAAAAAAGGTTAGAACTTAGAGGGGGGGGATCCTCAGGACACAGAAAAAGGGAATGGAGAAAGTCACATTGCCCAGGGATTGGCTCAACCCTTCCAAAAGACTGCAGCAAATGGACAGTATCCACAAACCCGAAAATAACGAAGAAAAGACAAATGTCAAAAGTCCAGAAATGAAAAGTAAGGCAAACCGATTTTGGGGGGACATCGGATAGGGGGGGGAAAAAAGACCAACTGGAGAGTCGGAGCGCCCCAAGAGAAATTCCAGGGAAAACAACTGGGGGGGCCAAAGGGGGCACAGAAAGCCGCTTGATTAGACGCACGTTAAGCCGGGGGGGTTTGGTCATCCGAAGACGTGGGCTTAGTCATAGCCAATCGGGTGCACTAATGAAGTAATCCACCAGACCCGTAAGCAGTCAGAATGAAGTGGGACCCGAGCGTAAAAATACTACGGCAAAAATACGTGGGCAAAAAAGATATATTTCGAAGGTGATTTGGAAGACGCAAAAAAGCAGATTATAGGAAAAATGAGTCAAGGGGATGCGAAATTACAAACCGAACACTGCGCGGCCGAAACCCGGGTTTGCAGGGTTTGGTAGTGGAAAATCAGGCCGTTCAGGGGGGAATCTATAATTCGACGGAGGTGTACAAAAAACGTGAAGGGTGAAAAAATCGAAACAAGATTTCTCCAGAAAAAACAGAACGGACACCAGGTAAGCCTGGATAAGACCGGGGTGGGGTCGTAGGTAGTGGAACGCAAAAAAAAAGTATGGGATCCAGAGCAATAGTGGGAGAAACTGCTCGGGCGCTCAAGGAGTGGGTGGGCGAAAGCAGAACCGGCGGGTAGGACCCGGCTGGTCCTAAAAATTGAAGAAGAATCGATCGGAAGTACGACTGAGATCTACTGGGGGAAGGCGATTAAAAAGCGTCCCATCAAAAACGGGCGATTTATGGGAAAGAACTAGAAGACCCAGATAAGACTGTTCCAGGTTGGAAAAGAAAAGTTAAAAAGGGGTGGTAATCGGACTCAAAGATTGAAACAATCAATTAGGAGAACAAGGGTTCGTCCCGGGGGGCGTAAGCAAGGAGGGGGACTGGACGGTGCGCGTATAGAAGGTCACGAATGAAAGAAAACGCCTTAGAAAGACATATGAAAAGGGTTAAATTATGAAAAAGTTAACCTGACCTGATTAAGTCAAAAGTTCAATGGTGAGTGGAAACTGGGTACCAAGGAAATGTACGAAGGTTTTGGTAGGGGGTGGAGTAAAAGCGAGGGAGAGATCCCAGAACATAGCGGGTTCACGAGCCAGACTGGCGGTGGGGGCATCAATAGGAAAAAAACCCGATACAGTGGGTAAGGACCAACTACACTGAAGACCACACTAAACCGGTTTAAAAACCCTTAGGGGGGCCGACCCGGTATGGCCGGGGTTTTTTTACCGCGTTGCTCGCGATCAAAAGGTATGGCACTGAAGAGACGATTCTCCGAGACAATGCCAGAAGGGGGAAAACTCCAGGGTGAAAAAACAAAAAACAGCCATGGACAAAGACGATCATCACGTCGTGATTTCTAACAACAAAAAAGAATTTCTTAGAGACAGAAGAGTCGGAGGTGACTTGTGGCTGTTTTGCAAAAAAGAATCCTGAGGCAAAGGGAATGCGAGAAGCTCCCAAGGAGGTGTGCCAAAATAAAGGGTAACCAGCACATCTCAAAGAGGAAAAAAAAGAGAGCCAACTGGGAACTCCCGAAGAAAGTTGGGCGATGAAAAAAAAATGGGCCGTCGGCTTGGGGAGTTTCCATTGGACTGACCACGAGAGGGGGATAATATCACCATCCAAAACCAGTTGAGCTCTAAAAACCGCCTTGACAAGGCCGGCCCTAAGCCTGAGCGAAAAAAAAAACACCCCTGCTGAGGGACCGTTCCCGTTAAAAAACTAACAAGTTGAATGGAAATAGCAGGCAAGGGAAGATGGTGGAAAAAAGAGTATTGGATGACTCTCTATTGAGACCGGCTCCAGTAAACGTCCCAAAAAGAGGGCACCGCTGCTTCAAAAGGCGACGCAAAAAAAAGGGCACCTCCAGTGTACTTTGTTATTGACACACAGTCAAGGGGAAGAAAAGGTGGACCAAGAATTAAACCCAGGGAGGATAGGTTCCGCAAAAAAAAAAAGCAGACAGATCAAATCGCCAGTTGTGGAGGAGATTCACACTCGAAAGCCAACCAGTAAAATCACGCAAAAAGGCGGGCTAGGGGAAGCTTCAAGTTACAGAAAGACAGTAAACCGAAACCCGGTGGATGGAACTCCCGGGATAGTCCGGCCCACCACTTGCCGAGCGACGAGAAAAAAAAATCTTGTGACCCTCCTGGGTCGGCGCCAAAAATATCACTGGGAGAAAAAAAGTAACTAAAAACGTGGAGTGATCCAGCGAAATGGTCCCGCGTAGAATCCAAGGGACTGAAGAAAATAGGTGTTCATGCCGTAACAACGATTTTGTGGTAACCAGCCCTGTTCCGTTAGGATGGAAAAAAGATTACTAAGGAAACAGCATGTCGGGGGGCGCTCCTCTTTAGACGGTGGTCAGGGGGAAAAACGGATCACATGGGTCAATCTGACTGGAAGAACAAAAAGCAAAAAACCATTAGGGAAGAATTAGGGAGGAGTCTCTAGGACACGATAGGGGACGCGCCCCCCTTCGGAAGCTAAACGGGAGGATACGATCTCCAGAAGGTCCATCCAGGAATGGAACAACCAGCCCCTGGGGGAAGGACGAAAGCGAGGGGGACTCACTGAAAAAGGTCCTGACAGGGAGGGATCGCAAAAGGATCCAGCAACAGAGCGTTGGACCCAGAATAAAGCGTGGTTTGAGGAATGCCGGGGGGGGGAAAAAATTACGGAGGGTAGTCACAGAAGGGGGAAAGACTCGGGGAGGAGGGGGACTCCAAAGGAAATAACAATGCCCAGGGCACCCTTTTCGCGTCACGCCCGGAATAAGAAAAAAAGAGTCGAGCACGGACATCTAAAAAAGGGGGAACTTCTCCTGGTTCTGCATTGTGCAAATAAGCGAACTGTAAGGGAGGGCGGAAAAACGACAAAGTGAAGTCCCTACTCCGGCCTGGAAAACTTTGGACCTAAAGGCGTCAACCGCCGGCAACCGTCGAAGAGGCAGACTAATTGTAAGGGAAAGGAAGTCCTTGGAAAAACTTAACGAGGGAAACTCAGAAAAAAAAACGGCGACGGAAAATGTATATTATACGGAAGCCACGCAACGCCTGGAATTCAAGCAGAGGGAGTGGCCACTGGGGGGGAAGGAAGAAATAACGGAGCAAAGAAGTCAAAACACCGCTGTCAACGGAAGTTTAAGCCGAATTGTCCGAAAATTTTGAGAAAGAACCAACAGAACTTCGGCAGGGGGGACCAATTACCGAGAATGGGGGGAAGTACTGCAAGGGGACCGGGAAAGATGCAAGACCGAAAAAAAAGAGACTCGATAAAAGAACGAGAAAAAAAATAAATGGGAAGAAAAAGAAAAGGAAAGGCGGGGAATGAGGACAAGAAAAGGCTCTAGGGGGTGAAGCAAGAGAGGTACAGAGAGGGAGGAGGCAACGAAAGCCGGGGTAAAAAGAGAAGGGGAAGGGCATTAGGGAAAAAAAGGCAGGGTCGGGGAAAGACATGGAAAGGGCCAGGTTAAGCACGCGGGAGAGAGAGAGAAGAAGTGCTTAGGGGCCGAAGTAACGAGAACCAACGACAGGTTCGGTAACACCTCGGCGATGAAAGGTAGAGGGGAATAAAGTCACTTGTAGGCTTCCCAAGCGGACACACGGAAAAGGGGAAAGCGTCAATAGATATACCAGGCGCCTGTGTAATGTTGGAGAAAGTTTCTTTGGTAAAAAGGGGGGGGACTGAAGGGAAAGCCCTCGTAAGCGGGGAAAAAAGGGTAATGAATGGTCCTAGCGATCGGAAAAAAAAGGCTGCACGGCGCGGCCCATCTGTAACATTAACGATCTTGGGTGCGATAGGGGGCCTATCCAAGCGGGAAAAGTAGTAGGCGGAAAAAAGGGAGCTGAAAAAGGGTAAGTGGGGAAAACGGCATGAACGAAATGTTGTAAGCAAAGGGAACTTCCGACGGAGTGGTGGGAATCCCAGGAAAAAGAAATAGTCGAAGGGCCGAGAAAGGGAAATCCATCAAAGGAAGGGAAATATCCGCCATTCTGGTGTAGGGATTCCAGACGCAGGAATAACATAATTTCAAGAAAAAAAAGGAAACGAGCGAGGGGAGAGCACAGGGAAGAAAGACGAGCTCTTTAAATCGTGTGATAAATGAATTTGTGAGAATCCTAATGGCCCGAGAAAAGGGGCCTCGTCGGAAAGGGGGAACAACAGCGCCAAAGGAGAGAAAAAAACCAGAAGAGAGGGGGTGCGTTTTTACCCTGCGGAATCAAGGTAGATTAAAAAACCCTTTTTCCACCTTTGAGCCGCCAGAAACATTACTTAAGTGTCAAAAAACACAGGGAGGGGTCGTGGGGAAAAAAAACAGTACCACATGAGGGAGGTGAGGAAAGCGCAGAGTACAGCTTCATGGCCCCGACAGCTTTTCGGAAGCGGGGGGGGTCCACACACAAATGGAGAAAATCCTTCCAAACAAAGGGTCGGTACAAGAAAAGGGGCATATCAGAAGAAAAGACATAGGGGCAAAGGCCAAGATTCCGCAATTACCCCGAAGCTGGAAGAAAACGGAAAAGGTGGAACGTTGGAATGCCGATTGGGTAAAACGCGTCAACCAATCTCCTTAGGGGAAATTTTCCCAAGAGGAGGTGAGTGAAAGGAAAAAGACTCACAAGAAAAAGGAAAATCACGACAATCAGGGGGGTGCAACCTGCTTTAGCGTCCTAATTATCCTGAGAGTGGAAACCGTTTGGACGTTTCCCCTTTATTGAGATGAAAAACGCAACAAAAAAAAACAACAAAAAAGGACGGAGTGAGAACAGAAGAGAGATCAAATCCAGGGGGGGAACGAATAAAAGAAGAACGAGCAATAAGGAAGGAACACGAAACTAAAGAAAGGGCAAAACAGTTGGGGGAAGGGGACGGGACGTGCAACACCCGGAATGGGTGCGTATGGAAAAGAGAACAAACAAGGTCAAATCCCCCACTTGCGGGGCACAACCCTGCTAGGAAATCATTCGAAGACACCAGGAATCAAGTGAAGAAAAAAAAATCCGAAACCACCCCGACTCACGGCAACGCCAAGTCTTTGAGAAACTCTCAAATGTGACCCTTCTAAACGGAGCCGAGAGAAGAAAGGAAAACAAAGAAAGGGCGGAGAAAAGAATGGTTGGGGGGGGAAAAAGGCCACGGTTGACCTTCCCTACAGTTGTGCTGGGTGAATACTTACAAACTTCGGGGGCCTGAATCTACGAAAGTTCGGAAAATCAGAAAAAAGGGGAGAAAAAAAGGAAACCACACATAAAAACACTTCAGTGAACCGGGCCCGCCCAGGTCCTTGCCGGGCGAAAAAGGGAAAAAAGGGTGTCTGGGAAAATACGACAACATTGGGATCATTGACAAGGAAAAAAAACCAAGCCGGTGCTCTGAGGGGTCGAAGGAACGCGTGGACAAAGGACTTATACCTCTGAACTGAAAGTCAGAAATTAGGGGGGAAGAAATCAAAGGAAAAAGGGACAAAAGGGTAAATACACAAAAGAATGAGAATGGGGTCGATGGGAGTGAAAAAATCTAAACAGAACATCGCATCATGTGGCACGTGATGAAGAGAGAGTCCAAAAGACCGTCGGGGACG
>Ga0179593_1463506_pt1 | contig 11570 bp, 25 predicted proteins | sample CZODoug2_1_08_16_FD_185931 | JGI IMG/M metagenome (GOLD analysis project Ga0179593, IMG submission 185931) | Vadose zone soil fungal communities from Angelo Coast Range Reserve, California, USA - CZODoug2_1_08_16fungal (PacBio error correction) | ecosystem: Environmental > Terrestrial > Soil >...
CTTGAGACATGGAAAGCAATTCGCCAACCAAGGCGTGGTGGGGTCAAGCTCCCTGGGGAATGAACAAAAAACACTTACTGGGCAAACATGAAGGGGTCATTGGAAGGTAAGGGGGATGTTGGTTTCCGAAAGGTAAGGCAAGAGGGAGGAGTCGGCGGAAAGCATCCACCGGACCAAGGCAGGGACCTTGAAAATGGTGCGGGGGAGGGGGGGTCAAAATCGCCAGAAACTCAAGGCACCTCGGGGGGGGGGGACTATTACTGACGCGAAACCGGGGAAGGGAAAGAGGGGATGATTAAAGGACGCGGAGATTAAAGGTATGATCCCCAGAAAGGACGTGCAGAAAAGGGAGAGCTTGGTGAATATATTCGGGAAAGGTGCGGGGGGAAGAAAAAAAGCCGTTAACTAAGCAGGCATGGAAAAAGGAAGAACCCTGCTCACACCACGCGCACAAAATCAAGTTTCTAAAAAGGAGCAACAGCAACCAAAAATCGAAGGAAAGAAAAGAGCCGTGACTGGTCGGGACCAGCCAGCGCCCGATGTTGTCACAGAAAAGAAAAAGCAAGTGTGTGGGACAGCCGGAACCAACTCGACGGAACGTACTTTCAAGGCACACGATTTGCAAAAAAGCGAGAGCACGCCCGGACATGCCCGGAGGCGAGAGAATGGGTGGACCTGACAACGCGCCAAGGTGGCGGGGGCAAAAAGGGAAGATTAATTATCCAGGCACGCAGAACAATTCGACAGGTGGGCGGGCAAGGAAGAAAAATCAACAAAAAAAAAGTCCACGCGGGTATAAGAAGGGGGGGGAAAAAAGGTAGTTATAGGGGGGGAAAATTTGTGCACAAGGAAGGAGGATAAGGATTGTGACAAAGGAACGTGCTTCAGCAATTGGGGGAAGATGCAAGGGGGTCATTGAGGGCAGACACGTCGGCCAGTTTAGAGGGGAGAAGGTTGAGGGGAGGGGAGGGGCAAAAGAAAAAGGTAATCAGTACTAGAAACCGGAAACTTAAGCGTGCTGATCCCCAAGAAAATAGGCAAAGGGAAAAAAAGCAGCATGGATGCGACAACGTCGCAACCTGATTCTAACAAGAACGGGGAGAAGGGGGGGGGGAAGGTTTGGTCAGAAAAGGGAAGGGGGAACGGGGTGACCGCGACCCAACAGAATCTGCTCCCCAGGGAAAACCAAAAAATGGGAGGGACCATGGGCACGGGGGGAGGGTGGGAAAAAATTGAACTGCTTGTTCAGGCGCACGAGAGGAAATGCTGGATGGCATCCAAAGGGGGGCAAGGGGGGGGGGGAGGGTAAGTAAAACAACCCAAGGTGTAGGGGCAAAAAGAGGAGGAAGGGTCCAAGATCACGTGGTTTAAATTATTTTGGGAGGGGTTTTCCCTGTGGCCTTTTAAAATCAAGGAAGCGACGTTTTGGTCAAAAGTAGACAAAGTGCTCGAAAAAAGAAAGAAGGTTTTCAAACCGCCACCCCGCAAGGAAACCAGGGAGGGGGACGGACAGATTCGACGGTCAATGAACGCAAAACAGAAAAAAAAGAGGGGAGGAAAAAGACTAATGGGAAAAGAGGCGCATCGGAAAAAAAAAAACAGCAGCTAGCGAACAAACAACCGCAATATTTGAGAATGAAGCCCGGGGACAAACCGCCTTGGTTCAAATTCAGCCACAGGAATGCAACAGACAAAAAAAAAAGGGGGGGGTGCAAAAACGCTAATCAAGTCGGAGAGGAAGTGCCACGGAAGCCCAAGGGATCAAGCACCAAAAAAAAAGTTTTCCAACGGAAAAGTAGAACTGCCTGCCACGCCCCAGAGGGGGGCAACAAGCGAGAAAAGAGAAAAAGGGAAAGGGAATCAAAAGGACACTAGAAGGTGTTAAGGGTCGACAGAATCCAATCCAAAAGTGGTGGAAGAGAAAGAAGAGGGGAAAAATGAGTTTCAACAATAAAGAGAAACCGACACCACAGACAAAGAAAACGAAAAGACTTTCAGTTTCGTCGTGCCGTCATAGGAAACCAAAACAGGACATCTCACGCCGCGAGCAAAGCGGGTTGTTAAAAATCGGATCATGGGAAACCGTTCCGGAAGGTGAACAAGCCAGAGAAGGAGAAGGGGGGATATTTCTACAGCCCGAAAAAAAGTTGGAGTCGGATGGGGGAGAAGGCACAGCAGGATTAAGACGACGGGGTAAAACCGGTCATCAAAATTGCTTACACCCGCCCAGTGAACTTGCCAAAAAGAGACTGAGGGGGGGGGTCTGCAACTCAGAACAGTGGCGGAACCACACTTACGTTGTGGGAAAAGAATACTGGAGGATTAAGACCGAAAAATCAGGGAGAAAAACAGACGGGCATGAAAGGTCCAGCCAAAAAAAAGGGGTAGAAAAAAGAAGAATAAGAGTAAATAAGGAAAGTCAGGGTAAAACCCTACATCATAAAAAAAACAACCGAGAAACAATTTTACGCGACTTTTAACCTTCACCCGAAAATATCGAAGACTATTGGTGGTTGGAACAAAAACCCGACACCCCTTTTACGAGGAAGTCCCATTTTTTGTAAAAAAAACGGCTGAGGGGGGGAGGCGAATTAAAAAAGTCGTCAGAGGGTGATCAACTTAAAAGGGGGACCTTAGCCAAACCAACAAAATGGATTAAGGGGGAAAAAAAGTAATTGAAAGAAAAATAAATTTCCTGTCGAGCCCTGATAAATTAAATCTAAGGATTGTTTTGTGGTGACACCATACCTTTGGTTTGACCGGTAAAAAAGGGCATAGCGATGTGAGGCGGAGAGAGTGTTTGGGGGGAAAGAAGACATTTGTGCCGGGTAAAGCGCCCGAGAAAAACAAAAAAAAGTTGGCGACGTTTTCCTCCGTTGGCGCACTGGGAAAGAACTAAAATAAGGAAACATCACCAGAAATCTACTGGAATTAAGGAAGTGCAGGTAAAAGAGATCTTCAATGGCCAAAAACAAAAAGCAAAATGCGATCGGGGTGGGTTTCGCATTCAAAAGATTTACCAGAGAAGAATGAAGGGGAAATTAATCAAAATCAAAGGGAAAACGGACACGAAGTCCATTGGTAGGCAAGGGGGGGTTGAGGGGGAGAAAAACAAATATAGGGGAAAGTTAAGCATGAACCAGAAGACAATGGGGTTTCCTCAACTAAAAAGATGACAGATACAGACTAATTCGAGGGGAACTTAGGGGGGGCAAGGGGAAAAAAAAAAGAGTTAGTCGGAGAGAAAGGCTATCGTTTTTTGTTTGCCAAAAAAAAGGGCTACAATCCTTCCACGATATGGTGTACAAGGGGCCACGGTTTGGGGCCTCATGGGGAGGAAAACTAAAGAACAGGGGACACTGCCGAGTGGAGGGACCAAAGTCAACTCATGAGAAAAAAAACCTGAGCAAAGTGGGGGGGGTCAGGAATGAGTGAGGGGGGGTCAACGGGGCGAGGAAATAAAAGAGAAAAAAAAGCCCTTAAGGGGCAAAGTTCCATTATGCCTTGCTTGTGGAGCCGCCGGCGAAAAGGGGAAGTCCAACGGCGCGACGACGAAAAACGAGGAGGACAAAAAAGGAAAAGAGGAAAATCATTAATATGCGCAAAAAAACGGCGACGGGGGGCCGATTGAGGGTGGGACACCGAGGGAAACGAAAACCAGGGGCTAAGCGGAAAAAAAAAAAAAAAAACCTCAAAAAGAGAAGACTATGGAAAAAACGAGGGCGCGAACGGTTCTGAGCATCAACGCCGCTTAAGGAAAGAGGAAAAACCCCCTATCAGGAACTGGTCGAAGGGGGACGACAAAGCCCTCAGGCCACGAGAGGGATGGCAGGGGGGAAACGGGAAAAGGGGGGTAAACGGAAGTAGGAAGGAAAAAGGAAACGGAGGGGGGGGTCGGGAGAAAAAGTTGTCAATATGCAATCAGCCTGAAACCCCCGGTAGCGGAAGGTCGGATCGTTTCAATAAGGGGACTCTCGGGGGGGTGTGGAAAAAATGGTCACAAGGGGGGAAAACCAAAAACTCGGAGGGGAAGTTCCGGCACCATGTAAGGTAAAAAAGGAGCTGACGGGGACAGGTCAAAGCGCATTACGGAAAAAGCCAAAAAAAAAGGGGTGGACGGGTTGGGTGGAATTAACACCCGTCGTTAGGGTGGAAATTTTTCGAAAAAAAAAAGACTTCCTAAAAGGGACAATGCTCCTGTGTGAGAAGATGATCAAGGGGACAGATTTGGTTAACCGTCAGGAAAAGGGGGCTCGGGGGCAAAAAAAAAACAAAGAATTCTCTTTGAGTCAAAGGGGAAGGAAGAAGCACGGGGATCGGGATTTACGCCGGGCTAAAAGTTCCGTCGAGGGGGTCAAAAAAAACAACCTTAAGCCGGCCACAAGCGTGTGACGAAATCAGGGAAAAAGTTCAGATGGGGGGTATTGCGGAAGGCCAAAAAGAAGAGACGACAAAAAATCAAGTCTAAAGGCGTCAAAGGGGAGGAATTGTGGGAAGCAGTTCGTCGGTGATCGACCGGGAAAGGGAAGTGTTCAAGAAACAGGGGGTCCTTGGACTGATGCCTGAAGCATTCAGTACATTAACAAGAGAAAGGTATGGGGGGATCATACGACCGGAAAGGAATGATGAGAAAAATTTAAGAATACGGAAGCGTCAGCGTTGTTACTGGAACGGCCGGCCGAGGGGGGGGGAAAAAAAGACGTAGGAAATGAAGGGGTACGAGAAAGACTCATATGCCGCGAGGAAAAAAAAATGTTGGGAACCACCCAGGGGAAAAATCATTCAATGGTCCACTAAAAAGGGGGGGGGACTAGTGTAAATAAGCATGGGGCAGAGGGGCCAGAACTACAAAAACCAACCAGGGGACCTTCCTGTCAAGACCCTAAGAGAGGGCACTCTTCGTAGAGTCGCTGGATTTTCGAGAACTTGGGGTCGTGAAAGAGAGGAGTGGCGAACCCTCCCCGACCAAATGGAGGTCAAAAATAATCGAGATGAACAGGTAAAGAGGAAAAACCGGAAAAAATGTCAGAGGGTTCAGGTCAAGGCTATCCCTCCAGGGTGAAAAAGACCAAAATCCAAAACGGGTTTGAAGAAAAAGGTTGGTCCAAAGGAAGGAAAAACAAGACCTTTCGGGGTAAGGAATCGTTGCATGGCTAGGGCAAGACTTCTCAGAAAAACTGGAAAAAGGCGGCCGGTGGAGAAGAAGAAAACCAAGGAACAAGAATCAAAGGGGGGGGAAGATGCAAACTACTATGGGAAAAGACGTGAAGAAACAAGCTCTGGGGATAAGGGGAATTCTGCTTACGGGGTTCCCTGGACGATTCTGGGCGATTGGAAAAAAAAAGGGACCTAATCTGACGGACCCCATGAGGGAAATGGTGGTATCAAAAGAAAAACAAAACATGAGATGGAAGTGGTTAATACCAAAGGGGGGAAAAACAAGAATGGGGCCGTTTTTTCAACCGCCTCAAACTGGGTTGGGGTAGGGGGTTGGGGGGTGAATATATCATAAGGACCACCTGTAAGGGTCCTTTCGAAACGAAAAAAATGGGGGGGGAGGGACTTATTAGAGCAGTGGGGGTACAAAAGGGGGAATAAAACCATTCATTAACATTACAAATCGGCAGAGAGGAGAGAGGAAAGGGGGGACGGGGACGGAAAGGGATTAAAGGATAAGGCTAGACTTCTCAGAATCCCTGCTTGCAGGAAAGGGTAAAGAATTACTGACGGAAGATTTGGGGGGACAGTTTGGAAGGGAGATATCCCTCTCTCAAAAAAAAAAAACAAAACAAAGGGGGGGAGGGAGAGAGGAAAAAAAAAGAAGATATTCCAAGCGGACAAGGGAACGACAGATTCCGCCCCAGGCATCTGTAAAAACAAAAGGCGGAAGGGGGGCAAAAAAAAGCCTGGAGCTCACGGGAGGCCGATCAAAGGGACCTCCGGCGGGCGAAAAAAGTGACTACCCGAATCGGTGGTCGAAGGGGGGCCCAGGGGGGAGGAAGGAGTCAATATGGAAAAGGTGACTACAAGAGAAAAAAATGGGTTAAGGAGGCTTGGGAGGACGTGAAAAAAGACAAGGGAACGATGCTCAGACTTTCAAAAATGCTAAAACACGTGATGGCGGGGCACGGGGGGTGTTAAAGGGAACCCGGACGGGGGGGTGCACCAACTTAAAAATCGGGGGAATGAAAAAAAAAATACAGCTCGCGAGGAGAATACGCCCTGGAGAGGCGCGCCAAGCGGTCTTGGGGGGGTTGTTTTGTCAAAGGAAGGCAACATACGTGAACAATTGAAAAAAGCCGCCGCGAAGGATGGGTTCCCTGCTCGTCAAATCGGAGGGCGACCTCCCAGGCGGAAGAGGAAAAAAGGGGAGAAAAAAAAACACGACGTTGTTTTCAAACGGCGAAAAATGAGGAGGAAGGAGCAACATGCAAGAGGGGGTCACAAAAGGGGGTTGGGGAAAAGCCGAACAAGGGCTTCCCCCAACCAGCGGTGGAATTGGCAAAAGGTATAGTCCAGGCCGAAAGACCAGAGAAATGGTTTCAGGGAAGGATGGAGAACGTCAGATGATGGTTGGGGAGAATCCGGGGGCGCCATGACCAGGGGAAAAAAACACAGGGAGAGATAGGGGACTAAGAAGAAAAATCTTCAATCAAGAGGGAAAAAAAGGGAATTAGTCTTTGTGTCGTTTGAAGGAAAAGCACTGCCCGGATATTCAAATGGAAAACAATTGGGCGTGAAGAAACATTCCCGAAGGAATTTAAAAGGGGGGGGGCAATGGAGGGAAAGGATTATTGCGGCAAGGAACGGCAATCTTGACATAAACAAAACAACTCGGACAAAAACCCAAAAAAAAAAGGAGAAAGGTAAGGGGGGGGATCCAAATTAAACGCTGAGCACCGCCGATTGGAGTGAGGGGGAAAATGTAACTCAGGGGGGAGGAGGGAATTCCCCGTATTTCGCTGACGATCTATGGAAGAGAGGCAACATCGGCAACTAGGACCGAGGAGTGTGAGGGTCAGGCATAGCATCAATCCTGCGCAAAATCCAACTCTTGAAGCAAGTGAGGGGAAAGAAAAAGTGTGTAGGAAATTTTTGGGGACCGGAAAATCCGGAACCAGAGGGACCAGCATGGATGATTGGGTCAGAACCAAGGAGGAATCTGAAACTGGGGTGGAGAAACTCAGGGGAAGACTAGGGACCCGAACGCCCGAGAAAGAGGGATGTGGGACGCCCTTGATCAAAAAGATTTGTGTGGGCGGGGATAAAAGCCACAGAGAGGGACGCCGGGTAACCCGATTACCCGAGCACCCCACTAAAAAGGCATGAAAAAAGGGGACAGGATTTTTGTAAAAACTAGAAAAAAAAGGGGGGGGTCCAAAGGCAGGAAGGGATGGAACAAAAAGGTCAAAAAACCAGAAATCAGCCGATGGGGTCTCCCAAACTTGGGGGAAAAAAAAAAAAGGGCGTAGGGATGAACGGAGAAAGCAGATACATCACGAGGAATGGTCGTAGCCCACCACTTGTGGCCAAGGAAAAACGGCTAGGGTTGTGGGGGAAAGAAAACCGGCACGCCGCGATCACGGCGCCGCCGAGCATAAAGTAAAAGAGAGAAAGAGGGGTCCGAAACGGGGGACCTCCACAGGGGGGAGGGAAGGGGGGAAAAAAGCAGGAAAATTCTCCCGTGACCTGAGCCTGGACCCGAATCGACAACTCAATAAAGAGGAGGGGGGGAAGGGGGCTTCTAAAAAAGTCACTCTCCAAATCACGGGAAAAGCAGAAAAGTGGAGGAAAAGGCGGAACTGTCTTCAAAACGAGGTACCACCTAAACGAAGAGGGAGAACGAGGGGCCGGAGCGCATCGTAAGAGAACTATCGCGAGTGGCCGTAAAATGTCAGAAGGGTTTAATTAAAAAAAAAAGAAATGGTGAACTTCGGGATTCCACGCCCCACGTCGTGAAGGCAAGGACAGGGGAAGGGGAAAAAGGTCTTATAATTACTCCCGTAACATGCAAAAAGATGGGGACAAAAAGGAAAATTTCACTGCGGGAGTGGTGGCTACGCGCAAAGTTGAAAAAGGATGGAAAAAAGGGGTGAAGACGGGGAAACAAAAAAAAGTTGTCAAAAGGCAAAAACCTGGAAGGGGGGGCCAACGCTACGGGGAAAGAGGCAAAAACGATCTCCCTTTCGGCAAAGTGGGCCCCGAAAGTTTCAGGAAGGGGGAAAGAGGCATCTCTTGGACAAAGTCATCCTGGTCGGGGGAAAAGGGAGCGTGGGAAAACGGTCTTTGCGATGAAGAGGGTCGGCACTGAGCCGAAAAAAACGACTCCAGGGAATGCAGGAACTGTTGTTGTCCGTGTGGAAAAGGGAAAAAACACTGGGTAGAAAGGAAATCGAAAAGTGGCCGCGAAAAACGTCGCCCGGAGAGGAGGGGTTTAGGGGGAAATTGGGGAAAGGAAGAGGGACCAGCACGAAAAAGGGGGCAAAAAAAAATGTCCGTGTGTCGGCACGAAAACATGTTTGCAGCGGGGAAAGAACACTGCGAGAGACTAAAAAACAAAAAGGGACTTTTGGCCAAAAAGATGCAGAAGAGCCCAATGGAACTCACGGGGGAAGAGGTTCACTGAAACACCAGGAGGAAGGGGAAGGGAGAGGTGATAAGCTTTAGAGGGCTTGCCGGAACTTCTTTTGGTCGTCAAAAATGATGGGAAAGGGGAGGGGGGTGGGACGTTTTAGTGGTGGCGAAAGAAAAACGGGGTAGGTGAACGGGAAAAGGTGTCATGCGCATAGAATCGAGGGCCGGTGGCCTGAAAAAAAAAAGGGAAAAAGGGCGGAATCTGTAACGGTGGAGGTGTGGGGGAAAAAAAATTGGGGGGGGAAAGGACGAGGGGGGGGGGCGCGGGAAGGTGGGGAAACAGCGGGAAAAGGGAGAAGGGTTGTGGGGACGGGTATTATTTCGGGACAGAATGTTGCGGCACTACGGGAGGGAGTGAAACAAGGGGTTCGGACAACACAGATGAAAGCAACCCAGGTGGGGGATAAGAGTGGGGTGGGGAGGTGTTTCAGACATTGTGTGAGGAGGGGATGGGGAACAAAAGGAAACGGAAGGCGGGAGGGCCGACTGTTTCGCGGAAAGGAAAATACTGGGTCTTCATAGGGGGGTGAAGGAACAACAGGGGGCAGGGAGGCACAGAAAAAAAAAAGGGAAAGGGGCAAACGCGTCCCAAATCCGGCTGGGAAAAAGGGACAGAATACCAAGCCCGAACAAATGGGGGGGGAAGGGGGCGTACGACGGAAAGAAAATTGGTTGGAAAAGGAAAGACATCCTGTACGGAAGGTGAACAGGATATAAGGCTGGTCAAAAGGACTACAGCCAGGCTAAGGGGGACCAAGAAAGGGGGGTTGAGGAGGAACGTGGCAAAAGAGAAGAGGTCCCTGCGTGAGGGGTGGGTTGGGAAAAAAAAAGCTCGGGAGGTGAACGAAAAGCTGGGGGGAGGGTCCTCTCCAAAAAGGTGGGGGGAATATCTGTTGCACGAAGGGGGGAATCAGAAGGGCATAAAATGCATTTGGCGGGTGAAAAGGATACTGTTGCGCGGGGCGGAGACAGCGGAAAATGCGTTGTGAGGAAAAGAATCACAGGAGCCAGGGCCATCCAGAGGACGAACTGAGGGGGAAGGAGGAAAAAGGATTTTAAAAGAAAAAAGGAGAAAGCCGAGTGCCGCAGCGGGCCCAAATTGAGGCCAGGGGGAAAAACGGACAAAGGAAAGGGGGGGAGATCCTAATTACCTCATGGCAAAGTGGCTTGTAAAACAAGACATAAATAGGGGGGGGGGGGATGGGGGTTTATTGGAGAGAAGAGGACTCCGTCTGGTTTGCAAAGGGGAGGGGGAACACAACTCATTATGGAAGCGTTACTACGGAAAAAAGGGAGAAAAAGGGAGACTAGGGAAGGGGAGAAAAAAAAAAAAAAAAAGTCACTTCAAAACGGGAGGGGGACGCCGCGGGGACGATGTCTTTAAACCTTTGGGTGGGGAAAGTTGAAAAATCCTCCAACGGGAGTGCAAATCACAAAACCGAAGAGAGAAGCCTGGAAAAAACAAGAGCGGGCAACCATCCGCTGGGACCCATGATCACCGAAAGCTTTACGGGGGGAGCAAAGAAGGTTATCATACATTGACTGTTTCAGGACCGGATCACCGTGGGGGCCAGGTTAGCTGAACAAGCAACCCTCCTATAACGGCTGGCCGGAAAAAAAGTGAAACGGGAGAAGAGGAACTGAGGACCCACTTACTAAGGCACTTACGGAGGGAGGGAGTGCCCGTATACAAAAACTCTCAGGCGGGGGTAAAAAGACCCTGTAACAAAAAAAAGAGAAAAGAGGGGGGCCGAAACTAGGTAAAATGGAGCCAGTTTCAGAGGGGGGGGGAAAAATAGGGAGCAGGGACAGCAAAAAAGGGGGGAATCTGAGCAAGGGACTCTTCAACAATTTCAAGGAAGAGTAACTAAACAAAACTTTCCCAGACCGCCCAACAAAAGCGAATCCAAGGAGTGGGCAAATTTGGTGAGTTTCTGGTGCATGGTTACCACAAAACATGTGAAAAAAACAGGGAAAATCAAGGGAGTTAAATGCAGGCCTCGTTTGTGACCACGGACAAAATCCAGCGGTTGTCACACCGAATGGAGGGGAGGATCTCTCACCGCAAGGGGAAGTGGCCTGGGAGGCAAAGAAGAGGGAGAGGGATCAGAGGCGTCGAGGCACCGGAGGTTCCGCGCCCCCAAACTAGAGGATGAAATTTGTGAAAAAAAAAAAGAAAGGGAACAACAGGGGACACTTGGGAAACGAAACAAGAGAAAAGGGGAGGGGTTCAAAGGGGGAAATGGTGTTCGGTGGCTTCCAGTGAACGCTGGAGTTCTCCGGGGGGGGTGGTAGGGGGGGGGGGGAGATGAATGAGCTAACTTCCAAGCTGGGAATTCAAAACCAAAAAAGGGGACAACTTGCAGCGAAACACAAAAGCTTTCCAGGAACCCAAAGTGTCCATTTCAGGAAAAAAAAACGAACCAGGGGACAGGAAGAAAGTTCAAACTAGGAAAGAAGGAGGGGACAAAAGGGGAAAAGAATGCGAAGGGGAAGTGCGCGGGGGACATCACGCACATTTTACAAGGTCCAGAGGGACGGTTGGGGGAAATGTTAAGTTAAGACGGAATAAAAGAGATACTTCGGGGTCAAACGAAAAAGAGGACAAAAAGGAAAGAGAAAAAGAGGAACTGACCTGGGGAAACAACAGATAAAGTGGTTTTGCGTGAACAGGGCGGAGAGGGGGAACACCACGAAGCTGTGGGAGGAAAATTTCCCTAGACCAGATGTCTCCGCGGCCGTAAAGGGTTCAAACAAAAAGTGGGGGGAAAAGAAGAAGGTGGGACAAGACAGCGTCCGGAGCCTCCACCTCCAGAAGAGGAGGAAGAGAAAAAGGGAGGGGACGTATGGGAAGGGGGAAAGACAAGACGTAGAAAAGTTTCCGGGAGGGGTCCAGGGCAATCTTTGTGGAAAGAATAAGGGAAACCATTGGTCAA
>Ga0179593_1544185_pt1 | contig 11570 bp, 12 predicted proteins | sample CZODoug2_1_08_16_FD_185931 | JGI IMG/M metagenome (GOLD analysis project Ga0179593, IMG submission 185931) | Vadose zone soil fungal communities from Angelo Coast Range Reserve, California, USA - CZODoug2_1_08_16fungal (PacBio error correction) | ecosystem: Environmental > Terrestrial > Soil >...
AAGAGCATTCTTCTGGGAGACTTCTTTATTCCAAACAATAAAATTCTGAACTTCAATAAACTGTTCGTCTTTCCTAGGTGCTTTCTCAAGGATAAAGTCTCTTCTTAGAACGGCAGATTCCCTTCTTTATACTAAAGAGGAAGTAAGAAAGAGCTAGGTTTGAAGAGGATAGGCAGGAAAGGGAAATCCGGCAAGATGTGCGCCAGTGTTCGGCTCAACGGGGAACATTCAGTAGAGCCAATAAATCTAGGAATAAGAGAATCAACAGGGGGCAACGTTGAACATCACGGAAAATTTATCACAACCTAACGGAAGCAAGGCAAGAAAATTGCTCCAAGAAAAAAATGGGGGAAAACAAAGAAGACTCCCGGTACTTTGAAAGAAGTACATCGCATCCCTTCGAAGGAACGCACCAAAAATAGAGGGATTAATCTGAGAAAAAGGAATAAAGGAGACTAAAGAAAAGCTTTAACAGATTTAAATTTATGCCACAAAAGGAACATGTAGGGAGGGAAACCTTAAAGGAGGGAAAAGGGGAAAGGGGTCCGGGGAAAAAAATAGTCATCGAGGGGGGGGCCTGACCGGGGAGCATCATGACGAGGACGAGTTCTAGTAAGAACCCATGAAACGGGCGTAAATAGCTGGGGATGGATCTATCCTGTTGGTAGGGGGGGGGACGGAAGAGGATTCGGGAAAAAAACCATTAGAAGAGGGGGGCTTTCTGGCCGTAAGGAACGCAGTACCTGCGCAGGACAATCCATCCATATCTCCAGGGACAAATCCTCTTTCAAAAAATCGCCAGTGGAATCAGGTAGTGGACAAAGAGGTTGCTGCAGGAGGGGAATATCGACTACTCCAGCGCAAAGCCCGATTTTCATTCCGAAAAAAATAAATAAAAAGAAAGCTGGGGAAGTGTAGACCACTGTTTTTTCATGGAAGGTGGAAGGGGGGCAAAGGGAAAAAACGGAAAGTGCAGCGTCTTCTGACTGGAAAAAAGGGAAGAAAGACTATGTTGAGAGGTTTAACGAGGGGGTAGGGGGATTTCCCTCCTCTATCGGGGGGAGACATAATTTTAAAGAGGAATTTGTTCGCAAAAAAAATACCGAAAAAGGAAAACCATCGAAAACAGGGATAGTTCACGAAAAACGCGCTTCATGCAACCGTCCAGAGGAAGGGGCTTGAAGTCAGGCAGAAGGGTCGATAAGCCTCTGGAGGAAGTGTCGAATTGGGAGAGCGGGCGGCAATCTTGGGAAAAAGGTCATCATCTTGCGTTTGGTCAGATTGGGAAGGACGCCTCATTCGGGAGACAAAGGGGGCGATATTTACCAGGGCAGCTTTCTCAGAGAAGGGAACCTGACTGGAGAAAAGAAAAACACAACACGGGAGGAAAGAGGAAAAAAAGAGGGGTTGAGTCGGGGGGGGGGGGTTTTTTATCTTAAGACAGCCATGAGAATAGATTCCCTGCACTAAGGGATCGCCCAAATCGAGAAAAGCATGCGGAAGGACGCATATTATGAAACGTGAAGGTGGGCCATATTGGGGAGAACTCCTCCATCCACAAAGTTCATCCTTCGAAAAGGGGAAATAGCCAGCGGCTTCAGTTAGGGGAGACTCTTGACTTGTGAAATAATCTTGGGGGGGGAGATTGCACTGTCGGGGGGAGCACCGCCTCTGGGGAAAAAAATGGGAAGGGGGCGCTAGGAATTCCTCGGCCAGTACTGGAGGTTCATCTCTCTAAGAAAGGGGCCTTCTAACCGAGAAGTTACCAATCTGCACGGTACAAAACACCATCAGGGAAAGAGAACGCGTGGGAATTTTTTCATAGGCGTTGGCCCAAAAAACCGACAAATAGGAACAAAAGGAACAGTGGGAGTAAAAAAAATAATTATGCCTCTACGGATCCTGTTCTGGGGCAGGCAGGGGGGCATCGGAGGAAAATCTTAATCTGGATGGGACTGGATGAGGAAAAGGACGCCCTTCTTCATCCAAAGGACTCGCTAAGAACTGGATATAGTGAAGTAGTTCGGTTATTGCCAGGTCTCCCACTTGTCCTCTGGGGTGCTGTTAGGGAAAAGTCAGAGAATTTCGAGACTTAACAAGAGGACAGAGAAAAAAAGGGCCGCTCCTTATATCCGTTGGGTTAAGAATCCCCGAATAGAGATACAACACCCGGTAGAGGAGAAGAAATAAAATCCCGGGGGGTCTTATGAGAAAAGGGAAGGGCATCTTCCTGGTGCTGTGAGTCGGCGCAGCAATCTCGCCGCCGATTAATACTATTAAGCATCACGAAGGGGGGGGAGGGATTAAAAGAGCACCATCCTGCAAAAAAGCCATTTTACTAGCATCAATCCATCCTTGAAAAGGCTTTAGGGGGGACGGGAGGGAAGGTTACCCGAAAGGACTAGTGGTTGGGAGGGTCTTCGCCTGGATTTGCTGATAGGAAAGGAGGGTTCTCTATTGGCCCCGTAAAGTGGCGCGTCGGGAGGAAGGGCAGGGACAGGGACTGGAGGGGTGGCATGTACCGATGCTACGGAGGGTCAGAAAGCGTTGAAATCCAATTACAGGGGAAAATGGGGCACTGCTTGGGGGGAGGGAGAACTGAAAAGGGGGAGTAGCAAAGAGAAAAGAAGAATTTTTGCGAGAAGACCTATCTGCATAATGCTATATTAAATTTCACAAGGGGCTAAAAGAAGGGGGGAGTATCAAAAGCCAACTGGGGAACGATTCCAGTGGAGGAAATCACTGTTCAGGAAGCGCGTGCATTGTGAGGGCCCTTGTCGGGGCCTTTCAGGGGGAAAATCAAGCGCACTCTCCTGCTGGTAATGGAAAGGGAGAAAGAATCAGGTTGTCAAACGGTGATAAAAAACCTGGGAGGATGGCAAAGAGGCTCTGCAAAAGGGGAACTTCACGAAAGCTATTATCAAAACTGGGATGGGTGTATAGATATGCAAAGGAGGGCATGGTTGGCTCAAATTAAGGCGTGTAGGGGAAGATACGGGGAGAGAACCGAAGAGAAGAATGTTTTCAGACTGGCTACTAACTTTCCGGGACAGAAGAGAACGTTTATCTGTGGTACCAATTTCGTTAAGGAAGAGAAAATCAAAAAAAAAAATAGAGAGGGAGAAATACGAAAAGGGGGAAGCTCACACGTTTACCCCTTTTGAGAGTGATCCGGAAATTTAGCCCAAGGCCTACAAAGGATGAGAGGAAGTCTAAATTCCAAGGTAGGAAGAAAGGGTCCACGCCTCTTTAATGGAAAAAAGACGGTTGCATCTGAACGCAAATCGGAAGAAGGAAAAATTTAGCTTTTTGTGGATTTTTCCAAGATCGGACCAAGGGGAGCCCGGGGACAACATATCTAAGGGACATGAGCAGACTGCTCCCGAGGAGGGAGGGTCCCACAATGCCCACAAAAGAGGTGACTCACTAAGAATGCACGAAGAAAATACGAAAAGGAAAGTATAACGAAGAGGAGTTCTTCGCACGGAGAAGGAAGGCGTTCCTCGCGCTGGAATTATGCCAGTCTACAGGAGGAGCGGCATGCTGCAGATAGGAAGAAATAAAGTAAGGGGCCGAGGGAGGAAGCCAGAGGAAACTCGATAAAGAGGAAAGTATAATCCCATGGGAATGGAGGGAAAAGGTTAAATATGAAGAGAAAATTCTCAAAATATACAGACAAACCAAAAATCCATGCTCACCAGGGGGAGAATTTTAACGTACAAAATAGAGAACCGTTTAACCTTACTTTTCACTAACCGCAAGGCAGGGGGAGGAACTCACAAAAAATATTAGTGAAGGAAGAGGCGGGAAAAGAGACTCTTCAACAACGTAAATCATGGGGTGAGGAGGGGGATTCCTCCATTCGGGAAAATGTAGGGAAAGCTGTTAAACATTAATGGGAAATAAAAAAAGGGAAAGAGTCGTAAAATCGAAGCGGAAGGAGAAAAAAAGCTATAGAGAACTCCTTTGAAGGGTCACGCCAGGGGAGGAAAATGTATTAATTTATGGATCGAAGAAAGGTGTCGAAAAAGATTGACTTAAGTCTCAAAACCAGTATAGGAGGGAGGACAGAGGGGGAGGTTCAAATTCAAGAGGGGGGAAGCCATCCAGAGCGACATTTGTATAAATCCGCAAAGACCGGAACTCTCCAGTAAAAATGAATATCAACCAGGGCTGAGGTCTGAACACAGGAGTCATAATCTGCGAAGACAAACGGCGCCATCGAAGAAAGTTCGAGGTCCTCATCGCGACCTAAACCGGGAAAGCTCTTCATATTAACTTTAGAGTGGTTCTATAAAAGGAGGGGTTTGGCAGAACTAAGAAGAAAATAAAACAGGGAGGGGACTCTTCGTTACCATGATTAAGAGGCCATCACCAGGGGACGTGGGGTGGGGAGAGGTAGCACGAAAATCCGAGAGAAAAATCCAGAAAGTTTAGAATTGTTGGTCAGGGAACACCGTCGATTAACAAAGGGAGGGATCGAGAGGACCTCAGGAAAAACTCCCTAACGCGCTGAAGTAATTTCCCTCCGCTGCGCTTGAAATGTTTTCATCATTGGTCTGGGGCGAGGGAGGTCAGTTGTCCTAAGTGAATAAATTGGAGGCGGGCGAGGGAAAAGGACCACGGGTTCCATTTTGAGAGAGAAACAATTCTTTCACAGGCGGAAATTTTTCTATATAGTTTGACAGAGAGAGTGAATGGGTCTGTATTTCGAGATGAAAATATAGATCAGAAAAGGGAAAGAGAGAGAAGGTGTTTCCAGTCGTAATCGTGACAAGCAAAGTCCCTTATAATCTTACCAGGGTAAATCTCGCCAAAAAGGGTCTCCCCGACAATCGAAGAAAAAAAAACGGAGGGGGGGTGCATTTGGAAAAAGTTTTCTTCGACCATAAACATACAACAATTTCCTCCCTGGAGAAAACCGTAAATAGGGAAACATAACGAAGTCCATCAAGACTTTGAAATGCAAGAAAGGGGCTTTGTTCTCAAAAGGGGGGAGGGCTGTTCGCATCGGGGAGAAAAGGTGCGTTAAGGGGGTACGACTAAACCCCATTCCCTCGCCACAACGCATTCTGGCTTTAAAATGAGGCGGCAATCGAAGGATAGAAAGGACGGATCAATAGATGGACTCTCACCATTAAATCCCGAAGACCTCAGGTGGGGGTTAAAGGGAAGCGAGTTTCGTTGGAAAGCCCCATAAGGGCAAAGCTACAATGGGGGGGGACAGCTTAAAAAGAGAAATTAAGGGCTAGGTTCAACATAGGAACGAAAAAGTGCGCTGGGCTTTGGAGAACACTGGAAAAAGAAGCTCCTCTCGAAACCTATTTCCGGTGGGTAAGGTGCTGGCGAGGAGGGGGGACATCGGGAAAAGAAGCATGAAGGCCTCCTGATGGAAGGTCCTATCCCCTTGATCTGAGAAAGGTAAGACGGGTCCTCTCTCACGGTATCAAGTAGGATCCTTGTGGGGGACCCGAATATAGAAAAAGAAAAACGACCATCAAAAGCTACTTTCCGCAAGGAGTGGAGGTTGCTTATCTTGAAAGTCCAGGGAGGTAGATTGAGAGGCAGCCGCCATCTAAAAAATTTCGGGCTCAAGAATTTAAGTCAGCTTTCGGTTTCAACCAGCCCCAATGAGGCATCAATCACAGAGAAAAGAGTCGGCAGGGGGGAGGACTTGGTGACACGCGTCCTCCAGTACTATTTTGGGGGGGGTGGTGCGTATCGGCGCCTGATGTAAAGAAAAAGTCCGGAGGAAAGAGGGGCCCTTTCAAAAGTCGAAAGGGGGGAAAAACCCTTCTGGATGGGTTCTGGGTGCTGTACCCGATGCTACGTTGATGGAGGGGAAAGCTTCCCGGTGGAAGTACCATGGTGAGGGAACCATCGGCTGTCTTGCGGCGCTGAATTGGACGCGGTGAGAGCACCTCGGCGGAAGGCGAGAATATAGGGAAAGAGAAAAAGGAAAAATAAAGTAGAAGGGGTTCTACTTCCATACGATTAATCACTCCCTGGACTTCGAAGTCAGGGAAAAGAGAACTGGCGCAAGAACGGTTGCAGGGAACAAGTGATAGTCATTTCGGACCGTCCTTTGCTTTTCATGGGGGGGGGGGGGGGGAGCCAGAGGGGGAGGCCAGGAAAGCATGGTACGGGGGGTCGCGAAACTGAGACAGACCCGGGTGTCAACAGGGGCATGGGGGACAGATCTTCTCGGGGGAAGGAAAAACATCAAAAAACGGCACAAGGACTTATGAAAAAAAGAAACGGATTGGAAACTTTATATATAAAAGACTCTTTGTGGCGAGAGGGAGGGGGAAAACCAGGACTAAAAGGGAGGGGAGTTCGTGAGACCGGCGGAAAAAGGGGGGGGAAAGGAAAAGCGTGTGTTCAGGAGAGTATTTCCGAGAGAGAAGGAACGGTGGTACAGGAGTTCAGGGATCTTCTCTAAACCAAAGGGAGGATTATTAAAATAAGTGGGACGAAAAGGGAAGAAAACATAGAGTCTGGAGTAGCCCAAGGCCCTGAAAGCTATCTCATTCCGACAAGTTTCAAACAGGGAAAGTCGTCGGGACAAAAGGTTTCGACAAAAAAAAAAGTACTCTTGGCAATCGGAACCCAAAGCGATCATAATTTATTGCAAGGGTTGGAAGGGGGGACCGAGACGATCTGCCACCTAGGCCACGGTTGACAACAGAAAAAAATCTCAAAGAGCCCGGAAAAGATCGAGGCCACCTTCTTTTCGGCCCAAAAACAGGCATACAATGTCGCGAAGCGTAAATGAAGGGGAGGAGGGAGGGTTCGTGAAGGGAAGATATTGAATAACGCATTCGCACTGCTCAGCGACATGCGTGATACTCAAAGGGACAGAGACAGGGGGTGTAGAAGAGCATGCGCAGCGAGGGGTAAAGGGGAAAGCCATTCCGCCGAGTAAACGTCGGGGAAGTCACGGGTTGCAAATTCAGAAAAAGGGATGCCTCACAGAGAAAATGTAAGGGGAGGGGGACGTGTGAGATGAAAGAACTTCACCTTGCCTCGTGATCATCCCCGAGGCAAGCCGAAAAGAAAGCCCGACTCGAAAGGGGGAATGACAAGGAGAAAAGGGACGTTCAGAATCACAGAAGCCACTTCCCGTCTCCTATACGGAAAAAAATAGTACTTGAGTGAGGGAGGTAGGAGGCCCATTAGCCTCCCTAACATCCACAAAAAAGGAGGGGGGAAACAGATGGGGAAGGGGGTGCAGGGAGGGGGGGGGGTGTTTACACATTAAATGAGCAATCACTCTTCACCTGAGCTCGAACACTCCGGCAAAAATTAAATCCTAGGCTGCGGCAGATATACAGGAAGTGACGAAGGGGGAACAACCAGTGGAAAAATTAGCTGGGGGGAGTAATGATGGATCGAAGGGGGGGTTCTTCTCGCTTAAGATTCAAAAAGAGAGAGAGGGCTTCATCGTGGGAAAAAGGGAAAGGGTCCAGAAAAAGAAAATCAAGGGAAAGCCAAGATGGGAACCAGTGGGAAACACTCCGATAACCGAACTCACAAAAGTCATGAAGGAAGCAAAGGCGAAGAAAAGGGGGCCGGGGGAGGAGAATAATTCGCGCAATAACGCCATCTCCATCTAATTTCCCAGTTCATGAACTAGGGAAAATAAATCTCAGAGGAAGATTAAGCTAAAGGTTGCATTGTTTTTCCTCGGGAAGGTGTTTGCCTTTCAGAAAAGGACTCGCGGGACGGACCGGAGGTGAAAGGAGTTTCCTTTCTGAGGGCTCTTCCCTCCGTTCTGGTAACGAGGGCGGGACCTCTGGGGAAGAGGGGACATGAAAAGTTGGTTTCTATTAATTGGGGGCGCCCGAACCACCTTCTATTCTACTGGACCAAGAGACGCAGTCACGAAAAGGAAAAAAGGCTAGAAAAGGGGGGGGGCCATAGGGAGGACAATCATTTTCTGGAGGAAGCCGTCTATTTCTGTTTCCGAAATTGGTTTAGGCGCGGAAAGGACAACTGCACGGGGAAAAAGAAAGGGGGGGGGGGTTTTCCGATGAGGAACGCATTCGGAAGAAAAGGAGGGGGGAGATTTACGTCGGAAAAAGCATTCTCATGACGGCTGTATTCCTACTTACATTCACAACAAACAGAGAAGAGAGGTGACAAAGTCCTGAGAAGGAAGGAGAAAAAGTCAATTACGGTCGCCGGTACTCATTGCGGCTAAGAAGGACGCAGAAGGGGGGCAAGAAATGGGGGAAGGAGCCGAAAGACACCCATTTCTTCAATTGCAACGAAAATAGCCAGCTTCTTCTCTCACAGCTGGCCTGCGCAGAGAGCTGGAAAAAGGGGAAAGAAAAAAGGGTGAGGAGGGCGTCGGGGAGGGGAGAATCGCTTCAGCAACATTTAATCGCCGGAAGACCGAAAAAAATCTCAAAAAATGAGGGGGGTCACAAAAAAATCGGGATCGATTCTTCAATCCGCACAAGGAAAAAACCCCACCAACCAAGAAGAAAAAACTCGGTATGGGAAAGACATTACCAGAGACCTCTGTTTGAATTTCATTTTGGGGTAGCGAGTTTCTTGGGCCAAAGACCTACTGGAAAAATACAGTGAGATAAATAAGAATGCGTATCCGGTGGACCAAAAAAGGGACGGTAGGGGGGGAAAGCTTAGGCTGTAGAGGGATGGGAAGAGATTCTGACGCCTTCCAACAAAAACCACCAATCCATAGGAGGGACGCCCTAAAATCTTATAGGGGCTGGCAGGGGAGGGGAAAAAATTTCCAGCGGGGGGGGATCACACTGTTCATCTCTGGCTGGCTTTAGTTCCCTGCTTCCTGGCAGCAGGGGAAGGTCAGCGGATGAAGCCCTATCCAGGCTGGGGAAAACTTCCCTAAGAGAAGGTAAAAATCCATAAGGGGAAGGAAAAAGAAAAGAGTTCCGCACCCGAAAAAAGGTTGCTTATCCGATCGTTCATCTTCCTGGTTTAAGGGAGGGAGCACATGGAAGACGAGGGGGAAAGGAGCCGAACGGGTGAGAAAAAAGGAATGTTCAACAAGCTTAAACCCGTTCACTCAAAAAGCAAGTGCAAGCACAGCACGGGAAACAATTCGGCTGAGGGAGAAGGGCGTCCTGGTTCCCCGCCGCAAACTCAGTACTTTTTTTTTTGCAGGTCTCGGCGACGAAGAAGAAAGCAATGGGGGTACAGGGGGAGGGGCCCGGAAAAAGCGGCAGCGAAAAAGGGGGGCCTGCATGCTCTTGGCGTTCTTGGTGGAAAAATATTCCCTGGCTACGTGCGAAAAAGCTTCCCGTTTGAACCAAGTAAAGATGGAGTGGAAAAAAGGAGTAGGTGCGGGCGGGGAAAGGGGGGTGGGAAACATCCTTCTTTATCTACGAGACCGCGGCGGAATGTGGGTAGCGCTAAAGGAGGTCAAAGGGACTGGGATATCACTCGAGTTCGAAAAGGGCTGCCCTCCGTGGGGGATTCCATGTATACTTTCGCAAGCAGGAGACTCGAACTCGCTGGAATGGAGGTATGACGGGAATGTCGACCTGGGGGGAACTGGGAATTTTGGGGCCAAACAAAACCCGCATGCTAAAAAAGACAAGCTCTGGGGAAAAAGGCTCAAGAGATTTCATATCGTAAGGCTTCCAAAAAAATACAGGGGAGACAGGCACTGCGGAAACTGATGGGGGGGATGCACAGAGGACGGGTTGCTACGGAAGACAACTAGGGTTTGATTTAATACGACTTGGACAGGTACGGAAAAAAAGAAGTAGGTCCGCGGAAACGGAGCACACTACCTGGAAGAGGCAGGCGACAAGGGGAGGGCGGTGGTTACCCTTTATTTAGAGGATCAACAACAACAAGAAGAGAGGAGAAAAACTCAAGAAAGTACAAAGAGCAAACCGTTACCCGGGGGTAAGCCTTCTTATCCAAGGAAAAAAAACAAGGCGAAAAAAATGGAGAAGAGCCGGTGAAGGAGGAAAAAGACACGTCAAGTCGACTTACATGTTACACGCCTCTTATCAATGAAAAAACGCGAACGAGGTTGCTTACGCCAAGAAGGAAGAAGAATTCAGGAGGTGAAGTTCTCCCATAATGGGGGGTTTTGATTGGTGAAGACGATAAAAAGGAAAAGAGAGACAAAAGGGGGCGGGAAATTTCGCGGACGTACAGGAGCATTCGAGGCTACAGCCGCTTGGCGGAAAAAAAAAGTCAAAATGTCTAAAGGAAAAGGATACGTCAATGCACGCAGCGTGGCGCTGTCCGAACAGGGGAGTGAGTATAACCTTTACTCGCTGAGTACGAACAAAGCGTGATAGGAGTATCCAAAAGGGGGAAGAAGCGAAGGAGGAAGGGAATAGCCGAAGAAAGGAACGATTTGCTTATGTCGATCAAAAGAACGCTTTTCAATCATAAAACGCAGATGGCCAAGACTAGAGAGGGGGGGGGGGCTTAAATAACAAGGCTCATCGTATCCAACCCTAACTAAGCAAGCATTCCGGGGGAATGGCAACTCGAGGGGGGGAAACCAATGGAAGTGTAACAGTCACATCGGCAGAGAGATACCGAAAAATATTACTTTAGGGGTGCGGGTACCCCAGTTCGCGGGCTCAGGAAAAAAGAAAAAGGGAAGGGGAAACAGGAGGGGAGGGAAGCCATGAAGGACAAGCTTGGGAAAAAGGAAGGAAGAATCAACGTAAATCTTGATCGTGCGAAAACTCGAGGGCATCTGCTTTCTATATGCGGCAAAGAAAGGAGAAAAAAGGGAAGGAGGGTCACAAAAAGGTCACGTACCATGGGGACGAAAGGGAGCATATACCTTGTAAAGGATCGCATGAGATATTTCGGACAAAGAAAGATCAGGATAGTGCGGAACGGGGGGAAGGAGGTTTCATATTCCTTTCGAAGGGGCAGCAGGACTTCTAATCCACAGGCTTCGAGGGGGCAAAGAAAGAACTGCCAAGGGCAGATAAGAGAAAGGCCATATGTCTAGAGTCTTACTCCGGCTGCCTGCATCGTCAGAAACGGAATAAAAGCAACCAGCTGTTCTAAGGTTCACTAAGAGAACTCTCAGGCCCCTCCCGCCCCGGGTCCGTTCGTAGCGAAGGTCGGAACATTTGGTGTGGGGAGGGATACCGTAGTTTCTGTTTTTTAATGTTAGGCAACGAAACTAGTCATGAAAGGAAAAAAAGAGGTAGAGGAATTAGGAACTTCACAGAAGAAGAGGTCTCCTTTCAGGAAAAAGGGGTTACTTCTAGACGCGATTGTCCTAGACTAGATGACCGGGTGTGAGAAGAAAGGGAAAAAGCTAAATTACCTCAAGGAAAGGAAGGCGGAGACCATCAGAAGAGGAAAATCCTTCACTCCCACTCGGGAATTTCCCCATTTCACCAGGGAGAGGAGCAAATGTGCTGTCAGAGAAATTCGGTGTAAAGGGGATTTGGGTGAACGGACACGAGGGAAAAAAATCTGGAAAAAGGGTTCTCACTAATCGGGTTGGACGATGGTTCAAGATCAGCAAAAAAAAAGGAAGAAGGGGGCGAGAGTTACGTCCGAAAGAGAAGGACTGGGCGGAGACTGGACGG
>Ga0179593_1708628_pt1 | contig 11570 bp, 14 predicted proteins | sample CZODoug2_1_08_16_FD_185931 | JGI IMG/M metagenome (GOLD analysis project Ga0179593, IMG submission 185931) | Vadose zone soil fungal communities from Angelo Coast Range Reserve, California, USA - CZODoug2_1_08_16fungal (PacBio error correction) | ecosystem: Environmental > Terrestrial > Soil >...
TGAATCCTTGCTCTAACTGGAGGAAAAATGGGGACCGGCCCATTGCCAGTGAGTAGAAAGAGGCCGAAGTCCGGAAGGAAAATGGTTAAATGGAATGGTGCAGGGAACGCGACCTTGAGTGAAAAAATCTTTCTTCCTGCCCGGAGGAGGGGAGGAGGAGGAAGGGAAGGGTCGCCAAAAGAGAAGGGGTTTATTTCAAAAGGAGAAGGGAAGGTATACTGCAACTTCGGGGGAAACCAGCATCGGCAGCAACTGGAAAAGACATTCTCTATAATCCAGGAAGCAGAAAGCGACGCGGGCAAAGGGGGAGGGCGGAGCAATTGAAAAAAAAAGGGAAAAGACTTGTTCGATTGGTCTGGCTCCTTAAGAAAAAAAAAGCGCCTGGGATATGCTCTGGCCGTCGCAGGAGGGGAGGTTCAATGAAGATGAATTGAAAAGGAGGAAGTGGGGCAAAAACTGTCGCAGGAGGAAAAAAATGGCAGGGGTTAAGGAAAGAATGGAAAGGAGTGCCCAACACTCAAAATTCCGACGTAAGAGAAAAAAGGGGTACACCTGTCGTGTAATACGGAAAAGGAGGGGGGGCGGTTCTACGGTAGAAGAAAGGGGAACAACGTAAACGGAAAGTCAAGATGAGTGTTATTTCAAAAAACGATACGTGGTGATTAAAATCGGCGCTGGGAAGGAAAAGAAAAGACAATCACGTCCGGTCTTGACCAGAAGGCCAAACGTAAGAATCATGGAAAACAGGATTTGTGGGGAACGGAGATGGGGGGGGGGGGTAGCAATTGGCAGTTAGTCAAAGTGGCTAATTGCTAAAGGATGGGGGAATGCTTATGGCCCCGAAAGAGGAAAAAAAAAGAAAAAGGAAAAACGGACTTCTAGGGGGGGTTGCACACACCGCGGGTTTTTAAGACGTCTCGGGGAAAACAAGCGAAAATCGGAGGAAGGGAATCCGCCTTTTACGAAAGAGCCAGAACAATTCACCAAAAGACGACCAGAGATATCGCTGGAGGAGGGAAACTTGGAGGACTCCTGGAAAGGGGAAAAAACGGACTTGAGACCTTTCGACGGGAACTTTGACCTCAAAAAAAGTTCGTGGTAAAGGCGAAGGGGAAGAGGAGGTCCTAAAAGAGTCTCCAGGGAAATCGGACTAAGAAAAGTCAGACGAGGTGAGACGTAGGAAACGAAACCGAAAAGACGCCTCGTGCGGGGGAAGGCATTGGCCAATGCGAGAGAAGATTTCCACATTAGAAAAGCATCGAGAGTCTGCTAAGGAGAAAACTAGTTCGAACGTTACATTCTTGAACAATTCAAGGGAGTTAAGGAGGGTCAACGTCCAAAAGAGTGGATCAATGGATTCTTTTCGCTTGAAAAAGGGTTTTATCCAGGGGGGGGGGGTCACCCTCGTACTTCGGATTAGAGTCACCTGGGTGCTATACTTTCTTGTTCTAAAATGTGGCGTGTTTCTGCAGAGGGTCCAGAAATTGCGAGTGGGGGGGAGAAAACACCATCGGGAGGGGGGAAAAGTGGGGTGAAAAGAAAAAAAAAAAGGTTGTCTGAAAGGATTTGTCCTAGAAAGGGGTTCAGCACGACAAAGGAAAGTTTCGAGGTCCTGAAAATGGGGGGTAGGACGGCAAACAACGGTAAGAAAGGCATACGAAAAGGAGGCGTTTTGCAAGGGTGGCCCTCGCGGTACGGGGAAAAAGGAACGACAGGTGGGGAGGAGAGAATAGGGCCCTCAAGAAGCTCTTACAATCTGGGAAGCCAGCACATCGGCTGTAGAACCTTGCTGAAGGGCGGAAAAAGAAAGGAGAAGATCACCCCCCTCGCAAAGACAGGTAAGCGGGCTTGAAAAAAAGAACGCTGTTTATATCCAACCCTCTTGCAGAAAACCTTTTCGATAGGCGAGGGAGAAAAAGGTGAGACGTATCCATGCGAAAAAGAAAAGAAAGACGTGCACGCCGGGAGAATCTTCACCCTTAACGCCACATTGTACCACGTAGTGTCGCCAGAGAAAAACAAGGGAGAGACAATAAAAGGGAACAGAACGAATATCGAAGGAGATAGCAAAGAGGTGGGGGAGGAATGAAGGAGCCAACAAAAAGGGAGCGTTCTCTGTTATCACAAGGGGAACTCCTTGCTTCATATGCCGCTACACACTAAGGAGAGAAAAAGGGAAGTTCTAAAAAAACGACACAAATAAAACACTACGGATGAAAAAGGACATAGGTCAGCTAGAGGAAAGGAAGGCTTTAAAAAAGGATCACTTCCCAAATCCCAAAGTAGAAAGGAAGAATCACAAACTAGATCACACAAAAAAGAAGAAAAAACGATTGGCTACGAGCGCGAGAAAGAAAGCCGCCACATAGCTAATTTTCAGGAGAAACGAAAACCAGATCTCTCAGAAAAAGGGGATGGAAAAAGAAAGAGGATAATTTGTTGGGAGAAAAGGGAGAGAGATTCAAACTTTAAAAAAAGGGGGCGGATTAGCTACCTGCAAAATCGTCGCCAATCGTTGGCGTGACGTTGGAGAGGGGAAGGGAAACGAGACTGGGGAAGTGTCTCGCAGGTGACAAAGTGGACAAACGCCAAAAAAAAAAAAAAAAAAAGATGATCCGCGGGAAGATCTGTACAGAAAGAAAAGAGCGTGTCTAAGAAGTCATCTTCTTTTCAGGTGGGAAAAAAGGATGGGAATGCGTTTGTACGGGAGGGAAGGAGGTGATGAAAAGACTGAACACGCGTAAGTCATCAACCGATTCGTGAAACGGAGTCTAGGCCAAAAAAAGAAGGATGGACGAGCAATTGGGGAGAGAGGACGAAAAATAGTTATGATGAAAGGGATTGGCTCTCCGTGAGGGTGAGACCACCTACGTGGTCACTGTCGTTAGAAGATCGGGGGAGGGGAAGAAGGAGACTCGGGGGCCAGTAGGTCATCAAAAATAAAGGGGTCGATCACCAGGGGATGCTCATCGCCCATGACTGAGCAGGAAAGGATCGGACCAAACGGGGACGTGTGGGAGAAGAAAGGGCGCCGACAGCGAGTAGTCTTCGGCGCGGGCGCCGGGGAAAACCCCGTGGGGCTTTGGGACTGCCTGATGTGCTGCTGGGAGAGGGAAGGAAAGAGAGGGGGGGAGGGGAAAGAAATAAATAATGAGAGACGAAAAGGAGTAAAGCACTGTGGGCCTTACAAGGCCCGTCTGGTCTGCAACAAAGGCGTCAATGTCAGGAGGGGAGAGGAAGTTTGTTGGGGAAAACAAAAATGGAGAAACCTCGCAAAATTGTCGTGATGGGAAAAGGAAGGGAGTAAAAATCCTGGAAAAAAAAAGAGGGGGAGGAGGGGGGATTTGAACCCCCAAGACAGAAAAAAGGACCAACAAAAAAAGGGGGGTGTCTGCCAGTCCACAAAAGAGGGGACCCGGAATGACCCTCTGGAAAAAAAGCTGGGTGCGGAGAAAGGGAGGGCAAAGGGGAGTGTTATCTAATCAGAAAAAAAAATGAGGCGTACTCGAAAAGGGGTACCACTTAAAAAGCATAAATCCTGTTCGCGGAAAAGGCCTCAATGGCCCTTTCCAATAAGGGGGGGGAGAAAAGAAAGTACTCGAAAAAGCAGGGGGGGGAGACCAGCTCTTAGCCGCCGAGGGGGAAAGGACAGCTGATAATGTTCCCATCTAATGGAAGAGTGGCCACTGCTAAAAGACCCTCATCGGCAAGGAGAGAAAAAGGGAGAAGTGACACCGACGTAGGCTACTTCTTCGAGAGGGAGGTTCACGAAATGGGAAAGTGGGTCGTCGTCGCCTGGGAACGAGCGCGCAAGCGAACTCAGAGGACAGTCTTCAGCCTAAAAATAAGGAGAGAGGGGACGGCATTCGCATGAAGAAAAGTCAAGGCATCTTGAGGAAAAACAGGCGGAGTCATGATTCGGACATTGCTTCTTCGTCCCGAAGAGACGTGCGTAGGGGAAAAAGAACCGTCAACATCAGAAAGAGGGGGTGATTTCTCGGGTCGGGGGAAGAAAAGAGAAGGGAGACAAAGTATCCCAAGATGTCCGATGTGGGGGGGGAAAGAGGAATTATTGGAATTTGACAAAAAAAAGGATTGGGACTCACAAGAAAAAGAACTGGAGATGAATATTCAAGGGACACACGAACAGCGACTGATTTTTTCTTTAAAAGATTCGGCGAGTTCATAAAAAAAGGAGGGTTTTGTTCCTTTGACCAACATAGAGGCGTAAACGTCTTTACGGTGTGGGAAGAGCCGTCACTGATTAACGCCACCGAAGGGGAACGAAACGGGACGCGAAGTTTCGTAAAGGGAAGGAAAACTGGGTGGGGGGAAGGGGGGGAATGCGTCACCGAGCTGCGAGACGCCCGCGAGGGGTGTTTTTTGCAAAAAGAGGAAGGGGGAGCAAAATCCTCTTCAGGGATCCGCAGGTTCCGCAACTCTCCTAGAGCACCACAGCGCGAGCAAATTGCGGTTGTAAGAAATGGGAACCATCGAACACGCTCCTGGAAGAGCAATCTGAGACGCATAGAGAATCCTTTGCCAGCGGCCATTCTATCCTGGGACTGTAATAGGAAGAAGGGCTACTATTCTTCCCTTTGCAAGTCTTCCTTCTCGCTAAAAGGGGAAAGAAAGCAAGTGTCTCCTTTGGACGAAGGCAAATCTAGAAAAAAGAGGAGGGATTATAAAGAGTGCGGGAAAGGGGAGGAGCTTGCGATCTTGCGGTCAATGATGTCTATGGATTCCATTAAAAAACTAACGAGTGCAAGGGAATAAAGCATTCTCACGCCTTGTCGAGGAGGGCACCGAATACGGGAAAGAAGGCTTCAGCCGAAAAAAGGATATCACCAACAACAGGGAAGGGGAAGAGAAAGGGAAAAGCTGAAGCCTGGAGTGCCTGGCCATGGCCAAAGGCGGTCAGAATGAAAAAAAGAAGGTTTCGTAAGGGAGGGGGGGGTAAGTAAGGGAAAGGGGCCATCAGTGCCCTCAAGATCGCAGCAGGAAGAGAGATCCCGCACTCTTTCTTCATCACCATGGCGAGCTGGGAAAAGGGGAAAAAGACAGAAAAGTGGTGAAAAAGTACGTATGTAGAAAGGATCCTCAACTTCGGGGAAAAGCAAGCAATCTGACCGTCGACACAGATAAGAGAGAAGGAAGGAAATGGAAAGCCCTCTAAGAAAAACGTCGGATTTCGCGAGGAAAAAGTGCCAGGAAGCTTGGTTCGGATGGGGACCTGGAAAAAATTCTCTCGCTTGTGAGAAGGCTGCCGGAAAGAAGAGGAGGAGAAGGATGGGAGAGAATCATCCCGGAGGAAGTTGGGAAAAAAAAAGGGGCGAGACTCTGGCGAAAATGGTGACGGCCATTCCACATGCCGGACGTAATCTACAAGGGTGTCTTGTAATACGAAAGGATGTGGCGTGAGAAAAAACTGTCGAAGCAGGTTTTACACCTGGGGTAAAAGGAGCTGCCTCCGCTGAGGAAGGAACCAAAAACGAACGTGGTGAATGAAAGAAAAAAGGGACAGAAAAAATCACGTCGCTGGTCGGGATCATTCATCTCCAGGATGTGGGGGGAAAAAGGGGTGAAAGAAAGCAAGGTGGGCAAGTATCAATTTGCCTTTGAAGAACAAAAGAAAAAATCAACCGGTGTCTAAAGGGAAGAGGAGAGGGTGGCTAATTGCGTATTTCCCACCAGAGAAAATCAAGTTCATCCTCTTCGAGGAAAGAGACTTCACGATCTGGTGTGTGGAAAGAAAGGGAGAGGGAAAAACGCGCATCACTTACGCACAAGGGAGAAGGAAGAAGAACGAAGAAGTTAGAGGGCTTTGGGGAAGCCAAAAAGGGACCCGATATAGAGGGGAGAGGGGGGGCGGCGGGGGGGGGGGGGGGGGGTAAGGGGGGAATTGTCACCAGGAACTGTCGCTTTGCGCGAAATCAAACTTGGATTTCGGTTAGAAGGCGACAGGCGAAGGATGAGGTCCTCGACATCCGCATGCATCAGAATGAGTCTCCTACTTAGGTGAAAAATTCTTGAGGGGGGGGAAGGGAATATCATTCTCCATTCGAGGGCTCTAATCGAAAAGGAGATGATGATAGGGGTAAAAAAATCACTGCAGGAGAAGGTCTTCTATGTCTGGCGAGAAAGGACCCATTACATTTTAAAGAGGGGAACTCCCTTACTGCTAGGAGAAAAATTGATTTATCTTAAAGGGGGTACCATCCGTGGCTGGCGAGGAAGAAAAAAAATGGCGCAGAGTATGAAGAAACAAAAGAAAGTTTGATATAATTTTGTTAGAAGAGGGAACCTTGTTTGGCGGGGGGGGGGGAGGGGCATTCGGCCCGGGAGGCTGGGGAAAAAACAGACGGGATTGTTGCGACGGGAGGAGGGGGGTTCAAATCCAAAAGTCCTCCTCCAAGAAAAAAGGATTTCTCGACCCTGCTTAGGAAAGAACATCCAAGGATTGGAGCGTGCAAAGAAGGGGATGAAAGGGGGAGAGCGTCTTACGGAGTGCCACCACTGCGGCGTTGGGCATCCCCAGAGGGCCACTGAGGGGGAAGAAGGAAATGTAACGACCTGGATCTTATGATCACCTCCAAGAGAAAAAGGCTTTGGCGGGGTCAAGCGAAGAGGGAAGTGGCTCCGTGCTGAGGCGAAAAAAACACCCGCGCAGGAAAAAGGATTTCTCACGCCGCTGTGGGGGAAGAGAGTGAAGGGGACGCTTTGTGCCGCGCAAGGGAAACTGAGAACGGACTGGTCCAGAGGAGAAGCGAAGCCATGGTTATAGATCCAGGGAGAAAACATCCTGGCCATCCTCCCAAGAGGAACATTCGTGATCACGAAGGAAGACCACTTCTGGTGCGAAAAAGCCGTACAGGACCGGCGCGAACAATCCGGAGGGACGCTGCTCAAAATGCTCGAAATTCTTCCATGAAAATCCCGGGCGGTAAAGTGCGAGAAGGGCGGACGCGTGCTTCAGATGGGGGGAGCGAACGTGGGATCCTTAACCGGAGTCAGTAGCTGCGGGGAGAAGAAAAAAGAAAATAACTTCATTGAAGGAGGAACAGGAAAAGGGGCTCAAGGGGGAAGGGATTTCCCGGCGGGAAGAAGTTCGATCAAATTCAACAAAAGGGAGATACGCCCTTACGAAACTAACAAAGAAAAACCGGACACTGTCCAAAAGAAAGCCGAGACCAATCAGGAAGAAAAAAATATCTACTTTTCAGTTCGCGTATCGAGAGAAACAGAGAAGGATCACAACAAAAACAGGAGGGAGGACCATATAGCTTGGTTGGGAAAAAAGATCGATCCGGCGACTGAATTGAGAAAGAACTGATTGGTCTAAAGCCGCCAATAGGGGGGACAAGAGTACAAGGGCGTGACGTTGGGAATAGAAGAAGAAAGCACTCGCTGGTGAAGACATTTCTCGAATGACGTTAATATCGTTTCGTCAATGCTGAAGAGGGGACTTAAATATATTGTCGTTGGGGTAACAGAGCCTGCCGGCTTATAGGAAGGTTTCGGGGGTAATGGGAAAAACTCGTTCAATCAAGTTCCTCCCTGTCGACCAACGGTACGAAGGGGCTTGGGTCCTTCCTCCCGGGGAAGAAAGTTCGCTGTGTCTGCTCCAAGATCTAGTCCTACGGTCGTCGATGCGGGGTCTTCTTATGATTTGTTTCTCTCTACTCTGATCGGCTGGAGTCCCGTCTGAATACGTGGGTCATGTGGAGGGACTTTAAGGTGAAGAAAAAGGAGAAGAAGAGGGGACATGATGTGACAAAAAGAAACAAAGCGGGGAAAGGAAAGCACATGGCTTCCGCGGAGGAAAGAAGTGCACTGCAGCGGACCAAGGTGTATCATAACAGCGGGAGGGGAAAAGCAAGATTAGGACTTCTTCGCGGCGGGGGTGTCAGAGGGGGGCTTTGAAAAGAAACAAACTGAGCTAACCTGCAGGGGAGGCTTCTCGACAAGGGGGTGATCATAAAGATTATAGAGGAAAAAAAGGATTTCCAGGAAAGGGGCCGGGACAAAGGCCGTCTGTGTGCCAACAAGGGTCAATGTCCGCGGAGAGGCCGGAAAAGGGTTGGGAAAGAATAACAACATGAAAAAACCGAAACGGGATTGAGAAGGAGGAACCAAATAAGAAAAAGGTCAGAAATCTGTGGTGGCGGAAGGGGGAAAAAGACACTTCCTCCAACAACAGAAGGGGGGTATGGGGTCAAGGCCCAAGTTCACAAAAACTGGAACTAACTGAAAAGGAAGGCGGAAGAATCACTCCAAACAAGTGCCAAACAAATAAATTATATAACTTGCGGTTAGAAAAAAAAAAATCATTCACAGAAAGCGGGGTGGAGGGGAATGTTTTCTTAAAAAGGACTGGGAATCGAAGTACTGGCGTGGAAAAAGAGGGGGGGGGAAGAATGTTCCTTTGGGCCATAAGAATGGGGGGAGAAAAGAGAGCCAGCGCCTGATAAAATCGAAGGCCGTCTGATAATGGTGAAGAAAAGGAAGAAATTCCTTGTCCCCTGCGGAAAAACATGATAGAGAGAATTAAGAAAAGACGGAGAGACGGCATTCTTAGAGAAAAATTCAGCGAATCTTGGAAAAAATCAGAGTCGCCTTAAGGGGAAGGGAATTCACGAGCGCGGAAAAAGAGGAAATTCAGAGAGAGCTGGAAAGGTCTCAGCCCGCCCAATCGGGCCCATCGATATCGGGGGGGAGGGGACCTTCCTGCAAGAAGAAAGGGGTCTTACAATCATGTTGACCCATAGAAACGCAGTACCGAGAGTCCATGAGCCGGGGGTTAGCGTCAGTGCTCCCTAATCAAGGAGGAAGGGAAAAAGGGGGAGGGCACCAATTCTTAAAAAGGTCAACATCGACGGAGAGGGGGGTTATTGTTAGGGGAGCGGGTGAAGAGGCAGAAAATAGCAGTTAGCAATTAGAAAAAAAGGGAGGGTGGGGGGCGGTTCTGCGAAAAGAAAGGGGAAGATGCTTTCTCTCACAATCGCTAAAAAGTTTCCACAATCTGATAAGGAGGCCCTTAAGGATCACGACTCAGCGACGTTATTTTGGGGGAGTGAATTCAGCGCCGAGAACCGTAATCGTTTTTGTGTCCTTTGGGAAAGAAACGGCCTGTCTGAATTAGACGTAGGGAGGAAAACAGTTCAAGGAGAATAAAAAAGAAAGGGGGATTATCCGCTGAAACAAACTTTCGCGAGGGGAGGACAGTGGTAAACGCCGAGGGGTGACGTAGATTACGTCCGGCATTTTGGGGGAAAGGGGGGTTAAATGGCGTCACCACGGGAAGAACTGGCAGAACACTCGCGCACGTTTGAAAAACTGTCCCTCAGGCGCAAAATCCTACGAAAGAGTTTCTCGCCATCGAGGAACTGTGACCAAAAGCAATCTGAGCCCAACTAGAAGTTTCGGACTGTAGGTAGCCAGTACCCATAGGGGGGAATGTATTCAATCTATCGAAACTCCTGTTGTCCAGCGGACTGGCTGGGCACAAACCATACGATACAGGAGAGCCTGTCGCCTTTATAGTAGAGGGCTCGTGAGCTGACCCGTGTCCCGCAGTTGCAGTAAGAGGGAACTGGGACGCAATCCTGCACCACAGGAAATCCCAGAAGGCGACAGCCAGCAGGCCTGAAAGAAGGGAGGATGAGAAAGAGTGCGGGAGTTAAAAGACTCTGCTATCTTGCGGGGCAGCTCTTGGAAAGAAAAAGTAAACACGACGCGGGAAGCCACCATAGACAAGCATTAAAGACTGTTCGAGTCACTGGCCAGGGGGACAGGCAAATAACGGTACGGCCAAGGGGACGCAACCTGCAGAAAAAGTAGTCTCACAACAACAACGGGAGGAAGTGCAGCTGAAGCCTTGGGAAGGGGGGCCGGCCCATGGAAAGTGAAAATGACAAAAAAAAGGAGGTAGAATTCTTTCCGTCCAGGGGGAAGAGTCGGGGGTAGAGAATAAAAAAGCGGAATCATTGCCCGCAAGAGAGAAAAGTAACTCCCGCACTCTTAGGAAAAGTATTCTCTTCAAGGGAGGCTGGGGGGTTTCGCAAAAGGCGAACAGGTTACAGGCATTCGAAAAGGAAACGGAAAGAGTTACTGCAACTGGAGACGCATCGCAGCAAGCTGATTACTATGAAAGCCAGTGCTCTAATGCAATCCCTAGAAGAGGGGGGGGGGGGTATGGAGCTTCTTATTAAGTCAGAAGCATTGGAGGGTCTGTCCATCCTAGGATGCTCTCTCTGGAGGGGGGGCTCTTGCCGAGAAACGCAGGGGAGGATTTTGCGCACCTGCCATCACCGGAGGGAAGGGGGAAAAATGGCGCAAAAAAAAAGAAGTTGATGCACATTGGTTAAGGAATGGCCCAACACCAAATTACGACGTAATAGAGAAAGGTCTTTACCACTGTCGTGGGGAGACGGAAAGTAAGGAAGAAGTGACTGAGAGGAGACCGAAGGGGAAGGGGAAAGACTTCTAATTAGGAGGTTTTTCCAAATGACAAAAACGAAGGACCATCTGGCGACTAAGAGGGGGAACAGAAAAAAAAGCACTTCGGGAGTGGGAAGGGTGGACTAGACTTCGGAGAGACATGAAATCCGCCATTATTTTGTTAACTAGATGGGGAAAAGTTTGGCAAATATCAAGGGGCACCAATCACGACAGCGTGGAGAGGAAATAGTTGCTCAGTGCAGTACTGGGCAACGACCAGCGAAGAAAGAGAGGGGAGCCTCTCTATGTTGACGGGGGGGGAGATCCTGGTTTTGCCCTTCTCCTGCGCACTGACGCTCAGGCGGAGCGGAAAAATGCGGCATTGAAGATCCAACATGAAATGGAACACAAACTTCCTTAGGAAACCGCGAGATCGCTTCGGGATGGAAAGACTGAATTGTCACCAAGCTTACTCGGGAAAAAATTTACCTCAACCTGTAGGTTAGGAAGGAGAAAACGGAAAAAAGCCTGATTTCCTACGAAAATATACGCTGGGAGAGTCCGCAAAAGAAGTCGCCACGTCTGGATCAGTTCCTACATGAACGGGAGGGAAATTCTCTTCGCAGAGAAGGAGAGAATGGAAAGGAGGGACAGGAGAGGAGGAGAAGTCTCTGGAGCGAGGCAGTAAATTGATTCAGGATGGCAAAGGCCGGGACGCAAATCCGCTACAAGTTATTTAGAGAAAGAGGAAGTGTTACCATGGCTGAGGAAGCTGACTGCGGATTAGATAACAAAAAAAGGGTGGGACTCGAACAGGTTGGCTTGTGGCGGGAAAAAAAGACCGTGAGGAAGGGGTGACTTTCCGACACCCAAGGAGGGAGCCAAGGGGGTTAAATCCGCCAAGGAGGATTTCTGAAAAGGAGTGAGTTCCATCACGACCAGACAAGAAGGGGAGTCTTTCAACCGAGAATGGGGGTGGTTTTAGGAGAGGAGAGCGCGGACATTGCCGCCACGATTTGCAGCAACGGCCTTGGCCAAAATGCTCTCGCCCGGGACAGACTTTTGTTCCCACGAACAGTCATTGTGAAGAAGAAAAACTCCATCCGATCTTGTCGAGCCGGGAAGGCCTC
>Ga0179593_1711608_pt1 | contig 11570 bp, 7 predicted proteins | sample CZODoug2_1_08_16_FD_185931 | JGI IMG/M metagenome (GOLD analysis project Ga0179593, IMG submission 185931) | Vadose zone soil fungal communities from Angelo Coast Range Reserve, California, USA - CZODoug2_1_08_16fungal (PacBio error correction) | ecosystem: Environmental > Terrestrial > Soil >...
CCCGCGGCTTCTCGAGTCCCTAAGAAGAAGCTAAAAACCAAGCGGAAAATCGAGGGAAAATTTATGAGGAGGGAGCACAACAACTACAACCAAAAGAAAAGCCACTAGGGTAAGGGAAGAACAAAAGTCCCTTGGGGGGACCTGGAAATTCGAGGAACCTGTAACGTACTTCACGAAAATAAAGTCTTAAAGATCGAAACCCCATCATGCGGAAAAAAAAATAGAAGAGATATATCGGGAAAAGTGGGTCCTCGGCAGTCAGTGCCTACCAGGACCTACGGTTATACCATGGGACCGGGTCCGGAGTGAGAAAACGAATCGCTTGGTAAGGAGAAGTACTCTACCGTAAGGGAGAAAAACATCCCGGGAAGACTAAGAGGAAAAAAAATTCAAGGAAGGGAAAAAGTCGAAGATCGCAATCTCTTCTATTTTGAAGGAGGTCTCTGAGAAGATAGGAAAAAACATTGAACTAACTCGGGGGGTAGGTTAGTCAACGGCTCAGAAAAAGGGATTCCGCTAAAAACGGGAAGGAGGAGAGGTTTTTACGCAGTCGCCGAGTTTCCTGATTACCAAGAACACTTTTCTTGGCGCCGCCATGGCTGTGGAAGGGGAGAGCGCCTTCTGGAAGAAAAAGCTCCCTGGAAATAGAAACGCCTTTACCCAGGCAAGGAAAAGGTCTATATCGCGGACCTTATTAGAGAAAAAAAACTCCAGCAAGGGGCGGCTTTCTGGAAGGATCATCAGATCTCCTTGCCGGGTTGTTCACGGTTAAGACTGTGTCCAGGGAAAGAGAAGACTTGGAGCGTACAGAGGAAAAAGTCTTGCTCAGGAAAAAAGGTCAACTACAAAAATCCGGCGAAAGGCGGGCCGTGGTTTCAAATCCGAGAAGACAGAAGAGGGTCACCAACCGGTCCCGTCTAACATCGAACAAACCCGATGGAAGCAGAAAGTAGTGGGGGAGAGAATCCTGCTCCTAATAAGCCGAACCCACGACCCCTACGAACCAAAAATCCCAAGGGGAAACCCCCACTTCCCCAGAAAACGACCACCGACCGACGGCAAGAAAAAAAAAAACCGACAAATGCGTCATCCCCTTGGAAGCCTGCCTTCAGACCTTAGTTCCACTCTGCAGGTGAAGAGAAGAAGGTGCCTGAAGGGGCGCGGCGTATCCGTCGTCGAAAGAAATAAAGAACTTCCCTTCTCATCTGGAGAGGAAAAGCCTACAGACGGAGACCAAAAATGACCATAAAGAGACTCCCGGGGGTAACTGAAGATCCGGTCGGCTCCCGCTCCCATGATTCCCGTGGGAAAGAGGAAAAAGTCGTAAGAAAAAAAGGGAAAGTAAAACGAAAAGACCCCCCAACCCCTGGGGAAAAGGAAACGTCGGTGGGGGGTAGTGGGAAAAAATCGAAGAACGAAAAGGGGCCATCGAGGCATCGAGGCGACCTCTAGGGCTTGAAAAGGTAACAAGAACTCTCTGAGGAACGAGAAAGATTGTAATTCACCCGGGGGGCTTTTCCTGAGTTTCCCGGGAGTCTAGGGGCGAAAAGACAAAGGGGACCTGCGTAGCTCGTGCGGAAGGATCTGGGGGTGAGGAGAGGGCGCGAAGGGAGGGACTGTAGCCGTCTTGAGCCTAACCTTGGACGGACTCCTCGGACGCTTTAAAAAAGGAAACCCACGAAGAAGTCCGCGGTTGGTGAAAAAAGACTATATCGGGAAGGGACCCGGAGCCTCCGGGAAAGAAAAGGCGCAATCCACCGGGCGTAGAGAGAAGACAGGTTCAAGACCTATCGAAAAGGAGGGCGAAACCATCATTGGCAAAAGAAGGCTTCAAGTCAAAAAACTCATAAAACAAGACTGGGAAGAAAAAGAGAGTGTCTTGCCTTCGCTTTGCAACCCGAAACTTGATGTGAAGTCACTTTTTGGTGAAAAAGAAAGAAACAAGGAGTCTCCACCATGAAGGTAGAAAATTCAAAAGGATCCTCGGAAAAAGAGGAGCGCCATGCCAGAGGCTACCGGTACATTCCCCGCTCGTACAGTCTCGCAAAAAGAAGGCTACGTGTGGTAGGGGACGGACTCCCGCTGTTCGTAAGGGCGCGTAAGTAACCAGTAAAAAACGTAGAGAGTTCTGTCTCCCGAGAAAAGCCCACGCGACCGAACCCACCGATCCGGACGCCACTACGCAAAAAAGTGCCCGAGACCACGAAACTCTACAGATCTAGACCAAAACTCAAAGAAAATCAGGACGGACGGGAAGGAGAAGGGGGAAAAAAAAAGAATGAACAAGAACCGGGCGCGGAAGACGCTATGCAGAAGGGGCGGGGAAAATCTGGACCGTGATGCACGAATTGCACATAGATAGAAGATTAAGTCCCTAAAAAAACTAGATAAAAACAGAAAACCATTCGGGGAGCCCGATAAAACGACTGATTCGACGAAGAAAAGGGGGCATGGGGGGACCGCCCGAAGGGCACAAGAAGTCTCGGATCTCAGAATAGAGGGGGGAACGGTGGCTCGTTCATCCTCTCCTGGTCCGAGAAGGGCCAGGTCAGAGAAGATAAATGAAGACGGGTAAAACTTGAGTTGTCTTCTAAGATAGGGAAGCCTTCTGCGCCGTCTACTGGTAAAAAAAGGAAATAAGGCTGCATCATCCGGACGTAATGGGATTGAACGATGGGGGGGAGGGGAATTTGTAGGGGAGATCCCTCAGGGTTCCTTGACTAGAAGGTTTGTCCAATTGGGCGGGAAGGGTATTGGATTGGGGGGGTGGAGTCGGGGTCGGCTTTTGGGAGCTTAGGGGATTCAGCAGAGTCAACTTGGAGTCCTTTGGGCCATGAATGGGTCACTTGGAGAGGGTGTTTGGGTGAAATCAGGGGGGACCCCCGCGTCGGCTGAACAAGGATCTGAACACACTCATAGGGAAAAAGGGAGACCTAGGAAAGGGTTGAGTAATTCGAGGAAAAAAAAACTTGGGGGGGGGAAAGAGCCAACCGACACTCGATAAAGCCTTGAGAGCGTTCACCACTACCTATTTTCCAACAACTCAGGGAAGGAGTCTGGATGGCGAGAAGAGAACGCCTGCAGCCAAAAAAAAGGTTCGTTCTGTTCGATCGTGGTGATGAGGAAAGAAGATACGCCCGTCGGAACAGGGGTCCAGGACGGGGGACCTCGTCAAATGTTACAGTAACTTCAGGGGAAGGGTGCCATGACGGGACATTCCCAAACTTCCCACTGAACCATAAAAGGGAATTTCGAGAAACAGAGGATGAAGGGTAACCCTCGGCGGGTCCACCCTTCAAGCTGGATCTTAAATAAGTTAGAAGCACGTGTGCGAACGATACCAAAGAGGGAGACTCTTCCGCGTTGGAAAAGGAGTCGTCCTCAGGGCCAAGAAGAAAAGGAAAAGGGAATTTCTATACGCCTCGGGTGGTAATAGACGAGAACGCTTAACGACTTCCAGGGGTTAAGGGAGGAACGTCGAAAAACGTTGAGTATCCATCTCATTCCACATCTCTCTTTGTTTTGGGGCGGAAATCATAGGGAATAGCCAAGAAAGGGAATAATTAAAAAGGCGTGAAGGATATAGTTCCAGCGCAGTGAGCTTAAAAAGAGTTCGCATAGGTGTTATTGAATAGTCTTTCCGAGCTGGATAAAAAAGACGAGGGGAACCAGGAACCTTGCTTGTTCAAATGAAAGCGATTTCACCGAGAAACTTCACCCAATGGGAGCGGTCCGGAGAACCTGGAGGGGTAGGGAGCAGCCCCTATATACCATCGAAAGTCCGCGAAGGGGGATAACATCTAATCGAAAGTATCTTACCTCGCGAAGAAAGCCGCCTCAGTAGATCAAAAAAAAAAGGGTAGATGAAAAGATCCATGGCCAGAATCTGCGGGCAGAGAAGGTCGAGAGCTCTAAGGAAAGACCAGTCTATTAGGAAGAAAGCTGCGAGTTCCCCCCCCACACTACACAAAAAAAAAAGCTACCAAAGCGCAATTTGGTCGCCTGTAAAGCGGCGTCCTTTCCCAAAGAAGCTGGTCGAAAAAAGGAAAACTTCTAAAAGGAGGGGAAGATCTTATCCCCTTCCCACATCCTGACGAGCCCGACAAATAAAGAAGGAATGAGAGAGCAAAAGGGTTCTTAGAATGAGACGTTCTAGAAGGAAAATTTATCTGGACAGGCTCTTGTACGGCGAGGAGAAGACGAAGAAGTCGTCCACGACAAACTTTGAGAGGGGACCGGATCCTGAATGGGCAGTGGAAGAGTCTCTTCTATTAAAAAAAAAAAAATCGTTGGATGGGGAAAAAAGAACACGGTCGTGGACCCAAGGGACGAGGCTCTCGTGGTGTCGGAGGGAGAAAATACAACGGAAAAGGGCCGCTACCCCGCTGGGTATGGTGGAAAAGAAGGAGGAGGTGGACAAAGAAAGTGGCCAGGAAAAAAATACACTTTCGAGTACGAAGGGGACGGATGGTCCTGATCGCCGTCAGGCCCGTGCATGGAATAAGGGAGTCCCGTAGAAAACCACAGCGCTATCCAAGGAGAAGAATCTCTCCTTGGAACTCCAGGAGGGAACTTCAACGCTAAAAAACGGGGGGTGAAGGATACGTCTTCAACAATATCAGGAGGAAAAACGTCGTTGTCACGGTGCAATCTGGGAAGGGAAAGAGTCCTGTCTCGGGAGGGATGTTACAGCAACTTCAGGTGTCTCTTCCAAGGTCAGGAAAAAGAAAAATCCTAAAGAAAAAAGTGGAGAGGGAACGAGACATGGTTTGCACGATACAAGGGTACATCGCAGATGAAGGGGTAGTGTTGACCTAGAAGCCACCAAACTCCTACAGTGACATGGGATTGACCGGGGTCTGAAGAGGGCCTACACCTAGAACACCCACGCCTACCCCATAAAACCCAAAAAAACCCACACATGGCCCCAATCTGACAACCGACAGAAAACAGAGGAACAAGGACAAACCAGTCAACAACCCAATCTTCATCCAGTTTACGAAGATAAAATGAACTAAAATGAGGGACTATAAGCATACCGTGTGCAAGAAAAGGTCTTGCACAATCGTATCAGAGAACCCTGGGAGAGACCTAAGCTCGACCCACCGAGCCACCTGCCCCTCTCAATCGTCAAAAAATCTTCATTATAAAAAGTATACATGGGATCAACTCCCGCTTTGAAAGGGGCCACTCTTACCACTTCTTGAAGGAAAACAAGCCCCACTTCGGGCAAGATAAGGGGCAGTGGTGGTGGAGAATGTAGTTCTGATCGATGGGGCACCGGAATTCGAGCAGTAGAATCCACGTAAGAAGGAAGGTTTCCTCGCGTCAAAGGAGAAGGTCTGGGAGTCAAAAAGAAGAAAAGTGACGGGGAAAAAGGGAAAGTTGGTCCTTCGGTGCCGGGTATGTCTTCTAGTGGCGAGCAATGTGGACCCCTTGCGGCTTCCAAGTAGGGATATTGCGGAAGGGGTTTCGGTCAAAAGGGGGGGGAGCAAAGTATACCAGAACCGTGGCTTTACTCCTCAAATGTCCATACTCCGCCACCTAACAGACGGGAAAAATGGGAAAAAGGGGAAAGAGACCCACCACCGACCGGATAGGAGGGTGGTATAAACGGACTAAGGAGGGGGAACGTTATCCTCCTTAAGCACGAGGAAAAAAACCTATTAGTGAAGCAAAAAAACTATAAGGACGCAAATAACAAAGAGGTCCCGTCGTCACAGGGCGGCAACAGCCGAATGAGGGTGCCGGAGGGAGGGAAAAAGCAAACAACAAAACGGTAGTAGGAAAAGAGAGGGTTCTTTGCCTAAAAAGAACTCATGACGCCTAAGGGGCGGTCGCCAAAAGAAAAAGTCGAGAGAGTAGAGCTGGCGTCTGCGCCCGGAGCCTAATCGGTTCGGGGGGGTCGGAAAAAAGACATTAACCCGGTCCAGGGCGAAAAAAACGCCGATCTCGGGGCGTGGGGTGGAGGGGGGACCAGAAAAAGCCCGCTGTTCGTGGTAACGCTTAGTATGAAATGGAAAAATGCAGCAAGCAAGGAAAAGACGTCCAGAAAAGTAGATTCCAAGCCTAAAAACCCCCGACTCCGACGCCCACCAGGACCCAGTGGGAAACGATTGGAAGAAACAGCCCCGGCACCGTAAAAACCCGGGACGTCCAATAAGGCTCTGACGTAAAGAGGAGTGTTAACGCGCCCCATTGGGAGGGTCTGGGGGGAAGAGGTCCCTCAGGGAGGAAAGTCTCGGGAGAGGGTGTAATCGAAGTAAAACACAATAAAAAAAGCCCTAAAAACCCCACTTGCCGAGAAAAAAAAAAGACACCATTAACGGCCGGATCCGTCGCCGACGTGCGGTAATACTAAGACGGGTCAAGGGGACACACGGGCCACGAAGGGAGATCGCTTGAAAAACCCGTTTCAGGACGTGGACGTGGACCGTTAATCCTGGGGGAAGAAAAAAATCTCTAGGGCATCAGATTCTAAAAAGGGACGTTGCTTTTGCGTCCGTAGTAAAGAGCACGCTCCGGCAACGTGGTCTTGCAAGGGGATGAAAATCGTCTGCCTTAGGCTAAAGTCGGTTCGAGGGTTGAAAAGGGGGGGCAGGGGGTTCATTCTGTATGTGCCCGTCCCGTGGAGAGGAGGGTTGTCGCAGTCGGGTGGGGCCAGTCGTGTGGAGGGGGGGTTTTGCGTGCAGGGGTCGGCGTGGGGTCGTCTTCGGGGAGCGAAAAAGTGGGGCTGCATTCACTGAAGAGGGTTTGTTTGTATATGTTCGGGTCCACTGGAACGACGAGACAATCTAACCAAAATCATTGTCGAAAGAGGGGCTGGAGCCGAGATTTAAAGAGGAGATAAGGGGAGTGGCCTAGTCTCTGACTCAAAGAAATCCAAAACAATTTCACACCTATTTAAGGGGGACCAACCAGGAATATCGGTGGGACAAAGCACCAAAGTGTCGTTGAGATCTGGGGGAAGGAAAGAGGTATCCCTAACTCAAGGAGAGGGGTCATTTTAAAGGGCAGTTGTTGCTAAGTTGTAAGAAATGGAGACTTAGAAACATTCCACCGGCAACACTTCGTCCAAAAAAAAAGAAAAGTCGTAGAGGGGCACTCTTCTTAACTGCGTCCAAGCCGCGGAGGGTCACCCTGCCAGAAAGACGGAAAGCTTAAAAGGGGACAAACGAGCGCCTCGGGGATCTTGGACTGCCCGTCAATTCTCTATATAATCAAAGAGAAGGCCTGTGCGATCGGAAAGAACATCAGAGACCGAGAGCCAGGAGTCATCGCTCACGGGATTTGGTTGCCGACCTCGGTCGAGCGTCTCAAGCCATACGAGGTTCTTTCTGTAAAAGAAGTCATCAAGGTTTCATGAAGAACGGGGACCGAGTACCACACTTGCTTGAACGTCAAGACTCTGAAGTAAAGGCCGTCGTTGAAATTAGGGAACCTGTCTGCCTATCTTGAAGGTCCCGAAGCCACAGGAAGGGAAAAACCAGGGGGACAGGTTGCTGGGCCATGAATAAGATGTAGATCGCACGACTATTGAAGGATTTTAAGGGGTTTTTCGGCTAAGATCACCCCTTATAGCAAAAGGAGTCCGCGAGTAAGAGTCAGGGGTGCGATCGAAGGAGAGCTCGAAGGCGGTCGGAACGCCGCTGTCCTTGGGAATCCTGAAGACAAACTGGTAAAAGAAAAAGAGGGATACTCCTTAGGGAAGCCATCAGGCGAAACAAGAGGGTCTATCCAAAACGGCCATTACTAGAAAGTCGCGGAATATGTCTATCAGATCTTCTCGGTGAAGGAAAAGGTACGCTCTACAGAAGGGAGAACGGTTGACGGAAATCGTAGAAGGAAAAGGGGTGAATCCAGGGGAGAGACTGTCCGCGGCCGTGCTGACGAAAAGAAGTCGGAAATGGCCAACACAAGCTTCGCAAAATCTCACGGAACGGGAAGAGATCGGACAAAGGGGAACAGGAAAGCGAAAAAACCCCCGACGTGAAATACGGGCCTGCGTACGCCATCAACGAGCTCTTGGGAAGGCGACGGAGAAGAGAAGAAGGTATGACCCTCACATAAACCTTGATAGCACGATCCGAGAGGAAAAAGTACGGACCCCACGGCAAGTGTATCGCAGGAGCTCAGAATGGGGAGATGGATACTTGACGAGGGGCATTTACCCCCTGACGAAATTTGGAACTCAAAAGGAAAGGGAGATTGAACTCCGCTGAGGTTGATTGGAAAGGACGAGGTGGTGAGAGATAACGTTGCCTGGAAAATAAACGCCTACACCTAAAGAAGTAAGGACGGGCCATGACGTGTGACCGTTACGGACAACTCCTGGACGCTCTAAGCCTTCGAAAAGGAAACGGGGGTCTTGCCGGGGAATAAGGACTTAAAAAACTCTGGGGAAACTGAAGGAGGTTTAGAGGGCTGCATCCATATCTCAAAGTGCCGAGGAGGGGGTCAGGAATAGGTGGCGGACGGCGTAAAGGCAGGGAAGGCTTCTAGGCAACGAGCAAGTCTTTAAGGGAACACGGGAAGTCCTTACAAAGAAAGGGGGAGCAAGGTCTACCCTTGTAAGATTGCCGTGGGTTTAAAATCCTGTCAGAGAGACGGGTTTAAACGACCGGGGAGAAAAAAAACACCCCTATTGGACCAGTTAAGGACCTCTCCAAAGACTGTTAATACCGACACGGACAAAAACACGCAGACCCGACTCCCACCCCAACCCTCCCACACAGAAGAGAACCCCTACGGGCGACCCCCACCTGAAGGGCAAGAAAGCGAACAAAGACAACGACCCCTCTTAATAACTTGCCGACATATCCCGGATTACCTGAAAAAAAAACTCAATAAGGGGAGACTGTCAGGTGAAGACGACTACGGCTGCTCCGGAGTGACGCAAAGGCACCGGAACCCCTGCGCATCTGAAAGGCAACTAAAGAACCCAACGGACCCAGAGAAAGACAGACCACCGCCACGTCCCCAGGAAAAAAGAAAAGGTGTTCTAGATGAACCGCAAAGAGGGTGAAGAAACGTAGGACACATCCACTGCAAAGGATCCGATCGACTGTGGATTTAGCGCAGTGGTGTGGGATTCGGTATGTGGATGGGACAAAAGCGCGGCATTCAAAGGTCCCCGAGAAGCGCAGAAAAAAAGGGTCTCGAGGCCCTGTACAAAATTCGAAATTCGCAAGAGCCTTCAGGGCCGTCCCGGGGCTGGGGGCCTTCGGGGACGGAACTTCAGGCTATGCTCGGGGGCCAGGAACTCAAGGCCCTGGTTGGGGGCAGTTCCCAAAGTCGTTAGAGGGGGGGGGGCTCACTCATCGGTGTGACTTTCGGGTGGAGAGGGCGAGGGAGCAACGAAGAGGAAGCTCCACCGGGTTCATTGCCAGACGAAAAGTAACTAAAAGGAAAATCTCTGGGGGGGCTGCACGGACTAAGAGGAGGACCGGGACCTCCTTAACCGAAGAAGACTTCTGCAAAAAACAGAAGGAAGAGGAAAACGTCGCAGATCGGAACAGCCGGAAAGCGCAAAGGACCAGTTGGGGAAAAAAAAAAATTTTCCGGACTTAGGAAACAGCCTAATTTATCACTAAAAGGAGAAAACAAAGGGGGAAAAGGGGGGGGTCCTTAAACTGTCGGTTTCCACCCAGACTGCTGTTCCGCACTTTGGGGAAAAAGGGAAATTTTGCGCCACATCCCAAGAAGAAACCTTGGAAGCTCTTCGACGGAGATAAGGGATGAGGGGGGGAGGTTCTTCAACCCTCATAAAAGAAAGGGAAATGACAAGCTCAAGAAGAACGTGCTCGTCACCAACCAGGATCATATGGTCGAAGTGGGGGTACCGTTCCAAGGACAGGACCGTGGTTAGAATTCCTAGAGGGGAAAGGGGTCCAGACCCGTGAAGGAAAGGAGCACTGAAAGGCAGAAACACCAAAGAAACCAAAACGATCCGCAACTACGGGAAGCCACGCCAGGGGGAAACCGAGGGCATGTTAAAAAAAGACATAGGAAAAGGCGAACACAGGAATCCCAAAGGAAAAAGAGGCATAATATCGGGGGGAATGACCGGAAAGTCTGGGCCTCGAAAAAAGGCGCCGGTGCGTGTACCTGAAGGGCCGCGCCCTGGTGGAAAGCGATCGACGAACGCGAAAAAAAGAGTGAAAAAAATCCCCCAAGAGGAACCACGGGGGAGGTTTCAAGAGAGGGCAGCGCCGGCAGTGTCAATCGTTGAAGGGGAAGAGACACCGGAGGAAAGTTGCGGTTAAGGCCGCCGGGGTGAAAATTCTTCTCAGGGAAGCCTCAATGCGACGGGGGCGTCACGAAGACGGAAAAAAAACGGGAGGCGTCTGAAAAGAAAGGGGAGCAACGGATATCCAGAGGGAGGAGTATAAGGGGGGATTTAAGAGGTTTGTCTTTTTGCTGTTTAGGGGGGGCTGTAGGGATTCTATCATTGGAGGAATTACTGGTCAGCAGGGGGAGGGTTCTTAAGGGTTCTGGTGGGAGTCTGGAAAAAATGGGTGTCAAGGAGATGTGTCTTCAGCAGGATGAGAAAATGTAAAAGTGGAAACGGACTGGGTACAGGAAGGTAAATCTCAATCAGGGGGGTTTTAATGAACACGGACTCAAACGAAGCGTAATCTGTACCCAGGATCGTGAACAAACGATAGGGCCATAAAATTACGCTGGGGGGTAAACTCTGAGGAGAGGGAACTTGACAAGGGGATTCGAGGACTCCAAACGACATCCAAGTACGCTGTTTCCCAAGACACCGAGTTAGCACGGGTTAAAAAGGCCTTCATCGAGATCTGGGATGCGCCAGAAAGGAAAAGGTGAGTCGTTTCTCGATCGTTGTTCCAATGACGTCAGGTTAAAAAAAAACGAAGAGTCAAATGTGGGGAGCCGCGGGCAAGGCACATAATTCTTGAAATTTGAATGAGAAATCAGACAGTAAGGGTCTTCTCCATGGGGAGCAAAAGTTCAAGCAAAAACAGCTGAAACGGCCGGGAAACCGCTGCTTGTGAAATCAAAAATTTCACGCTGAGAGACTACAAGACTTTGAGTTGGGGAGAACTCAAAACGATCTTTGTCCAACTGCAGCGTCCCTCTTCCTTCATATCCTAGTCGCAAATTGGAGACCGGACCGAGGGGGGTGTCACAAACTGGACTATACAGTTAAATATAAGGGGAGATCAACGGGGGGGAGGGGCCAGGCTTCTATCCCGAAAAAAAGGCTGAGGTTTATTGGCTGACCCGACGGATCAATCCAATTCTTCATGTAGACACAAAAAGTTAGGGGCTGACGATCTCGTAATTCCCGCCGGGATTCCGGGGAGGTAAAAAGTCTGGATGCCGATCGTTTCGGGTGGAGGCAGGAACCCGAGGGTCAAAGAAGGCCAAGGAACAAAATTCGGCGTGGGCACGGAACGAGAAGAATCACGGAAGGGTCGTGTAGGCTGGTCCTTGGTCTGCACAAGCATTACACACCAATCTAGGAGAGGCTCAAAAAAACAGGTGTCTCAGGGAGCGCTCAGAAAACAAAAACTGCGGGACGAATGACGCTGTGCTTCGTA
>Ga0179593_1715592_pt1 | contig 11570 bp, 15 predicted proteins | sample CZODoug2_1_08_16_FD_185931 | JGI IMG/M metagenome (GOLD analysis project Ga0179593, IMG submission 185931) | Vadose zone soil fungal communities from Angelo Coast Range Reserve, California, USA - CZODoug2_1_08_16fungal (PacBio error correction) | ecosystem: Environmental > Terrestrial > Soil >...
GGGGGTTGGGAAAAGGCGACGGGAGAGGGGGCTCGATCACGTGGAAAAAAAAGAAACCAGAAGAGGATCGGGTATGGAAGAACATGTTACTCAAGGGGAAGAGGGGGGTCGAACGCGAGAGAAACTATTTAGGGAAGGAAGCCAGAACCGCCGGGTTTCTGGGAAACAGAAAGTAGGAGAAGGACACCCCGAATTTCGAAAAAAAACCGGGTCGGAAACAGGGACTAAAAGGCGCCAAACGCCAGGGTATCGGTCGGGGGGGACACAAACCCGGGAGTCAAAGTTGAAGAAAAGGTCAGAAGGAAGGCCAGCTCTCCTTCAGGGACTACGGAAAAAGGCCAAGGAAGGGGCGGGGAAGCGCCCAAAGGGAGAGCACAAGTTCTTTCAAGACGCAGAAAGGCTCTGGTACGAAGGGGGTAACGAAAGCGGAGAAAAGGGATGAAAACACGGGGAGAAATCTATTTGAAACACCGCAAAAAAAAAGCAGCGGGCGAAGACCTGGGGGGACGAAAACAGGGGGGTAAAAAGCCAGGCCGGCAGAACAAAAGGGGAGAACTTCTCTGGAACAAAAACAAAAGGAATGGCCGACGAAGGGGGGTCCGGTGCAGGGGGCCCGAAAAATCGGGGGGGAAAATCATTCCGAGGCAGGCCTCACCAAAAAGAAAAACAAAAACAGGCCCTGGGGGGGAAGTTGATCATCTTCGGGTAAAGAAAATTCCGGAGGACGGGGCACAAAAGAGGAGGGAGGACGAATCTGGTCAAGAAAAAAAAAACAAAGGGGGAAAAACAATGCCCGGGCCCGAGCCGGAGGCGCGTGGCGCTGGAAAGAGGGGGGCAAACTGCTGGACGAATAGGTCCAACTCCAGAGGGTAATAGAGGGAAAAACCGCGTCGAGGAAAACGGACAAACAAGAAAAAAGAAATTGTAGGAGAGTACGAAACCAGTCCGTACCTGAAAAAAGGGGAAAAAAAGGAACGTGATACGAAAGAGAAAAACGAGTACTGCCGAGCAAGGGGGGGGTGGGGGAACCCTTGTACACGAAAAGGAAGGGACGTGTGACTCCAAGAAAAGAAGGAGATGTTGCGAATCAGAAAAAAGCCCAGACCAAGGGGGTTGCCGGCAGGAGAAAAAGGAAAAAAGACGTAACAGGGGGGGAAGGAGACAGTGAAAAAAAGAGCCGGCGTAAGTTCCCGGGGAAAGGGAAACTGGAGAGGGGCCTCTAAAGAAAAGGGGGGTGGGAGGACCAGGAAAAAAAGCCTTAGGGGGAGGGTGGGAAAAAAAAGGGATCGGCGGCCGGGGGAAAGGGATGTGCCAGGAGGACAAAGGTCCTAGCTGGGGGTCAAAGAAAAACAAGGGGACCTCACTGGGGGGGACACAAAAATCAATTCAATGGGGGGGGGTATCCTGAAAAAAAACTTTATGGTTGGAAACGGGGAAGGACCAATGGGGAAAAAAGAAACACAAAAAATTGGAAGGGAACAAAAAGTAACGCAGGAGCACGCTCCAGAGTTTCCGGCCTGAAAGAAAAAACTCGCGGCGGTCCAAACGCAAAGGATTGGACCGGGGGGGGGGTGAGGCCGGGGGGGCCCTGCAACCTCAACCAGAACACCGAAATTGGGCCCTCGCAATGCCTTCCCTTGAAAAAACGGGGAAAAACCCTCACAAAAAAGGAAGCGGGGGAAATAGAAGGGTGTTCCTTGGGGAAAAGAAAGGGAAAGCGAAAAAAAAATGAAGGTGGACGGGGGGGGCAAAAAAAAAAAAAAGTAAAAAAAGAGAACCTCTAATGGGAATCAAGGGGTAACGTAATGACCTGGGGGCTATGCCAGGGGGAATTCAATCGGGTACGAGGAAACCCTCCCATGAAAGAGGGTTCGTGACTACCCATGAAAGAGTAAAAACACGACGGCCCCTGGGGAAGTGAGAACACTTTCACCCCCCGGTGGAACGACCTTTGGCCTGCTTTACCTTTGTGGGACGGCAAAGTTGTTTCCGAGGGTAAGGGGGAAGAATGCTAAGCCGCCTTCACGAATGTATAGAAAGAAACGAAAAAAAATGCGGTGGCCCCAGCTCCTCCTCGTTTAACCTTTTTGGTAAAAAAGAGAACGGCTCGTAAAACAACGGCGCCAAAAGTGAAGACCGGCCAAAACTCCCGGGGTTGGGAAATTGGGTACAAGGGGGCGCAAAAACGAAGTCAAGGCAAAAAAACTGCAAGACCATTTGGCCAAGAAGAAGTTTCGGGAAAAAAGAAAGGTTTTGGGGGTTGGGGAAGGGGAGAGCCCCATTCGTGCATGAGCCCCGCAGGACTGGGGAAAATCCACGAAAAAAAAAACAAAGTGGGGGGGGGGTCAAACACGGGAAAACATCGCAGAAAGGACCAAGTGCCATTCGGAACTCCAATCCGTTTCGAAAAAAAAAGAAGAAAAGTGCGTAGCCCGCTTAACGGTGCCGAAGTAAAGACGCCAAAGCCAATCGGAAAAGAAACAAGGAGGGGCAGTGGGGGATGGACCAGGGGAAGGTACCCGCGAAATAAAAAGGGAAAAAACTTCGGGTCCTGGGGCCCTACAGTGCTGGGGGTTTCCCTCTCCCCTAATCGCCGGGGAAAAAGGAAACCGGACAAATGGAAGAGACCCTCCCGATCTTCTCTGGGAAAAAAAACGAGAGACCTTTAAAGAAAGGAAACGAAAAAGAGGGGTCCAAGGAAAAGAAAAGGTCTGTGACGGGAGGAAAAGGGAGAGGAGAAAGATCGACATATCGTTACAAGAAGGAAAGAATTGCAAATGAACCAAACATGTTTGGTTCTTTGGGGGGTCAGAGTAAAAAACGGGAACGAACGAGATGGCCGGGAACTGGCATAAAAAAATGTTCCATGCCTGGGGGGGACGACTGAGCAGGGGAAGGGCACCCATTCAGACAGGGGGAGTTCAAAACCGGAAAAAAAACCCAGAAGGGAAGTTGATTCCGCGCAGTTCTCTGGTTCCGGGGAGGTACGACATTTGGAGGTCATCCTTGGGGAAATAAAAAAGCCAACCTTCTTGGATGACTAACTGACGAACGGCAGAAAAGGAATCCAGGAAAAACTTTTTAAAAAAAAAACGGAAGTACGCGACGGACCCCGCCATAGGCTAGAGAAGATTTGCGCGAAGATAGGACTAAGTTAAAAAAATCAAATGCCCAGAAGAAAAAGAAATGCAACTATTCCCCGCGAATATTTCAATGGGTCACGGAAATTCGTATAAAATTGGTTTGCGAGGAGAGTCCGGTCAAAAAAAAAACCGCCGGAAACTGAAAAGAAAGAAGATCGTCCTTTCGAGCACCCTGGGGGAGAAAGCGTTTCGGCCGGAAAAGTGGGGAATCCCTCACCATCAACCGTTTGAACTTCCCTCGAGGGGGTCAAAACATCGGACGAAAACACTAGCGGGCAAGGGCCGCTGGTAGGGTGTCTACAAAAGGATTAAGGGGAAAGTGTTTACGTCCTTCCCTAACTAGGGGGGGCCGTTAAAAGTCTGGCCTAAAGCCCTCAAGGCAGACAAAAACGCGGAGAAAAAAGAATGTCCAGCCTGCTGGAAAGGGTCAAAAGCCCTAGGCGCGGTCAGCAAGGGGGGAAAAGCAAGAGGGGGGAGCAAAAAATAGCCGCAAGGGGTTGAAGAACCCGGCCAAGTTTGAAAAAACGAAGTTCCGGGAGGAACAGGAAAGGGGGTCCGGCCCCAGGTCCGGAAAGGTAGTTGCAATTGTACTGGGTGGGGGGAACTCACTGAAAAAGGGAAAAAGGAAGTGGGTTACCACTACGAAAGACCCTTCCCGTGAAAAAAAAGGCGGACGGCATCAAGGAGTGGGACACGTCGTAAGTCAGGGACGCCGTGAAAAAAAATGGACACCCGGACGGTATGAATCGGCTTGAGGCCGGGATAAAAAAGGGGCTTATTGTGATATCTCCAGTGAAAAAAGAGATTAGAAGATCTCAAAAAAGACCACTTATCCGCAAGGAAAAAAAAAAAAGGAATCTCTACTAAAACGTTCAGGGGGCGGAACAAAGTGGTCCAAAATGACCCAGGAATTCCTTTGACCGTCCTCGCGAGCCAATTTCCGAACGGTCGGAAAAAGGGAGGGCAAGAGAACGTAGGAGTCCCAGGAAGGCGGAAAGAACTGAAAACCACCCAGGCACTGTGAGAGTGCTGGAAGGTTAATAGGAGTGAAGTTGTGAAATTGCAAACAAGCAGGACCTTCGGTTTGGGGGGGGGGGGGGGGACTTGAGGAACTGAGTGGTCCAGAAGGAAAAAAGATATATGGGAAAAGGAACTCAGAAGCAAAAGGGAGGGCTCTCCTCTTGTAAATGGGGAAAAGCCCGCTGGTAAGGGGGGGAACGCCCGGACACTCTTCTTAACAAACAATTATCGAGTTGAAGAAAAAAAAGACAGCGAAACGCCCGCAACTAAAGCGATGGAGGGTGATGGTTCGAGGGATTGTCAAGGGGAGGGGGCGTGCCAATCCTTAACCAAAGAAGAAACCAACGCCAAAAGAACTTCCTGTGAGAGGAACGGCCGAAGGGGGAGCGAGTCGGGACACGGGTTGTTTGTGTCGCACTTTCAAAAGCAACAAGTGGGAGAACGAGGTCGTGTCCCTCGGAAAACGTGCGTGGGAGGGGGCGGAGTATCCTGAAAAAATAGTTAGGAGGAGAAGGCCAAAAAAAAGCAGCGGAGTTTTCTATCACGAAAGCCGGGGAGGGGGAAGGGGACGGTTCCGGGAGAAAAGATGGGACCGGAAAACGTCCCTCGGAGGGGGGTCCACCGAAAGGGACGTCTTCCCAAAAACGAGAAAAGCCCTTTGAACACCCCCATGGGGGGGGGACTCAATGCGGAAAACCCCTCCCTTCTAAAAAAAAGGCGAAATATTCCCGAGCGAACCAGGAGGTTGAAGGTGAACTGTCAGGCCATGTTAGTGAAATTCCATCCGAAAGAAAAACTGGAAAAGGGGAGGAGGCAGTTCCGGGAAAAAAGGGAAATGCGGTCTAGACCGACTGGGGCGGCGGGACTAACAAAGTTCCCCACGAAAAGGGAAATGGGGTGGCTCCAAGGAAAAAAACAAATCTTACAATCTCGTCAGAAGAGACCTAGCGGTCTCATTCCAGGCTTCACAGGAAAGCTGGAATTGTGGAGGGGGGGAAATGCGAAGGCTACTGCCGCGAAGATACTCTGGGGGAAAAAAGTTTAGGTTGAAAACTCGTCGATTAGACTGAAAAATAGATGGTCGGGCTTCCAAAACCTGCCGCGGGATCCCTCTAGAAAAATCGAAGAAATCCGTTCAGAGGAAGGTGGACTCGCTCCAATCAGGAAAAAGTTCAAGATCGGGAAAGAAGAAAACTTCCCTTTCTGAGTATGAAGGAAAAAGGGGAACCGCCACCATCGGGAGGTAAAGTGGGCAAACAGAAAAAGGAAGACGGGAAAGTAATCCAGAGGGGGGAACCCTTCACCGGAAGGAAAAAAAACGTGCGGGAAAAAAGGCTGGCCGTTTGGAAAAAAGGCAGGTGAAAAGGCAGGTCAGGAAAAGGAGCCGGACGTAAACCCGCGAAAAAAGTTGGAAAAGGGTCTTTCACGCCGAAAAAAAAAGAAAGGACGTTGGGAGAAATAGGAAAATTGCGTCAAAATGATCGAAAACCGGGGCCGTCCTTGGGAGGGCGGCGGAGGGGAGTACTACCAGAACAGAGTAAACTACGTGCGCCAGAAAAGAAAGGACCTTGGGAGAGACCAAACGGAGAGAAAAGGTAGGGGGGGGTAACGCGGCACGAAAAAAAAAATACGCATTTTCTCGGGGCGGAAGGAAAAAGGGGAATCGAGGTCAAGGGGGGGAGCAACTACATTCAGTTAAGTAAGGAAAGCGATGTGGAAACCTCTCAGGGGGTTGGAAAAAAAGGTCCAAAGTACTAAAAAAAAGTGACAAGAGGAATCCCAAGGATCCAAAGGAGAATCCTCTGTGGGAAACGAAGAAGGGGTCCAAAGTAAAGCCAGCGAAAGGGGTACGTTAATCCGTGGAACAAGAGGGGCGAAGTCAGAGAGTTATCGAACGTTTGGGGAAGAAAAACTTGGGGACTTACAAAGCGACTTCTCGAAAGCCGAAAGGGAATACCCACGAGGGGAAAAAAGGTTGACCGCCAAAAAAGAGGGTTTTCGACGGAAAAAAACCATCCGGGGACCAGGAAAAGGGAACCGCCGGAAGAGATTCCAAATGGGATAGAAAAAAGAACTACGCGCCGTTATCGCATTCAACGAAAAAGGCTCCGGAGGAAGAGGAAAAAGGTTCCTGGAGGGAAAAGCACGACAAGGGCGTGGAAAAAAAAAAAGTTCCGACGAACATGAAAAAAACAGGACTTGAAACTGGAAACACAACCGAGGAAAAAAAGAAAAGTGCAAAAACAAGCCTCCTGGGAGGGGAAGCACGGGACCTCTACTTTGTAAAGGAAAGGCCAAGAGGTGCTCGCCACGAAAGGGAGAGGGTCAACGGGGATCGGTTCAAAGACGATTCCACGGGGCTAAGAGGGGACCCTAATTGCTGTGGGGGGGGGGGGGGGGGGGGGGGGGGGGGGGGGGGGGGCGAAAAAATACAATTTAGGTCTGGACCGTGTTTTCCAAATCCGGCGTCAGGGGGCAATGGATCTTTAAAAAAAAAAAAGGTCTGAATTTTAAAAGCCATCAGTGGAGGAAAAAAAGACCCAAGTACGAAGCGAAAAAAAACTTCTCCTCCTTAGAAAAGAAAGGCCGGGCGGCTTGTAAGGGAAGAGGCCGGGTGAAAAAAAGGAGCGCCGCGCTTTGAACGGAGCAGCGGGGACAGTTCTGGATTATCCATCGCCGTAAAAAACCATAATGCGTCCCGTGTGGAGGCCCGATAAAGAAAAAGAGATGGCAACATGAGGACCGCAAGAAATTCGGAAAAAAAATGCCCTCCTGTTTTGCAAGGGGTCCTGGTAGGGAAAAAGTCGAAAAGGGCCTGGACAAAAATCGGTCTTCAGCTCCCCGCTGGGCGGCGGGGGGGCTTCTTCTCAGAAAAAAAAAAAAAAAAAAAAAAAAAAACAATCGAGGGGAACAAGGGGGGGAAATCAAGTCGCCCAGAGGTGAACAGTTCACATTTCAGGACCAGAAGCACCCTGTTAGGGCCGAAAAAAAAAAAAGCCCTTGCGCGTCAGCAAAGTCGTTGGAAAAACCGTGGTTTTCGGGAAGCGACTGCCCGTCTAGGGGGGGGGCCGTGTCGATAAAGGGGGGTCAAACGAAAAAAAAAAAAAAAGGGCCCGCCGTAATCCCAAAAAAAGAAAAAAACCAAGAAAAAAGGTGCTCGATGCCGAACTGTACGCTGGAAACGGGGCACCCAGGAGAAAAGAACTTTTCGGGGAAAAAAGGGGGGAAGAAAACATGTTAGGGGGAAGGAGCGCCCAAAAAAGGAGGACGCTTACGGCGGGGGGGGTTCGCTCCCGACAAGGTTTCGCCCTCGCACAAAGGGGGGCAGATGAACTGCTCCAACGAGAAAAAAGGGGGACACACATAAATACGGCTGTCGGTCAAAAGGGAAGAACGGAAAAGTCGAGACACCGAAAAAATAAGCGCCAAGAAAAAAAAACATCGGAAAAGAAAACAACACAACGTAGTAAGGAAAAAGAAAAAAAGAAAGGAAGTGGTGTTGCGCGTCGAGGGAATCACGTGTGTGTGAAGAAACAATATCGACCGGATGGTTTAAAAAAAAAAAGATTCGTTGAGCAGGAAAAAGACACGGAAAAGGACTCAGAAAGAAGGAAATCGCGCCATGCCTCCCAAGTCCGGGAAAAGAGGGCCGGGGGGAAAAGGGACGAAGCCGCACCCGAAGTCGAGGCGGGAAGGGGGGGAGTACAAACAGACGGGAGCACAGAAGGGCAACCGTGATACCCGGCGGGCAAGGAGGTTGAACTTCTCGAATCGAAAAAGCGCGGAAGCCTTCGCCTGCCGACTACGAACAGGGGGGGGGGGGGGAAAAAAGGGAAGGTTGAGGGACGCCGCAAAGAAACAAAAAGGGCCCTCGGACAATAAAAGGGGGCTTCGTGGTACTGGAAAAGGGTACTGATCCGGGGAGGGGCAGGCGACCTGAGGGAAATTCCCAGGTGGAAAGAAATCCTACAGAAGGAAACGCCGCATTCTTTGCGATTTCGCGAAGGGTTAAAGCCCTTTTTAAAACGGGAAAAACCCAGGGGTGCGGTCCCAACACAGCAAAGGAAAAGACGACCGCGGTGAAGCGCGGCCCTGGACAAAAAAGAGGAAGGGGAATCCCACCGAAAAAGGCTTTGAAGACGGAAGGAAATCGTCCCGGGTAAAAGGGCGAGAACACTGGAACAATCAGAAGGGTCACGCCACCGCAGAAAAGCGCAAAAGGAGAAGCCCTCGGTACGGGGCGCGGGTTTGAGAATCGTGTGGTAGGGGGGAAGCAACTCCTTGTAGGGGGAAAAAAAAAAAGTCGCCCAAAAAAAAGGCCTGGGGTAAGATATGCACGAAAAAGGAGAGGCAGGGGGGGACGGGACCCAAGCTCCAGAAGGACTTCCGGCGAAAAGAACCGCCACTCTTAAAAAAGGTAGCCGGGAAAGAAAAAAGAATCCGTGACGGAAAAGGGAACAGAGAACGTCCGGGAAAACGGCGGAAGTCAAGCGAACCTGTAAAGTCGCGGAGGGAGACATTACGCCTCATATTGGTGAGAATCTTCGCCAAGCGGTTTTGGGAAGGGGGGCAAAGGGGGCGTTCCGGAGGGAAAAGTCAGGGAAGACGTGACACGCCAGGAGCCGGATTCCATTGGGGGAAAAAGGAGGAAAAAATGGGAAGTCGGGCAAAAAAAAAAAACAGGGTGGACCAGACGAAAATCGCCGTAAGGGGGGCGACGCACAGGGGGGGCGGAAAGGGACCTCTTTCGCCCGAAAAAGAGTGTGACCCATGAAGGGAATTGTGGGGACGGACAATATTTTGCCACTCCTCGGGCCTTCAACCGGGTTTCCCCTGGAGAGAAAAAAAAGCGCCAAGAAGGGGGGGGGGGACGTCGAGGGGGAAACTGGGTAAAACGATCAAAAAAAAAAAAAAAAAAATTACGCCTCGAAAAAAGGGGGGGGGGAAAGCCTGGTAGGCCTTCAAAAAAACAATCGCAAAGGGTGACCCCAACGTCAGAAAAGGCCGTGGGCAGGGGGAGCCAAGAACAGGGGCCTTTAACAAACCAAGATGGATCTCGGCGGGGGGCCGTTCCCTTGAAACACTCCCTGAAGCTGGTTAAAAAACCAACACAGGTTCAAGTCGGGCTCCTATGAAGGTGGGGACGGTTGCTTCCGGAAAACAGGTAGAGCAAATGAAGAAAAAAATGCCCCTCTGAAGGAAAGGAGGGCTGGACGGTAAAGCGTTAAAAGGGGTCAACCTTTTAAAAAAAACAATCCGACGGTGCTCCGAAAAAGTCCCTGGGGGAGGACGAACGACCGTTTTTACGTGGGCAAAAAGGAGGTCCTGGTGGACAAACAAGGGAGAAAAAAAAAAAAACTCAAGGACCGGTATCCCCCCCAAAACAGTGACCCGGAAAAAAAATCTAAACAGAGGGTGACGACAGGGTAAGACCAAGTGCCACGCCCCTAAGGAGATCTTCCCTTGCTGAGGCTCGGGAGTAATATAACCGCCCTCGGGTGAAAACTTCTTGGTCTAAAAAAATTCAAAAAAATTGAGGGAAGGAAAAAAAATACAGTCCCAACGGCCAGCCGAGTTTAAAAAGACATTTTGGGAGAACGAGAGTGGAAGAGAACCAGGGGGGGAATTAACTTCCCGAACGAACCGATTCAGAATGTCTGCACGAAAAAAACATAAGGGTGCTGTAAGGGCACCCGCGAAAGGGGAATCCGGGTGGAACGGTCCGGGGAAAGGGGAAGACGCTCTTTAAACGCAAGTGCCAGAGGCAGGACGCAAGGCCCCAAATCGGGCCCCAGGGCTTTGTCGTTCCCAAAAAAAAAAAAAAAAAACGCAGGATGAAGGGAATCCCGGCAGCCTCGCCGGGCAAAAAGTCGGAAGAGGAAAAAAAGAAATTTTATCGGAGCGAAAAAATGCCTGGTGGGGCAATCGACAGAAACGTGTGAACTAAAAAATGGTCAAAACCAAAAAAAGACCTCTGAAACCGCAAGTACCGAGGCAACGACCCTACCTGGGGGGAAAAGAAAAAAAATTTCCCATCCAAATGGCCAATTATGGTGCAAATACTCGAAAGGCGACGAAGAGGGCGTAAACGCTTCCTGGAGAAAAAATACCAAAAGTTTTCTGGGGAGGGCCATAGCCCCCCCACCTCAACGAGAGGACGAGGGGAAGGGCGTGAATTTAACTGTCCCTCTGTCAGAAAAAGGACGGGAAAACGAGGCTGAAACTGGCATGGGGGAAAGGACAAACCTTTGAAAAAAAAGACATCCGTGGGATTCAAGGAAAGAAAACACCAGAAGCTTGGCGGGCCTAAGGTATATCAGCTGCGGGGCAAGGACGCGGAGTTTCCAGAAAGGGGTCAGAAAAAAGGAAAAAAAGACAAGGCAACAGTTAAGGCGGCCCGAATCCAAAGGGTGAGTAAGGAAACTGGAAAAGAAAATGCCAGCCGGAAACCGATTCGTCGCTGGTGCGTTTTGCTTAAGGTGACAAAATTTCTGTACCTAGAAGAAGGGCAACACACGGGCAATCGGGAATTATAACAGACTGGTTTTCGAGAGAAAAAATTCTGTCAGAAGAATCAGAACGAAGATTCCGGGGAAGAATAATCCGCAAAAAAAAAAAAGAGGGAAACACCGACACACGTCCGGAAATAAGACTCACGGGAAACTCAACACCGAATAATTGGGGTGGGTCGGGAAATCTGAGGGGAAGTGTAAAGAATACCGAAGGACTGCAAACCGATCTCCTTTACGTCCGCATCTTTCGGCCGAAAAGGGACCTGGCTTGGGGGACGAAAGGGTGACAATTCCCGAACTCGGCGATCAAGAGACTTCGCCACTAGGACGGTGCTGCCGTGAAGGGAAACTTTCAGTTGGAAAGGGAAACAAGGCAGCGTAAATGAAAGGAAAACGGGGCAGGTAAGCGGAGGTGACGGGCCATAAAAGAAGATCCGAGGCCGAAAGTGCAAACAGCAGAAAAGGGCAATAAAAAAAAGGGGGGGAAAGGAAACCTATTTCAAAAAAAGGGACCAAGTAGAAAAATGGGGGAAGGTCTGGAATCAGGGAAAGGGGCAAGCACCTTTCCGCCAAAAGCCGTTGGCAAAAAAAAAAGGTCGGGAGTGCCTGCAAAAGACCATGAGTTAAAAAAATCCCCCCCCTTACTTTACCCTACCGGGGAGCCGGGAATACGCACTTCGTCTTTTTTCAAAAAAAAAAAATTCCGACGGATAGCTTTCCTGCCGGCAGGAGACAAGACCTTTGAAAAGAAAATTTGGGAACAAAAACCGGGCGGGAGAAAAAAAGTTCGGTCAAGGTCACGCGGGGCCAATTTGACTCCGCAAGGGGAGACACTGAACGTCCCGGTACTTACGGGGAATCGGGGAATTAAGTCGGGGGGAGGGAATGAGTAAAA
>Ga0179593_1357962_pt1 | contig 11569 bp, 24 predicted proteins | sample CZODoug2_1_08_16_FD_185931 | JGI IMG/M metagenome (GOLD analysis project Ga0179593, IMG submission 185931) | Vadose zone soil fungal communities from Angelo Coast Range Reserve, California, USA - CZODoug2_1_08_16fungal (PacBio error correction) | ecosystem: Environmental > Terrestrial > Soil >...
AAGGGAAAATAAAAGGCTAGAGGCTTGAAACTCAAAGTCATAGGAGTTCGTTAAAGTCAGAATAAAAGGTTCTGAAAAGGTCAAAGGAGGAGAGAGTGGGCGTCAAAGAAGGGAACTCATGGGAAAGCCGGTGCGGAGGTGTAGGACTAAAAGTGGGGAGACGGGAGGGCATAAGAAAGAGGTACTGCCCAAGCGGTCCGATTAAGATAAAAAAAAAAAGAGAGGACATACAGAGAGCTAGGAAGCGTAAGAGAATCGAAGAAGGAAAGCTACGTGGACTGGGTTTCCCGGGCAGGGAACACTATGATACGCACTCTTAAGAAACAAAAAATGGGAAAGAAGGTATGCGTGGGAAAGTCATGAAACAGCTAAAAACGGAAAAGGAATCTTGTGGGGAGTGTTTTCGTGGGGCGGACAAAGTTGTTAGGGAAGTAAATAATGGCTATCAACATGAAAAAAAGAAGAACTGGGGACGTTAGCGTGTTTGAAGGTGAAGAGTTCCTAGAAAAAAGGAGACAGGTGAGGGGGAGTGAAGCTCAGGTGCAAGTTTCTTTTTAGGGACTGCTCTTCGAGAAATACTAAACAGGGAGGAAAGAAAAAGGGCTCCTGCGTCCTACTTAAAAGGGGAGAGAGAAAAAGGGAAGGGAAAGGATCATGGTTGAGGAGGCTCGGCTGGAAAGTAAAGGAATCGAGGGTTGTTGGGGAAAAAATTCGCAAATGCCAATTTGCAGAAAGGAGGGCAATAGGAAAAGCGAGGCAAAAGGGAAAAACCTCTTTCAGATTGAAGAAGGCGTACGAATGATGTAGTGGGAAGGGAGGGGAAACTGCCAGTAGCGGGGGGAGAGGGGAAAATTGGAAAAAGTAGAGAGGGAAGAGACGAGTCAGCAGGGAGCGACAGAAAATTCACAAATCCGCAGCACGCGCGTTGGAGGAAACGCAAAGGGAGGGAGGAAAAGAGTTAAAAAAAAAAAGAACTGATCCTTAAATAGGAGGAAGGAACTCGTCCAACATTAGGACGAAAGAAAAAAGGTGGAAAGAGGAAAAGGGGAATGCGAAGAAGAGGAGCACGTGGCGGCGGTTTTTCCAGCGAAAAAGGAACGCAAAATATGGAAAGGAATCTATTGGGCGAAAAACCCGTGGAAGCGCAGGAAAGAAGAAACCGTGAAGAAACCGCTAGGAAAATGAGGCTGCTAATCGATCTCAGAATGCGGCCGCAGCAGGGTATAGGGGGGGATTTTTAGCAGGAGAGGGACAGGGGGATCAAGAATCCCAAACAGAAGAGGTGGAACGGGGGGGGAGAGCCACGAAGAGAAGCGAAGGGGGCTCGCGCCTGACATGTGGGAAAATTGAAAAGGGGAGGGACGACAAAGTGGCAATCGAAAAAGGAAAAAAAGAAAAACGGGGTAGAGGAGATATCCACTTTCAAGGAAAGGTGCCGGAAGAGGAAGGGAGGACGGGGGTGAAATTCAGGAAATGTATGTGAATGTTTGGCGACTGAAGTCCAAGAAATGTGGGGGGAAGAGGGATTTGAGTTTCCTGAAAGGGACTGGTTGCTGAACGCCCTCTAGAAGAAGAAAAGTGTTGACAGAAGGAAGAGGAGGCCCGATTATTAAAGACGGAGGTTCTGTGGCCGTTCCCTCACAAACGAACACGAGGACTCGGCTTGAACTAAGGTTGATGAGAAAGAGGAGTCAGGGGGTGGGGCAGTACGGGAGGAGCGGCGATTTTGCGCTAAACGGAGGAAAACCTAGGAACGGAGAGAAGCGCGGGACTTATACGAGGGAGGAGGCACAAAGGGGGTAGTTCTCGTGAGAAGGGGGATAGGGGAGAAGGGAGGAAAGGGGAAGGAGGGGACGGGAAGGATGACATTGAGAATCTCGGGAGGTGGCCTGCACGTACGCCGCGGATGACGTAGGGTTGGGAGGAAAGGCAAGGGTGATGCTCAGAGGCAGAGAAGAAGAAGGGAGGGAGAAAGTGGTCGGCAGCAGGGGGGGAACGGTTTTAAAAAGGGAACCGCAGTAGGAAAAAGAACGATTAAGTGTTGGGCTTCCATGGAAGAGGGAAGCCCGGGGGAAAATTGGGCGTTATTGAAAGAAAGAGGCGGGGGGGGGGGGAACTTAAAAAACGCAGGGGGACAAAAGCTGTCAGAAACCGTCGTGAATGGCAGCAAGGAAAAAAGTCGGCCAGACGTGGGAGGAGGCCGTCGTTGTTTACACTACCGAGACAAGAAAGGAGGGGCGAACCTTAATTTCAAAGGACAAAAGATAGGGAGGGAGGGAGGAGCAACGCGCCTGGGGGAAAAGAATTTGCGAAAAGCAGAGGTTGGGGTAAGTGAGAAGAAAGTACTGAAACATAAGAAAACGGGCACCTAAGCCGGTGAGAGAGAGAAAAAAAGAACGAGAGGAGAAGGACATCGAACCGAAATCGGGATTTATCAAAGGAAAGAAGGAAAAGGAAGAAGAACAGCGCCGTCAAAAAATAGAAAAACAAAACTACAGAATTGAAAAAAGCAGTTCCAGAGTGAAAGCCCTAAAATGGAGAGAAATAAAAAGTCTGGATAGCAAAGAAAAAACACAGGAAGAAGGAAATAGACACTCCAGAGGGGAGAACTCACACAGGGATTAAGGAATTCAAACCAGAGAATCTTGCAAAATGGGTTGGAAAAAAAGAACATTGCCGTAAAATCTGAAAACTAAAAAGGAAAAATGGAAAAGAAACTGTCTCAGGGGAAAAAAAAGGAAAAAAGAGAAAAAAAGGGATGGACTATAGGGAAGGAGTAGGTTCCAGGACGGACGATTACGAAGAGGGGGCAGTTGAAAAGGTAAGGAATCCACTTAATCGGAGGAGGAAGAAAACGACATCATGGAGGCGTGTTACAATAGAAGGAAAAAGATCTGAAAAAAAAAAAAAAGCGGAGATAAAGAGAAAGGGCCTTCAGATGAAACAACGAAGACAACATGTGAAACACGACGAGAAAGAGGGGAATTCACGGCAAAGAGAGGAGAAAGACGCCATAAGCCGCATTACAGTGAGAAAAGGAAGAGAGAAGAACGAGAAGTCTTGCCTGGTAAGGACTGCGGGAAGTTGATTCAAGTGTGTGTAAAAAAAGTTATTTTAGTGAAGAGGTTCGGGTCAAGGGGAAGGACGGGAAGTCAAAGGAGGACTAAAGCAATAGGATGGGAGGGTTGGAGGAGAAATGAAGGGGGGCATGGGGAATATGACAAGAGTACGATTTAAAAAAAAAAGATGGCAACGGGGGCTGGACTATCAGTACGAGGAGTAGGGAGAGAGCCCCATTTTTAAGTTACGGGTCAATCAAAAGGGGGAAATGAAGACCGGGTGCAGAAAGAGTTTTAGCCGGGTTTTATATAAACGGAAAAAAGGGCTCTTATGGAAAAAAGAGGATCTCCGTCTGGAGAAGCAGAGACGTGGGGAAGGGGCGTCTGAAGCTTCTCGAGGGATGAAGGAGCAAAGAGAAAGGGAAAAGATTAGGTGAATCGTTAGAGAGGGAATCTAAAAAAACCGCGGCGCAGAAGAAAAGGAGGCCAGGCAAAGGAAAGACCAACATAAAAATCAGACGATAGTGGGAAAAGGATCAAGTGGAGATGTTCTACTTTCCTCAGAGGGAGAAAGTGAAAAAAAAAAAGGGACGGCAAGGATCAAGAAAGAAGAACGGAGATTCTGGAATAATGACGACGGAAAGACGAGGACACATGGGGGGGAGTGAATGGATTTACACCAAAAAAAAATGCTCAAATAGTTGTCCAACGGAAAGAAGGAAAAAGTGAAAAGAAGAGACAAAAGGCCCAAAAAACACCTAAGAGGGTAATGCGAAAGAACTGACTGTGGCCCATGAAAGCAACAACGCAAAGCCACGAGGTAAGCCTCGGAGGGAGATATGGGAAAGAGAGTCAGGTAATATGAAGGGGAACCGAAAGGCAGACACCCGACCGAAGGAAAATGAGAGTATAAGGTCGTTCATGCAAAAGGAAGGAAAAAATACAGTGAAACCAGAGAGCACGCTCCCTAAATTTCCGAAAAATCAAACGGAAAAAGAAATGAAAAAAAATGAACAAGAAACCGTCAAAGACCAAATGAGGGGAGAGGAAACAATCGACCACAGAAAGAAATAGCGAAGGTGAGAAGTTTTCAGAAGAAAACTACGTTGGATAGAAAAAAATCCTTACCCTCCAACCAAAGACACGCGGCTCTCAAAGAAAAGCTATTCAAGCAGGAGAAAGAATAAGTGGGAACATGGTAGGAGGCACGAGAGCTAAATTAGCCCTCTCCGGAAAGGGAAAAGAAGCTGGAATCCCTCAAAAGGCGTCGTACGCAAATCCAGATCATGGGATATTCAAATCGAGGAAAAAGGAAAGAATGATGCAGGAAAAAAAAAGAAAGATTTCAAACGATCACACGGAAGACATCGCAATCTTCTTGAACCCGGGAACGAAGGACGGTGGGGGCAGACGCGCTTAAAACTCTAAGAGGCGACAATTTCTCAAGGCAGGAAACGAAAAAGGGGGGCCGGCGAGAGACATTCAGATGGTCGAGGGTCTCAGAAAGATAAATAAAAAAAGAAACCGTCGGGGGTGCCTTCTAGTATAAGTGAAAGAAATGGAAACTACAAAAAAAGAGCGCCGGGAAAGTCTTTCGGAGGCTCAATGAAGAAGAAGGAAAGCGGAGGGGGGGCCATTTAGGTTGACGGAGCGCGAAACGGGGGGGAAAAAAGGAAATATCGTAAAGTTAAATTAGGGGCCAGCAGCGGAGAACCAACCGAGAACGAACCCTGGATAAGAACAGGATTAGACAGGAAAGAAAAGTGATAGGAATCAGGGTGGACGAGAAAAGCACTGAGTACTTTATAAAGAAGATTTTACAGGCTCACCAGGTAGAACGAGGACCAGAAAGACATGTGTTCTGATACAAAGAGGAAGGGATGAGGAGGAGAAAGACTCGCATGTCTAAAGGAAGAGAAATAGGGGGGAAAAGAACGAAACCTGGGACCGTTTTGAAAAGGCACTGGGGGCCACGGCATAAAACCGCGAAATCGCGCCTGATGGACCGGGGAACAGGAAATGGGTCCGGAAAAAGGGGGCTATGGGAAAGAAGCAGGGGGCGCATTAAAAAAACGGAGGAAACATGGAAAGGAAAGCCAAAAAACACACCCATTTTCATGAGGTCCAAAATGGAATTTGGGAGAGACCTTCGGTGGAAGGCGACATGGAAAAAATAAGTTTATGGACAAAAGTCCTGATGTATTCAAGGAAAACTAAATCGGAAGTGGGGTTGGGACGAGTCCTAAGACACGAGAGGAAAAGGCAAAAGGGAGGGACATAGTAATACATAAAATCTACCGTCAATTGTGACTGCGGGAATGGGAGGAAAAAGTACTACTAAAGCCGACCGCCAACGAACCGAAAAAAGAGGGGGGAGGGGAAGGGGGGAACTGAATGTCAAAAGTGCCAAGGACAGGAGGGAACCTTTCTGACCTGATAAAAAGAGGAAGGCAGAAATTGAGGAATATGAGGGGAAAGGACCTTGGAGCGCCAGGCCAAGACTAAGTATCTCTGAGACTGAACTAAAGGGGAATCAGACAGGAGACTGTAAATGATCCAACCGAACGGGCTATAAAGGGTCATCGAAAAAGGGAAAGAAGTTGGAGGACAGCGTAGTTGCCCTAGAGGCAAACTGGGAAAAAAAAAAGCTCACGGAGGGTCCTGGGAGGAAAACAAGACTCCGTGAGAACGAGATGATGAAAAGAAGTTCTTAAAAGGGGGAAAGGAAACCCGAGGGAATTGCACCGAGTGCAAGAAAAACACGATCGATAAGTTAAGTAAAAAAAGCAAAACGTATTATTAGGGAAAAGAAGAAAGAGGAAAGGGAAAGGCTCAGGTTTGCTTGGGAACGGGACTGAAGGTGGGGTCAGGCGCGGCGTTGACCTGGAAGAACTGATTTTAAAGAAGGAGAGAGGAGACTTTTCTTACGGAAAAAAAACCTTGAGCGGCGTAGGGGGGATTTACTCAATGTTGAGATTTCGAAGAAACTGGAAAGATTTCCTCAGGGGTCCGAGAAAAAAGGGAAGAATAGCACAGGCTGGTTCGAGGTATTCATCCATGAGAAGGGCGAAAAGCGGAGAAAAAAGAGAAAGAGGGAAGAAGTGACTGGTGTTCAAAGGGTAAGGTGGGCCGAGGCAACAGTACTGAGAGAAGAGAGGGAAAGTCAATCCTGCAGAAAATTGAAAAGCGTGGAATAAGTCATTACCCTTAACAGGGGAACCAAAGGGGAGAAGGTAGGTTGAGGGGCTTGAGGGCGGGAAAGGATTACTGGAAAAAAAGGAACCACCTTCATGCAAATTCGGGAGCGGTTGGAAAGGGGAGGATAAGAGAAGGACGGGCCGTGGCGAGAGGGGATATAAGCGCGCAAGAGTGTCGTTTTCAGCGAGGAGAGAAAATAGAAAAGGAAATTCATAAGAATGGAGAACATTCGGTAAAAACAAATTCATGGGACGGAAAATTAAATCAGTGGGGAGGGGAAAAGGGAGGCTTCCAGGAACCGGGGGTGGAAGCGCACTGTCAATGGGCTGGGAGAGTAAAGCGCGGCGGCAAGAGACAGAGGTCAAAATCAGGAGCTCGTCTTAGGGGGGGAAGAAAGATTCAGCAGGAATCTGAAAACAGTGTAATGGGACGCCAAAAGGGGAAGGGAAAAGATGCGCATGGACGAAGCAAGAACGAAGATCCAAAATCCGACAGACGCGCAGGTTAGCGCAAGTGCAAATGAAAAATGAGGGAACCACCGACAGATCTAAAGCCTGGAAATATCTGTATCACGGGAAAAGAGGGAAAAAAGGGGAGCGAAAACATGAAGAAAAAAAAAAGGTGGCCTATTCACAGTTGAAAGGGACCGCGAAGAAGTTGGGGCGGGTTGGTAACCTCTTTATGAGAAAAATATCAGTAAGAATTTTGGTATAAACACGTAAAGGAGAAAGGAAAATGGACCCGACTAGATGCAATCAGCGGGAAAAGAGTCGGAAGATTTGAAAAGAGTATGTTTACATAGAGGGAAAGGGAAAAAAAGAAAGCCGGCACAACAGACCCTGGGGACCTTTGGTGGTCGCCGCGCCCAGAGAAGGAAGGGCTCGCGCCGGGACCTGTGGAGGAGGAGAAGGGGACCTAGGAAGAAAAAGGGGGCCTAACAAGTTGTCACAGAAGCTAGTTTTAGGGGGAAAAGGAAAAAAAAAGGCCGGGCAAAAGAGATGTGAGGAGGGAATTCACGGAAATTTTCTTTCGTTGACGAGGGAACGCCCGGGGGTGGGGAATAAGCGAGGTCTAACTGTAAGGAAAAGAGAAGGAGGATTGAGAGAAGCCTCCATCGTATTTGAAAGAAGGAAGGGGGAAAAACAACGCTCCGGGCATTAAACATGACAGAGAGAAAAAGAAAAGGGGGAACCAGATGGATGGACGCCGCGAGGAGGGTGGTGAGGGAAGTGGCTAGGCGAGGGGTTCGGGGAAAAAGGGCGGAGACCAGGAGAACCTCGGCCGGATTAGACGAGGGGAAAAAGATGCGGGCCAGCAGGGGGGTCTGCTCAGGGAGGTAGGGAGAAAAGGTTGAATGTCTAGGAAATCAGGGGAAGGGGGGGAAAGGGAAAGCGTCCTTTCGGTTGGGGCAGAAAGGAAGAAAAGGGACTGCACAACGAGTTGGTTCAGGGCGCACGGAAAGGAAGAAAAAAACATCAAGCGCGAAGCGCGGAGGCGGAGCACTGGCGGAGGAGGTGTTTGGAGAGTACATGGGAAAAGTACAGGTGAAAGTAACCATGGTGGGGGGGATGTCAAGGGACAGGGAAGGAAAAGTGTTAAAAGTGCGGAAGGGGACACTAGATGACGGGGGCTTTGGGTGGAAAATCAAAAAAGCAGCCCATGAAAAGTTTCGCTAACAGTAGTGAAAATTAGAATATTGCGTCTACTTTGAAGGGGGGATGAGGAGGGGGGGGAAAAGGCCCCAAAGATAGTCCCAACAGGAAAAAGACAAAGAGAAAAAGGAGGAAAAAAATAACTTATGTTTCGTGAGTGGGGACGTCATTCCTGTTTTACATCGCCGGAACAGCGGAAGGTGGGTTGTGAGAAATTTCACGCGGTCACTCGGACTAATAAGAGACGGGCACAGAAGAAGTGGCGCTCTAATCCCCTCAACGGAGAAAGAGGGAAGATAGGGAGAAAAAAAACCAATAGAGATAAAGACCGGCTCTGAGGGGTCACTCCATATCAATAGCGAAAGAGAAAACCGCAATAGAAGAAATTCCATCCCGAAGGATGAAGAGGGTAAGGACCAAAAATAGAGCGCCTCCAGAATAGAGAAGATGGAAAGGAAAAATGAGAAAGACCGACTATAAGGACTCTTGAAGACAAGCATAAATAAAGGGTCGAACTCAAACGGGTCGGACAGACGATGGGGGTTTGGGTTGGGGGGGGTGGGGACCTCAACTTACTTTCGCAGACGCCCTTGAAAAAAAGGGAAAAAGAAAGGACGACAGTTCCGAAAGAGAAAAAAAAGGAAGAAAAAAAAAGGGAAATCAACTCTCAGGGACAGGGGCCAGCGCAATCACTCTCGAGCTTTCTGGAAGAGAGAAAAAAGAGAAGAATGTTTGCCGGGGGGTCACTAGAAAGGCAGAGGACGCGTTCCGAAATTCATGCCTCTGGGTGGTAAAGTCGCCGCCATAGAAGAAAAAAACAAAAAGAGGAGAGAAAGAGAGATTGGGGAGAAGGAATCACAAAAAAAGGAGGCGCAAAATGAAGGGAGAATGATTCCCACGGCAAATTCTGAAGAGCGAAGACCCACTCAGGAAGAAGAACTAAGGAAAGCGATTTTGAAATAAAGAAGAAGGGGAACTGAAATGGACCCTGCTCCAGGGTATTGACAATTTTTTGAAGGAAGGGGGGGAGAGGTGCGACCTGTATTTCAGGGGTCAAGTCAAGCAGGCGCTGCTAAAGATGAGGGGGTGGGGGGGGGTAAGGCTGAAGAAAAGGGGGGAGGGTCGGACCACATAGAGGCGGGAAAGGGTGGGGGAAAACAAGGAAGTCGTGCGTTTAGAATAGCAAACAGGGAGGGAGGGGAACTGAGAGTTTGGGGCAGTTGGGGACGACCTTGCGGATGCGGGAGGAAGTGTAGGTGCAACGTGGAAGGGGAAAGTTGGTGAAAAAAGCCTGACAGGGGGGAGGAATTCCCACAGAACCTCTCGAAGAAGAAGGAAAAAAAAAGGGTAGAAAAAAAAACCGGTCTGCTTCGGGGGGTTTCAGTCGCGCGTAAAAAAGGGCAAGAGAATGAGGTTGCGGACAGGGGAGTCTCTTCGGAGCGAAAAATGAGTGTAGTCCACCCTTAAAAAAGAAAAGCCATCAAAAAGGAATAAAAAAAAAGGGTGAATGGTCATCAGGGAGAGTCACTGGAAGCTCTCTCGGTGAAAACGGAAGCAAACGTCATCCTAGAGAGGATAATTTAAAAACGGTAATACCTCTTTCAGCAAAAAGGGGGGGGCCGTGGGGCGCAACCGAAGCTCGTGCAAAGAAGATAAAAAACCGGCAAGAAAAAGAAGTCAAAAAACAAGGAGACTCGAATGCCTGCAGAAACTGCGAGGTGCCATGAACAAAGGGGTCCAAAAGAAAAGCCACAAAATCTCGTAAGAAAAGGAAGAACGGAGGGAGAGACACCCTCGACGAAAAGAGAAGAAAAACGTTGCCCAAAGAAAGAGATCAAGGCACATCTCCGAAGAAAGAACACCGGGGAAAAATCTCAAATTCATCAAGGAAAACGCAACACAGAAGGATCTTAAATCACAAAAAACCGGAAAGTCCCGGAAATAAGGAAGAGGGGTCTAACGGCAACGACGGAGTCGCAAAACTCTCAAAACTAACCGAAGTACAGCCAAACCAAGAAATCAGCTTAACTCAAAGAGGAAGAAGGAAAGCAGGGGAGGCAGAAAGGAATGCAAAAAAAGTCGAAGGAAGAGCGAAGCAGCGGGAAAAAGAGAGGAGACAATCGATAGAACAATCGCTTAAAAGGCACAAAAAGATAAAAAAAAGGACACCAACAACAGGTGAAGCCGTAAAGAAGCTACTAAAACGAAAAGAATTGAAGGGATCAAACCGCATAAAAGAGGGAAGAAACAAAAAAGAAAGGCGAAACGTGGTCTAGTCTCGTCAACTCGACGCAAAAAAGAGGCACTGTAAGCAATGTCAGTCCAACGGAGTCAAAGACAAGCGAGCAGGAGATGTCAAGAGGAGGCGAGGAAACCCAAAGAAAAAAAGGAAGGGGGAAGCAGGAGATCATGGACTCTCAGGGACCAATCAGAAAAAGAGGAGAAAAAGGTGAAAGTGAAACCATGAGGAGGAGATGAAGGCGCACGCTGAGTGGAAAAGCTGTCGGAAATGGACAAAAAAAGGACGATGCTCGCAAAAGGGGGGGTTTCCAGGAGAGAAAAAAACGTAAATGAACTGGGAGCGAAAAGGCGAAACAAACGCCTCAAGATCTGGAGGAAATGCGCAATTCACTTACAGAAAGTGGGAGTAAAAAAAAGACGGAAGCCTGTGTGACGGGGAAACGTCCTTCAATTGCAGTGGGAAATATATGGGAAAGAAAGTTCTCCGAAGGTTCAGCACTCAACATTGGACTCAAAAAGGATGCGGAGGGGGGGAGCGAAGAGAAAAAAAAAAGGGCCGTCAACTGCCAGCTAAGAACGTGGAGGAAACCGGCCCCGGTTAGAAAAAACTGGCCAAAGGAAAGAAAACAGATACAACTAAAGGAAATGGAGGAACAGGTGTCTACCGGCAAGGAACTTGGAGAGAAGGGGGAAAATAAAAGGTACACAAAGGGGGGACAGGATGCATTGCAAAGAACGGAGGGAAAAGTCCTTTAAAGTAAACAGAACCTCGAAGGAAGGTCAGGGAACAAGAGCGCGCTCCAGGGTTTTAACGGATGGAGGAAAACAACAAAGTCAATGTGTCTTCTTCATGCAAAGGAAGAAACCGGATCCGAAGGGACGCAAGAAAAAGAATCTTGCGAGAGAAAGAAAAAAAAACCCGTCGTCCTTCTTTCTCGGTAAAAGAGAAAATAAACTAAAACAGTCAAGGTCAGAATGCGTTCGGGGGATGATAATAAGACGTAGAGCAAGGCCGAAAACCGATAAACCGGATGTTCATTGGCATGGTTAGGAGGAAAAGGGAAGAATTACAAGAGCAGATCCTAAAACGTAGAGGAAAGTGACGGGTAGAAACAAAATGCAACCGGGGGGGGAAAAATCCACTAGCTAAAGGGAGAGAAAAGATAACTATGGCCCTAAAGTATAGAAAAGTCCGCGAAAAAGAAGATCATCACGCTGGTTCAGAAGCTTTCCTAGAAGAAGAAAGATTGGCGAAGCACATCGGGACGGGAGAAAGAAAAAAAGCCTGGTAGTGAAAAAAGAAAAGAAAAAAGGCCTCGTAAGCAATCTCCCTTTCGACGGAGGAGGGATCCATCATTCAGGAAGGCAACGAAAAGAAGGAGGACATGAACAGGCAAACAACAGGGAGAAGAGAAGAAG
>Ga0179593_1435934_pt1 | contig 11569 bp, 14 predicted proteins | sample CZODoug2_1_08_16_FD_185931 | JGI IMG/M metagenome (GOLD analysis project Ga0179593, IMG submission 185931) | Vadose zone soil fungal communities from Angelo Coast Range Reserve, California, USA - CZODoug2_1_08_16fungal (PacBio error correction) | ecosystem: Environmental > Terrestrial > Soil >...
GGGTCAATAAATGAGCGGCTTCCGAGACCATGAGAGCATGGGGCGCCAGGGGCCAGTTATTTGGAACGCAAGAGTACCTCCCCGTCGGGGTTAGTGTCTCGGTCGCCTCTACTTCATAACTTGGATATCTTTTGGCATCAGGAGTGACTCGAATCACTGTGCGTATAGGATCATTCGTGAGGTTCTCAAGCGCGGCAAAGACTTCCCCAGAGTGGATAACGGAAAACTTAATAGCTGAAGGGACCTGGGGGTGGAAAGACACATTTTATTGCCTGAGGGGGGTATAGTTTTCCTTTAAAAAAAGACACCAGGCACAATTTGGGTGGATAGAAGTGTCGGAGAAAAACTGAGGGGCTGTTCCGGGTTATGCGATCCAAACCGTTCGCGCGGCAGCCGAGAAAGTCGAAGAGGGACTCACGATGAAAGCTAGTGGACACAAACTCTTGTAATTAAAATCGTGACGCTAATTTAACAGCGGGAAGAATATCAATGGCACGGAGCAGGAATAACTAAGTTCATTCATGTGAAGTAGAGTGAAGGGGTTGAAGAGTCTTTTGGGAGACGAGAGATATGGCATCGGTCTCCTCCCAATGGAAGTCGGTAAAAGGGTGAACCTCTGATGGGGATGGGTGAAAAAAAAGGGGGGGCAAAGTTTCGCTGAGTAACTCCTGGCGCATGGTGTATAGTCTTGAACTCAGTCCTCAGGAAAATCAGAACTAAAATGCACCAAAGGGCCCAGGAGTGTTTAGGGCGCTTCGGATAAGGGCAAACAAGGGAAAGAGGAGGGAAATCCACACGAGAGGAGTAAAGGCCACTGGAATAGGGACAAATTTCAGATAAAACAGGGGTCGCCCAAGGGGTCAGGGCACGCGCCATAATTACACAGGTAACGAGTTGTTGTAGCGGAAAGGGAACATAAAAAAATTGCGAAATAAAAAATGTTATCACGAGATTTAACGGGGGCGGGTATTTCTTCGAAACGGTACCAGGTTTAAGTTTAGGTAGGGACTACATGGTTTGGTAAAGCAGGGCGTAAATATTTACGCGGTAGGGAGATTGGTCCAATAACTGTATATCAGTTTGGCTTCAGCGAATAACAACCAAGAAGTCAACGGGTTTTCGAAAACTAAAAGACAATTCTCCGCTCACCAACAAAGCCATCGTCTTTGAGGATCTAAAAAAAAGAGCTTTGCTGAGAGGCCAACTTCCAGATCCGGTGACAGGGGTGAAACAACTCGGTGGAGATCTAAAAAAAAACACAAAATTTATATCAAAGGGTTTTTTCAACAAGGGAGGTGGTCAGAGGCATTCCAAGCTCTATTGAGAAGATAACGGAAGAAACATGAAAGTTAAAGGAACGGGGGGGCTGGGACCATGTGGGGACCCGGTGAAAAGAAAACTTCTGGTTTAGGAGAACTGCGAAGGAATCGATGCGAAACCCATGAACATAGAGTGTGGTATAAGGAGGAAGAAAGCTAATACAGCAAGGGTCATAAGCACTGCTTTAACAATGTGTGAATAACAGAAAGGTCCATGGAAAACATCGGCTGGTGGACAGGGATAAAATCCTCGGGAATAAAGGGGAGGGTTCGCAATTTGAATGCCTTTCTAACCTTCCTTCCTGTTAGGATGGGGTAGATTTGGGGGGGGGGCAAAAGGGGAAATGGGCTTGTAAAAGGGAAGTTGTTGGGGGTCAGTCGGAGGAAAGACGACCAAAGTCTAAAAAATTGCCAACGTGGGGGGTCCTGGAAAGCTATCGGGGAAGGGGGAAGTTTTCAAGGGAATGTAAGCGAACAAGGGGCTTGGTGGGGGCATTGTTTTACGGGCGGGAGGAAAGCCTAAGTCAACCCTACGCAATGGAGAAAGGAGTTCGAGCGCCAGCTGGCTATCACTGGCGCGCAATGGAGAAAAAAAAACAAAAAGAGTTTCAAAATTTCGTCATAGAGCACATGACGACAATAACGGCCAAACTACTCTACTCACTGCAAGCCGAGGAGGAGACTCCCGTTCCATTGGCCTCGGTTAGATAAGTCCGCGGTTGGTTAATCAGCAAGTTGAACTTACTCAAGACTTCGGGAGCGAAGTGTCAAGCAGGCTGCAATAGAGGAAAACATTCGGGAGAAGAAAACGGCAGCCTCAGCGGGGGAAAAGCGAAACATGCTAGGGGGGGCACTACGAGGAATTGAAAGGTGCTTGTAAAGGACAACTCACCAGAAAGAGTTACTGGAAAAGGGAGGGAGAACGACGCTATGGAGTGAAAGGAAGAGATCACCTGGGGGGAAGTCATTTGAAGCGGGAGAGAAACTTCAGGGTTGTAGGCTGCCCAAAGCAAAAAGTCGAGCCACAGAGAGCAGAGTTCACGCCAAGGTGACGGAGCTTAGAGTGGAGGGGAAAACGGAGAGAATAGTGGAAGCGGGACATCTTACGTCGACTCAAGGGGGTGCAATCTCTAGAAAAAACAAAGGTTATTATTATGTAAAGGAGAGTAGGTGCGACAGCAATTCAGGTCGAGAAAGTAACAGGAGGACATAGGAAATATTTTAAGCCAAGTCAAACAGGAAGCCCAGGGCAACTAATCTTTTTGGGTTGCCGAGACGTGGACATCCTGAGCTTCTCGAGAACTAGGGAATCTGAGGGGGGTAAATCTCAAAGACGAATCGGGCGGGAGGATTTTGCTTCGATAGATTCAAGGTTTATCAAAGGGCACATTGAGGGTTCTTCTTTTATCGGGGCGGGAAAAAACCTTAAGCAATGGCAGCGGATCTACGTGGAGGAATCTTGGGGTTTGCCTTCTAAGGATTAAACGGTGAGAGGAGCAAGAGGGGACGGGGATGAAAGAAAGACTGTGAAAGTAATCCCGATCTACTAGAAAGAAATCTTTTGCCGCTTGGGACGAATTAAACAGAAGGACTAAATAGTCAAAATTGCACGCGAGCGGAAAAAAGCACCCGTGTAAGTAGCGTGGGGGTAAAATTCTTGCAAAAAAAGTTCAAAAAGTATAGAGCCGTCCGCCATTGGTTCTGGCGTGACCCTCGGAGGGGGGGGCGGTTGTCGCAAGCCGCAAAAGAAGGCTCAAGTGGCGCGAACGGCTCCGTCTGTAGCTTCCATCCTCTCCAATCACAATAAAAAAACAAGGACCAAAACATAAGGGGCTGTTAGTGTTCGCTAAGAAGGAAGGCAGCCTGTCAGGACGGAGGCCACTGAATAGGGGGTATATTTACCGACTGAAAGTCATTTGAGGGACAAAAACAAAAGGTTCAAAAGGTGCACAATTACAATATGCCAACCATGCCCTCCGGTTTGGGAACATCATTAATGGCGAAAAAACAGATTAGGAGGGGAGATTTCGTATTTAGGAGGTCCTGGGATAGGGGTGGGAGCTTTTTATCATGTGGGGAGTAGAGGGGAAAGGGCCTTTATTTATAGAGGAGTAGCGAGGTTTATTCCATACCTCAATGTTGAAACAGAACCATAACTATTTCCGCGCAGGATCCGAATACGACGTTTTTGGCTTGGGGGCAACAACCCGAAAAAATGAGCAGAAAAACAAACACTTTAGAAGAAGACATGGAGAAGATCTTCTGTATCAGAGGGGGACAACCTTGAAGATCCGTTTCTGGGTGAAAAAACCAATGGGGGAAAATGAGACCAACGGAAAAAGAAGAGGTTGGGACGCTGGGGGGAGGGGAAGATTTATCAAATCAACTTCAATAAGATGGACTCTTGGGAAGACGGAGAATACCGTGGTGCTGATGTGGGGGTCAAAAAAGAAGTGTTAGAAGAAAAAAGTGTTCCTTTTGGGACATATGGATCTACAGTGAGGGAGGTGAGTAAGGACGGCCTACCGAGAAGAACAAATAGCCGACCCCGGGACAACAATGTCTCCTAAATAAGCAAAAAATACAATTTCGGTAGAAATCGGAAGCCTTGATAAATATAGGGGGTTATGCGCAATTTTAGGAGGGAGGTCAAGGAATAACAAAACCGATTGCTGGGGGAGAAGGGGGGGGTGGTAAGGGGGACACTGGGAAAGGGGGAATGACTCCGTCCCGGCGGGGCTCGGAGAAAACCTATTTGCACTTTGTCAGGGAAAGACGAGAGAATCGAATGAGTGACCGGTTGTTCTGCCAGAGGGAAGAGAAGGCATAAAGAAGAAAAATTGTCGGTCCGGCATTTGGAGCTAGGATGAAAGTCAAACACTCTATGTGCGAAAGTCGCGCGCCATCTTCTTTATCAAAGGACGTTGCGGAATGGCAACCAAGAGGTTCAACGGAGGGGGGCATCTAAGAAGGAATGATGGCTAAAAAATTCACCAAGATAACGACTAGGAGCCCGTGCCATTGCCTCGGGATATATTCCCGAAGGGTTTGAAGAGCGTCAAGCGGTTTGCCGGTCAAGAGAAAGGGGATAAAATACGGAGAAAAGGGACTGGGGGATCTTAAAGCCGCGCGCGTCTAAATCAGAAAAAAACCTCAGCTATGGGAGGAGGGCCAAAGGAAGGGGGGGGAACGAGAGAGGAAAAATTGGGCAAATTAGGGTCAGATCACCAGAAGTTGGGGACCTTGATGACTCCGCGCTAAGGGGAATCACAGTTTGCTCGAGGATGGGCCGAGGTCGAGGGGGTCGGGGGGATCGCCTTATTAAGCACGCGAGGAAAACACTACTGAACTTCTAGGGGAAAACACGGACGTTGAGTTTCCGTATCGAAATATTGGGGCAGCCGGATTCATCGAAGCAGGGGAGGAGGGAACTTATTTGGACAAGGTCGCTTCGCGAAAACGATTATTCCTCAAGCAGGCGCATAGAAAGATGAGGAGCAAACTAGAGGTGGCCGGGTTGGGAATTCGGGTTGATCGGAGTTTTGGGCCAGAGACGGAGTGGTAGCATCGTCGGTCAATAGTAGCTAGTTTCTGGGAAGGGTCCCTAACAAGCTACATTTACCTTCTATAGTCTCAGGGGGGCCATTCATATGCCATTCATGGAAAGTGCTGCCTGGTTAGTTGACCTGGGTACCTCCATGGGGGAAACTATTTTCACCATCGGTGGGGGGGCGCAGTAAAGAATTGGACTGACGGGTTGTCTCTATCATGGTCGGGCATTTATTACGAGGTTCCGAGCTAATCGAAAACGTTCTCGTTGAAACTTACAAATCGTCGCTCATTTAGAAAAAAGGATTGAAGCTAAGAAAAGGCAAATGGCACGGGAGAGAGAACTGGGGCGGGGGATTAGGTTTTGGAATTCTCAAGGAGTGAATCTTTAGAAATGCCTCCAATTTATGCTTTGGGGAGTGACAAAGTCTGGTGGGGGTCAGCAAGGACATTTCTCGAGCGAACTCAAAATGACGCCAGTTGCCTTGGCTTTCCCATGACTCCCATCGCCGAAAAAACCACAATTACCCAAGCATAATTGTCTGGGGTGGGAAGCCGGGGCCGAGAGGGACAAAAAACGGAAAGAGTGCGTGCCAAAAGTCGGAAAATAGGGGGGAAGATTTCCAGGGGAGGGATGAAGTCATGGATTTACAGGCACCCAGAAAGTGAAATCACCCATCCCCATGGGAAACTGCTGGGGGGTGTTGGGAGCCGGGGGGATCCTGAAGCATAAAATTGGGGAAGAAAAAAATATTTGAGCACTCGGGAAGAGGCGGGATTTGAGCAACTGTTAGCCGTGTATGTCAGAACCCGATCGACAGTTGTTTTAGAAGCAGGGAGTTCCGGTTTAGATTTGAAAGTCTCGGGAGAGAGTCAAAATCCCAGAGGAAATAAATGTCTGCCATCGCATCTATGATGCGAAGAGATCGGATTTGGGGGGTAACCCCCCGGGAAAAAGACTGGTGAAACAATGCAAAAATTATTCAGGAGGGAGAAGCTGTGCAGGTGAAAACCTTCGATCAAGTTTCTATGGGGGGTGAAAGAAAGACCAGTTTTGTTGAATCTCTCAACAAATTAGGGGAAAAATATATGGGGCTGGGGGTTTTTCAACGTTATGGTCATATCAGCAAAGCTGACTATGGCAAGAAATGAAAACGATGATCGGGGTATGGGAATACGGGTATAGGCGCGAATTTTAGGAGAAAGGAGCAGCCATCTCGGGGTGAAGGGGGGATGGTTTCAGACATGGTCTCCATTGTTTCTTAATTGGGAGATAAAAGGGTAACGACCGAATACTCGAAGGCAAGGCAGGAGGAGACATATGACCAACTAATAAAACTTCTACATGGGGGAGGGGAGAATAGAATAAAAGAAAAGGAGTGGGGGTGGGAGTAAAAGAAGGGTTAGGAGTTGGGAAGGGGGGGGGGGAGGGGGGGGGGGGGGGGGGGTTCGTTGGGAGGCAGGGGGGGGGGGGAAGAGACGAGACGGGGGGGGGAGGGGGAGGGGGAGGGGAATGGGGGAGGAGAAGGAGGAGGTAGGAACAAGGGAGGAGAAGAACTAGGGTGGGGGGGGGTGAGGGAAGAGAAGAAGGTAGGGGGAGAAAGGGAGAGGGGGAGGTGTGGGGGGTAGGGTTGGGGGAGGAAGTATTAGATGGGGGGAAAGGGAGGGGTGAGGGGAGGGGGGAAGGAAGAAGGGGGAGAGGGCGGGAAGGATAAGGGAGGGAGGAGAGGGTGGCAGGAGGGCGAGGGGTGAGGGGGGGGGTGAAAGGGGGGAAGGGGGGGAGGAAGAGGGTGGGAGGAAGGTGGGGGAGGGGGTGGGGCGAATGAAGAGAGGTAGGAGTGGGTGGAGGAGGGGAGTGATGGAGAGAGCGGAAGAATAGGTAGGAGAGAGGATAGAATGTCAGGGACGGGGGTGAGGGTGGGGGGGAGAGAGGGGGGTGAGGGGTGGGGGAGGAGCGAGGGTGGAAAGGAGAGAAGGATGAGGGGAGGAAGGAAAGGGTTAAGGTGGGGTGGGAGAGAAGGTGGTGGGCGTTAGGGGGCCGTGTAGAAGGGAGGGAAGTGAGGGTGTGAGAGGAGAGGGTCGAGCGGTATAAAGGGGGGTAGGTAGAGGTGGTCGTGGTGTGGTGGAGGGGAGGGAAGGGGGGGTGGGAGGGTGATGGGGGAATGAGGACGGAGGCGGCTCTGGGAAGGTGGGATGGGGAGGGGGTGAGGGATGTGAAAGGGGGGATGAGGGGGAGGGAGAAAGAGGGGGGAGCGCAAGGTAATAGTTGTTAAGAGGAGCGGGGGGAAGAGGGGAGAAGTGAAAGGGGTTATATAGACGGGGGGGAGGCGGAAGGGATGAGGTGGAGGGGCAAGGGGAGTAGGGAGGGGAGGTTAGGGAGGGAGGGGGGAGGGGAAGGTGGGGGGATAGGGGAGGAAGGGGAAGGAAAGAAGGGAGGGGTTAAAGGGTGGGGGTTGGTGGGGGGAGGTGTGGGGAGGAGTAAGGTTGGCCGAGGGGGGTAAGGTTGAGGTCTAGGGTGGAGGAAGGGCGGGGAGGGTATGGGAGGGAGGTGGAGTGTGGGTAGGGGGGGGGGTAGGGGAGAGGAGAGTGGGGGGGGGGTTAGCGGAGGAGAAGAGAAGGCGGGCGGGGTGGAAGTGGGGGATGGAGGAGGGGGGTATGTGTGGCGGGTGCAGACAGGGCTGGAGGGAGGGGGGGGGGGGGGGGCAAAGGGTGGGGCAGTGTAGGGGGTTAGGGGGAGGGGGGGAGGTGAAAAATGTGGGGGGGGGGGAAGATAAGGAGAGGGGGAGGTGTGGTGAGGAGGGGGGGGGAGGGAGGTTGGGGATGCGGGGATGAGAAGGAGGGGAAGGGAAGGAAGCGAGGGGGGAGGTGGTGGGAGGTGGGGGGGTGAGAAAGTGGGGATTGGAGAGAGGGAGAGGGGGGGGTGGATTATAGAGAAGGGGAGGAGAAGGTAGGGAAAGGGGGGGTAGTGAGAGAGGAGGTGAAGTAGTGGGAGGCGAGGGGGTCCAGAGTAGAAAGGAGGAGGGGAAAAGGAACGATGCATGGGGGGGGAGCTGTGGGGAAGAGAGAGATGGGGGGAAGGGTGAACAGGTTAGGACTGAGGGGGAAGGAGAGAGGGAGAGGGCGGTGGGGGGTGGGGAGGGGGGGGCTGGGGAGTATGGTGATGGAGGTGAGATGATTGAAGGGATAGGGGGGAGAGGGAGGAAGGGAGGGTGGGGGGGGAGGAAGACGGGGGGGCGGGGTGGGGGGGAGGAGGCACACACACACACAATGGATCGGGAGGTGGGAGAGGGGAGGAGAGGAGGGTGGGGTGGTGGGAGGGGGGGAAGGAGGGGGCAGAGTTAGGGGGGGGAGGAGAGGAGAGGGGAGGACCGATTGGGCTAGAGACCATCAGGTATACGATTTCGCATAAAGGTGGACATAGGGAAAAATCTTCCAGATAGGATTGGGTGTATTTTGGGAAAGGGGATTTGAGAAGGTTCATGACGGCCTCTCCCCATATTGTACGAAAATGGGGGGTCCCTCGCGGAAAAGCAATGAGTTAACCCGAAAATTCTTGGGAAAGAAAAAGGATCAATTAGTCTGTTGGGGAGAGGTGATTGGGGGTAAATCTCTAAAAGGCAACTAACTTAATTTCGACCTGAGTTAGAGCGCACATCTGCAGTGAGCACTCTTGAAAAAGGGTAATACAAAAGTTTCACAAAAAAAGGAGGCTATCGAAGTGGTGACTACAGGAAAAAAAAAACTCTACTACTAAAAAGGAGAGTCGCTCCCACCATGGCCTTAAGATCTTCCATCTTTGTTTTAATGAGCGGCAGCTTTGTCAAGATAAGTGAGGGAAAAATGTGGGACAGGGAAGCACCTCGGAGCGCTCAATTCGCTCGACCGGGGCCTTATCTATCAAAAAAAAGAAAAGGAAGCCAGAAGAGGGGGTAAGGACGAAAAGAGGTTTAAAGAACGAAGCAAAATTCTTTGGTTAACTTTAGGGGTCCATTCAAAGACAGCCATCATCATTCAGTTAACTTGGAAACAGGAGAAAATAAACTACGCGCTAAGAAAATAGAGAGGGAGAGTGGGTATATTTGGCTTGGGGGCAAAAGGCGTGGCAGGTCTTTAGCTTATGTCAATAGCCACCGATCTATCAAAAGAAAGGCCCTCTCGTGTCGCAAGAGTCCGCGGTAGTTCGGAGGAGCCAAAGAAGAAAATATTTCGATGAGCCGAAAAGGAGGCTATCTGAAAAGCGGAAAAGATCTGATTGGAAGAGATCTCGCAAAAAAAGGTATTCAAAAAAAGAACTGGAAAGGAGGGGCTCCAGCCTCTTCTCTCAGACTCAAGAAAAGTGAGCAGAAGGGAACGCAAAAAAAAGGGATTCCGAAAATGGGCTAAAGACCGAAAAAAGAGGATATCGGGGGTTGGGCCATTGTAGGGAAGCATAGAGGAATCTATAATACGAGAAAGGGCCAATGCGCGAAACTGCCCCACAGAGGTGAGCGAGGATTGGTAGAGAGATAGTTGTTAAAGAGGAAAATTTCTGCTTGTTATTAGGGACTAACAAAAACCCGTCCTTTAAATTGGAAGAGAGATTGCAAAGCGAGATTTTATTTAGTGTTGACTGGGAAACGGCGCGAAATTTCATCCTATCACTGAGAGCGGGACCACGATGAGGACCAGGAGGAGATGACAGGTAATTGTAAGTCCACTGGGGATTTTGCGGAAGAAAGGAGTTACCTCAAGTTGGGAATATCTAAATAGATAAGGATCTACTCCTCAAGTTGGCTTATGTGAGTAGAGGGCAGTTGGTGGGCCTTGAGAAGACCTGCCGATCGGTTCGGGTAGAAAGTACCGGAAGTTTAAAAATTTAAGGGAGGGTGTTCTCAAAAATGGACTCAACAAGGAGCAGGCATATAAGCAAAAAAGGGATCCGCGAATTAGAGTGTTGGACCTGGGGGGGGAGGCCAGCCTCTCCACAATTCCAAGTGGAAACAATGAATTTGTTCTTTTATTTTTCGGGGGGAAGCAGAAGCCTGGGAGGAAAAAACATTTGAAAGCGGCGAGGGATGAAAAGAAAGAAATAAGGGTGTCCGGTTCCGCCTATGACCATTCCCTTGCACAATCACTCTACACAACTATTGAATTGGGGGGGGGGATCGAGGGGAAAACTCGCAAGAGAAAGGCAAGAAACGGTGTTTATCAAAGTCACACGCGGGCGAAAGGAGGTTCTGCATGGTCATTTGTTGGAAGGGGACTAACATTGTTGTGTTAGAGAAGGGAGGACCGTAGAGTTGAAAGGATTTCGAGTAGGAGAGTCCAAAAGAAAAAAGGATCTGGTTCCACGACGATGTGCGAAACCAGAACGAACTTAAACCAGCTTGCAAAGGAGGAACCACCCTGTGGACTCCTCTTCAAAAAGAAGAATAGGCTGAAGGGAGGCTAAGGATCTTGGAGGACAACTTCAGATGAGGGGTTTAAAAACCCGGGGGGGGTTATCTGAGAATAAGAGAAGAGTTCGAATGGGGGGTTGGAAAAAAAAACGTGATCATCATATCATCAGGACTAGAGGTAGCAGAGGAAAGGGAACACTCGGATCGGAATACCTTTGAGTATATGTGAGCGGTGTCAAACAACTTCTATGAGGAAGAAACCGCTGGGCCCAGCGTTGTTGGGGCAGTTGGAAAAGAGTATTCCATTTTTATTGGTTCCTTTGAAAAGCTCTTCTAGAAGCCTCCTATCACGGAAACAAAGAAGCCCGGTCTCCGATAAGGAAAGATCCATTGACAATATGCAAGACCGGGCGGCTCTCATCCTCAGCAGGTACACGAGTGATAAAATATAAGGTGTGTCGAATTTAAAGGGGAGGCGGGTCAACGCAACACCAGCGGGGGACGTATTCGGGGGGGGGAAGGAGGTTGGGTGCCAATTTCCATGGTTTCAATGCCTTCAGGATACCCCCTATTTTCTAAGTGTCAGGGGACCCCGCATAGTTTTGGCTGGTCTCGGGAAGTAAGCGCACCGGAACAAGCTGGTTGCCTGTTGTGGCTGGGCATAGTTAGGGAACTAAGGAACCCTACAAATTGCCATTTGGTCTAGAAAAGCTGCGTGGAACGGGGGGGTTAGGATTGCGAACAAAAGAACAAGAGTCTAACCATAATTTTGGTGGGAAAGAACGAGAATGGCGAAACAACTAAAAAGAAAACCCCACGCGAGACACCTGATAAACGTGGATTGGCAGCTACCAGCCATTGAAGCTGAGAAATAAAGGCAGAGTTTTAAAATTCAATCTTGCACGTCAACATAACTGGGGAAAAAGATGTAGGGAAAGGCTCATCAGTTTCCAGGACAGGCATGTGGAAGGAGGGAATTCTCAGGAAAAAAGGGTCATGGCAGCCATCCTTCATCGGACTATTTAGAACGGGAACAACGTCGAGGGGGGAAAGAGAGCGGAAAGGTGTGAAGACCGGGGGAATTCAGTCCAGCGCAACCAGTTACGGGGAATCAACAGACGAGAGGTGCTCATCGATCACTCGGAGCGCAAGGCCTCTTGAAGTCCTTTGGAAAAGTCGAAGGGGAGGAACAGTAAAAGCGTTAGGATTAGAGTAGGCAACATCAGGCACATATTCAACGCGGTACTCCAAATGTGAGCCGGCGGATTCTCTGGGAGGAAACCGCCTAAGGAGGGAAAAGAAGCCTCAGGAGGTTCGGATATG
>Ga0179593_1486821_pt1 | contig 11569 bp, 16 predicted proteins | sample CZODoug2_1_08_16_FD_185931 | JGI IMG/M metagenome (GOLD analysis project Ga0179593, IMG submission 185931) | Vadose zone soil fungal communities from Angelo Coast Range Reserve, California, USA - CZODoug2_1_08_16fungal (PacBio error correction) | ecosystem: Environmental > Terrestrial > Soil >...
CCAGCACACAGATGAAAAACATAACGATTAAATAAGGATTACCTTGTTTCTCACCACCGTACGGAAGGTAACGAAAGGACTTTTAAGTTGGGGGGGGAAAAAAAGGGTAAAAGGCATAGGTCTTTGAAAGAAAAGCCGTACGCCCCAGAGACATTCAAAATAAAAGGAAGAAAGGAATCACGCGTTTCCTCCGACAGGGGGCCAAACCAGAAAACGACAATGGTTGGGGGGGGGGCCAAAGAAAAAAGAGGGGTTGTACCTACTATGAAAACGAGGTACGAGGAACGGGACGGTGCAAGTTAAGCAATGAGAGGATTTAAAAATCCAAGAAGGATTAAGAGGTTGGGACAAGGGGAAAAAGGGGACAGGAAGATACAATAGGCTACCGTGAAAACTGGAAAATGTTTTGTCAAACAGTAACGGCAACTCAAAAGACCAAAAACGAAAGGGGGGGGACCAAAAAACAGAGGGGGGCACAGAACAAAAAGACGAACAGCTCAAATCAAGGAAAAAAAAATCGTATAGACACAAAGCCCGTGGGAATAATTCCAAGATAAAAAGCCTTTGGAAAGGAGAGGGGGGGGAAATTGCGGCAAAAATTTTTGGGAACTGAGAAGGGGCAAAAAAGGTCGAAATCAAAAAACGTTCCGGTGGTTTGTAGCCGCGGAGCAAAAACACGACGCAGAAACAAAAGGCAGAGACAAAGATCCACTCGAACCGGGTTCGGGTGACGCCCGAGATGACAAGAACTAACTGCAATAGGGAAGGGGGGTTAGAAATAGGGGAAAAGGAAAGGACTCAAAAAAAGGGACTTGAAAAGGGTCGTGGCCAATTTGTGAAGTTCAACTTGGAAAAACGCTCAGGTAGACAAGAAAGGCCGGACTGACTCGGGATCATAAAAATGGGTGGCAATGGAACCTGGAACCAAAATCAAGATTGCATGACGGTTGTTGGGTGCGAGGACTCAGAAAAAGGAAAAAAAACGAGGGGAGGAGGAAGGGAACTCGGTCATGGGGGAAATGGGGGCCCCTTTGGGACGGGTCCTCAAACAAAAAAACGAAAAAACGAACGATCTTCAAAGGAAGTGGAAGTCAAATCTATAAGGGTAAAGACCACTGTGCGGGGAAAAAAAAGGACGAATGAAAAAACGCTAAAGTACCACGTGGGAAACGTTTTGGATAAAAAAATTGGGTCAGAGAAACAGATTGGCAAAAAAAAAAAAAGGGGGGTGTTGAGAGAGGAACAAAGGAAACGGGGCAAGGCCCGGGAAAAAGAAAAAATTAAGGAGGGGTCAGGGGGGGGAGAAAAATTGGAAAGGCGGCCTGAACCAAAAAACACGAATGATCCTGTTCCCTGGTATGAAGTGTTCCTAAAAAAAAAAGGGGGGACGATTCCACGGGGGGACGACGCGGCTGCACAGGAGGGGGTCTGCTCCCGGGAATAAGGGGGAATACGGGGGTCAAAAAAGAGGAAGAACTCGGCGAGCTTAAGATGGGAAAGAGTACGAAAAAAGAAACCGCATTAGCGGGAACCCAGAAGTTCAACGAATAAAAAAGGAAAGACCGGTCAATTTCATTGACACATACGGGGGTTAACGCACACACTTTGGGGGGGGGCGTGCCAAAACCAAAAGGGAAAATGAAAGGGAAATCCACGTTGGGGAGGAAAGCAATAAGGTAACTAAAGCACCACATGGGAGACTCGAACGAAAAGAAACAAACTTCTTATCAATCCAGGAATAATCACAACAGTCATCATTTTGTTTTCGGGGTTGGGGGGTGGTTGTTTACCACCGGTTTGCCGTTACAGGTTGCTAACATTTCAGGGCCGCCCGTACCGTAAAAACCAGGAAAAAGCCAAAAGGGACAGGATGCAGGAAGGGGCAAGTTGTTTGACCAGAATGATCAAACAAAAGGTAAAAAAAAAAAAAAAAAAGAAAAATAGTTGGGTTGAAAAGTGCGTTGGTACTGAAAGCGGGGGCCGATGGGACCACAACGCTAAGCAAAACATACCGGCCCGCTCCGACCATCACGAAAAAACTTGAGCGAAAAAAATCGGACACCAAAAAAGGTTCAACAAGCGGGGAAGAAAGGTACCCTTGAAAACTCAAATTAGAAGGACGAACCCAAAAAAGGGGGAGAAAACTTGTCACAAGAGCAAAAAACGATAACTGAAAGAGGACCGTTCGCTTCCGAAGAAAAAGAAAACAACCAAAATTTCACCGGTAAATTCGAGGAAAGGGGGACAGGAAGACAATCGATCCTTCGGGGTGCGAGGAGAAAGAAGTCGAAAGATTGCGTTCCCATTGAACAAACGCGAAAAAAAAGTGGAAAAAATGGCAAGGAAAAGGAAGATAATCAGGCCCGTTCCCAGTGGTAAAAAGGGGGAAAATTTGGAGAAGGGGGGGGGACATAGCAACACGGACTACCCCGTCAGCAAAGAATCTTGTTGTGGGGGTAGGGGGTGGGTTGGTCAAGGGAAAGGACAAATTTCGTGTGTCTGCCAAGGAGGGGAGGGGGGGAACATAGGGTCCACTCCTAAAAGGCCATTTGGGGAACGTTCCTGGGAAAGAAAAAAGGGAGTCAGAAAAGAGAAGCCCGAAAAAAAATGGCGGGTGTCGTTGACGGGACTGGGCACAAAAAACACAACGAAAAGGACATTGACTGGTGGCGTAAAAACCAAGGAGTTGAAAAAAGAACGAATGGGTAGGAGGATTGGGAGACTGTTGACCGGGGTGACTTGTCAAAGAGCAAGATGGGGTCGTCGGGCAAAGGAAAAGGGAAAATGGAAAAAGACCAACGCGCAGGGGGCGTCGAGGGAGTAACAGAAAAGTTTGTCAGAAAAAGACCAACTGCCTTTTGCGGGAGGGCAAAAGGGCGGAAAAAAAAAGCAACAGGGGACGAAAGGGATGGGGGGGGGAGGCCCCATAGGAGACAGATTTGGTACGGGCAAAGAAGGGATTAATAAGACCGTTTGGATCATTCTTCCGCCAAGAAAAAGCAAGGGGCGATTGTTAGGGGACGTCCAAATCAAGAGGGGGAAAAGAGGGGGGGAAGATCGGGGAGGGCTTCTGTTACTGGATCAGGAAATCGGTGGTCGGAATAGACTCGACAAGGGGAAAAAACAGCCATTCAAGGAGACGGATAGAACCAATATCGACGTTGTTCTGGGAATAGGCCGCGAGAATCAAACGAGCTCATGGACAAAATCAAAGGTGAGTCGGGTGTAGCTGCTGAGGTTGAAGCAGTCAAAAAATAGAAACCAAAAACTTGTAAACAAATCAAGGGGGGGGGGGAGAAGCCAAAGTCCTTGTTTTGCTCCCCCTTGGAAAGAAGAACCAAGAATAAGATGAAAAAACTGGGAGGGGGACCAACCTTGGAAGAAAAATCGACGGGGGGATGGGGGGAAGGGAAAAACCAAACCCCGGAGACCTGACTTTCAGTAAGAAAAAACCCAGCAATGATGAAAACTGGGGGAGGGTCGAGTGGAACAATACCATTCCACGATTGCTCAAAAAGAGTGACAGGCTTGGACGTGGGCTCAAAAGCGGAAAAGAAGACCAAAAAAAACAAATAACGGCTGTCGACGTTCAAAAACGGCATAAAGTGACAACAAAAGGGGGGGTAAAAAAACCGACCTTAGAAAAAAAACAACCTACCGACAAAAGAGGGGGGAAAAAAAAGAAGGGAACCACCACGCCCGAACTTTTTCACCGGAACTCCAAATCACCGAAAATATTGCAAAAACAAAAAATCGAGGGAGGGGACTACGGAACGGGAAAGATGGAAGGAAGGAAAAACCGAAGCACGGCCAGCGTGGTCAAAAAAAGACAAGAAGGAAACTTTTCAAAAGGGGAACTAAAAACGAAGAAACAAACGGAACTGGCACAAAAGGCAGTTGGACCGGAAGGATAAAAACGAGGGGGGGATGACTGGGGCAATCAGAGGGGGGGGTGGGGTGTAACTAAAAAAGAAAGGTTCCTGTGTTAAGGAAGAAAAGTCGCTTGAATCTAAAGGAAAAAAAATCAAAGAAAGGCCAACAAAAGAGTTCACAAGGGAGCAGCTACATAAAGGAAAGTAAGATGAGGGGGGGGACCGCTGCACGGGTTTCCCTCACAACGAAGAGGAGGAAGCATGACTGGCGGGGTTCCCCAGGGCAAATCGGCTCGCAAAAAAAAGTCAACCAGTAATCCATTAAAAAAGAACTCAAGAGAAGAAAACTTTCACACTTGGATGGGGGGGGCGCCCTCCGCTGCAGCCTCCGGACTGAACACAGGAACGAAACAAAAAAAATATAGAGAAAAAGGAGAATCAGGAGAAAACTAATGACCTCCACACTAAAGGGGAGAGGAAAAGGGGAGGAAGAGAGGCCAGGAGAGAAAAAAAATTCAGGGTGTGGCAGTCTACAACTCTTACAACGAAAGCCAAGAGCAGTTGGGTTGGAAGTCACCGAAGAAGTGGATAACAGAAAAAGGAAAACCAACAAAGGAAAAAAGCAAAAAGAGGCTATTTACCCTGACCTTATTCGAAGGAAGCCTGCAAGTGGGACGGAAGGAAAGGGCACGAAAACGACTTCCTCCGACAGGGAAAAACGGTTTCCAGGAACGACCACAAAGGGGCTGATGCTGTGGGGAGTCCAGCCAGAAAAAACTGAAGACGCAGAAACTAAAAAAGGAGGCATGACAGATAATTTCCCCACGTACCGCTGGCCACTAGGAAAAGGACAAGTGTGGGGTAAAAAAATGGAGGGGACCAAAAAAAAAAAACGGGTGGGAAGTGTACTGGAAAAAAATAGGAGGTTTGGAGCATTTTGGTTGTCCACTTGGAGGATAAAACCTTAGCATGTCACATACATTGAATTCGCTTGCCGCGCAGGGAACGGGGCAAAGGGGTTGGAGTCTTGACGAGAAAAGCAAAAAAAGGGTGGTCAGGGCCCATTCATTTTCGGGGGGGGAAAGAGGACAAGGTTGTTCAAGTCATTGAGGGAGAAAGTACGGACTGGGGGTCACCGCACACTTGGAAAAGGTTGGAGAAAGCACGAAAATGAGTCAGCAGGGAAAGTGAGAAGGGTAGGGAAGGGCCGACCTTCAGAAACTCATTACAACTAAAAAGACATGGAGCACATGACTCAGGCATGAAACGAACTGCACATCGGGACCCTCATGGGGGAAGAGGCGGGGGGAAAAAGTAGGAACGTTGTCTAAACAAGAAGGAAGGACAAGGTTTTGGAAAAAGAAGCATTGCGTGATTAGGAATACACGAGAAAAAGGATTGGGGGGGGGTGTCCGGGGGGAAAGGGAACGGCCATCGAAAAAGATGAAGGGGGAGATGCTCCAGATGCAAGAAAACAAAATAGGAACAAATTGGGAACAGGGGGCGGAAAATGACAGGGGGGGGGCGAGAGCAAAAGGGCAAAAAAAAAAACCCCGGAAGGTGGCCGGTGGGACACAGGGGTGGGTAAATATGGGTATGACGTGGTGGAGTTAAACAGAGTATTTTCCTCTAGGAGTGAATTATTCAGAAAAGAGGTAAAAACTAGACTTTCAAGGGGGGGCAAAGAACAAAGCAAACAAGGAGTCAAAAAAAAACAAAAAAAACGCAAAAAAAAGGAAATGAATATTAAAAACGGACTTGGGCAAAACAATTAAAGAGAGGTTAACAGGCAAAAGGGACAAAGAAAATCGTCAACGTCAACTACAAAAATTCCCACAAAGTCCGAAGGGGGGGTAGCGGGTGGCCGTCTCTCCCCAACGCAAAAAAGGATTTTGTCAGGAACGTACAACGCATCGAACCGACGGAAGAGGAGGGAGTCGCGGGAAAACGTTAAAACATAGACGAAAGAACCAAAAATTGGGTCGGTTTGAACCTTATCACAAAAAAGGAAAAAAAAGGGGGGACAGAGGAAGCTCGAAGGAACGCTTGGGGGAACTACGGGAAAGAAGTGGAAGCAAGGAAAGTGAAGAGCTCTCACCACAATCTAAAGCTACCGCGTGGGACTCATAGACGCCAACCAACCGAAGGCAATCAGCAGGGATTCCAAAGACAAAGAATGGGGGGTGGCGCAAAAACGGGAAAAGAGTCAGCCCAGGGGGAGGAGTATTACAATTACAAAAAAGGGCCGTCCAACGATTAGTAAGCACAGGCAGATGGATAGTGAAAAACTAACCGAAAAAATTCTACACCTAAAGAATCGCATATCGGGTTCACCAGAAGAGGGCGACAAGCAAACCTGTGGCAAGCTCCTAACATGACCTGGCAAACCAGTGGCTGCAGAATGGGTTATGTCAAAGAAGGGGAAACCCAACAAAGAAAGGGGGGGCGGGGGAGGGGACATCAAAATCCTCCAAAGGGGCACCTCCACTGGAAATACTAATAATGCCACTAAGGTACTCGAGAAGAAAGAAAAGAAAACAAGGGGGGGGGGGGGGGGGGGGGAGGCTGCGTCAATCGAACAAATTTCGGCTTGGTAACGACTAGATCTTTTCCGACAGAATTGATCGGACAAACCCGGCGTTTGTGGGGGTCGAGACCTGAACGAGAAAAAAGGGTCAGATTGTTCACCAAATTCCCTTTAAGAAAGATCAAGGAAACCGCGAAACAGGGAAAAAACAAGGACCAAAATTTATGTCATTTAACACAATTACTTCTTCAGAACGCAACAGGTGACTCCGTGAAACAAGTTTGAGGGCGGGACAACTCCCACTCGGTAAAAATCGGGGTTGGCAAAAGGAGCATGAAACTGCGGAGAGGACGCAGTCCCCTAACATGCGTTCCCATTCCGAAAATGTCCACTCGAAAGGAAGCCGTTTTCAAGCAGAAGAAAAACCGCGGTAAAACAGGGGTCCAAAAAAAGGGTACAGGCCAAAGGCGAAAAGGAAAAAAACACGGGGGGGGAAACCAGAAGGGGAAAAAAATGAGGGAATTCCGGCATCGGGATCTCTTGGGGAGGAAAAACAAAAACACGGAAAGAATCCCACGAAATGACCATACGGGGGAAAGGAAAAAAGAGGGGGGTTAGGAGGGGTGACACAACACGAACGGGGCCTACCTTAAGCCGTTTTAAAAGGGGGGACCAAAGGGGGTAAACGAGGGAAATGATGGGGGAAGGGTAAAGGTCCACAGAAAAGGCGTAAAAAAGGAAAAAGGCGAAAATCCGAAGAAAGAGGCCTTCCTCTCCAGGCAAGACCTGGGCAAAAAAGATTTTACGAAGGGAGGGGGGGGAAGGACGAGTGAAGTGGAAACGCGCTTTGCAATGGAAGGCAATTGATTAAAAAAGACTCCTACTTCCCCAAGAACCAAAAAAAACTGGGTGATACAGGGGGGCGGTCGGTAGAGCGAAAAAAAAAACGGGTTAACATCAGAGGGGTGGAGTCAGGTGATCAAGAAAAGGGGGAACAACACTAAGGACGAGTAGGCTAAGGGAAATCGAACAACTAATCAAAACGCTGAAAAAAAAAATGTGAGGGTAAAGGAAGGATAAAACACGTGGGGGGGTGGGCTTTCGAAGAAGATTTTCACCTCGAGCAACGGCCTTGGTACTGGGACCGAGAAAAACTTTTTGAAGGAAAGCCGGCCGGTCGACCAACAAAAGGGGAAGGTGGTTTTGGTCAGAAGCGGTTTAATAACGTAACGCAGGAAAAAGCAGGCAATCGGAGAGTCAAAATTGAATGGTGCAAACACAACCAGTTAGTGTCGAGAGGACAAAACAACAAATACAGGGAGAGAAACCAAGCGGGGAGCCGTACTCTCCATGGGGCAGTGGCCTTCGGGGCGAAGAGTGAAAGGGAAAAGTGGCCGAAGAAGGTGTACTACAAAAGGGCAAAATCGTGAAAATAGGATGGATCCTTCAGACCTCGCGATGGGGGGCCATCTAAAATTGTGGTGAAGGTCAATCATTATCGGGACGCGGGAGGCTAGAGGGGGAAGAGGACGTCGCATGGGATGGGGGGAGAAACCGGGGGGTTAGAAATAAGCCGCAAGGAAAAAAGGGACAAACGATCGTCCAACGAAAGTGAAGGATCAGAGAGGGGGTAAAAAGGAACTTTTGGTCGGAGGGAGGAATAAAGAAAAAGAGGAGGTGCAGGGGGTTGAAGAAAAACCGTGGTCAAAAGCAACGCACATGGGCGCGCAACCACAAAAACTACGCCGAAAAAAGAGACAGTAAGCGGGGGAGACAACACTTCACAGTGCGAAAGCCCGGAAACGAAAAACACAAACAAAAAAAATTGGGATCAAAATAGTTTGGCCGTTCCTAAAAACTGACGAGGAGACGTTTTTGCAAAGAAAAGATGGGGGAGGGGCAGGAAGGGGGTTGCCTGGCGGAACTCTCCCGCACGAGAATCAGACAAAACTAAAGGAATCGAAAAACTGAACGCATGCATGAACACCAAAATAGCGGGGGTTCAAAACCGAAAAAGGCCAACTGGAGTGAGGACCAACTTCAAACACCAGGACCAGAGGGCCGAAAAAAAAAAAAAACCCCCTGGGGGGAGGGGGGGACAATCATGAAATGGGAAGAAAACCAACGAAACTCGTGAAACAACCAGGGGGAAAAACAATGTCGCTGCTGAAAGGGGGGCCAAGAAAAAAAAAAAGCCTCAATCGGCGGGGGGAGAGACAGGGCACTATGGCAACTCACGCCTGTTGTTAAAACTGTGGGGGATCAAATTAAGGGAGACAGTGTTGACTGGAGAACTCCTGGAAAAAAAAACGTGCCAGCAGGCCCTCTGGACCAGGGGATGAAAGAAGGGACCAGGCACGAAGACGGTTTCAAGGGAACCAAATGACTTCTCGCTTTCAGGAACGAAAAATTGATTTGGTACAGAGGGGGGGGAGGGAAGCGGAACGAATAAAAAAAAAAGGATCCAACACCAGGAACCAGGGGGTCGAAGAAATCAACCCTTCCAACGAGATCGTACCAAAAGCAAACACACTTTTGTTAACAAAGCGAGAAGAACAGTGTCCGGTCCTCCATCCGTTAAAAATGGGGCAAAGGGGGAATGCAATGGTCAAACCTGGGCCTAAAAAAAAAACCTGAAGGGAAAAAAAAAAAAAAGAAGCCAATGGGCCCAATTGGCGGGCAAGGAGCAAAAGAGACCAACACAAGCCCAGAAGGTCGCTAACGGTTCTTGCGAATCCTTCAGGGTTCTGGGACTGAGGCAGTAAAAAAAGTTCAAGTGACAAAACACGCCCTAGAAAAAAAACAAAACGAGAGGGGACAAGGACTGGCAATAAAAGGGTACTGGGGGGAATATGCTGGGGGGACGTTAAAGTTTTTAAAAGGAAAAAAACGGTTCAGAGTGAAGTCCTTTTTACCAGTAGTGGGCCAAAAGAGGCACCCAAGGGAAAAAGGGAAAAAAAGCATCAATAAAGATACCGTTCTTCCTTGTCCTGGGGCCAGGAGAGTGACTTTTTGTCAAACGAAAAGGCAGGCGTCACCAAGGGGGGGGGTTGGGTAAAAAAAAACATTCTTGTGTAAACGGCGAGATCCTCTCTGGGACCTCCTTGGGGGAAAAAACCCGTCGGAAAAGAAAAACCACAGAGCCAGCATTGGGGACTTTTCTGGCCCAAAAGCTCGGGTAAACCAAATGGAGGGGCCTTATCAAAAAATTGGGGGACAGGAAGTAGAGGAAGAAAAACAGGAACAGGGCGGGAATGAATAAAACAGCGAACCCCACAAACTGGCAGGCACCGTGTACTGGTTGGGCTTCACAATAGCCAAAAGGCAATGCCGGGGGTGGGAAGTGGGGAAAGGGAATTCATCCGAACTCCAAATTCACTCCTTGAGGAGAAAAAACATTTAGGAAGAACAAATTGAATTGATTGGGAAAGTAAAAAAAATCCGGGTTGGGGGGACATAGTAAGGGAATGGAAACATATGGGGCTTGTCATCATCCAAGTGAAAAGGGGAAAATAGGGGGGAAGGTAAAAATTAACTTAAAAAAGGGGGGAGGGGGAAAAATAGGAATCGTGTTAGGGGATAGAGATTGCAGGGGGAAAAAAAAAGAATGTGCGGAAGACCACGGGATCATCCGGTGTTTTTTTCGGGGGGTAAATCACTGCCACAAGCGGGGAAGAAAGGGAAGGCAAGGGGGGGGGCACACTAGATATGGGATCTACACCAAACCCACCCCCCCAACCTGCACCTGATAAGAACAAGGAAAAAAGGAAGATCCCCACCATTCGAAAATTTAGGGACGGAAAAAAATGGGAACATCCTGGAGGATGGAAAAAAGGTGACTTGGGGAAAGGAATAATCTAGATGAGGGTTGACGATGGTTGGGGGGGAAAAAAAAAAAAAAAAAACAAACCGCAAGGGACAAGTGAAAAGGAACAAAATAAGTCCTCATAGTCGGTCCCACGTTAGGCCGAACCCAGTGCTGTGTGGGCGAGTGGAGTTGGGCCAATTACAAATTTAAAAAAAAGGAGAGGACAAAAGCAAAAACCGCCTAGGCCTCGCCTGGTCAAGAAGGGCCGAAAAAAAGGGAAACGGAGACCAAAAAGTCAAAGACGCCGAAATAATGGAAAAAAACTCACAGAGGGGAAAAAGCCTGAAAAGCCGAAATTGGTGTCACAGCAGAAGGCAATCGAGGAGGTGAAAAAAAAAAAACATCATAAAGGGGGGCAGGGGGTTACCGCCTGAAACGGTTATGACGTCGGGTCAAAAAGAGCAGGCAGACGTTAGTACAGGAAACGAAAGGGGTGGGATTGGCCAATAAATCCGCCCAAAACCAAGCGGAAGGAAGGTGGGCAATGTGGGAAACAGAAATGGGAGATGTTGGGGAAGGTCTCCAGGTGGGGTGAGCCTGAGAGGGGTTCTTTTAGGGACAAGCACTCGCGTAATGAAAGGGGCAAAGAGAGACGAAGGCGAAAATGGATCTTTCAAATGAAAAGCAGGAGAAGAATCAGAAACATCGAAGGTGAAAGAGGTTCAAAAAGTCCGCGGGGTTGCAATTCCCCAACACAAGATCCAACAGGGGAAAAAGAAACGGACGAAGGTTCCCCTTCAATCATCCTAGCACGAACCGATGGACATAGCCTTAGAAAGAAAAAACCCGCTATCCGAGAGGGTTCACAAATTATGGGGGACGCGAAAAAGAAACACCTAAGAACTGAAAGTCTACGAGAAAAAAAAAAGGAGGGGGTATCAAAAAAGACCCGTACACAATAGGAAACTTAATGGCTCCCCACATAAAGGTATGGGTAAAAACGGGTAGGAAAGAAAGCCCCTTCCAGGGGGAGGCAAAAGGCAGCCGAAGAATGGTGGCTGGGAGAGAGAGAGACGCAAAACAGAAAGGAGCTTTGGGGGGATTAGCAACCTTGTCAGCAAACTAAATAACACCGGCAAGAAAAACATACAAAGCCTAAATCGCCTATGGGGGGGACTGGGGGAAAGAAAGAGGCGAAGAATGCAAAGCCAAACTGTGGGGGACAGTTCCCGAAGGAAAAGAGGGGGGAGCGCGAACGAAAAAAAAAACACTGGGTCAAAAGACTGGGGGTTACCCCGCAAAGAAGGAGGAGGGGGGAGAAAAAAACAGGCCCCTCAAAGAAAAAAAGGGTAAAAAAGTGCT
>Ga0179593_1343147_pt1 | contig 11568 bp, 7 predicted proteins | sample CZODoug2_1_08_16_FD_185931 | JGI IMG/M metagenome (GOLD analysis project Ga0179593, IMG submission 185931) | Vadose zone soil fungal communities from Angelo Coast Range Reserve, California, USA - CZODoug2_1_08_16fungal (PacBio error correction) | ecosystem: Environmental > Terrestrial > Soil >...
CATAGGAGAGCCTACGAGGAGTGTGAAATTGATGGCTTACTTATCGATGTTCTCTGGGGAATCATCAAGGGAAAAACATAAGGACGGGGTGAAGGGGGAATCTGAAGGTACAGGAAATGAAGACATTAAGATGAGAAAGAAAAGAACCAATAAACCCAAGAAATGATCACAAATTCTCACACATAGGGATAAAAAAAATCAGCGCAGCGGCCACTATAAATGGTCAGGAACTTCAAAATTAGTAGACAGGAGAGCCAGGTCAGGTTGACGGAAGGGTCGTTGAAGCGCCGAGGCGCTCTTGCGTTAGAGTTACGGGGGGTCATCGAAAGAATGGGGGGAACAGGGTCTTGGTTAAAGGAACGGGAAAGAAACGAGATTCATCTCAACATCCCTCAAAGCTGTAGTTCAATCCTGCAGAGCAGACTGGAGCCAGCCCGCATGACTGGTGCGCGGGGAGAACCGAGGAGTCCGTCCTCAAAGATTTTTAATTAACTGCAGAAAAAAGGGGGGCTAATTTTACCGGGAAGAGATCCGCCGCCAAAGATCCCCAAAAACAACCCGCATGGTCTGTGATGGTAAGGCGGAGCGGAGAGGGGGGGACCACGACCGACGCCTGAACAGCTTTGCGAGGTAGGCTTCTCTACGGAGAAAGAGGTCGAGAAAAACCAACACCTAGGATGAGTACTATAAAGAGAGAAGCTGATGCCTCTCTGAACCGAGCTGGAAAATTGAAACGATCGGTCCGCCTGGCCGGGGAAAAGCGGTGCCGGCCCAAGAACAAGCATTCTTCGCCCGCCCGATGTCCAAAATGGTATCAAAGGGATAAAAAACCCCTTCCCAATGCAGACAGTGTCATGGTTAACCCTAAGCGGAACAAGGGAAGCCGGAGCTCACCAGGCAGGCGAGGGACGCAATTTTAATATGGGGAGAAAAAGAAAAATCAAGTAACTGACGTCTTTCTACCTGAAAAGCAGGTGTTCAAAACTGCTGGAAAAAAAACGACAGGAGTCGGACACTGGGCACTGTTCTCACGAGAAACCACACTATAAGAGAAAGAGACGAAGCCTGAGTTCAAAAACCCCATTAACGGAGCGGGAGGGACGACCATGGACCTTCTTAAGCCAAAACTCCAAGATGTCACTGTCTGGGCAGAGGAACATGTAAGACGTCGGAGTTTAAGACGACACCGAGAAGACGGAAACAGGCTCGACGCGCCACAAAAAACTGAAGGAAAAGAAATGGCTAAAACCGAAACCAACAAATGCAGAAAGTACCTTCACATGACATAGAGTCGCTCGCTATGATAGAGGGGGGAAAAGACAATGAAAGGGATCATTGGTTGTTATCTTTACCTACATGCAAAAAGAAGCCTCAAAAGTCACGGAAGAAGAGGGGAGAAGTCAAAAATCCGCATCAAACGTCGCTTTCCCCCTCTGTGTCAGATTGTCGAGGATGAAGTCCAGCGGGGGGAGCACTGGAGCGGTAGCGAGCCGACAACAAAAAACTTTCACTCAAGAGATCAATAGGAGAAGGAAAGGGAAGGAGATGACAAGTCCTAAGGCCAGCTTCACATCCAAGAAAGAAACTGTTTGAAGTAAAAAAGGTGGGCAAGAGTGCCTCGCGGTGTGAAAGCACGACGAAAGAAGCGGCTTCCACCACTCCAAAGAATGATTTATTCCAACAAGGCGCCTACTCACAGACCAGTCGGACCAAATTCAAAGGCGTGACATATGAAGGAAAAGAAATACGCACAGGCAGGCCGGCTCCTGGAACGGAATACGGAGGCGGTCACCGCGAGGTACTTTAAAAAGTGAGAAAACAAGACCCAAACGGGGACGGAAGAAGGTAACAGTAAAAAAAAGAAGATACCCACTATAACGTAGCCGTGAAACCATGGTAAAGACTCAAAGAAGTCGGAAAAGCACTTCATCCTTAGCGCGTCATCATATTTAAACGCGGGGGACGCGGCCGTATTTGAAGAGGAGGTTCTGAACCATGGCGACCAAAAAACCTGTACAAAGCTGGCCTGAAAAATTTAGCGTCAACTCAACCTAACGCCAAGCGTCTCGGACTCTCTGGGAAAGTCGGACATAGCTGGTCGGGTTGAGAAGAGAAAGGATATTAGTCTCCTACCACTCCAAGAACGGAAGTTCAATCTGACAGGACGCGGGAAGACAGTTATCCGTTTCATGGTCGAAGAGACTCTTTGCCCTTAACGGGGATAAAAGGTGCGGAAAAGTTCGCATTCAGATTAGAACGAAAAGTTCTTGTGACTGAGCAACGAAAAACACCGCCCGAAAAGAAAAAAATCAAGGTGAGCCAGCGTCGGCCGCGGACGTGAAACGCCGGGCAAACCCGCAAATCCACTATCACAAAGACACGTGCTTGAAAATAGGGGTGACGGGCCTTTGGGGGAAACGAACAACAAAACCGAGTATGCAACTATGGTAGTGATCCAAAAAAGGGAGGGAAAAAGATGGCAAGAAGTGTCACTTCCTCATCTGTGAGGGGCCTAAGGGGGGGGAAAGGGCGCCAGACGCGGGGGAGGAGAACGTGAAGATTAACGAAGGCGGCTTACTCTATGCCTGGAGACATGAGAAGACCGGGCTTCGTAAAAGAAAAGTAGGAAGGTCACTAACTAACCACTACGCAATTAGATGTCGTAAGAACTAAGGGAACAGAAAAAAGCTAACGGTTACACTGTAGAGGACGGTGCTACGTCATGGTCTTCGTGTGCTATTAGAGATAAGAACGGAGAGTCGCAAGGTCTGCAACCGGGCCCCACTGAGAGAGACTACGAAGAAAAGTGTACTTAGAAAAAACTTCCGAACTAAGAGACAACCTTGGACGCTGCCCAAAACTCTGAGACTCGGGGAGGTGTTCCATGGCCGCAGAGAAGGCACTCTTTACTTTCATCACGGTAATAATAATCAAAGCGTTCGAAAAAAAAGAAGCTCCAGAAACTAGCCGGGTGTAGAGAGCGAGAGAACGGAATCATTGAATGGCTTGAGGGGGAAGACCTGGTAAAAGTTAGGTGAAGCACGTTTCTTTCCAGAGCAGGACGAGGCTCTTGAAAAGGTAACAAAAAAGTCTGGCCGAAAGGTTTACTGCCTGAGGGTACCGGTCGTCTTGAAAGGACTCCATCTCGTTGACAGGAGCCACAGGCCAGGTCTGCAACGAGGGAGGAGACAGGAAAAGATTCACACACCCTCAAGGAGGCAACGGGGGGAAAAGAAGTTCAAAGGCCCTGAGAAAGGATCCGCTTGCCCATGGCTGTCCATCACGTTCAAGAGCCGTGTCTGGAGGGAGAGGGGCCAAAAAAAGAGGGACATGTCGTAAAGGAGCGGGGGCATCTTTTCCAATAATAAAAACAACGAAAAAGGTTAGTGCGCGTACGTTCTTGGCCTCTAGGAGGGGAACAAGACAGCAAATCCAAAGGTAAAGAGTCCGATCGGCTCAATAAGGCGGGGGGAAAGGATCGCCTGAACATTGAGGCAGCTGAGTGTCAGGGAACGCACACCCGAAAATTAGGAGACGGAGGGGGAAAGCGCCCTATGAGGAGATCTACTCCTAAGACGACAGCTAGAAAAAAGAGAATACGAAAGGAAAAACAAGTGAACCCCCACACCTTCTCCATACTGGCTAGAGGCACAAGATTGGAGAGCAGAGAATTTCTATTTGGCCTTTCTTTAAATTCTTGTCTTAGCGGGATGATTTTCCAATTTTTGGGGTGGGGGGGAAAAAAAGTCGAACTCAGGGCAGCCTGCATGAGGCAGTCCGGTCTTGGGGAAGTCAAGAAAGAGGAATGGAGAAAGGATGCTCGGGGATGCGTCAACCGTCCGACCAGGAGCCGGGAAACTTGAAAAGGGGAGAACCATCCGGACCGACCCCTTTTAAGGGAAAAAAAAAGAAAGGCCATCTCTTACCTTTCAACTGAAGATGGCTAAAGAGATAAGCTCTTCTGGTGAAAACGCCGCTAGCGCGCGGTCAAAGGAGGGGGGGGTCAACGGGTCAAAAAAAAAAGAACTTTCGTCCAGGGCATATCAGAAGACCCCTAAGTGCAGCAAAAAGAAAAAAATTAATCAGACTGATATCGAAAATCCAATCTGTCCCAGCAGAGGAGGGACGAAAAGAAAGCAGCCGGGGTGTGAAGGCCGTCGCGGCAGGACCAGATTTTTTCCAAGACAGGTCAATGGAAAAAAGGGAGGGGAACCTGAGCCGGTTACCGGCGAGGAAGTCAGGAAGACTCGGGGGGCTGGGAAGTCGTCTCTCGGACTGCAATTACCCGACAACGAAACAAAGGATTTTGGGAGGCGGAGTGGAGAGGATCAAATGGATCGAGAGAGAAAAAACAACAACTAAGGAAAAAAGAAGGAGATACATACTGAATGCCAGTAGGAGGGGCAGCGCGAATCTCCATGGGTCAGAAGCCTCTCCAGGGCGAACAATCTGAAAAAAAAAGACCAGCCACATAAAGAAGAGAACCGCTAGACAGAGAGGCGTACCCTCGCCCCTGAAAAAAGACAAGTAGAAAAGTAGAAACAACTTCGCGTACGAACGCCGGAGATCTCGCAAGGGACGCTTGCCCTCTGAATTTGATAGGTTCGAGGGAAAAAAAGCATAGAAAAAAAAAGGGTTGCTTCAAAAAAAGATGGCAGGAGGTTTTAAATGATGATGAAAACGACCTGCTAGGGGCCCGAGGCTTTGACCGAAGGGAACACCTAAGAGACCAAAAAAGCGCGGTGGCAGAAGGCAGAAACCCATCTCTCAGAAAGAGCGACGTGAAGTGAACATGAAGCCTGGGAACACCCACCCCCCCACCCCCACCGTGTATTAGAGACAATGGGAAAAACCGGAGGCGGACACCGGGGAGGTGCTACAGGGTGGGCGCATACAACATCCTTAAGAGCGGTTAAGCCGCCTACGGAAATCATGAAAAGACCGAACAAAAAGAAGACCAAATCAGATCCAGATTCAAAAAGTTAACTACACGACACCAAAATTGCGATCGAAGATGACTAGGTGGGGGCCGCTCAGTAAGCCGTTATAGGGGGGGGGGGGGGTTATCAGCAAAAGGAAAAGCCGGGGGGACGATCCTGAGGACCGAGATTGACTTAGTCTGCCGGAACAAACACACCCAGAGAAGTACATGACCCCTATGTCTAAAGAACGTGTAACCACGTCCTGCTTCAGAAAACTCAACAGGGGAGTCCCGGGGAAAAAGGGACGGCTGCGAGCTCGAGGATGGCAGGACTATTGGGGAAGGGGAAAGACCCCTCCGGCCCGTGCAAGCGACTAAAGACGTTTGGCGGAAAGTTTGTTTCCAAAGGAGCTGCACCTCGCGGGTCAGGACATCAAAAACGAAACGAAACGTCAAAAAAAGAAAATGGGATCCTCAACTTGAAGCATTTCAATGGACAAGGGAGCCGGGAAGATCAAATCTTCAGCAGTGAAAGGGGGACATGGAAGTTAAAATAGAACTAACAGCGGCCGGGACGAGAATGAACGGCAAAAGAGATTAAGAAAACTCCGACCAAGTGCAGAAACGTTCAGCGACGGGACCGCCTTCTTTTCCCGAATAAATGAAAAACAGTCAATCTAAACAATCGTACCAAGCAGAAAAGAAGAGACCAAAAAAAGAAATTCTCACTTCGCGGCAAAGAGAAGACATCCAAGGGGAGGAAATATGGACAAGTCGACGGGCCATTCCTACACCGGTCAATCACGTGGGAGGGGCCAAGAACACTGTTATAGACGAAGGCGCCGGCGCAACAAGAGGTATACGACCAGTGTGGCTAACTTGGCAAGCGCGGCTGTTTTTTAAAAGCAAGCAGGAATGTAAGGGGGGGAGCTCAAAAACGAGCCCGACGACATAACACTACACTCACAGGACGACGCACAAAGAAGGTGGGTTGGGCCATTGGGAAGAGGAAAAGTCGTTCCGGAAACCGTTTGAAAGAGGTGAGCCCGTACGCATCGAAAGCCTAGGGAAGACATTTATGGATATCCGCCGACTCGTCCGCCCGAAACGTCGCGTAAGGAAAAAACGTAACGCCAATGACTCTCCAAGTCAGACACCGCCGACAGAATCAGCCTTAGTGCAAGGGCGTTAAAGAATGGGGGAAAAAAAAAAGAAGGAAAAACCCACGGAAGGAGGAAAAGAAGCGAGATAGTCATAACAACGTCGTTCAACGCAAAATCTGGCAAGAACTTGTCAAAAAGGGCCGCCTGATCGTAACTGGGAGAACGGGGGGAAAGGGGACCGAGAGACGCGGGCTTCATGCCGGGAGGGCCTGGCTGACTCTTAGGGGAACATAACGTAAAAGAGGTATTCCATCAAGAACGAAATAAGGGGTAAGACCATCAAAGGGTCCAGAGAAAAGTACCGTCTAATCAGAACCTGAAACGCTGAAAAGGAGATGAATACTTCAGCTTGCTGAATTTTCTCATTAAAAGAACGAAAACCTGGAAGGCCATACACAGGAACCACCAGGATCGATACGAACGACTTAGGACTGGACACAGACTCGACTACAGGAGCCACGTGGGGGAGCCGGTCAGGGAAGCGAACTTCTATTTCCGAACGCTGACGCATTGGATCGTGACTGGCAAAAGAAGGTCGAAACCTGCGTACGCTCCAACTCAGAGCTCAAAGAGCCAAAGAAGAAGAGGTTACGCTGCAACGAAAGAAGGAAATTATGGCTGAAGGGCGTGGAGAATTTTAGACAACGCGATGCGGTGGGAGGTTCATGAAGAGAAACTCTCCATGATCTGAAAGACTAAGCAAAAAACCGTCTTTTGGGGTCTTAAGACGGGGGGAATTTTTGTTTAGAGTAAAAATTCCGGGGGCCTCAGGACACAAAAAACCTCAGACCTCGTAGGGGGGGAAAAAACTCTGAACACACATAAGTGCGGCAACCCGCCGACGTCAAAGCAAACCGAAGGGATCCTTGAAAATGGAGGGGCAAACAGTTGGCGGAGGACTTTCCGTCCTCCGGTTAAAGGGGGGGATCTTGCGGAAAGAGATGAGGGAAGACAGGCCCAAAAAGGTATGTTCTGATTAGTGATTGGGACTGATCGAGGACCGAAAGAATAGCCTTCCTTGCCCACTCAGCAAAAACGAACCAACTGTGCGACAGCAGAGTCAGTGCGAAGATACGTTCGGACACGCCGAACTTACAGAGTACCCACGAGGCGAGGGGGACAGCTAGAGGGGACAAGAGGGTAAGCTACAGCATGCCCTAGTGAAATGGGGAAATGAATGGCAAGATCTAGGAGTAGTTCGAGGAAGCAGAGGGACGAGACCATTGATCAAATGTTGGCCTTCGTGTAGTGTCATTGAGGAAGGATATCTGAGTTGGGTCATTTTGTGAGCTCTTATGAATCAAGAGTAGGGTGAAGGAATAAGCAATGGAGAGGGGGAAGTCCTGAGGAGGGGAGGCGATAAGACCCCGGAAGATCCTCAAATTCCCCGGCACAAAACAGTAGGAACATTATCACTGAAATCGGGGGGGATAACTGAGAGGAAAGCGACAAGAAACGCAGGGCATTTTTCGCTGTCTTTGAAAAAAAGAGAAGCGGGAGAGTAAAAGGAGGTTGTTTGATAATCAGGGTAACAGCGCTTAAGAGTGGTGCAGAAAGAAACACTCCAAGTGTGCACTGCAATAAAGAAGCCAAGACATGACTGATTACTGCCATAGTCACAGCCGCATCGTTCAAAAAAAACGCCCCGCCGGGGACATGGTGCAGCGGGCAGCGGCTGCGTAGCCGCGATATTACATTACATCTGAATCCTGAGGGGAAACTAGGGGAAAAGGTCCGGAGGGGAACCGTGGGGGCGCGCCTGGTTTATGGGGCGGGGGAGGGCCTGCTTGGAAAAAAAGGGTGAGACCGAATTCTCAAATGAGGGGGGGAACTGTCGAGAGCGCGATGAGCATATTGAAAAAGATCGAGAAGAAACAACAAAATGGGAAAAGAGAGTAAGCAAAATAATGCCCGTCTTCAGCATCCTCCTAAGAGAAAAAAGGAGCCCAGGCGGTAAAAAGGGAGGAACAAGCCGAGAACAGACAACTCCAAAACACAGACCATGACAAGAAAAAAACCCTGAGAAGAAGTGCGTGAAGAGGTACTCACCCTTCACTTTCAGGGCATTTAACAGATCTGTAAGAGAAAAGAAGAAACCGCAAAAAGGCAGGCGGCGGTTCTGGACGTCGAAGGCGTGGGATATTCCTGTTAGAAAAGAAAACACATCTGGACGGATGGAGTGCTCTCAAAGGGCATTATGGGTGAAACAAAGAACCTCATCCTCTTTCTTTTACAAAAGATCCCAAAAAAACCGAGAGAAGATTGAAAAAGAAAGGACAACCCATGATTCTACCTGGAAGGGAGTTCCTTAAGAACCTAAAAGGAACAGCTCCAAATGTGAGAAGAAAGGAGGAGGAACGGAAGGAGATCAAGGCCGTTCTTATCTCATAACCAAAAAAAGCCAGGTAAACTAAAAAGCTTAAAACCAAAGGACAGGGACGCAGAATTAAAGAAACACAAAACGAAGGACAAATCAGAAGGTAATCAGAAAGAAGATAAAACCACAATGGGATACGTCTCATCTGTGGTCAGCCTCAATACAGAGGGATTTGTTTTATATGACCTCATTCGACTGAGGAAACAGGCATTTCAGGGACGGGAATTACAGAAGGGAGACGGCGGCAGCCGCATCGCAAAGGTAGACTTCAAAAAGGCGCATCCGTTCATGCTTGTAAAAAAGAAGCAAGTCACGTCGCAAAGGGGTCGGGTGAAATGGGGGCGGCTCACTTTCAGCTCTCAGACTCGGAGAAGAACAGGGTCAATTGAAAAGCTGACAAAGCTTTCAAAAAGCGAAACCTCACCTGGGACTCAAGTCTTTAGCTCGGAAGCGTCTGTCAATTCCTCAATGAAAATTATACTGAGGGGGAAACAAGCCAATGCGCAAAAGAGGGAAAGGAAAGAAAAGACTTTGGCAGGCAAGCCTTTGGAAAGACCGAGCTTCCCGTCAACGGGAGAAGGAAGGGGGGACGTTTACAGCTTTGGGCGTGAATATCCCATGAAGGACCGGTTGAAAAAAACGATCTGGGGACAAAGGGGGGTACCCAGGAAAAAAGAGTAAATACCAGACGGCACCGTAACGGGACATCAGACGAAGGAAAGAAAAAACGTCGAACGATCGGAAGCCTCCCGGGGCCAAAGAAGTACGGAAAATCGCGTCAGTCGCATCAACGTATACAATCAGGAGTTAGAGAGGAGTTGGGTCTATACAGGTCGACCCATGATAAAGAAAAAGAACTGCCGGGCGTCCGGGAGAAAGAAAACGCTCTTAAGGGGGCAGGAAGCGGACACACGTCTTCTGGTCAGTCAGGGGAAGAAATTCGGGTGGTAGTCATCTGTAATGGGGGGGAAGGGGGTGGAGACGCAACCATTTGACTGTCGTTTCGAGACCTAAAGGAAGACACTCCGAAAGAACGGGGAAGATCAGTAGGAAGAAAGGTTGATTCTTAGGTACTAGGGGAAAAGGGGGTTCACTTGCAGGAGGATTGCGGGGAAAAAGTCATGCATTAGGAGAGAGGGCAGAGAAAGACTACGTTCTGAGGCTCCAAAACGGTCCGCCCAAACTGTAAGGCAAGTGCAAGGGGGAAGAACCTCGTCTACGCGAAAACAGAAGAAACTCCATCACTATCATAACCATTTTACACTTGATTAAAAACGTGACGCGGTGTAGGGAGAAGACTAAAAAAAAAGGAAGGGGGGTCTATAGATATGAGTCTCCAAACAGCGTTCACGCAACTCACAGGAAAGGCCTACCCGTTCTGTAAGGAGGGGGGGGGACGTTGGGCCCGAAGAAAGGGTCTTTCAAGTGCCACAGGGACGACGTGAAAAAGAGATCCGACGAAAAAGCTATCAATGAGACCGAAAGGCGGAAGGGGTCGAAACTAACCGAAAGGGTCCAAAAGGCAACGATTACTACTGCTGAAGAAAGCCTTCAAAAGAAATACGTAGCTGTCTAAGGTCTTCTGGCTCTAACGACGACAAGTCCGTCCTGTATGGGCTCACCGGAGACCACCAAATATAAACGGACGGGAAAGGAAAAGTATTCTTTAGAAACAAGTCTAGGAAGAAAAAAAATGTGGGCTCCGGTCGCCTCTGCTAACGTGTGGGGGGAGGGCCGCAATACCGTAAAGGACTGAGGAACAACGGGGGGACGATATCGGAACTCCACTAGGCTCCTCGCCTCGAAAGGGAGAGATAGACTAAAGACTAGAAAAAAGGAAGAGTAAGGGCGCGAGGCGTGGACAACTTTTACAAGGAGACTCGAGGAAATGAGTGTAATTAGCTCACGGAATTCATGACGAAAGGGTTGGGGCTTCAATTAAGGGAAAACCACTTGCCTTTCTACTTACGCGAGAGGGAAACAGCAACCAAGGGGACAGGGGCATTCCGACAGGAACCAGGTCCATCTTTGAAGAATACAAAGATTGCTGAAGACTAAGGACAAAGACCAAGTCTAAACTGGGCTCGGGACCGGTGAAAAGTGGGCCGTCTTTCAGAGCGTTCGTCTTGACGGGGATAAGGGAAGAGGTGATGTGTTTGCCGACCGCGTCGGCATCAGAAGGAAGGCACGACACCACGGTGAAGGGGGGGGGCCGCGAGTTCTTATCTGTCCCGGCGGAGTGAGAATCAAGCAACATGCCAGCACGTTTTCATCACGCAAAGGAGAAAAAAGGGGGGGGTCACAGAAGAAAATTGAGGAAGCTGAGGCAGTAACCACGCTAACGGTTAGTTAGAAAAAGGGGCAAACGAGGGAGGTCGAAAGGGAGGCCCCTCCGAGCAGTTAAGAGCCGCTAGGAAAAGGGGTCTTCTATATACCGCAATTACTCAACAAAACCCCTAGAGGGAGCTTGCGAGAAAGAGAGCCTTTGGGCCGGGGGGTTTACAGGGAAGAGGGGAGGATCATTTGACATTCGGGGGGTCTGCCAGAACATTCCTTCTTCACGGGTCGGAAGGAGCTTGATCGAATAGAGGCAAGGATCCCCTGGGATGCTGAGAGGCCTGCAAAAAGAAAAGCAGTTCCCGAAAAAGAAAAAAACAAGAACAGCTTTGGATAAAGGGAGAATCAAAGTCGGGAAATGGTAAGGGACTTCTACATGTACAAAGTGTAAAGGGTCAGTTTCTGTTGGGACGGACCGAGAGGATACGGTAGAGTCGTTGGGTTGGGTAAAATCTCGGTTCAACCATGGAGACGAGAGGGGGGATAACAGCATTGAAAAAGTTAAGACGAAATCTTCATCTCCTGATTACTCAGACAATGTTCACATAAGAAAAAGGGGAAAGCAGCAAGAGGAATGGGGTGCGATTCGGAGCTGCGCGTACCTGAGTCTAGGGAATGAACATAGACACTGAGCTGGACGGGGAGTTGAACGACGCCGGGGAAGGCGGCCCTTGCTTGAAACCGCCATTCTGGAGGGCCGGCAGGGAGGATCCTTCTAAAACGAGGAGACAAAGATCGCTTTCGGCGCTGCAGGAAAAAAAAAAGATATG
>Ga0179593_1350349_pt1 | contig 11568 bp, 15 predicted proteins | sample CZODoug2_1_08_16_FD_185931 | JGI IMG/M metagenome (GOLD analysis project Ga0179593, IMG submission 185931) | Vadose zone soil fungal communities from Angelo Coast Range Reserve, California, USA - CZODoug2_1_08_16fungal (PacBio error correction) | ecosystem: Environmental > Terrestrial > Soil >...
CGGAAAAGTCGTGTAAGTCCTGTCGCAAACTTGAGCCCGGAAGGTCTTCGTGATCGCCACTTAGGAAAGGAGGTGGGGGGGGGGAAGGCGGGTACCGGAAAAGAAAAAAAAAAAAAAGGTACAATGCGGCCAGAGTGTCTGTGGTGCGAAAGGAAGATTGAGGAGAATCGGGAAGAGCGTCCGCAGGAGTGGCCCAGAGTCCTAGGAGAAGGGGCACGTGACCACAGTCGTGATGCCCCAGGTGGAATCTTCCTATAGGAGGAGAGGTTGAAAAAACCCGAAAAAGGACCGGGCCCAGGACACTACGGGGTACCCGGGTGCAAGGGAAGGGGGGGGGAAAGCGTCAACTTCTTTTCGGGAAAATGCGTGGGGGGGGTTCAGGAGGGGGAAAGAGCACTGAGCAAGGGTAAAATTGAAAGGGCCGCCCGCGCGGAAAGAGAAACACCATCCTAACGCTCTCCCGCAAGAAAGAAGTGCCTTAAAGGCGGACGCCAGTCCCAGGGAGAATGACCAGTTAAAGAGGAGAGTGCTGGGCGGAAGGAAAAGACACGGTCCATGCGAAACCCTTCAGTAATAGAGGTCAGGGCGCAAAAAAAAGGCCCGAAGGTCTCCGGGGGCGACTGAAAAAACAAGATGAGAAAACAGGAAAGATAGTCTTACGACCATACTTCAGACCACGCGAAAAAACAGGGGAGGGCGATGACTTATTCACCAGGGGGGAATGAAACCTGCCTTGCGGGGAAGAAGGGCGATTTAACATCCTACAACGACAAACAAAAGGGGGAGGAAATGGAGAAGGGGAATCAGAGTCGGTGACCGTCGAAAACAGGAAGTCAACTCAACTTTAAAAGGCCGACAAGGGAAAAAAAGGGTTAGAGGGACGGCCAGAAAAGCACTTTTAAAATCTTCGTGAGGAAGAAGAAGGAGGAATTCGCAGAAGGGGGCGCGAAAACGCGCAGAGGGGATTTCTTCACTGATCGAAAGAAGAAACTGAAAGGGGTTCCATCAAAAAAACGCTGGAGGATGAAACATAGAACATGAACTTAGGGGGAAGACTGAGTGGAGGGAATGGGGGGAGTCAAAGGACGAAAAGGGGGTCACGTCTTCAACTTGAACCTGCCCTAGCTCGATCCGAAAGAAACCAATACAACAGTAGAGGACAAAGGAGCCTAAAGAGGGGCACACCGTGAAGACTCCTACAACGTTGTGCAAAAAGAGAAGAACGGGGGGTCCCGTTCGGGGAAATCCGCGGCTACAGGCTTCAGCCATGGGAGGTGACGAAACGTGGAAGGAAGAAGAACCGCAAAGCGATGACGAGAGTCACTGGAGGAGAAGCCGAGAACCCGCCTCGAACGTCATCACGGCCAGAGACCAGATGAAAGAGAAAAGGGGGTCATCGCTTGGACCCTAATGAACCCAGAAAGAAGCCTCAGGAGAAGGGGGAATCAAGACTCGACCGGGGAAAATGCAACTTGGCACAGGTACCGGATGGCTACCTATCACCCGCTAACCGCCTGGACGTAGAAGTTATGACAAACTCTTGTGCTAAAGGATCAATGGAGGGGGGAAGAAGCGTCAAGCGTATTCCTCCATTGAGCTAGCGGGGGGGAAGAGGAAGCGACTGACTATAATTACAACAGTTGCGAGGGGAAGGGAAGGTGTACGAACCGCACGGTCGAAGGAGGGGACGCAGTGTTCATCGGACGTAAATTATCGTCTCCAAGAAGAAGAAGACCGAAGGCTGGAAAGACACGCGGTGTCCTTATAAAAGGCGTCGAAATCACGAAAAAGCGGCCGGCGGGGAAAATAAAAAAAATGCGCTCTCTGACAACGAGAAAAAAGGGAAGAAAAAGGCGAAAAAGGCTAAAATCGGGGGGAGGGGCACCGGGGGGGGCAATGAGAAAGGAAAAAGGCTACCGTAAAAAGGGACTCTAGAAACCACTCGAGTATTCTTCCGTGACACAAAGGGCGATCCAAAACGCTAAGATCAAAACACACACACAAAGCAGGACTTAGAAAAGCTGGGGCAACACTTGAATCAACATGGGAAAAGGAGGTGTCGCCGCGGGGAGTGGTAAAAAAAAAGACATGGGGGATGCTGTTTCTAATTCCCATCAACACCGCTAATTGGGGAAAGCCCGCGGAGACGAAGGCGGGAGGGGAAAACAAAGGGGGGGAAAGGAAACAAACGTAAACTTAAACATCGAGTCCGTCTTAAAAACGCCATGTGATCGGCGCCTGAGAGAGCGAAGGAGCTGGGTCGCCTCATCCTTACACAGTCCAAACTAAACCCTCGCACTCCCAGGGAGAAAAAGGAGCGGAGAAAGGAGCAGAAGAAAAAAAGGCAGCAGCTCTGGGAAGCACCACATCCAGTTAAAAAAAAAGAAGGGAAGGGAGAGGGGAAGACCACACGGGAGCACTACCTAGAGACGCGAAGGCGTAACGTAAGGAAAACAGGAAACCAAAAAACAGAAGAAGACTGGTGGGGAAAATTTTATTTCTTCATGCGACCGCCAGAAAGAAGAAAAAGAACTATCACGTCACAGGGTTCAGGCTTGGCGAAAGTCGTGGAAATCACGCGGAACGACAGGAGCAAAGGTAGGGCGGGAAAAGAGAAGGAACTAACACAAAAAAGGGTCGAAACGCACGCCGGGTGACAAGTGGGGGAGTATAGGCCTTGTATAACTGTAGGAAGGGGGGAGGAATGGGGGAGGGAACTAGTCAAAGAAAAAAAGAGAGACTGCAATGGAGACGAAAAGCTGCTCAACCACACACTGCTCACGGAGGGAACACAATCTGAGTCCCAAGCATGAATGGAACGGAAGAGAAGGGGGTACAGAGGAGGGGCACAAAAACCAGAACAATCTTCTTTCTACTGTCACAAACGCATCGGTATGCACTCCCTGGTGGTAAGACTCGGGGCTAGTGAGAGATACCAGACAGAAACAAACAACACATGTCACAAAACGACAGTCTAAAGCAGTGGGTGTGCCAAATAGAACCGTGTGTATCTCTGGGGGATAGCCTGGGTGCCTCTCACTCTCCTCTAATAACGAAAGATAAAAGAGAGCAGTCACGACAAGAGAAGATGCGCGGTCAGAAATCGCAGAGGAGAATGTATCAGGACGCAGTCGCATAGGTATACGGCCACATATATCGCAGCGCTCAATACTGGCCGAGGTTGGACGTGAAAAATCGCCACTCGTCGCCACGGGTTACGTCCGCAAGATGCCGATGTGTCAAGTGAAGGGGGAGTAATGACTTGAAAGAGGGACGAACAAACCTCCGACTCCTACCTATAAGAGGAAGATGGAAAACAACACCAAGCAAGGGCCATACTTTCCCTGCCCGCGGTATAAATAACTCCTAGGCTGTTCACTAAACTGCCAGGATAGAATAAAAACACCAAAGAGGAGTAAAAGGAGGAAGATCAAGTTGAGAAGACATCTAGTCTAAGATGAGATGCTAACAGGGAGACCTGCTGCCGTGGGCACCAATTCTCGGGACGGAAAGGAGGGGAGAGGTAGTCAGAAAACATGGGAAGATCTATTACCTATAATGCGAAAAAGAAAGAGAGATGAAGTGTACCCAGGCGAGGGAAAAAAAAAAACGGGACACATTCCGGCTCTTATCTCTTCCATACAGCGGCCCTGCCTGGAAGAAAAGGGATCGCCGGGAGATGCGTCTCCTTGGAGAAGAGAATCGTAGTGGGTATGTAACACACGGTAACCAATACGAGGTGTGAATGGAAATGAGACAAAAAAATCAGATGACGGTGCGGATGGTAACCGGGGACCAGGGTTGAATGAATAAAGAAGACTAAGCTCATCGTGGGTAATGGAGAAAAAACCGTCGTCGAGGTTCTGACAAAGAGTGGATTGATCAAAAGGGCAAATAACCTCACGTAGAGAAAAGGAGAGGATAAGTAGAGATGAGGCACATGCTCGGATATAGAGTTGAAGAGCCCGTTTGGGAGGAAAGAGGGGGAAAAAAATATGCCCTTGGGTGGAGATCAAGGAAAGATAAAATTGGGAACGCGACCGAGAACGATCAAAAGGAAAAGCTCTGCGTAAAGAGAAAAGGGCTTGTTAATTTGAAAAAGGAAGAATCCAGCTCGTGCCGAACGGGATAAGAGGGAGAAATGGGCCTTTGAAACCGAAATGGAAGACGCGCGCGTCTGAGGGAAAGCGGTCGAAAAGTGACAGAAAAAAAAGGCACAACGCGCTGGGTGGGGGGGGTAGGCTGTAAAAGATTCACTCTAGAGAACAGGGGCTCTCTGTCGGGGGGCGTGACAAGAGAAATGCAGATCTGGGGGCTGGATGTAGTATGTGAGGGAGAAATGCACGGAAGTGAATGCGCTGTTGAATCTAATCTGGTCAAGAAAAGGAAAAGGAGGGCCCGAGGGGGGGGCAGTTGTGACTAGTCAGACAAACTAAGTAAAAATACTCGAAGGCATACGCGACAAGAGGGGATGGAAGATCGAACGGGCGATATCTCGTAGGGAGCAGTAGGCCAGTGTTGTCTTTGACGCCGCCCCTTAAAGACGCATTCACCCTTGTAGGGAACCAAGAGGCTAAGGTTAGGACTGTGGGGCTCCATCCGAAAAAAAAGGGAGTGCCAGAAAGAAGAACGGGAGCACCCTTCTCTCTCAAAGGAAGAGCGCCAAGCGCCAAAAAAGCGCGTAGGAAGCCCTGGTTATGTCGGTGAGGAGCTCAGAAAATGGGGGAGAGCAAATACTTCACTAATCCTCCTACGCACGTGGTGTAGACGAAAAGAGGAGAGGGAGCCAGTTGGGAAATGGTGATATTAACGTCCGCCCCACGAACCCCGCGGAGTAAAGTTCGGTGTCTAGCGGAAACGCACTTCACGGGGTCCTCGGGGCTGACAGCAGGGAGGCGCTAATGGACAGTTCTGCGGTGCTTCATTTCTACGAAAAACCCGAATGTGCATACTGCCATGCTACGCTTCGTAGGAGGGACCAGCCCCTCAGAGCGACGGGCACGGAGACGATCCTGCGTACTACAGAGGGAAAAATAAGTTACTATTAGCGGGAAAAGAGTAATAGGCCACACCGGCTCAGGACAGCCGTTTCACATAAAAAGCAACATGGTTTAAAAAAGCCGCTATAACGTACAAGACGCGGGCCCTCAGAACAACTCCTTCACCATGGCGGAAACACGCAAGTCAAACGATCAGCTCGGGGCACACCGCGCCCTATCAGCATGGACAGCGGTCAATGGGTCAGTACTACGTAAAGAGCAGCCACGGGCGCAGGGTGAGATTGCATCGGCCAGACTGGAAAAAACGGGGAAACCAAGTAGGTACAAGGGGCGATGGATTTTCTGGCCGGAAAAAAACGGAGACTACGTGGACTCTATTCTGCTGGTGTGTTAAATTCGGAAGAATAGCACTAGACCGGGGTAGCCAAAGTGACAGGACCTAGACGGGGGCTGTTCTCATCAATGTGCACCAGGCTTCGATGGGCGCTAATAATACGCGGATCAAAAAAGACAGGGAAGGGGGCAAGATGCACTCGGCCGTCAATATAAAATTCAACCCGGCATCTCTACTGATACCCGGCTGAAGAAGGAGCCGCGGTCAGTGGAACAGGAGGGGGGAAAACCGGTAAGGCCAGGCACAATTTGTCTTCTCCCATGTAATGGCAGAGAACCACGGTGCATCCGCTGACAGACTGGCTAAAACAGCTGGAAAGAGTCGTCTCAATGGTTTCATTCTGAAGCTGAAGGATCATATAAGGGGGAGCCAATGGGAGTGCCACGGCCCTCGGCAAGGACATGGAAAATAGCTAAGTCAAAACAACTGGGCGCCTGCATCTGCGGGCGAAACGTGAGGGCCAAGGGGATTCATAACGTCAGAGTCAGATGGCCCGCCGACAGAGTGAAGAGCGGCTGAAACTAACAACTAAGGGTACGACACCAGCGCAGACCAGCGACCACCTGACCAAAGGAAGGGGCAAAGGAGAACCTAAACGAAGATGTCGGCCACAAGACACACGGGGTTCTGTGCCTGCCGTCGACTAGCGCGAAGTCGGTGAAGTAGAGAAATTGGGTGGGGAATTACAGTGGCGGCGTTCATTACAGGAAGAGGAGGGGAGGAAAACAAAGCAGAAAAACAACGGATCATTTAGTGAACAGGAAAAAAAAGATAAGAATAGACAATATTGCAAGAGTGTGCAGTGCGGAACAAGGGGAATGGACATCCTCAACTAGTAATGAAGCGCAAGACCGGGAAAGCGCTGGTCGACGTGCTGCTCACTAAAAGTGCGGGATGGAAGATAAAAAAAAAAAAAAAAAAAAAAAAAAAAAAAAAAAAAAAAAAAAAAAAAAAAAAAAAAAAAAAAAAAAAAAAAAAAACCAAACCAAAACAAACAAGACACACACAACAAAAAACAAACAAAACCCCACCCCAAAAAAAAAAAAGAAAAAATATTCGTTATGTTCAAATCCCTCTCCATTAGAGTCTTGGCTACTGCGCTCGATGGGCAGTTGTGATTCACGGAAATAACAAGATGGGGTCGATCAGCACTCCCTTTTTCGCAGTCTACGCTGGAGGACCAATCTTTACCTCATGCAGTAAAACGCTTCTGTTCCCTGATTGTTCATGGCATTCGATGAAAGAGCGGCCGGCATAAAAAGAGACTTCAGGCTCAAATGCAGCGCCGCGCTTCACGACCGGACCCAAAAGAACGCCCTGGTCAGGGAGACCAAAGCCCCCGGAAAGGGCACGGGAACTGGGCGCAACACTTTCCAGGGGGCCTGGCGAAACGGGGGGACAGGGAGTGAAGTTATCCGCTGCTACCCGCCTTCATGACCTCTTGGAAGGGAATTCCGGATAAAAAGGGTTAAAAATAGGGGACGGTGCTCATAAGCAAACGGGTCACGTACCACAAAACTTCCTCACTTATCTTATACACGGCCGCAAGACATGCAGGAACTTACAACAAGGAGCGCGTCCAGAAGCCCTGCGCCAAGGTAACGGTATTTGAGACACCAAACAGAAGTGAAAAAAAAATGGCCGATAAAAGGTGTGCCGCGCTTCGTGAAGAAGGGCATATCACTTATCCATCTACGGGGGGGAACATAAGGAGGTGAGGTACAACGTGTGTCGAGAAAAGTTGTATGGACGTATTGACGGAAAAAATCCGATCACCCTGAGAACAGAGGGCCAGGGAGAACGATCAAGCGATTAAAAGCGGATACAAGGCAGGTCTAGCTGATCTAGGCGGAGGAAAGAGGGAGCGGAAGAGGTTATAATCTTATGGAAACTGGAAGAGAGGAAAAAGGGTGCTGAGCATCGTGTACCGCAAGTGATGTCACAGAAAAGGCACTTCCGTCTACGATCCGGCGCAAGGGGGTAAAGAAAGTGGGGCATCGTAATGGAATATCTGTCCCGACATCTACGGAGAAGAGACGGGGATCATGGAACGCGAACGGCGTCAAATGTGCGGGTGCCGGGATAAATGCGTCGTCGGGAAAAAAAAAGCAAAGGCCAACAAAGCGTCCGGCAAAGGGGAAAAAAAAATCGCACGCATGGAAGAAAAAACTACACACGGGGGGAAGGGAAATAGAGAGAAAAGAAATGAAAGCGAGCGTTTGGGCACCGTTTTACGGGACGAACTTCAAAAAGGCCGGGCTAAGAGGGGGTCAGTGCAACAAAGATTGAGGAAACGACCTTGCCCGCCCATATTCGGAAAAGAAACGCTGAGGACTGCACGACAAACAATCATCGACAACGATGCAAACCGAGTGGTTCAAAAATAAGAATCAAGAAAGGCAGAGAAGGGAGCCGAGAAAAAGTCAAAAGAACCGGACGGAGGAGAGGTGTCAGGAAGTATACACCATCACTTGCAAAATTCGGAGAAACTAGGGCTCTGGAAAAGGGGCGGACAAAGACAAAAAGACGGAACTCAGGGAAATAGAAAAGATTCCTCTGAGGACGACCAACGACCAAGGGTGGGGACTCTCGCTACGGGGCCGTCATGTCTCACTCATCCAAAAAGACCACTGCAAAAACCTTGTAAGCAACGGATGTTGTCACACAACACATAAAAGAGAATCAAGGCAGAAACATGCGCAGACGACGGCACATCGCGACGCACATCAAGCGCACATCGTCAAAAAAGACCAAAGGACCCCCGAATAAAGCCCCCGGGTCAAGGAAAGAACGAGCCGGAAAGACGATGCGCGAAGAGATCAGGAGGAAAATTGAACGAGCACAAAACATCACGCCAGAGTTTGTTCGAAGTGGTGACGGAAAAGGGGGGGCGAAAGCAATGAAAGCAGAACCGCCGTCTGGGCTAAGTGCTGTCGAGGGGGGAGACGCAAGTGGATAACGGAACACAGAGCAGAGTAGGCTGCCCCCGGACTACCAACCGCTTCTAACGCAAAATGCAATGGGGCGATCGGGGGAGTGGAACCAGTGGCCTGATGGCTAAATCTTGTCGCATGAACCACAGAAATCCAAACGGCCGCGGCCAGTCTGGCTATCCAGCGAGAAGACTATAGACCGTGAAAAGCAGGGAGAACAAAAAACAAGCCTGCCAAAGGCGAGGCCGAATGCGAGAGCGAAAAAGAAAAGGGACTATAGAGACTAGAACATCACCCGAGCGGGAAAACTTCACGACTGCGGGGGGGGGACGCGCAAAGAATGGGGGGGAGCCGAAGCCGACATCACATATAACGAGGACGAAGGAAAATTTTTCTCCACTTCGAGATAAGGGGAAAGGGGGACAAATCATCTGATGAAGAAGGAACAAGCAACCGAACTAGGGAACCAATGCACGTCGCGAAAAGCACGATCCCAGTCCATCACGGGGAGGTAGTTAACTGGCAATCTGAGAACTATTCTATCCTCAGGAACTCCGGGAGAAAAAAGACTAAGAGGGAAAGAAAGAGCCAGGGGAAAAAAAACGGCAGCAGCAAGGAAGAGGGTCAACGATCCAAAAATCGGGAGAGGCGGGTCACTATCATGCTGCTAAAACGGATATCTGAAAAAAAAAAAGGATAAAGAAGGATATCAGTGAGACAGCTGCTAGTCCCGCGCATATTCAAAGGCGCGGGACCAAAGCGGCGGCCTAACCTTGTTAGTCTCGGCAGGGGGCCTATGTAGGGGCGTCGACAGGGGGGCAGGGTGGATCTAATAGTAATATCTGGAAACGACCCGGCGGCCGATCTGGATAAGGACGAAGGGGACAGCAAAGGAAGGGGGGTGGGGGGGGAAAAACCCAAAATCAAATCTTGGTAGGTTCGAGGGTCTCTTGTGGAAAGAGATCAAGCAGACCAAGTCTTTGATCCAAAGTGGCGCCTTAACATCGAAGACCTTGGCTTTCCTTAACTTCGTATGGGGGGATGGGGGAAGGGAGTAAAGCGCCAAACTAAAATTGACCGGTCGAAACACAACAGAAGGGAAAAAAAAAGGTTATTATTCGCAAAAATACGTCCTCATCCGGTTATTCCGCGAGTAAGCCAAGTTGGCACAGTCTCGCCGCGAGGAGGGTTGATCTTAAAGAAGAAAATGGATGCGGACTCCGAGGGAAAAATAATGAGGACAGTCATTGATAAATCATGGGAAGGGACATCCGGGGGAAGAAGGGGGACGCAACAAAAGAACACTTCCTTCTCAGTCAGGAAAGCTCCAGCCAGATACGCCAACTGGCATCTCGGGAGGTGTAGACGGGAAGGGAGGGGGGAAAGTGGATGACGCAAAAAGACGCTGCGAGAAAAAAGGTATGAGCACTTGGACCTTTCGAAAACCGGAAAACATGTACCCGAGCCGCGTCGGGACCTGTCGGTCTAGGGCCGACAGAAAAAAGGGAACAAAATCCCGCGCTGAGGGGTTTCAGAAAAGTCACTAGTCCCAGAGATCTCGCGACTGGGCATAGAAGCGGAACTGGGCGAAAAGGCTGGAAAGATTTGCTTTATTTGAGCGTAAACAGGCGGCGGAGTGCGCATGGGACATCTGACTAAATTAACAGGAGTTTCCCGAGGGGGGGTTTTGCAATGGGGGTGGGGGCAGAACCCCCAAACGTCCACAAATCGAATAAGACCGCGAAAAAAAGAGGGTGCGTGCAGAAAAGTAAAGGAAATTCTTTATCTCATCATCAAGTTGCGGGGTGCGTCCGCCCCTGAAAGGCCTCGGAAAAAAAGAGTCACCAAAGCGTGGATTCAAACGGACGGGACGCACAGCTCATAGAAGCGGGTGCGGAAAATCAGGGGAGAAATCTAGATCAGCTTGTAAAGGAACAACGATTGTGGACCTCATCGGATATGGGGAAGAAAGGAGGTGTGAGGTGGTCTGTTCAGCTACTAAGGTAAGCGAAAGGGCAGTAAAGACAAGCCATAGGGAACGTGTTTTGGGGAAACCGAGCTTAGGAGGTAATCCCGTTTGGGAAAAGGGGTCGAAGGAAAAGGAAACAAGAACCCCGACGCGTGACGGATGCGAAGAAATCGTAAGAGGGGGGTCCTATGAGAATTGAACTCGATTTTGCCTTGGGTGTGAAGATGGGGATGCAGGAGGCAAGGGAGCCGGCATCAACGAAGAAAGGCCCGTCTGAGTCTGGAAAGGAACAAGAAAGAAGAGCGACGGAGGGGAACGCCTGCCGGGGGAAGAGGGTCACAAAGTACGCACCTCGCCGGAACCCCGTTTCGCCGGGGCAGGTACACAAATAGAGGTGCGCAACATGCGCAAACTCGCAAAAAAGCAAGAGGAAGATTAAGCGCCATGGGAGGGAACCTCTTAAAAATACAAGAGAACAACAATAACTGAATAAAGGAGCATCTTCATCGATCGATAGGCGAAACGCAAGGGGAGGGGGACGCAGGGTTAAAAAAAAAAAAAGTCATCATCAAGGTACAAGTTGACAGAAAAAGGCCCGTAGGGAATGGAGAAAAATAAAGGCAAAGGAGCGAGAGGCTGTAGGGACTTAGGACATACGATGAAAAGAATTCTCTAAGGTCGAGAGGGGGGAAGTAGGGAAGGTGCCAGGAAGCCGGGATCTGAAAGAGATAAAGGCAGGCCCGCCGCGGGAGCCACAGGTCTTGAAGGTAAACAGGATGAGCGCGGGGGAAGCAGGGACACGGTGACAAGACGGGAACACGGTCTGCCATGAACAAGACTTGTCCGTCGAAAAGAAATGGGCCAAGTGGCCCTCGAACCCTTCGGGTCGACGAAGGTGCTGTATTGGGTTCATGGCGAAGCCGGCGTAGCGGGCCGAAGTTAATTGAAAAAGGAAGAGCTTCATCGAAACATACCAGAAAGTAACAGAAAGCATCGCACCGAAGCGGGGCAGTACTCAGTACTGCCTAAGACTCCAGCGGGCAGAAGAGAAAAAAAACCGTCATCGGGGAGAAGCAACTCCACGTGAAACCGGGAAAGGCACGAAGCGTCTCAGAAAAAAATTAAACTGTAGTCGGTCGGAAAAAGATGGCAACGCAAGAAGAGGTCTAAACGCAGAAGAACAATGGGAGAAGAAACCAAAAGGCAAAGGAAAAAAAATCACAGGAGAAAGGGTGAGAAGAAGGGCGAGTTTCAAACCTAATACGATGGAAC
>Ga0179593_1392231_pt1 | contig 11568 bp, 12 predicted proteins | sample CZODoug2_1_08_16_FD_185931 | JGI IMG/M metagenome (GOLD analysis project Ga0179593, IMG submission 185931) | Vadose zone soil fungal communities from Angelo Coast Range Reserve, California, USA - CZODoug2_1_08_16fungal (PacBio error correction) | ecosystem: Environmental > Terrestrial > Soil >...
CATCTCGCATAATTCCGGACCCTTTGCGGGAAGACACAGGGGAGTGCCGCAAACAATGGGGAAAAAAACATGAAACCAAACAATGCAAGGACAACCGCATTTGGTCTGTAGCACCTAAAAAGGGAAAACCGGAAGAGAAGGGTAGGGGAACCTTCCTTGTCCAAAAGTTCTCATTCAGTAAGAAAAGGGGATACAACAAAACAACGGAGGAGAAAAGAGAGTCTTGAGGAAAACTACTTGGAACATCGCAACTGTATCAGGTGGCAGGAGAGGGCTGTAGGACTGAGTAGCACCCCCGAACATGGGTGGATGGGGCATGGGTCCAGTGACCCCGGGGTGGCTTCTCAAAAAAGTAGGTCTGCTTCGTCCAAGGAATGGAGGCTAGTGACTGCTGGAGTTCCCGTTCACCGGAAACGGGTTGCTGAGGAGTCAAAAAGGGAAAGGCCTCTTTCATCGAGGACTACTGGCGGCTGGGTGAGAAAAAAGGGACTATAGACCTGAAACCATGTTCTTACTCGTCAAAACGCCAACGATTGGATCAGCCACTTTAAAGAGGTCTCTAGAGAGTGGGGTGGCAGGACTCAGGCATTTTGTTGGCGGGAAGCCTTCAGGGGAACGAAACGGGGGAGGAGAAGATCTAAACGATCTCGGCGTTAACCGGGCGACGGCAGCAGCACCTGGGTTGAATTTAACTGGGGGGAGAATTTCTTGGGACACCTAGGCAGCCACAACCCGGAAGGGTACGGAGGCTGAGGGAAGAATGCTGAGAATATCGGCGAGGTATCCCGCGCGCAGCGTACGAAAAAGAGCAGCCCGAACCTACTAAAGTGGAATCTGGAGAGAAAAGCCTTGTTTTCGGGAACCGAGGACATCCAGATGGTGAGGACAAAAAGAATAGTAAAGAGGGGGGGGGGGTGGTGGTTGTGGGGTTGGGTTGGCAAGAAAAGAGAAAGACTAAGACAGTGAGACGCTTATAACCTGCTGGTTAAGAATTTACTAAACACGGATTGGAGGGAACGGTGTTCGCTTCAATAGTTAAATCCGAAATAGAAAAGGGAGAAAAAGCCGCTCGAGGAGGAATACGCAATCGGCGAGGCCAAAGAAAAAAAAATCGTTGTTTGGGAGAGGGAAGTTAAACTCAACCTAGGGGGATGATCAAGCGAAAGCAGTTCGGCAAACCGTAAAAAAAAATTCCTCAAGTTGTTTAAAGGGGAGGAATGCAGTTAAAAGTCCCGGCGGGAGGCGGCGTTCCGGCGAGGGGAGGAGCGTGCCAGAATGCTAAACGAACTTCGCGGTAGAGGTCGAAAGGCCACTGCCACAAAACAAAACTTCTCAACCCTATGAAAAATGGAAGAGTGGGGGGACGACGACTTTCAGAGACGGGAAAAAGTTTTGGTAAAAGAAAGCGATCCGCCGATGTGTGCGTTTAATCGGAACAGGAAAAGACGTGAACCTCGGACTGGTCCCTTCAAAGACACAGCTCTAGCGGATCGCGGGATGTCGAGGTCCTTGCCCTATTCCGGTGAAGCAAAACAAATCTGTATACTATTTCCTAAGGGGCAACTGGAGGGCGCTGGCGGGGGATACATGTAGAAACAAAGCTCGGAAGAAGTCGGACTCGGTACTCTTGACCTAAGCTGGCGCGGGGAAAAAACGGCGTCTCTTTTCCGAGTGTGATGAAGAAAGGGGCTGGGAGTCCTATCGGCGGAAGCGACTGACGTTCAAACACCTCCCTTTTCCCTAGGGGAGTCAAAAAACGAAACCCCGAACGCTGGTGAGGAAAACTGGAAAACGGAACTGTATCGAAACAACTGCCCCAGGCTTTGAACACAAAATAATCATCCATGCCGATGAGGAGTCGTCTGCTTGCCCAGGATTGGGAAAAAAAGTCACGTCGAGGGAGGAAGCATCGAGAACTGCAGAGAAGTAATATGACAACTCCTGCGATCAGAAGGGAAGCGACCCAGCTGTATCCTCGCGGCCCTCTCGAATCCTTAAGAAAATAGAATCGCCGGCGTCTGTTGGGAAGTGGCGTGGAGACGCCAAAAAGGGTAGGGAAGCTCAAGGCCTTGAAAGAACTAGGTATGGAAGTTAAGGGGGATACCAGCAGAAGGAGAGGAAATGGTGGTCGATTACTTCCCACTATGGTCTATTCGCCAATTCAAGTGGAAGAGGCGGGTACTTAGTGATTTCCCAAAAATTTGCCGATGGGGAAAAAATTGGAGGGAGTCTATAAAACTACTTACCAGGGTCGCGCGGTGGGAAAGGATGAGTGCCTTCGCGGCCGTTGAGTCTCAAGAGAGTAGAAAATCAAGGAAAGTCTCGATTCGAGGGTTCCCCTAAAAAAAGGATGAAGACGGGGGGGAGACCAAACCGTGAAACGATACATCAAACGTCCAGGGAACCCCCGAAACGTGTTTGCGTGGAGCTTGACTAACAAAAGGACGTCTGGTTCCTGCAGTGAAAAAAGACTCAACATGACGGCAAAAGGTAGCATGGAGAACCTTTGGCCCACGACCAGCCCAATAAAGAAGGAGACGCAAAGAAATAGAACCTGAATGTGCACGAAATAAAGCGGGGTCGATGATTTGTGCCTTGGCAGAAGTCCCTTTTGAATACGATACGAAAGAAAAAAAAAAAGCCATCAGAATAATTCGTAATCAGCGAGCTCGAATCAGAAAAACCAGCAGGGCTTTTCGGAAACGCTACGCGCTGCATCCCGAGTCGCTCGGAAATATGACTCTTGGGGGAAAGGATCCTTTTAAAGTTCCGGATCAGAGAGAATCAGCCCAAAAAGAACAGGCAGACGGATGCGGGGGGGGAAAAAGGTATGAAGATCAGCATGTTGCCGCCGGAGACGCATGAAGTGCGACTTCAGAGGAACCTCATCACTCCAACACGACGGAGCCGCCGCTTCAAAAAAAGCGGGCCGCTAGGAAGAAAGCAAAGAAGAGAAGGTCTCAGAACACCGGGTGGCGACGAATCACACAGCTCCTCTCGCAAAAGGAATCAGTAATAGCGCAAAAGCTTTGGGCGGAAAGGGGGGAACAGGGGCAAGAAAAACTCCCTCTATAAAAACAAGTAAAAATTGCACCGTGTATAACTCTTGTCATAGCCCCAAAAAACAAACTCTCGGCCAAAAAAGCCAAAGTGACACGGTCTTCGAAGTCGTACCGTCCCGACTCTTGCGAGAGGGGGCTTATCCGCCGGGGTTCGTCATAAGGGCCAAGAAAAGTAAGCGGCCGAACCTTAATGCAAGCGACAACTTCTAACCGCCTACCATGCAGTACCACGGACCCCCTAAAAAAAGCCCTCAGTTGCGATGGCGGAGGAGCTCAGAACGAACAAACGCTAGGGAGAAGTGGTGGGGAGAATAGCAGGATGGGGATCTCAAACTAAGGGAAGGACAAGACATCCAGGCGAAGTGACGAAAACCAAGTTCTTGCAGACTCCTACAGAGGCAGTGCTGGTCATCACACGTGATCCCTAATCGATCGTCTCGAATCGGTTAAAGAGGGAGGAAGCAAAAATTGCAGTTCTGAAAAAAAACGTCCCAGCAGTCTCATCATGTTCTTGCACCATCGGGAAAATCAGGGGAAGGCGTTCGTCCGAACAAGCCAAAAGGGGGGGGATCAAAGACCAGGACCGGTTAAAGCCAGAAATCGGGATCGTTTCGGAGGCAGTGACGCAATGCGATAATGCGCAAACGGTTCACTACAAAAACGGGGAGGACGTCAATCGGTTCGTCCAACGCCAAAAATGCGTTGAGGAGGGGTCCGCCAAAGAAGCAGGATTCGTTCAAAAAGGTGAGGGGCCTCGGCAACCAAAGAAAGCTTGGAGATGGCGGTCAATAGGGCTCCCAACACACAGGAAAGGGCAAAAGGAGCGAATAGGAACGTCGCAGAGAAAAGCGGGCTGAGTCATGAGGGGGTAAGCATCTCACGGCATTGTCTCGAGAATCAAAAGCTCAACTAAGGGGGAAGGGGAAGCATCGGGGGCGAGCGAAGGCCGCGCCATATTAATTCGCACAATAGGGAACGAGCCGATGGGGGGGGGTGAACGGTACAAGGCGAAGCTCGCAAATTCGACGAATCGGGGCTTATCCTGGAAGCGTTCGCCAGAAAAAAGGGGGAAGATTAAAAAGATATGAAACAACGCCCATGGACGGATACTCAGAAAAGAACGAAGCCCGGCCCTAACGGATTACAGATGTAGATAGGGTCCGAACAGTGAGAGGAGTAAGAAAGTCCTCCAAAATCGAACAAAGGAAAAAAAGAACCGGAGAGAGAAAAGAGATATGGTTCTTACGGCATGAGAAAATTTGGAAAATTCACAAATGAACTGGCCTTGGGTCTGGAAAATGCGGTAGAGGAGGGAGAAAGAAGAACCATGAATGGATTGTGGGGGAAGTTTCTCGCCCCTTTTGTTGCGGGATCCGTAGTTCGACCAAACTAGAAATTGGCTGGAAAATGCCTTGCTGGGCAGAGCAGATTCCGGGGGGTGCTAAGCATGGAGCAGGCGGGCCGGCTTCAGGAGAAGAGAGCGTCGCGGAGCATGTATTCAGAGTCCTAATAGCCTTAGGGCTTTACCGAGGGCACAAAATGGAGAAAACTGATGAGTCGGTGCCGAAAGAAATCAGCGCCTGGGGCCTAAGGCCATTTGTGAGTAGACTTCTGAAAGAGGATGCATCAGATCGAAGGTGTAGAAAGGAAATGCCTACCGGAAGACTAAGTTGAAAGGGCCGGGGAGGCGGAAACGTATGGACACCAAGGGACTTCGGGGATCAAGGCTACATCTATCTTAAAAAAAAAGGGAGGGCGTTAACGCCGCGGAAAAGCAGGACTGGGCCAAGGGGGCAGCTAACCCTGTTGTTATGTCGCGCAGTGGAGGAACAAGAACATGAATTGTGTCCCGGATTGTGCACCAAATCCCGGGGGAAGGGGGGAACGCCTGCGGGTTGAAATAATACGGCATTTTTTGCTACGAGGGGCCCGAAGTCGGGGCGATGAAGGAACGCTATTAAAGTTAATCCAGGGGAGGGAAAAGTTACCAACAGGAGGATAGGATTTGCACGGCAATCTTCGGCTTCCGGAATCTCTGTTATGGGGGGAGAAGGGAAGGGCTCAAGAGGCGTAGATATCCAAGCGCAGAAAAACAGTTGGCGAAAGGGGGATTGGCAACCGGATGGGCAAAAAGATGGTGCCGACGGGGAGCGAAGAGCTATCCTCCAAACCTTCGGGGGGGGGGGCGGGATCGGTCGACAGTGTAGGGTTCTGCCGGGAGGCCGCTGGATGGGTAAGAGGGAGAAACTGCAGGGACAGAACTCTCACGGCATGGATTCTATCAATGGGGATTTGGGTTTGGGGGAAAGAGCGGTACAACTTCGAGATAGGGGGGAAAGGGCGTTAAAAGAGCGGGGCATTCTGAGCACGATGGGGTAGTTCCTTAGGGGACAGGCAACGATTTGAAAGAAGGACAACTGAACAACGAGACACAAGCAGTAAGCGTGGGGCGAAAACGTCTGGCGTAGCGGAACGGTTGAGGCAGCTGGATACTATCCGTGAACCTTTTCAAAATGTAATGCCACGGGACCAAAACTGCGCGAAGGAGGTGGAGAAAGGTATACTTTGGCTGCTGACGGATCTGGCGGGGTGAAAAAGAAGGAAGCTTTTTCAAGGTGGGGGGGATGACGGTACGGATCTCCTTGGTCACAAACGCAACAATTACGGGGTCAAGGACACAATCAGGAATGATATCCGCCACCGAACGCTGAAACCTGAAGGGACTTAGGGATTTTCGCGGGGGGTAGAGAGGAGGAAATGGACTGGGGGAGGCCTATTAGGCTTGACAAGAGAAGGGACTCATACCATTGAAAACAGCGCAAGGGCGTGACGCGAAAGGGAGAAAAGCAGAAGTTCGGCGACTGCTGAGCCCCTGAAGGAGGGGGGAAAATAAGAGATTAGACCGGGAAGTCGTAGAATAACTGATTGACGGGACCCGGAGAGAAAACCAGCTACAGGTAAATCAGAGCTTGAGGCGATTTAGTGCTCTGCAAGGGTCAGGCACGCCTTCGGACTGAGTTGGGAGGAGGGGAGAGCAAAAGGTACTTCTCTCAATTCTGGTAGAAAAGTCTTGGAGGGGAGGGGGAGCAGAACTTCGAGACAGAAGGAAATGTTTGGTTCGTCCCGGGAAGGAGGAAAGAAAAGGTACGCGGCGGAAAAGGAAAGTTCCTGGGAGGGTTGAAGGGGGTCACCTGGAGGCCGATGGGGGCCGTTGCTTTTGAACAACTCGCACGGGGTCAAGGGGCAAAGGAGGTGAGGGAACCTGGGGCCAATGGGGTTCAGAAAGCCGCTCCTCAACAAAAGAGAGAGGCGAAAAACGAAGCAGGAAGAAAAAAGGTTTCAACGACCCGCGCAGACCCTTCTTTCTTGTAGAGACATCAAAAAAAAAGTTCCTATCCCATCGGGCAAACTCGAGCAGTTGGGGAAATCCTTCAGAATCTGGAAGACACTGTGATCTCGGATGGGGCCTTGCCGAGGCAGAGGGGAAGTGAAGAAAAAGTACAGAAAAAGGAAGGAGGGAATCGCTATCACCCGCTTCTAAGTCGGAAAGTCATGTGCTGAGAGAAAGGGGTTACGCAGCAAAAAGGGGTCACAAAATATAACAGACGCCAAAAGGGATAAGAAGACACAGCGAAGGGACTAGGGACGAGGCTAAAAATCTGTTGTAGTTGTCGGGGGGCGAGGGGAAAGGTCAGTTTTCATAGTACTATACAAGCCTTTGCGAGAAGACCTGCGTTGAGCGTAGAACGCTCTCGCTCCGGGCGGAAGAGGAAAAAAGGAACGACGACAAGGAGACGCACTTGCAGGCATGGGAAAGGAATATGTTTGGGGACTTGGAGGGTAACCGGAGCCTAGGAGGGAAACATGACTCAATAAGGCCTTCGGGGGGGGTTTGGAGATTGTTGGCCGCCATGAAAGGGGTGTTTACGTCAAGAAGGGTCTCGACTTCCGTCAGAAACAGAGCCTAAAATAGAAGAGAGGAAGAGGAAACCAAAAAAAGAAAAGGAAGAGAAGGTCCAGTCCTTAATCTCGGGGGCTATCATCTGCCAAGTCCTACTGAGAAACAGGGGGGAAAAAGAAATAGTGGCAAAGGGGTGCTGAAAAAAAGGACCCTTAACGTACAAAAGATGATACTGGGTCGAAAGGTTGCTTTAAGGCTACAACTGGCAAGCTAGAAACTAAAAGAGCTGATCGCCAGCTCGGCCCCGAGTCATGGAAACCCTTATACTCGAACGTCTACCGAAACTAAATAAGGGGGGGGGGGCAGAGAAACGGAAAGGAGTTTTTCCTTCCAAAGCAATCATCCGAAAACATAACAAAAAAAGAAGTCAAAAAAGGAAAAAAAAAACAAACACATAGAACGCCGACTACCATGCAAGCCGCCAAACCGGCAGAGGGGAGTGCACAGGGGAGAAAAAAAGACAGACATCAGAGAAAGAGAGGAAACACGGGAGAACCTAATCGCCAAACACATCCAAATGGATGACTTGTCCTTCAAAGAAAGGGGCTAGGAAGAATACAAGATACAATATACGACGCGTTTGGGAAGGAAGGAAGCCGTGCGTGCCGCAAAGAATCGAGGAGGGGATCGGCAGGGGGGGAGGTCGCCATTACCTTGTTCATCAGTCCCATGAAAAGGGGGGACCAAGGAAGAGGGAGAAAAAATGCAAGTGGTATTATTGAAAGAGACAACTAAAAAAAAAGACGTGCGCTTCGGGATAGATTCCCCTAGTACTCATGGGGGACAGGTCAAAAGGGGAGAAGAAAAGCGGAAGAAGTAAACATGGGATCCGACGAGGAAAAAGGTGAAAGACCAGCCATGCAATTTCGGACGTAAATTTCGGGAGAGGGACTGGAAAGAAAAGGGAGAAAACCGCTTCCGTAGAAATTGATCAGAAGAGGGGTGAGAGGTTCCAAAACCGGCAAAGTGGCGGAGAAGGAACGAAACGGACACATCAAGCTGACGAGGGGTAGGAATTGAAGGTGAGAGAACCTCCGGCTGCATTTCGGCGGATCCTAAAAGGGGAATGGGAGTCAAGTAACCAAAGAGGCGCGATGGAGAGATCAGTAGGCCAAGGTCGGGGAGGGTTTCAAGATTGAAAAGAGCGGGGGGAAGGAGATTCGGCGCTGTCTAATACTAGAAAGAGGAAAGAAGAAACGCTAGGAACTAAATACACCAGAGAAGAAAAGCAGAGGTAACCGCAGAAGGCACTCCTAAGAACGTTAAGTCAAAGAAGGAGGGCGCGCAAAACAAAGGGGCCGATGAGAACAGAAACAGCCGCATGTCGGAAGACCATATGAGGAAGACCTGCCATAGAGAAGGGTTAGACTTGGCCCGTGCATTGGTGTAGCGTCGAGAGAAGAGCAAAAAAACAAACGGAGGTCGGAGTAAAGAAGAGAGAAAAGTGGTTCACTACAAGGGTGGGACAAGGGCAGAGAGGACGAAAGGTATCCCTGGACGGGCAGTCTGGGAGGGGATTATCTGAGAGAAAAACCTGCGGTGATTCATGGTAGAACTGTGTTGAGGGAGGACCAGGGGGTTTGAAGAAAGAAAAGAGGCGGCTGAATCCTCTTCCTTGGCGGGGAGCGGAGGAAAGAAAGAGAAGAAGCAGGTAGAGGGTGCTGAAGGAAGGAGCGGGTGCAGGTGAAGATGCCCTCAGGAGAGCGATGGGGGGTCAGGAAGGGAATAAGCCTAAGTCCACCGGGAATGGGGACTCCAGGGAGGGGGAAGGAAACGAAGATAAGCGAAAAGGGGGGGGGCGTCCTCAAGGTTTGTTGCGCCTGCCAGTGAAAAGAGGGGAAACTTCAAATTAAGAGGAGAGGGAGGTCTCGGTTTTACGGATACTTCCTACCGGAGTGAGGTGGGAAAAAGGGGGGCTTGCAGTGAAAATAAAAAAGGTAAAAGCCCACTGGAAAGCTTTGAACTAAGGTATTCAGAGAAGAGAAATCGGGAGAAAAGGGGGACTCGAGAAAAAAAACGGGATGCTCCAGCGCTCAAGGGGTAACCTAGGGGGAGATATTTCGGATGCTAACAGGAATGGTCGTGGACGTCTCGCCTGGGGACGCAAAAAGGAAGAAGGGTTAGCAGGGAGGGGAAGGAAACTATCAACCATTTCAACTCGTGGGGAATCGAATAAGGAAGGGGGGGGGTAACGACGAAAGTCAGGGGCCACAGATCGCTGGTGGCGAGACTGGGCTATAACCAGCATGAGAGGAAGGGAGGGGGCGTAAAAAAAGGGATGCGAAAGGAAACGGCCCGATCTTGCAATGAGGCCGCGCAACTCAGGGGCTCTTACGAGAAAAAAGAGAAGGGGGAGAGTATTGGAAAAACAAGTCAGGAGATGGCGGGAAGAGGTGAGAATAGCTCGAATAGTCAAACCAGGAGGCAGGGAGACTAATGGCCGTCTTGTCAGAACTCTGGGAAGAAGGATGCGAGAAGGAAGGACAAAGAACAGAAGGCTGAGAGAAATTAGGTTGAGGGGGGGAGGGTGGGACTTAAATCTCGTAAAGAGAGAAAAAAAAAAAAAAAAAGCGATCCGCGATGTGGAGGGGGGCTGGAGGGGGGAAAAAAAGGAAACATGCCGTCGGTACTTCCAGAAAAGGAGAAAAAAAGAATAGAAGCTGGGATAGACGGGAAGGGTACTTGCGAGGAGGGGGTTAAATGCAAGACAAAGAGGGGCGCCTGAATATTGAAGTGGAAAAGGGTGGAGGCTTACCTGGCTAGGTATCTCCACTTCTAGGGAAAAAAAGGGATTCGGAGAAAACGCGGGTATCTCGGTGACTCTTCCTAACGAGTGATTCGGACAGTTAGGGTTTAGGAAGGGTGAAACGGGGAAAAAAAAAACGAAGTACGTCTTCCCGGCTTTCAAACATTCAAAAAGAAAAAGGAGGATAGACAAAGCGTGAAAAAAGATTAAGAGGTTCCTGGGAAAGAGATCCAGAGCAGGGAGAAAGAAGAACAGTAATATAAAGGTCAGCAATGCGCTCTTCGGAGTATCAAAAGTTTTAGGGAAGAGAAAGGGAGGGGGGCTAATAGGAAGAGAGAAGGCAGCGGGATGGTGCTGCCCGTATAGTAGTGAAGGCTAAAGCGTGAGTGTGGTGACTCATGAATTAAAAAAAATCAGAGGAAAAAGATAACTTTAGGAAAGAGGAGAAAAGGAAAATTCGCTTACGGGGGGCGGCGAACTTTTTGGGAGAGGGCACATGGCGAAAAAAAGGAGATAAATTCGCTCACAATCCTTTCCGAACGCGCCGTCATGTGGACGTGCTCACTGCGAGAAAAGGAACTGTTTATGGGGACGTCCTTTGCGACACTAGTCGAAGACGGCACAAAAGAGACACAGTTCTTCGCAAAGTTGAAAACGGGGGGAAAAAGGGAAGAGAACTTTGTAAAAGTGGCATGACAAGAATAGACTGGGACAGTGGGGGTTGGGAAAAAACTGGTTTCATTGGGTGAAGCGCGCTGGGGGAAAAAGGCAAGAGCTCAAAACAACAAAATCTGGAGAGGAAAAGCGGAAAGAGTTCAGATGCAACCAACTTGCGGGCGAAATAGAAAAAAAAGGGAAAAAGTTCTTGGGAAAGAAGAAATACGGACGACACAATCGAAGGGGAATTGTTCAGACCCTCCGCAAAATCCTCGGATTGAAGGGGGAAGGCACGACAAGGTGAAAAAAGGACGAAAACTACGTATGGGTCCTCTAAGACAGATGGAAGGGGAGGGGAAGGGGGCTAATTCATGGAGAATGGATAAAGGTTGAGCGCACGTACACAAGACGCCGCTAGAGAGCCCCCTAGCAAAAGGCGTTTGACGATACTTTCGGCTTAGCTGGTTGGATTATTGAGGAATAGTCAATCAGGGGAGGAAAACGGAAAAAAGAAGCTGCAACAGAAAAGAAGGAAGAAGGATGCAGCAGGAACTATTGAAATCACGTTCTGGAGGGGAAGGGAATCTAAGAGGAGACGCCCTTTATCGAGCCATGGATAATATTTTTCCGTGAACATGGGGGGGGTCCTTGAGAGAAGGAGAGGAAGGAGGCCCAAAGAAAATATTCCAAGAGAGCAGGTAGAGGGACAGCGTCGGGCGTACAGTCAAAGGGGGTCAGCCGGGGTAAAGTTGAGTAAGTGCTCCTTAGTACCGGACGGGAAAAAGAGAGGAAGATAGGCCAGATTCAACCGGGAAAGAGTTTGAGATAGACCCGAGTCTCCGACCGCAAGGAGTTGACTAATCAAGAGAAAGAAGTCCGCCGAGAATCCCACTTTAAGGGGGGGAAAGCAATAAAAGGGGAGGAAAAAGGAATGGGAGACAATAGAATCTAAACTCCGAGGAGGGCTTGTGTCGACCGTTTCAATGAAAGGAATGGGACCAAGGAGAAACGTCATATCTCTTTAGGAACGTTACAACGAAGGGAAAAAAACATGAGAAAGGGATCGTAGGTCCTACCCAGGAAGCGAAGAGCATCCGGAGGGTCCGTCAGGTGGGGAAAGGCCGGACCAACTCAAGAGGGAA
>Ga0179593_1426614_pt1 | contig 11568 bp, 13 predicted proteins | sample CZODoug2_1_08_16_FD_185931 | JGI IMG/M metagenome (GOLD analysis project Ga0179593, IMG submission 185931) | Vadose zone soil fungal communities from Angelo Coast Range Reserve, California, USA - CZODoug2_1_08_16fungal (PacBio error correction) | ecosystem: Environmental > Terrestrial > Soil >...
AAAGTATGGAAAGAGCGAGGAGAACGGGTAGAATGGGAGGAACGTCGAAGGACAGAATAGAGGTTCCGAATTGCGGCTGCCACGCACGTGCAAGAAAGGGGGCCTAGAGGAAAAGGGTGGGAGGACATGATAAACATCGAACCGGGTAAAAAAAGCTGAAAAAAGGGACTTTCAGGAGGAAACGAACGACGGCGGGGGCGACTCAGAAGAGTGAAGAGCCTTTGGTGAAACGGAGCTGGAATCTCGGAAAGTACAAGCCAGAAGAAAAGAATTGGGCACTCGGGTCAGAAGGAGAAGGGGGAAAAGAATGGGACTTCGAAAAATCGAAAGAAGAAGAATTCTTAGGGTTAAACGGGTCAACAGCGGGTAGTAGCGGGGACGACTCTCTACAAAAAAAAAAGAATGGGTCTTACCAACGGAACTGAGATAAAAAAAACGGATGCATAGGGGAAGAAAAAGCGAGATTGATCTAAAACGTCAGAAAGTTTTTCTATAAAAAGGTAAATTCGTCTTGAGGAATGAGAAAAAGTTATGTTGTAGAACCGGCCTCGATACGGGGCTGGGATTTTCTTTAAGCGTCTAGTCCGCAGATCAGAGAGGGGCTCAAATACTGCAGGGTAGCTGAAGTGTAGTCTAGGTGAAGGGTGGGATGTAGCCCTAAATGTCACAGGTATCCCCACTGAGGAGACAAAGAGAATTATTCATAGTCGCTAACGGGAGGGGAAAGCTTTTGTCACCAAAAAAAGGCAGTGTTGAATTCAATGAGTTAACAGAAAGCGTCTTTCCTGGGGTACGGGTGAGAATAATAGTCAATCAACCATCTAGATGATGAGGGGAGGAAAAGGACACGGAGGAGGCGGGATATGACGCGTCGGAAAACCACTTGGAAAACGCCTCTGGGTGTGAAATTGTAAGGGAGCCAGGTAAAGTACCGGAGGATGCGCAAACATACGGAAGACGGGAAAATCTTTGGTAAACGGGCCGCCAATGAGAGGAAGGAAAAGGGCAGGAGGAAGTCTGAGAGGCGGCGGTGCTAGTCAAAGGGCGCTATGTCGAAAGCGTCCTATGTCGGATGGAGTTCAACGAAAGGGGAGCATTGGGGGGGAATAAGAGGGAAAAGGGAGGGGGGGACAGAACTCTGTAATAGAAAAGACATTTGGCGTGTTATCCCCTCTAAGAAGGGAAACAGTTGTATAGGAAATCCCTGAGATCAATCCATGTGGGGGAAGATGAACTAAGATTGTCTATGCAAGGTGTGTCATAAAAAAAATACATTGTTGGCAAGGGGTCTGACCTCATTGGTGGGGGGAAATTACACTGCGAAGGAGAAAAGAAATCATCAGCGGGGCGAGTCCCAAGGGGGGAAACTAACGTTAAAGTCTTTCTAGGAATATCGGGAGAAGACTGGAGGAGCAAGCTATAAAGAGGTGAGAAGACAGGAGAATTGAGGTGCTCTTACTACAACTGTAGGGGACTAAAAGTAGACGGAGGAGCACGTGTCCTGAAGCGCACAACCATAAAGCCTAGAATAACAATGAAGAAGAGGCCAGGGACTCTTCCTTTTGTCAAGGTCATTGTTATGAACCATTCGGTGGGAAAAAAGTACGCAAAAGAGGATTTGTGAGGTTCTATGTAAGAAACAAAAGTACGCTCGATCGTTGCAGGTGGCCGATGATGAAAGGAGACGAGGAGGAGAAGGACAAAAACATCGGGTCACCGTGAATCTGGGGTGCCGAGGCGGACAAGAAAAAAACAGAAAAGTGGGCAAATGGGGGGAAAGCGCTGGTCGTAAGGACGGGGCAAGTCCTGGTCACGTAATCCGGGACAAGATGAGAGAGACGAAAAAAAGACAATGTGAAATCAGTGACTATGAGCGGGTAAGGGACCGGCGGAAAAGGTCAACGGAGCTCGAAAAGGGGGGTCAATGTTCGGACCCCGGAGGAGGGGATGGGGAGTGCGGAAGGGTGAAAAAAGGAACGACGACAACTCAAGTTCGGAAAAATTTGCGGGACGACCTGTTCTTCTATTTGTAAAGTTGGGGGGGAGGGGTGCCGTAGTCGCTAGAGAAGGATGGAGAAAAAAGGCCCATCAGACCAATATATGAATCGAGTAATAAGAGGGAACAGTGGAATTTGGGGGGGGGGGCGGAAATAAAGGTTCATTTTCTTATGATAAAAGAGAGAGGGAAATAGGCACAGGGAGTCTACGAAGGGAAGTTTCACAGAGACACCTCCATTGGAAAGAAAACTGTAGGACAGAACGGTGGAGAAGAATGATTGGAGAGCAACCCACTCGTTTTGGGGAACACCACAAGCATATAAGAAACGAACACAAAAGGAACTCTATCGCATAAGGTCCTAAAAAAGGTTAGCATCGAAGGGACGCGAGCGAACCTTTCCTTAAAGATTGCAGGGGGTCGAAATCAAAATGAATAGGGATTCGTCCAAAAGAGTGGACCACAGGGAAGTTCAGTAATAAAAAGCAGTTCAAAGATCACTGGAGTTCGGAAGCGAATAGTGTCTAGGCGAGTGAAAGAGAAACGGAAAGAGAATAGCGGGCAGGGCTCGGGAGTTCAAAGGGGGGGCTTGTCCGGGCCTCAAACGGTATAGGGGAGAAGGGGAAAGACTAGACGTAAGGAAGAAAGCATGACGCAAAGGGGGGGGAAGCATGGGATCAACTCGCACTTAAAAAAGGAAGAATAACGAGGGGCGTTGAAAATACTGGCAGGGGAGTGGTGTGAGGGCCAGGATTGGGGAACAGACATCGAGCAAGAACTCAAGGGGGGTAGGAAGGAGAACGAGGAATAAAGGGAACGCCGAGGTAATCGAAAGGGGGGAAAAGGTGCGAAATCGGCGAGCACGAGAGACAATAGAAAGAAGAAAAAAAAAAGGGGGGGGGGAGAGGGAAGAGGATGGATATTTCGCTTGTCATCAGCCGTCAGGGCGAAAGAGGAGAAATGTACGATAATCCTCGCAGATAGAAATCTTAAGGGAGAGAAAAAGCAATTGTATCGGAGATGGGCACAAGCTTGGAAAGAAGCCATGATAAAATAAAGCACTTGAGTACCAGTATCTAGGAATAGGGTGCAGAAGGGATCCTGATTAGAAAGTTAGGAATGGCCATTGTCTGGGGAAAGAGAACGGTGGGCCTTACCTAAAAGAGACTGATGGCCAGGTAAACCGGCACGCGGGGGATCCCAAGCTTGATAAAAGGTCGCAGAAAAACACAACAGAGACAAGACCACAATCAGCAAGTCTCTTGCGAAAGAACGCTTGATCGTTAAAGAGGGTCTGGGGGGGGGGGTACTAAATGTCTGGTGGTGAAAGCCAAATCTATTCTTTGTGAAAAGGCTGGAAAAGGACAAGATTTCCGTAGGGAGAGACATAGGCAATCGGATGCCGCAATAGGATCAAGTAGGCTAGTAGGAGGAGGTGTGTAGTGTAAGGAAAAAGAGAGGGGGATGAAAACGGGGGGGGTGGTTCAGAGGAGGCAAAGGAAAGATTTCTCTTGGTTTGTTTGGCTAAGGGAGGGGGGAGTGTTTAACTTAAATGAGGTGTCCGGTGTAGGTGATCTTGAAAAAGAAATCTCGCCAGAAGAAAAAGAACCGAGAAACAGAAACCGTCCCGGTTACCGGCGATATAAAAAAGCGAGGAATATATTTGTAGAAAAAGAGGGGAGGGGAACATAAATGACGGCGAGCGCCGCGGCAGACGCAACAGGTGGGAAAAAAAAAAATCCAGAGAGAGCCGCAATGGGGAACGACCGGAAAAAAAAAGTCCGGAGTTTAAAGAGGGCAAATAAGACTCAATGATCCGCGGGAAAGTAAAGCGACGTGGGAAAGAGGTCAAAGATGGGGAATGAGGGAACCCTGGATTACCCCGAAGAGAGAACCTTTTAAAAAAAAAAGGTCTCCGATGAGTATCTTTGACGGATAAGGGTTACATGAGGCTTGAAAGCAGTCTGAAACAGAGTGCTGAAGAAGTGGAAAAAAGTGATTAGGTGAGTGTCAAGAAATAGTTACCAAGAGTTGGGAGAGGGGAGAAAAGCTGCGTGTACCTGGCTGAATAGGGAGCATGCATATGAAGAGGGGGCAAAAAACGAATAAGCGATATGAGAGGGGTCGTAATAAACGCATCCTGTAAAAGATAGTCTTGGTAAGGGGGCCGAAACCGTAGGTCATACAATCCCAAAAGGAAGGAAACGAAATCTGGGGAGTCAGGTGTTTTAAAAGTATGAAGGGAGTAAATGGTATTGTGGAGGGCGTAAGTGCGTCCGAGCGCCTCGATGTAGAAAAAGAAGGAGTGAGGGCCGACCTGAGTAAAAAGTGGGGGAGAGAGAGGGGAGCCTGATTCATACGATAGGCCCGGCTCGAACGCGAGTAGAGAAAGGTGGAAGGCGTTCAACTCAAAGGGGAAGGAAAAAGGAGACGGATTGGTCAAAGAGGGAGGGCTTTAAATGCAACCTGAAAGAAACACCAACTGGCAACATTTATTGGCGAGTGGGCACATAAAGGAATCAGGACCAGAAGGAGGGGCGCCATCTGGAAGTCAAAAGCCTCGGGGAGGGAGAAAAAACGGAAACGGAGTAGAGGGGGCCCCCTGCCAAAAAATTGGGATAGGGAAAGCGACCACAGGAAGAAATATGGGAACAAACCGCAATGGCGAACAGGGGTGAGTTGCACTACAGACAACATCTGAAATCTAGCAATATCTGGCTGGGGAATATCCAGAGAAGGCAGCTCAGAATCTTCAACGGAGGACTGCAAAGGAGAACATTGGGAGGCCGCCTGAAAACAAGTAGACATGAAAAATTCAGATTGAATAGCTCAATTTAGGGGGGGGGGGGGGGGGGAAGCTCAAACAAAAATACCAAACCGAGTGCTGAAGTTTTCTGGCAAGAGAAGAAAAGCGAAAAAAAGGGACGGGAAAAAGGAAGATCTATCTGGGAGGGGTTCGGGAATAGTATGTTAGCTCTGTAGTAGGAAAGCCCAGTATCAGGGAAAGAGGTCATTACCAAGGGGGAAAAAAGTGGGTTGTTGGGTGGGAGGAATTTAAAAAAAAGAGGGAAGAAACCAGGGAGCTGGTGTCGAAAGAGATTTAAGACGGGGGGGAGAAGCAACAGAAGACCCTATCCAGCCGTTCAAGCACCAGACTCAAAGGGTAGCGGAGAAAAAGGGTAGCGCGGAGGCCCATAAACAAATACGTGGTAGTCTTTGGCGTCACCATAAAATGCGGGATCTTGGGGGAAGGTAACATAATGGACGGAAGTTTGGATAGAGAAAGGGAACTTACGAGAGTGGAAGCTGATAGCAAGCGGTTTCGAGGTAGGTCCAAAAAAAAGGCATGCCCTGGTCCTTCGGAGGCTACCTTATGTGGTAGAACACCTGAGGGGAGGCGTAGCGGAGGCTAAAGCGCCGGCAAAAGGTTGCGTGCAACCTCCCACATGAGGAGAATTATCTTGGATGTGGACACATTCCATGAGGTCGGGAGAAAACGAGGGGAAAGGAACGATCGTATGGCCAAATTATATAGCGAGAGGTAACTAAGGGAGACCTAGTGAGGACGCTAGCCGAGAGACAGTCCTGGAAAATCTCAGGGGGGAAGGGGGAAGTGGTTATATGAAAAAAACTTCCGTCTTCAAAGGAGCGAATTGATTGGAGGACTCAAAGGAGGAGTGAAAGTGGTCAAAAGTTTCAGGGAGGCCGCGCGACGATAAAGGGCGAATGTACAAAAATGAGCGGCCCATGGAAAATGTATCTCTCTCAGAAACAACCAACGTTATTCAAAATAGAGGGTAGGCTTGCATTGTCTCGCGGTCAAGGAGAAGGAGACTGAGAGGAATACTAAGCAGGAAGAAAGAGGGTCAATATGGCTGATAAGACACGGACGTGAGGGCTCCCTTAAAAAAAAAGGATCTATTAAAAAAAGAAAGTTATATACATCTTCACACAGAGAAACAGGCGCTGTTGAACAGGACTTCGTCGAGGGGGGGAGAAGGAAGGGTTCAAAATCCTCGAAGAGTTGATCCCTTCTGGAAGAAGGGCTCTACTGACTGAATGACCACAAAAGCAAGCGAAATAAAGGGCCAAGGGGAGTCGCCGCAGACGGGGGGGGGGAAATTTCAATCGCAAAGAGAAAAAATAAGATGAGGGTAGGGGGTAAGAGCAAACATCTTGACTCGGGAGGGGAGACTGAGAGCAGGCGAAATGATATGTGGGTCGAACACTTACTTTATGGCCTCAGGCCAAGGCATTCAGAGGGTTGGCAGCTACGGGGGCTAGTGGATATCATAGCGGAACGAGAGAAAGGGGGAGGTCGAAAAACTTACGGAGGCTGGGAGGGGTAAAATGGAAAAGAGAGGAGTGGGAATGTTGAAAATTGGAAGCCGACAATCTCGCTTGGTGGGGGAGCAAATGAGAGGAGCAAGAAGATCGATGGTGGTCGACTTCAGATGGCCCGGCCTCAGGGCTCTGTCAAGGGAATTATTGATAAACCAGCGGAAAGGGATCCCCGATGGTTCGGCACAGGACCTCCTTCGGGCATGGGGTCATCTAAAAGGGCTTTGTAAGAAAGGGTTGGGACCAAAAAACTTGAAAAGAGTGGAGCTTTACTACAGAAAAATGCTGCTTAAGAGGAGAGAGAAAGAGATGACCAGCAACCAGAATTCGGATATCGCTGAAAAGAAACTGTAAGGGAAAAAAGCTCTCTGCTCTGCACAAGATGTCACCTCGGGGGGGAATGGTGGGGGGGAGAAAGAAAAAAGAGGAGAAGAGGCGCAGGAAAGGAGGCGTTTTTCTACGGTAGGGCAAAAATTGGGGTTGTTTGATAACAGGAAGGCAGGTAGCCTCGGACGAGGAGAGAAGGGACTCTATGCAAAGACGATAGGGAGACGCTAAATGATGAGGGGGGGATGTTAAGCAAACGGGGGAGGAAGTGTCTGTGTGGACGCCGTAATCTGTGCGTGAACTTGCGTGTAGTTAGCGAGGTTCAATAGGAAAATCAGGTGCAAGGGAAGACTAAAGGAAGTGATCAAGGGTTTGGTGGAGTCAAGAAACCGGCAGGGAGGAAAAGAGCCATTGGCAGGGGAGTGAAGAATAAGGTCGGCCTGATGGCCATCATCATACTGGGTGGGGCAGGGGGCTTCTGAAAGCAGGGGGGGGCCATGGAAGAAAGGAATACGAAAGCAGGCAAAAGAAAACTTCAAACATCTTTTCAGTCCCATGGTGGAATGTGAAAAAAAAAAAGAACTGGACCTGAAGGAATCGTTAAGCGGACCGCAGAAGAAAAAAAAAAGTTACACGATCAAACTGTATCTTCGTCAGAAAAAGAGTGAAAACATGAGAAGAGCTCATATAAGACGCCGAAACAAAAAGTGCGTTAAGATGAACAAAAACTGCCGCAAATAGAAGGAGATTTAAGGGTTTCTGGCGGTTGGGGTATTACCCCGCGTGGCAACCTGAAAAAAGGAAGTGTGCAAGAAATGAAAGAACAACGATACGATATAGGGATCGATCTCTTGAAGGAGGAAAAAAGGGACGGCTAACTATTAGGGAAGCAGTGCAAGAACGGGGGCTAGTATGGATGACCTGTTGGGACGAGGGAAACAACAAGGAAGAATGGGGGGGGACCATTGGGGGGGGTTCGAAGATATGTTTCTACCAGGTGGAAAGAACGAGCTGGCAAAAAAAACTTCAGAGGAAAGAAATTCGTAAAAAGAAGAGGAAGGGGGGTGCCGAGCTTAGTCTTGGGAAACTTGCTAATCATTCCTGCGACTCTGAAGCGGGGGGACGGTGTCTTCCCCTTAGGATTCAAAGGGAGGCGTAAGTTGAATTCCTAATAAGCCAGTCCTGGCTAACGGGTCGGGGGGAGAGCAAGCATAGGATTGGGAAAAATGGTGGGGGGGAGGTTCCGGAGAGAGCGCCGTCCTTGAAAGGGCCGGGCACGCCCGTAAAAAATAGAGAGATAGTATTCAATATTTTCCAGTAAAGTAAGGTGGACCGGAAAGGACGTAAGGTTAGGAGGGAGATCAGATCGGCCCAGGAAAAAGTCTGGAGAACTATTGGAAAAGGGGGGGGCATCAGTCTCAAACTCAATGGCCAAGAGATCATGATGCAGACGGGAGATAACTTTTCATGACACCAAAAACTCGGGGGTTCAAGCCCCAAACATTATCAAGGGCAAAGAAAACACAGTCAAAGAGAGGGGAAGTCTGCCTTGTCATATTGATTGGAGGAGGGGGGCTTCGCTATGAGAATGTCTGAAATAGGGGGCTGGGTTCGAAGAATCTATTGTCTGGTAAAAAGCACCACGAAGTAGTTATCAAAAAAGACGGGGGAAACGATCAGGAGGCGTCGAAGCAGATTTGTGGAGGGTGTCTGAAACTGCGGATAGCCTGAAGCAATAGACGGAATCTTGACAGGGGAAATCTTACGGAGGGAAGCTTGGACGGAGGAGCTTCGGATCTGGATAGAAAGGAAAATTCCGGACAAAAAAACAGGGGAGAAGGAAGGATAAAAGCGCCCTTAGTCCCGAAAAGATAGGGGGGACTCCGTATCGCAGAGGTAGTCGATGGAGGCAGGGAGTGGTGGAAAAGAAAGAGACGAATTCAGGCCTGTTAAATGAATCTGATATTCGCAAAGAGTAATCTTCAAAAAAGGGGAGAAGAATCAATTTCATCGGCTAGGGGCGAAAAAGAAAGGTCTAGAAAAACCACCAACGAGGAAAGGTAAAAGGGAAGGAGGGACGTCTATGTCAGCTCCGGGAAGAGAACCAAGGCTAAATGGGAAGAAGGAAATACCCGCGATAGAGTACGTAGAGTGGAATACGCAAGGAAAAATAGTCCTTTATAACTATAGGGCTTGTCAAAAGGAAGACTCAACTAACCAGACACGATCACGGCCAGACAGAGGAGAGTTCGGGAGGGGATACTTAGGCTACCATTCTTGCCATTGCAGGGAGTGGTCCGGCTATCTTAACTGAGGCTGGGAAGAGGATGCACCGGAAAAAGCAGGGAAACTAAGAGGTAACTTCAAGGGAGAATTCTATTCAAAAGGCCTCATTCTCATCATGAGCATCGCAAAGGAAGAAATTCGCGGGAGAGCATGATGTCTGACTTTTAAAAAGAGGAAGGGTGGAAGGGTAAAAAGGAGGAGTGGGGAGATCGGGGGACAAGAAGAGGCTGTTGAAGTTCGAAAAAATGGGCCAGGACAGTTCAGAATCTCTCAGGGGCGTTACCGGGGAAAGGGCGAACCGGGAGATAAAGGGGGGTGGTGAGGGACGGAGAATGCATGGTGGTGGCATTAAACATGATTTTTTTTTGGGGTCAGACCTGGAGGTCCTCCCGATGCAGGGCGGGGGATTGTGCATGTCCGGTATGGGATGACAATGAGAGTTTCAACATTCAAGTGAAGAGGCAAAGGATGAGAGCAGACGAAAAGAAAGGTGGTTAGGGACGAGAAGGGAACAAACTCCAGATCAAGAGAGCTCTGAGACGATATGGTGGGGAGGGGGGATGTCGGCTGGGCAGGAACATAAAGTGCGACGAGCGCCGAGGGGAAGGCCAGAACTTTTAAAAATCAGTCTAGGGGAAGAAGGTGGACACCTTAAGGTCAGCCCAAAGGAAGATGGAGAAGGACGATAAGAATGCCATCTCAAACTCCTGGGAAGACCTTCCCAGCCTTGTTGGGGACTTAGAGGCGCAGGGAATCAGTAAGCCGGGATGTTCAACGGAAAGTGCAACCTGAAAAGAGGATCCAGAAAAAGTTTCTCTTAGAGGGACCAATCTCTGGAAAATACGGGTAGAACAAGCTGGAATGCCCAGGGTCAACGCTTGGCTTGAGGGGGGAACCGCATCTTAAAAACAGATTAAGGACAATCTTGAGTCAGGAGGGAATGCCGTCCAAAAGAGGGGCAAGGCGAAATATATACGGGAGGATGGTGGAAGAATCGCTCAAGTGAAAAGGAAAAGGTTCGGTGTTAAATTTGCCAACCTGAAGGCATACAATGAAAAAAGGAAGGAAGAGGAGAAGAAGTTTTGCTTATAGGAAAGGAAAAACAGTAGTCGGATGAGGAGGAAGAGTAAAGATCTCATGGGAGAAGACAGCCAATCAACTCTGGGAGGGAAATGATTGGGCCTCCTTCCCGTTTGGAATTAGGGTCTTCTAAACGAGGTTAGAGGGAGGGAGGAAGCGAGAAAAGCTTCAGGGATCCGAGTTCAAAGTGAGGGTCAACAGCAATTGGCCCGGCCAAGCTGGGGAGGATTTTCAAAATCTGGGTCGTGAGTTTAAAGGGAATAAAAGTTCAACCACCAGGGGACAAAAGGGAGTGCTGCAGGGGGCACAGAAGGGCCTAGGTACCAATCAGGGGGAAAACATACAGAGGGGAAGGTGAATTCAGCATAATTTGCTGGAAGGATACGTAAACAGAGGAATTCCCTGCCCTGAATGTGGGAGAAGGCTTAAACATCCTTCACGAAAGATAGGAAAAGAAACCGAAAGGGAAGCCCCGTGGGTTGAACTGCCAATAGACTCTAGAGGAAAGTGAGGATGCGGGACTTTTGAACTAAAAAAGAAACTCATGCCTCCAAAAGTAGAAGGCTGGCTTCCTTAGGAGAAGGGGATGACCCCGGGGGCAAAAAGAGCTGAAAGGCGGATATGGACCCTCATTGGAGTAACGGCTGAAATAACAGGCCAACCCGGAGGAGCAGTTGGCGGGCAGAAGGCAACTCAGTTTCCATTTGTCGAAGCGGGGGTATCTCTGACTGGGGGAAAGGGGTCGCTGATGAGTGCTGCAAGTCAGAGAGGGACAAAAAACTAGGGGGTAAGAAAGGTGTGAAATTTTTGTTTAACTCAGATTGACAAACCGGTCGCACTTCCTGACGCAGGATCAGGGGGACGAACGGGAGGGGGGAATGTTGAAGGGATGTACTAAGGAAAAGCCCGAGCCACTTGAACCATCCCGGGAGAAAAAATGATCTGAAGGAGGAAAGCCTCTGAGGGCAAAAAGGCAGCTTTGGGGCAGGTTGCCCTCACCACAATGATAGATGCACGAAACGAGAAAAGACGTTTCACGCCCTGAAACTTGAAGAGGGTAACGGATGCAACTCAGGTAGGAGGATTGCAACACAGGAAGGAACTGGGGTCCGGTCTTAGGGTATACCGTTACTGTGGGGGGTCTCCACAGAGCGCCTACTCGTCTAAAACCAAAAAAAGCCTGGGACGAGGGGAAACCTCAACTGGAGGAGGATTTCTTCGAAAGTGGAAAGCTTGCCAATGAATGCGCCAAGGACGACCGCGGGGCCCGTGCTGAAAAAAGATAGGAGCGTGGGCCAAAATGAGAAAAGCGACTGGAAACTAAGGGGACAAGATGGAGTTCTCCAGAAAATTATCCGATCCAAAGGCCTGGTAAAATCGAATTGTGGGAACAGAGTGAGATGACAATCTCAAAGGACAGCGGGTCAAAGTTATTCTAATTGGGGAAGGCCGAACAGAATCGGAATTCACTTGGAGGTGGGGATGTAGAAGAAAGCATGGAGCAGGGGGAAGAAGGTCGACGCACCAGGCAATAAGGT
>Ga0179593_1501899_pt1 | contig 11568 bp, 13 predicted proteins | sample CZODoug2_1_08_16_FD_185931 | JGI IMG/M metagenome (GOLD analysis project Ga0179593, IMG submission 185931) | Vadose zone soil fungal communities from Angelo Coast Range Reserve, California, USA - CZODoug2_1_08_16fungal (PacBio error correction) | ecosystem: Environmental > Terrestrial > Soil >...
ATATATGAAAAGCCGGGAACAAAGCAAAGGAAGGGGGAAGGGGGGAGTGCTGCGGCAACTTCAAATCTCGTAAAGAGCTTGGGGAAGGGGAAGTGAAGGAAAAAAAAGAAATTTGTCGCGACGAACGCCTGCAGTAAGCTGACCCCCGGATAGACAGTGGAAGTCGCAGGAAAGGACATTGAAGAGGGAGGGGGCAAAATAGGTGCAGTTTTTGTAGCGTTGACGTTCGGAGGGGAATGGGGGTTCCCAAACTGCGATGCAGAGCGAACTGTGCAAAAAGGGATGAAGGCACCGGAGTGCAAAACACGCCACAACTGTTCGATCGTCAATAAAAAGGGCATCGTGAAAACTTCACCCGTAGCGTTTGGCGGGGGGAGGCCATCTGAGAGAGGAAAAGAAGGAAGGACGGATACCCCGTGGAAGCCTCCAAAAGTAAAGCATCCGAAAGGAGAAAAAATAGGGTATTTCCAAAAGGGAAAAAACTCCTGATCGTCAACTCGGATGAGCACTGAGTCAAGGAGGAGAAAGTAACAACGGATGGGGCACATTTAAAAATCAGTACTCGGGAAGAAGGGGGAAGTGAGGAAAGAGAAATCGTGGGCCACAAAACTTTTGGAGTCCCGGAATTTTAGACTCAAAAGGAAAACCGCAAGAGAAGAGAGCGGGGGGCGCATAAAAATGCATGACGCGAAGAGAAAATAAACTGTCGCAAGGTATTCCAGACAAAATGAAGAGGAAAGTCAGGAAGGCAAGACAGGGGTCTTCGTATACTGACGGCCCACGGAGAAAGAGATTGGGGAACTTCTCGAAGGTAATTTTTACCATGAAAAATGGGGAAACGCGAAGTAAAAAATATCGGTTCACTTACAATTTGAAAAGGGTAAATCAAGCTGAAGCAAAAGAATAAATAGCAGGATGAAGTTGAGACCATGCCTATAATCTAAAACGGGGGTACCGCTGAAAAAAAGGGAAGGGAAACAGGGGGGTGCAGATCTGAAAAAAAAACTTGCAGTCAATGGAGGGAGGGCCAAATTGGAATAAGACAGCAAAGGGGGTGTTAACTAGAACTCGACGATGTTGGTGAGACCAGGTCATTGTAAAGTCTAAGTCACACAGTGGAGCAAAAACGAAGGGGAAAGGAAACAGGCCAATGAACAACTTGGTGACGAAATAGGGGGGGGGGGGGGAACTAGGGGCGAACCTCACTCTTGAGGGGGAGAAAAAAAGGGGGGTTCGAAGTTGGAGGAGAAAAACAAGTCCTCAAGGGATGCCATCACCTCTCGCATGGGAAAAACACAGAAGGGGGGGGTCAAAGAGGTGGGAGCTGAAATTCCTCAAACTAAACAAAGCAACAGTCAGGTAAATCAGAAGTCAACAGGAACCCTCAATTTTCCGTTTATGCAAAGGGGGGCATGGGGGGGAGAGAGGGACAAGTGGTCCCTCTAAGAGGTGGAGGTTGGGCATATACTCTTAAAATCTCGCTAAGGGGGTGAGAAAGGCGGGAATATACTAGTAACAGGAGAAGGAAAAAAGAAGGATGAAATCATCTCACGATGACATCAAATTAGGGGGTTTTTAAGGGTGAATCTCTAGGAAAAAAAAGGGGGAGGAAAGGATAACCGGTAACACCCACGCGATTTAGGACTGACGGAGGGGGGAACATGAAGGTTGGGAGCCGGAGGCGGGGACTGTCGGATCTCACCCGTGGGCGAAGCTCAAAAAGGGAGCAGAGGGTAAGCCACTAAGGGACCCTCTCCCTCGGGAGAAAATAGGCCGAGGGAATTCCCGGTTGTAGTGCTGAAGCTGACCAAAAGAAAAAAAGGTGCGAAACCGTCGGAGGAGTCAAGGACGGTATGGACTTGAGGGCTTCTGCAGGAGCGATAGAGATCTCGCAATGAACGGTAGGGGGCGCAAGGGGGTGCTAAATTATGATCGATGAGTTGCTGGCAAAAGGAGGAGGACTGGAGTCGACTCACGGCAACCTCTGCGTGCTCTTCCCTCCCGCTATCAAATAAAGACAAGAGAAATCTGCGCACAAAGGGGGTTAAGGGCGGGTTCCGGAAATAGTATTCGCACGGGGTCAACCATGTGTCCTTCAACGAATTTAAGAAAGGCTCAAAAGGGGGGAAATCGGTGAGGAAAAGTATAGACCGTAAACACATCGAAAGAGAAGGGGGGAATGCGGGGTGGGGACCGAACCCGCCCTGAAAGTTGTGGGGGGGGGACTGATAAAAAAACAGAGTGGGTCCACAGGTAAACCCCCCCCAAAAACACCCCAAACAAAAAAACAAAAAAAAAAAGAAAAAAACCCCCCACACCACCAAAACCACCCCCCCACCCCAACCACCCCCCAAAAAAATAAAAAAAAAAAAACAAAAAAAAAAAAACAACCCAAAAAAAACCACCCCACCCACCAACCCCCCACACAAAAAAAAAAAAAACACAAAAAACCCCCACAAAAAACTCTTCAGTGGGGCGCACTTTAAAATAGGAATAGGAGGGGAGGGATGGGGAACGGGAAATTCTATCTGAACTTAGCGTTCAGGAAGGGGAGAGAATTTCAAACGGATTTTATCAGGGACGGAGGGCCAACAAGTACCGCATCACGCCCTTCCTTCAAAAGACCGGTAATTTGCTGGCTAGGAATGATCTGGAATCAATTCTGCGCACAGAGTGGGAATGAAAGGGGGAACCGGGAGATGCATCAGGGGGGAAGGCTCCTCTCGATATCTTTGCAAGTGGGGGGGGGAAGGGAGGGGAGGATTGGGGGTCAACAAGAAGAAGGAAAAAGGGAAAAAACGATCTATTGGTATGGATAACCTTCCCGCGTGTGGCATAACGAGAAATATGGAAAGGGGGGGAATGGTGCGTCGCAGAAGGCGACCCTCATTTCTCCTCGATGTGAGCCGATAAATTAGGAAAGAAAGAGAAAAGTCGGTAGCAGTAGGAACCAGGGACTCAAAATGGGGATCTTCTTCTGATTGCGGGGGCGTCAGGAAAAAAACAGAGGGGTGAAGAGGAAAAAGGAACGGATACGAAGCCCCGGGTTGGGGTGTCGGAGGGGGGAGGCAAAATAAACTTGGGCACTAGACGAGGCCTAAGGAGGGAAAAGGATGGAAAGATAAGAACGTCCCGACCTGGGGGACAAAGGGAATCGGAGGGAGGAAAATCCGGAGGAAGATCAAGGGGGGTAATGCCGCAACTTTCTAGCCTTGGGGAAGAGGTAGAGCCTGTCGTCCGTGGGCAATTTAAGGGTCTGGGAACCCAGGAGAGGGAAAGACGGATGTAAGAGATCGGTTGCCGGAAAAAGGATTGGGGCGAGCCCTGGCTGGACTCGAGCTGTTGGTCACTTATATCAAACACAAAAGAGGGATAGAGAGAAGGAAAAAAAAAAAATCGAGGACACTCTAATCGTCGAAAAGAGGACGGTGCGCTCGGTCCATCGGATTGGGGGCCCTCGCTATTCGGAAGGGGAAACTAAAAGGGGGGGAACAGGGGGGAAAGGACAGGGGTCGCGCAAGGGAAAGGACAGCTGGTGACAATAGAAAGGACTTTCGCAGGAAGTAGATCATTCGCTCATGAAAAATCTAGATGAGGGTTGACAGGGGGGAGGTCGGTGGAGAAGGGCTCATAGACTGTGTTTTAACAGAACTGCGAAGGGCGTAGAGAACAGGGATCTTATGGACGAAGAAAGGGAGTAGACAACAGCCCCACGTTCCAGGGGATAGGATCATAAAGGAGGATCTTCCCCCGACATTCACCGTAATTTTTTGGTCTTGTGGGGAAGGCGGGATAAAGGCCATAACGCATTGCGAAAGAAAGAAACAGTTGAAGAAAACCACTGGCCGCATCAAGCCGATAACGACAGGGTTTAATTTTAGGAAGTCACTATACGGGAAAAGGGGGAAGAACACGGGGGAGCGGGGAAGGCGAGACCCTTCATGGAAGCCCTTTCCGAAGAGGGAATCGGGGGTAGGAAAAAGGAGAGGATGAATAAATAGCAAAGTCTTTTTCAACCACCCCGTTTGGGTCCTGGGAGGGTGTCTTGAAGAACAGTCTACTCGAAATCTAACTCAACCGAGAAAATCATCATCACACTAGTCGATCTTCTCCCTCATTACAATGTTATAAGAGGACAAACCGGGGGGAGAAAGAAGGACGAAGAATGGAAAAGAGCCATTCATTTCTCAAAAATCAAGTCGTCAATGGGGTCGGAGTAGAGAACGTGCTTTCTCCAACTTGCGCTAGCACAGTGGGGGAGGGAGAACTAAGGATTTATTGTATAGAGGTAGCGAGGGGGAAGTGACCGAAAGGGGTCAAAGACTCAATGGTGCAATATTACAGCTCTTGTAATAAACGGAAAAAACCGAAGGGGAAAAGACAGAGGTTCTCGTTTGTGAAGTCAAGTTTAAAAGGATTCAGGGGGGTGCGGAAAAGAAATTGTACCGGGCAATGCATCGTGAGGGGCGTAATGTACTCTCAAGGTCACCATTTTTGGCTCCGGAGGAATGAAAATGAACACAACAAGAAAGTGAAAGTAGGGCTGAAACGTTAAATTAACCAGGGGGTGGAATTGATGGATATGGTCGACTCCTCACTCTGGTGAGAAGACTTCACTCAAAAGGGGAAGAAACAAAGGGAGGAAAAAAGAAAAGTAGCCTGACTTCACGATTGCCAAGAAAAGCATCGAAATTTAAGAGCATCACTCCAAACGTTTGTAGGGGGAAGGGATTCCAGGCTGACTTAAAGGGGGGGAAAACAGAAAGAAAAGGCAATCAACTCAAGGAGACTCCTCTAAAGGGGTTCCTGGGAAAAGGGGCATTTCCGAAGGAAAAAAGAAAAGGGAAGAAAGAGGAAAAAGTTCGCGTCAAAAACGTTATAGGGTTAAGGGAAAGCAGAGGGCCGCGATGCATGTCTGCGCACGGCGAGAATAAAAGGATCCAAAAAATAAATTGGAAAAAAATCGGAAAAAGGAATTCTGACATAAAAATCTCGTGGGGGGATGAATCTCGTCGCTAGCAACACCAAAAAAGAAGAGAGAGAAGTTAAAGGGTTAAAAACAACGTCGGGGGGGTCATAACAAGTCAAAATGGGGGGACGAGGGCGCTGGGTATAGGATTCAACCAAAACGGCCCGGCCACGATGGTTCTAGGAACCGAGCAAAAGAAGGAGGGAAAAAAGTCGAATATTCCCTGGGACGGAAAGGGGCGGCCATTACTTGGCAAGCCATGAAAAGGAGGGGACTTGGTCTTTGAAAGGGGGGGGCTGAAAATTCCTATGGTGGGGTGCGGGATAGAAAAAAGACAAAAGGACAAATAATTCGCAATTTGAGGGGACTATTAACATTCTATAGGGGGTTGGACAAGATTTTGCTCAACGGATCTAAATCCATCTGGCAACACGTAAGGGAAGGCACCTGACTGAACGAGAAGAGAGACAAAGGAAAAAAAAAGCATGTCACAAAAATTTGTCAGTTAACATTGGTCCTGGGGGGCCCAATGGTCTCCTTTCCAACGTTAAGATAGCAATTCAAAAGCTAATCCCAGAACCACCACTTTTTACTAATCAGGCTAGAAAGGTACTAGGAAAAACCGATGGATCCAGGACATTGCGGCTGGGGGCAGGTTTACCTAACCCGGCTCCGGCCAGTTGGGGTTGGGGGAGGGCGCCTACCCCCTCATTGTGAACCTGCAGTCAGCAGTCGTGTTCGGATCGAGGCAGCTGAATGGGTAAGGAGGAAGCAGGGGGGGACGCGGTTGGGGGGAAGGGTAAGGGGAGCGAATCGGGCAGCCTACGAAGAGAAGAGACCGTGCAGCCCAACAGAGTTTGGCCTGCGGCCAGTAGATAAAGGAAAAGCAGAGTCAAGACCCCGGCGGCTGAGAAGTTACTGGGAATTTCCGCTGATTGGAAGGAAAGAAAGAATGAAACATCGGGGGGAGGTTTATAACATTTTACGCGTCATAAGGAGAAAAGGTTAGCGAGGATCGATTCTCTTAGGAGGGAGGAGATTAACGATCTAGGTTCTTGTAGAAAAAAAACATTCACAAATTTTTTGAATGGGGCGATCTCTGAGTTATCCCGTCACGCTTTTGCGAACAGAAAAGTTAAAAAGGGGGGGTGGGGGGAGGGAAAAGTTGAGAATGGGTATGTGGTTAGGGAAGGGAAAATAGACCATAGATCAAGAAGTGGATCCAGGAGGTAATATGCAAAAAGGAGGGGATCCGGATGCGGGCATGGGTGCTTCCCCGGTGTGGAAAAAAAGGGAGTGAAGTGCAGGCGTTCTTACTAGGCAGGAAACAAAAACAAGAGGAGGTTAATGACTGGCAAGAAGGGAATGAAGAATGCCCTGTAACAGTTGGGCGGGTTTTCGCAGAATTGATGTGAGAGAGAAGGACACGTGCGGAACGGGGCCAGAGGGGGAAGTTCGACAAGGGGAGAAACAATCCGACACCAACGACCTGTAAGGCATCGGCGAGGGTTAGGGAAAGGGAGGCAAATGCTAAGAAGGGTCACGAGGCACTAAGGGGGGAACGGGGGTATACGACCTGCAGCGTGTGAGAAGTCTTGGGTGAAAGAAAATACATAGGGAAAAGCGAGGGATAAAATATGAAGTAGAGTATCTCAAGCTTTAGATAAGAAACTTGAGGAACGGTTGTCTAGGAGATAGAAAGACCACAACTGTTAAAATTGAAAAGGAGTAAACATCTCGTAAAAAAACGAAGCAGGTGCTTCTAGAAAAAGAATCGAAAAGTCACAAAAAAAGATTCAAAACTACGGGCTTGTCCCGCATTTCGAGAAGGAAAAATGGGACAAGAGAATGGGAGCACGACGCCTTGCAGGCCGCTCGGATAAAAAGTAGGGGAAAAAGGATAGCAGGGGGAGGCTACCTTATCATCTCTACGAAGAAAGTCGTGCTTGTTGGGGGAAAATTTCTTTGACGTGTCGGATCATGGGGGGAGGAAGCAGAAAGGTGTGGGACCAAGAAAGGGGGCGATCACTCTTATCTGGAAAAAACAGGGGCTGGAAGCTAGAAATCAAGAACAAAAAAAGGGTGACGAATTAGGGAACATATTGGCAGCTAGCACAAGGAGTTATGGGCTTGTGGAGCAAGCGTAGAAAACGACGTATTCTAGGGGGAAGTCCAGGACCGACAGGCCGGGAAGCAGAAGAGACGCATTTTTTAGGGGGAAAAGGATGAATCTCAATCGGATGAGCAGATTGTCGAAAGGTGTAAAATGCAACGAAAGTCCAAGGAGTGCCAGTAAGACTCAGGTACGCGTGAGTGGGACGCAAAAGACAAAGTTTTCCACCACAAGTTGGAATGTCAGTAATGGGGGGGGGGAGATGCAATCGGAAAAGAAGAGCGGATAAGAAAACTCGGAAGACCTTCAGGGGTGGCTCAACATTCCAGGGGCTGTCTCATAATAGTTCCAGATAAATTCATGCGCCCGTCGCGGGAGGGGAGGGAGTAGGAAGAAGGGAAATCAGCATCCACGACGCTACGCAGAACTTCTCTGTTGTGGAGCTATTATAGCCGGGAGAGGGGTGAAAGATGAAGGGTGAAAAGCGTGCAAACCCCCTCCGGAAAGGTTAAACGCTTAACTGGGAGCCAAAGAGATCGTAACCGTGGGGACAAATCGGAGAAAAAGGAATTGGGGTATGAAGATTACTTGGAAACTTGAAGGGGGACGGGAACACCACAATTATTAAGAAGCGGGAAAGGAAATATTTTTTCACGAGCCATTTTACTATAAATTTCCCTGGAGCTGAAATCTTTTGGATATCTATCACCTGTTAAAGAACGGATACCGGTATAGGAGAAAGGAACTTGGTAGAAAGGGGGGGGGGAGAAAAGGGGATTGAGGTTGACGGGGGATGGGGGTCAAGCAGAAAGTCTAAGACATTCACTCAGTTATGCTCACAAGTGAGGATAAAAAAGAAGATCCTCATGGGGAGTGCAACCGCAGATCAGTTTTAAGAGACACAAAAGGTGAGAAATGTGGGGAGAAAAAGTCAATCGGGGAAGCCCCCGGCGAGGCCTCAAAGTGCTAACAGGAGGAAAGGGAATTTATAAATGTTAAGCGCGATGCAGCGACCACATTTAACTCATTCTAGGGGAGATTCTTCCTTTAGGGGGGACTAGAGTACATCTTGTCTCAGCGGGAGGGGAGTTGGAAAAGGAACAGTGAGGGGGAGATCACGAAGGAAAATCAACCTTCCCCATAATGTTTGAATCCTCTCAAGTCCTTACAGTCCAAATCTCGTGGGTGGAAAAGGTAGAGATCAAAAAAAAAAACACCAAGGCTTATTAGAAGAGGGACAGGGGAACAAAGCTCTGTGAACTTTCATCATGATTGAATTGGGAAGGTATGTGGACCTGAAGGGAACGTACAATCTGCCTTTCTATAAATCACTCCAGAGTGTAAAAGTAGAGGAAATATACAGAGACCTATAACTCGGAGGACGTAGTCTTACTGCGGAAAAACATGGGGGAAAAAACTGAGGCAGATTCGTAATGACTTGGCGGGATTGGGAAATTTGGAGTAGAGGGATAAGCCCGCAATACTTAGAAGGAGTTGTCTAGGGGGAGAACTATCGATGCGGGGCAATGGACAATCTAAGGAGAGTACAGTCGAACGCCATCTGCGCAAAAGCCTCAAAAAATGAGGGCATCCCGAGGGAGATCCCCAATTAATAATCCCTATGGCTCAAACAAGGTGTGGGAAACAGGTTCTTTTCTGTAGGGAAGAGAGGGATGCTTCTCGTCAACTGGGAGGGGAACATGTGTGGGGCCTTGCAGAAGGGGGAAAAATAGCAACAACACAATGGGGGAAGGGGAGAGCAAAATGATCAAAAACACATCTTATCCCATGCATTGTAAGAAAGTGGGAGAACCCAAAGGGGGGGAAACGTTCCAGTCACCGCTGGGACATTCTCATTTGGAAAGTGAGAATAGCAAGTGCGCACTTTATGCGCTGTATTGGGGAAAAGGGAAGAGGAGGGGGAAAAGGGAAAAGGGAATTCTTCTAAGAAAGGACATCGTCTGAAAGAAAATTACCTGTCGAAGGTCCACCAACGAGTTTGTGCGAAGAACAAAAAAGTAAAGAAAGGAGCGCAGGCAGGAAGAAACTAATTGTCTATTAATGTGAGGGTAATTCTGCAGCACAGCTTGGGGACACAGGGTGCCGCGTCAATGGACACTGTTGGGCAAAGAGTCGCCGAGGGGAGTTAGAGAGGAAAAGTCGCTTTTGATATCAATAAAGGACGAAAAGTGGTGGGAAGAATCTCTTTCTGTGATCCCGTAAAACGCGTTGGGAAAAGCAAGGGGGGGGTTATTATACAAATGGGTTTGGTAACCCCAAACAAACCCCCCCCCCCCCCAAAGTCGCAGTTTGACAATTAAAATCATTGAGAAAAAGGCCGAGGGAAGGAAGAAGAAAAAAAAGGGATTGGGGATCAGGGAGGCTGCAATTGTTTCAATTCAATACCGGGGCAGTAAAGGGGACGGGAAGGAGTTTCTTTATGGAAAAGCCAAAATAGATAGAGGAAACTTTATGGATAAAGGCCTTGACAGTGGGGGGCTGTGTTGGAAGGCAAAGAGGGGGTGAGGTCGGCAGGCAGGGGGTGTGTGGTGTGGTGGGGGGTGGGGGGGGGGGGTGGGGGTGGTGTTGGGGGGGTTTTGCAACGATTTCGAAAAGAGGGAAAAATACGAGTCTGGAACCAAAAAAAGGAATAGAAAAGACTCATCAGGGGGGTCACCTACCTGTACAAAGGCATCGAAGAAGGTTATTGGGCCAGAAGAAATAGAAGGTGAAAGGAAGCAAGGGTCTATCCGGGTCAAGCTGGTCGGCGTCGAAATTCTCTTGTGAAAAAGGGAAGATCGCGTATGAAAAGCGATGGAAGGAGAGGTCAACTTGTCAAAAAAACGCGGGAGTAAAGGGGGATCAATTAAACAGGAGCTGTTTTCAGAATTCTATCCACAACAAAAACAAAAAGGGGGATAGACAGCGACGCGGCACAGGAATAGGCAAGAAAGCGGAGAGACTAGTTCCAAGAAAAAAGATTCCAGGTTGGCCCGAGGGGATATGGGTGACCTCCGTAAAAAGGAGCGCAAGACGCCGGCAGCGCTAGGGAGAACAGTGTGAAACGGATAGAAGGAAGGAAAAGGATAAAAAGCATTCGAAAAAACATGCGGGACATCAGAGACGGAATTCTTGGAAGTTCGGTGACGGTCAGGTATTGAGATTCTCAATGCCGGGGGGAAAAAAGAGAGTTGGAAGGCGTCCTAATCGGGAGGAAGGGAGCATCATGGCAAAATGACAAACCCGCAACTGTGAGCATAAAGAAAGAAAGGGGATTCTAAAGGAATTAAAAATTGAAGGAGTTTTCTTGGTCGCGGATGACTAAAAGGGCATGCCAAAACTTGAAGGGGGGGGGGGGAGATAACCCATGAAACCCCACTTGAAAAGCCTATAAATATTTGGTGGGGGGTTCTTCATGAACTACTGATAGGGGAAATAGAGGTATCAGGGAGAAAAAAAAACGAAGTCTTGCAGGCCTCCTAAAAGGGAAGAGGAATTAAGCAAGGGGAGGAGGGAAGGGGGAATCCCAAAACGTGTAAAATAGTCGGGGGGGGAAAGAAAAAAAAGCACGAAGATAAACAAACACCGCCACTCCGAGAACGAGCGGCGGCCTACAGTGCAATGAAGAAAAAGGAAAAAAAAAGGGGGGTGGAACCCTGAAAAAAGCGGTTCTCAAGAAGGAAAGGCGCGAACAGTCCAACCGGAAAAGAACGGGAGGCGGAGAGAACGGGCAATTGCACCCGACAACGGGAACGGATAACACTGTAATTTTGGATGCAAAGCGAGGTAAGAAGATAAAACCTGCAAGAACAGTAAAGCTAGATCCCAATGAAAAACCAGCGCTTTAAACGGAACGTGAAAATGCCAAGGACAAAGAAGAGAAGAAGGGGGGGATAGGGGGGGGTAGGGGGATTTGTGTTGGCAAACTTGAAATCGGGACCACAAAAAAAGGAAACTTCAATAAAAAAAGGGCCATATGTGTTGACGATCATGGGAAAAAGTTCGGGTATAGGGGGGAACGGCAGGGAAGATAGGAAGGGTCACAATGCATCAGTGGGAAAAAAAAGGAATGAAATTTTCGCAGAGTGATGGGGGACTTAGGGGAAAAAAAGTAAAGAGAGGGGAGGGGGCGGAAAAAGCCGTATGGGAATGGGGAATAAAAGAAAAGAGGGAGCTTTCCATCATCCCTCTATCAGATCAGCACGCCGGTGAAAAAAGAGGATTTAGAATTACTCTATCGATCCCCAACATATTCATGAAGCATCAGAGATACTCAAGATTTCTTGAGAATGGGCATTTTCAAAATGAAAGGAGAGTAAAAGGGGGACGGTTTCGGGATCCAGGTGTTATGGTGTGGGGGGCAAGTAAAAATCGCTTCCCTATTATTTGAAAAGCTTGGGATAAAGAAAACTAAGGAACCAATCAAAGGGTCATGTTTAAATCCATAATCATTTGACAAGTAAAAGAGAGTGTGGGAATGTTTGAA
>Ga0179593_1701501_pt1 | contig 11567 bp, 15 predicted proteins | sample CZODoug2_1_08_16_FD_185931 | JGI IMG/M metagenome (GOLD analysis project Ga0179593, IMG submission 185931) | Vadose zone soil fungal communities from Angelo Coast Range Reserve, California, USA - CZODoug2_1_08_16fungal (PacBio error correction) | ecosystem: Environmental > Terrestrial > Soil >...
GGGAGAAAAGAATTCGTCGTAGAAGGCTATTGCAGGGAAGGATAGAGAGCCTATCATCAGTCCCGGAAAAGGGAGAGGGGGCTACCATGTCTTAGCTTCTACTTTACAAAGGGATGAAAGGGGGATGGAGGAATTCCAGAACGTGCCAGAAAATGGTAACCCGGAGGAAAAGGTCGTCTTAAGTTGAACTATCGAAAAAGTTATGCTAATCTCATTGGAAGAGGAAAAAGGGGAAAAAAGACTCCGCAAAATCAGGGGGTCAACCCTATCACTTCAAAGGGGAAGGAGCACTGTAGCAGCCGCCAGGAAGACACGGAGCGAACCGAACTACTCCGTTTCGCTCAACGCCCGAAAAGAGAAGAGGGAGAAAGAAAAAGGGCGGTCGTTCTCTCTGCGTGCACAGGGGGGAAGTCAAATAACCCTCTATTTGTCCTCCCCAAGAAGGGACCACTATTATTGCTCTTCGACGTAAAGGAGCCACGAAAACATTTAAAGAAAATAAAGTCGATAGTCTCGTATACGGGGGCCAGAAGGAAGAAGGGAGAAAGAATTCCGGATCGATCTAAGGGAACGCTTTTTCTCTTTCCAGAAAGAAGAAAGGGTTTACGAAGCATAAAATTACCGTCCAAAAAAACGAAAACGTCTCGCATGCACCAGGAAAGGGAAGGCCTCTTAGTTCCTTCAGAAGAACGTCACGTACTCCTCTTTGCTACGCTGCCGAATAGGGAGGACTAAGGATCGAAAGGCGGCAAGGGGGTTGGTGACCCAGGGGAGGGAAGAGGGAAAAAAACGGCGAGTTCCGGCACTGATAGTGAAAAAGAAGGACAGCTGACTATATGTGCCGTCCGGCGGAAAGGAGCCTTCACCAAAGAACGGAAAAAGAGGCGCGTATACGGGGGCACGATCTCGCAAAAGAAGGGGGGAAGAGCCGACCACGCAAGCCGTCATCTGAGGGGCGTCCGCATTGCGAAAGGGAAAAAGCAGCGCGCGAGGCCATCACATTGGTCAACGGAAAAAAGAAAAGAAAAGAGGGATGGTAATGAGGAAAAAAGGGGGTTTTTCTCCATCCAGACGAAAAGAAAAGTAATTCTGAACAGAGAGGAGAAGACGAGGCGCAGCTGTGTACGGTCGGTCAGGAAAGGGGAAGAGGGTGAATCGCTGTGTATTCGTTGGGCTTTAATCAGTGTTGCCGTGGAGAAGAAAGACTAAGGGAGTCGCGGAATCCAACAACAGGCTTGTTGATGGGGGTGGGGAGGACAGTCGTTGAGAAAAAGGATCTATTATTCGAAGAGGATCTCTTAATGCGGAGGAGTGGTAAACAGAAAGTAGGGTCCGTGGAGAAAAAAAAAAAAAAACCCCCCTAGAAAGGAGAGAGATCCGTCGTTTTGATGTCCCTCGGGGGGAAGGGGGGATCCTCCGCCAGGCACAGAAAAAGGGGAACAATTGACTTCAAATTTTTTAGAGAAGGGAGGGGAAAAAGGGGGCGCCGGAAAAGAAGAGAGGAGGCCTGTCTCGGAAGGGGGGTCTTGCTAGATCACAAGGGAAAGGGGGGCACAGCGTTACCCCTGAGGATGAAAAGTGAAGTCCAACTCAGGGGAAGAGTTTATGTTGTATTCCAAAAAGAAAGACTCAGGTACTTCGAGGTGGAGATCATCGATGTAAGAGGAAGAAAAAAGGTCTTGGAAGTAGCAGAAAAGAAACAAGATCACTTCGAAGGACCCCCCACGTCGCTCAAGAGGTAAAAAGGGATAGCGTTGAGAGGGAGGATTAAAGGCCTCCGCAGCTCAAGAAGGAAAAAAAGAGACGGGAAATCTACGGCTGGGAGAAGACTTCTTCAATCGGGGGGGGGAGTGTGAAGCTGAACGCATAAAGAAGGGGTAGGATAGATGCTATCTTCGATTTGCATCCGGAAGGAAAAAAGAGAAGAGGTGGTGATTCCGCATAAAGGAACCACGGAGAGGAAAAGGGGGGTAGCTCTCGCCTCCAGATGGACTGTATAAAAAGGAAGGGCACAGTGCGGGGGAATGAACCTGTGGTGGTTTAAACCGGCGATCGACAGGAAAGAGAGAGGGGAGGGGGGGGGGAAGACATAACGAATTCCAGATTAAAAGAATCCTCCTTTGGCCATCCGAAAATAAAGGTTGATATACCGCCGTAAGGGAGAGACCTGGGAAAAGAAAGAGAGAAGCTAGTCCATGGGATGCCGTCACGTCCGGCACAGGAAAAGGAGAAAAAACAACGGATTAGGGGAAAAAGAGAGGGGGAAAAAGGCGACCTCCATTGAAGATCTTTCGAAGAGATTAAAAAACCGGTATCACAAAAAGTTACGCTCTTAGGGCAGAGAAAGGGAGAGAAAAGGGGGACTTGCGCAAAATGTGGTCAAAGGGGAGGAAGGAACAAATCAGACTACCTCGATGTATATTTCCTGGAGGAAGAAAAATAACGGTTTTCCCATGCATGACAAGGGGGGAGGAGAAAGGGGAGGAAAAAATATGAGTCCAGGAGCTATAATCTCCCGACCAGGTGAGGGGGAAAAAAAGATGGGGGGGGTGCTAACTGTAAGGACGGGAAGGAGAAAAAACGTACTTTCGCGGTACCGGCTTAGAGAGCGCATCAATTCCTAAATTACGTATTTTTCAAGAGGGGAAAAGCCACAGAAAAGACCGCGATTGCACGCCTTCGGATCAAAAAAAAAAAAAAGGCTATTTTTCCAGGGGCGAGGGACTTAGGGCTCAAAGGCCTTGTTTTGGGGAGGGAAGGAAGCGAAAAAACGCATCCCCAGGGAGAAGGCCCTACTTTTTCATGGAGGAGACTCCTAAGTGAGCTCGGCAGGGGGATGATTCGATAGGACCAAGAAAAAATGTTTCTCGCGGAGGAAAGGAAAAGATAGCGCCACACAGCGAGTCCTTCTTTCTTTGGGGAAAATCCACGATGGACTCGGGGAAGTGGTTGGACTGAAGTGAACGCATCAGGGGGGGGAAAGGCACGCTGGGAAGGAAAAAGTTCAATCTTCGAGAACCGGAAGAGGGAGGTTCCGTCCGCCCCGAACGATAAAACGGACGCGAAAACTGGGAAGCAACAATCGGGGAATCAGGGAGGGAAAGGGAGATCCACCGAACTGTTCATCGTGGGGAAAACTCTTATATCCCTCTAAAAAAGGACACTGTATTTTGCTGGGGTGAAAACAAGAAATACGGTCCGCAGGGTAGAGCCTGGATGGGGGAGAAGAAAAGAGGGAGATCTCACACAGAAAGGAAAACTCTTTGTTTGGGGAGAGAAAAGAACCCTCGAGCGCGATCGCACGGTTCAAGGGAGAAGGGAAAAGTAGGACCTCACTGACTGGCCAAAACGCATAAAAAAGGAAGGAAAAAAAAAGAATCCACATATCCAGTTTACCGAAATAAGAAGCATCTTTCCCTATTTCCTCTCGAAAAGAGGGTCAGCTTCCGTGGTCGGAGGAGGTAAAAGGGTGGGGAACTTATACTTCTGAAAAAAGGAAAAGGGGAAAGGAATCAAGGGGGGAGGGGTATTTTTTACCATTGGATTGGGGAGGGGGGGTACCAGGGGAGAAAGCGGAAAGCAGGTGTTACTCTCGTATTACGCTGGAGGAGGGAAAGGGAGGGAAAAGGAGAGGCGGCGAGATCGTGCCCGAGGACCGTATTCGGTCAATACCTTGAGGAAGAGGGTCGTACTGATTCCAAGGGAGGCACTATATTACAGGGAGAGGGAGGGTCTTGTGTGAATTGCGGAGAACTAAGGGAAATCTGACTGTTGGCGAGGAAACTATCGTCAACTGGGGGGGAAAAAATTTTGTCCGAGAAAGCGGGAAAGAAGAAACGCCACGCGAGGACTCTCTCCATAGGAGAAGAGGAATTCCGTTCGTTGTCGGCGAAAAGCCGCCGTAGCGATTTCCATTGGGAAGCGCGGCGGCCTGGAGTAGTTTTAGGTTGGGGAAGGGGAAGGCTGGATTCCTTCGTAAAAATACCGCATTTTTTTTTATGGGAAGGGGAAAAGACAAGAAATAACACGGCAACCGATCGCTTCCGGAAAGAAGGGAAGGAAAGAGGAAGGAGGACAGAGACTTCTCTACCTGGATAGAAGGGGTTCTCTTACCTCTCTTAATTGGAAAGAGGGGAGGAGCCTCTTGAAAAAGGGGGTGCGGAAAAAGAAGGGTTCTGTTGATAGGAAACTGAGTTTCTGCACGCCGCGCCGAAAAAGATCAAGAAAGAAAGGATATTTCCTGAGGAATTCGAGGACATGGAGGAGGGGGAAGACGTGTGGGGGGGTCCCTGGCGTCTGCTCAGTGAAAAAGAGGAAGGCGGCCGGAAAAATTCTTGTTGAAAAAAAAAGGAGTTTGACGAAAGGGGGGAAGGTTCAAGGAAAAAGGGGGGCTTCCTGAGTTCTAAAAAGAAATTCCCGAGGGGGAGTTCGCGATGACGCAGTCTTCCGGGGAGGGAGAAAAGGAAAAAGGTGAATGGAATTTCCGCCAGGAAAGAGGACGCCGCTTCATCAAACTTGCGCGAAGGGGGAGATTACTTATCTTCTAGATTGAAGAATAGGGAAAATCGACTGATACACTAAGTCATTGCCGGAATAGAGAAAAAAAGGGGGAAAAAAAAAGAGAAGAGATTCGGCAATGAATGGAGAGACCCATACATATTATGCCATCTCGAGGGGAAGGGAGATCCTCGGATTCGCGCGCGAAGGGCGGCGCCTTGAAGCGAAGAGCGAGCATGGACTGGCTTGAATGCGGGAAGAAAAAAAAAAGCCTTTTCACACGGAGGGAACTAGAGAGGAAGGTGAACGCGAAGAAACGCTTTAAGGAACGCCATCCTGAAGAGGAACCGAGAAGAGAAAGACAGAAGATATGGGGGTGTTCTAAAAGGAACTTCATTGGAGGGGGAAAAGATTTCACTTGATCAAAGAAAGTATCAAAGGCCGGCGTGACTATGTCCTCTACGGAGAGGAAAAAAAAAATCTCAACTGGATCACCAAGTGCGTTCCGGGAGAGGGGAGTTCCTAAGGGGGGGCGGGGATCAAATAACACCTCTTATGTGCCGAAAAAAAAGGGGGAAAAAGGAAGAGCGCCACAGTACTTTTCTCGTAAAGAAAAAACCAACATTTATATCCAGGTCGAGAGGAGGAAAAAAGGACGGACGCCCTGCTTGCCGGAAGCGATAGAAGGGGAGGTCGATGCGATGGGCTGGAAATCAAAACACCTTCTGGAGTAAGGGGGGAAATTCCATCCATCTGAGAAAACTAACCTCCTCGGCTCTCTGGGAAGGGGGAGAGTAGAGGTCTTAAGAATTCATGACTCAAAGAGTCACTTAATCCAGGCTTCCGAGGAGGGGAGGGGCTCCGATACTAAACCGGGAAAGAAAAAGAAGTTTTTTTTACCCAGGTATCTCTCAGGGGAGTCCTTCACTTGATATTAAGGAAAAAGGCCGGAGAAAGACGCCTTAATTTCCTTCAGTAGGGAGAGAAAAGACTCTCCTTCACAAAAGAGGCCCTCTCGGGGGAGCACGTTGCAAGAAGGGGAAGCAAGAGACTTTGAGCCTACCAATGAGCAAAAAGTCAGCGATATTAACGACCTTGGGACGTACCTTTTACCCAGAAAAAAGGAGGCATCCCATTGTGTACAACATAAAAAAAGAAGATCAGAAGGGAGTAAAAGTACGGCATCGGGGGGAAAAAAAGGGGTTGTCCTCAAGAAGAACGACCCCTTAAGGCTTAACGGGAAAGAAGGAATCGTGCCCGCTGACGCTCGAAAAGGGGAGTTCCACTGAGAATTGGGAACGAATGTGAAGAAAAGGGAGGGGGGGTAATTCGTTGAAGTCTCTTTAATCTTTTGGGGAAGAAAAACCGTAGATCGAGAGAGAAGAGAAAGGACTCACAACAAGGCGGGGGGGAGGTTTTTTGGAAAAAGAGAGGGAGCCTTTCCCGCTCGATGATGAAGCGCGCTCCTTCACTCCGGGAAAAAAAGCACATCCAGTTGTCCGGATAACGGCACGTCGGAAAGGAAGAGCGTTGTGAAGGGAAAAGGGCGTGGAGCCGTCCGGAAATTTATCCCATATTTTGCGAAAAAAGGGGTTCCGCCGGGTCAGAAAGAGGTCTTGGCCAGAAATACTCACGAAGCAAAGGGAAAGATCGAAATGAAGCTCTCTCCGGAGGAAAAAATTACCCCTGGACTGAGGACGGAAAAAAAACGTGGAACAACGGGGGGACATCGTGTATGTGGTAGGGAAAAAAAAGGAACCAGACGCCGCCGGGAAAGAGGAGGAGCTCTCTATGTTACTTCTCGGGAGAAAAAAGGGGAGTGGAGTAGGAGGGGTCGCCGTGCAAGAAGGAAGAATTCTTCGAGCATCGAAGCCAACTCTTCCATTGCCAATTTGGGAGGGAAAAGGGATAATTCCACAATGCCTACGGAAGATCAAACGAGAGTCGAACGGATGCCGGCTTTTTCAAGGGGGGGAAGGACGAATTCTTTGCATCGTAGGGGAAAGGAAGTTGAAGACGGGAAACAGAAAGGGGGAGGGATCGAATGAGAAGATTTTCGGATTGATCCCACAAAGGAAGACGGGAGACGCGTGGTGCTTCGCAGAAAAGAAGGACACCACCCCCTCGATTTTGGTCACCGTAAGGGAAAAGGGAAAGAAGATGTACTGTAGTCGCACTGCAGGAAAGGGAATGAGGACGTGCGGGTGAAAAGGGAAATATACATCGAGGGTAGTCTTATGGGGAGGAATTCAATTCCCGTTACCAAGGGGAAAAAAAGGAGATCCTCGCGGCATCAAAGAGTAAGGAAAGACGTTCATGCGCGACTAAAGGAAAAATTCTAATCTCGAGCCAGAGAGGAAAAGAAAAAAAAAAAGTCACCGAGAGGACCATCTCTCTACAAAAAGAGGGATAGAGAATTTCCTCTCGGTACGGGGAAGTTAATCTACCGAAAGGGAGATCGCAGGAGAGTGGCAAGATTAGAAAGACAGAACGTCTGTATCTCAACATGGATGGGGAAGGAGGCAGCGTATCTTCTCACATTGCTAAGTCACTTTAATTTACTTCTTTATGGGAGGGAAGAAAGACGTGTATATTTCACTGTACAATAGACTGGATCGCAGAAAACCTCAAGGGAACATGCAGGCACTGTGAAGGTAGGGGGAGGGAGGCAGTCCATCGGGAGGCGTATAAGCTAAAAACCATCTCGTTTTTTTTGGAGGGGGAGAAGAAACACCTAGTAGATCAAGATGAGAGGTACCAACTTCTTCACATCGGAAAGAAGGAAAAGATTCCTACTACAATGACGTAGTGGAGAAAACTTTCCTATCACGAGAAAGCCTTCGGATAAAAAGGGAGAGGAAAGGAAAGCCGTCGGTTCCGAGACTATTCGTTCTCGGGAATGAGGGAAGAAGAGGCCTTTTTTGACTTCGGAATCAACTCTATCCCCTTGGGGGGGGGAAAAAGTGAGCCCGACGTGGAATGAAGAAGGAAGGGATCCTGCTAGGAAGGCCGTGGGTGAATGAGAGAGAAAGAAAAGGAAAAGCGAGCCTTACATCGATATGCGAAAAAAGGGCTTCTTCTTTTGGGAGGGGAGAACCACGTCCACGAATGGGGGGAGTTACTGTTGGACTTAAGAAGGAGGATATCCCGGCTTTAACTAAAAGAGCCATCAAAAGTTCATAAGTAAGCCGCGGCGGGACGGATGTCTTTTCCGGCGCCAGAAAAGAGGAAAAAAAGCGAAACATTCTGCAAAGGGGGACTCTTTGCTTCGTACGGCGCAAAAGGAAGAAAAGGAAGAACAGCCGCGGAGATCCCTCTCGACGGAAAGGGGGAAGGGGGGCTCCCTCCCCTTATTGGGGGAGGAAAAAAAAACCGCCGATAAGGAAAGGGGAAAGAGTCGTGGAGGGTGAAGAAAAGGGGGGAAAAAGATCTCACGATCCTGTGCTGACAAAGGTGGGAGTCCTTGCAAGCAAAAGGGAAAGAAAAAATCACTTTTCTGGAGTCCCAACGGAAAAAAAGGAAAGAGGACGGCGAAAGCGGACAAAAGGATTCCCCATCGTAAGAAATCCAGTGGACCGACCTTCCAACAAGGCCCGATTTCTTCGCTCGCAAAAGATGTTAAAAAGAAGGGGTCGGATCGAGGAGCGAAGGATGGCTTTGGATACAAACCGGGAAGAAAGAAGTACGCATTACATCCCCCCGGGAATCTTCTTTAGTCTTTTTAGGGGGGAAAGGAGGGGGGACCTACGAGAGGAGGGTACTCAGACCAAAGGCGTAGACAAGTCGTTGAAAAATAAGAGGGGGAGGAGGAGGCGGTGGGTCGATATCCAAGGAGAGCGACCGTGAATTACTCTACGCTTCTGGGGAGTCTTTGGGGGTGAAGGAGGTGATGCCGCCGGACGCAATAGAACATGCGGATTTTAAGGAAGAGAGGATGCAAATAATCATTACGGAAGCTCCCTCATCGTCAAGGGAAAAAAACTCTTGCGCCTATAACAGTTGGCGATAGAAAGCCCGCAGAAAATGACGTAAGCGCACAGAGGCTTGACGGGAATTGTTCATTCGTGAGGGGATACGCTTAAGCCTCCGAAGAAAAGGGTTCATCGACGCGAGGAGGGTTAGTGGGGGAAGCTTGCTTTATAAGTCAAGAAGAAAGGGGGTTTTTATGGTTTACCGGGGGGGAAATACACATCCAGCTCGATCGCTTCAGAAAGAAAGATTACGTGTGGACCCCGGAGAGAGAAAAAAGGGGAGATAAAGTTTTGCAGGGGCAGACAGTAGCGTACCGCGCTGAGGGGAGAAAAAAAATATTCGGAAACATGGGTGCGAAATTTATCCATCAACTAGGGAAAAAAACCTCTCGAAAGAAGAAAAACGGGAGGGGAGATTATATTTCCGGGAAGGGGAAAGGACGTCGAGTACAAGCGCCGCGTGGGGGAAAGAGAAGAAACTCGTCTTTAAGCGTAGACGGGACATTAGGGTTGAGAAAAAAGGATTGGGAGTCGCGGCTCGGTGAGATGGAAAAGAAAGGGGAGCATGAACTGTCCTTGCAATCAGTTCAAAAAGAAAAAAGAATGGCTTACCATTCGCCTCTTCAGGAAAAGAAAAGAAACCAGTCCATGCTCAGAAAAAATTAGAGAAAACGAGAGACAATGCGGGCGAAGCTATCAAAAGAGATTCGGACTGATGATCTGACAGAAAAAAAGAGGGAAGAAAGCTCCGACTAATTCATTGAGGGAAAAAAAAGAGGAGTAAGAGAGAGAGGGCGGGAAGGGAGAAGGGAGAGAAGGACAACAGAGTCCATCTCTAAGAGAGAAAAAGACGATCTGCTCGCGCATTGGAGAGAAAGGCTTCTATCATTTACTTTCTTAAGAGAAGGGGAAGGAAGCGTCATCATGGTCACAAGAAGGAGTAAGGCGAAGGAATGTCGTCGGAATATGATCTGCACGTACAGTTTCAGGGCTCCTCGCTGTGAAAAAAAGAAAGCTCTCCGGCAAAAAGACGTTGGGCTAAAACAATAATCACTTCAAGGGGAGACTCTAAGAGGAAAAAATCCTCCAGGGAAAAAAGACACTTCTTCGACGGAAGATGGAAGGAGCGTCAAAAAAGAATCTCCTTGTATAACCTAATAGGGGGGAGCGTTCTAGCTGGAGGTAGGTTTTCTTGATCAAATAACAAGAGGAATAAAAAAAGGGGGGAAACCTAAAGGAGCGCCAACGAGGAATGTGAGGGGAGAGAGTAAGCGAAATGTAGCAAAAACAATATCCAGTAAGAGGAAGAAACAACGTAAGCCGGGCGTCCCTGCTTTCCGGAAAGAGAGGATTCTATCTCTTTGGATCGGTAAAAGGGGGGAGGGACGAATGCACCAAGACAGCTTCCAAAAAAACAAAGAAGACGAAATAAGAGAGGGGCACCCATGAAAAATCGGCGGATCTTACTCACCTCGAAGAGAGAAGAGGGGTTCGTAAGGCACCTAATCTGCGGTGGCATGCAGTAGACACTTTCTCTGAAGAGAAAGGGGGGGGGAAGTTTGACTATCTTTATCTCGAGAGAAAAAAAAAAAAAAAAAAAAAAGAAGAAAAAGAAGAGTTTTCCGAAGGGGTCCCCCCGGGGAAAGGTCTTGCCGGAAAGGGAAAGAATCAGTAAGGAGAGCCCCTTAAAAGGAAAAGGGACCCGCATCTGTCGCGTATCAGACGCCTCCTATCCTTGAAAACACGAGAGAAGAAAGGGGGGGATAGTAAGGACCGGGAATTCCGAGGGGGGAGAGGGAGACACATCATCGCGGGGAGAAAGAAACAATCCCATTGTCAACAAGGAAAAGAGAAGTAGGGATGTAATGAGAACATAGGGAGAGAAGGGGTTTGTCGACCAGCCGAAAGAAAGCTTCTATAGGAAGAAAAAGAGGGGGACGAGCGAGCCATCTTTCCCTCTGCCAGAAGGAGGGATCTTTTGATTCACCGATGGTGAATCGCGGAGGGAAAGGAAGGCACGTGAATCGGTTGCCAGGGACTTCATAAAGAAGAGCGAATGGCGTCAGGCTTGAAACACGGACGTCCACCCCAGGAGGGGTTTTCATCACAGAGGAGAGTGACCTCTCGATGAATTAGCAAACAAGAAGGCGACCCTGACACTGCAAATCGAGCGGGGGGGAAAAAATGTCGCGGGAGCTCTCGTCCACGGAGGAGAGGTATATCCGCGGTGTGATTTCCTAAGAGGGGGGGGAAGGAGCCATTCACAGTAGCAAGGGAGAGAGGGGGGGGGAGGGAGAGAAGGGGGGTCTGAAAACGGTTCGACCGCAGAGTGGAAAAGGGGGGAAGGAAATACTCACTGAACCAGAGAGTAAATGACTTTTCTGGGGGGGAAAAAGGGGGAAAAGCTTGGCCAGACGGAAAAAAGGAGGCGTTTCACGGTTAAAAAACCACTTGGAGAAGAAAAAGGGGGGGACGTTGTTTTTTATGGACCATACGCTCAGTGATCCTTGAAAGGAGAAGGTGTACTTCTCGCGAGGAAAAAGAAATCTGGTAAGTTAATGCTAGTACCCAGAGCCGCGCGAGAAAGGGGGAAATCATTCCCACTTCTGTAGAAGAGTTATAGCTTTTCTCAGGGAAAAAAAGGGAAGGCCGTACGCTACAGAAGTGAAAGAGAAGAGGAGACTGAGAAGAAGAGTCAGGTGTTCAGGGAGGGAAAGGGAAATCGTATTCGTTCGTACAGGGGAAACTTCTTTATTTTATCAGGAAAGGAGAGGGGGACCTTTACTGAGCCGGGGAGACGAGGGTGGGGATGGGAAAATCACTTCCTAAAGTGAGAACAAAAAGGGGGTGGTCACCGACCGGTCGTGACTTCGAAAATGCCCCTCCCTACATTCCTTGTCGGGAGGGGAACCTTCGATCAGAAGGAAAGGAAAAAAGTAGGATGGGGAAGACAAAGAGTAGTCCCGGTGACCACGTGGAGAAAGGGAAGGCGCGGCCATGCTATGCGTAACCAGGAAAAGGGTTCCTGGCTCGCTTAATAAGGGGGGGAAAAGGGAAGGAGAGTTCCATTGCTTCGCCGGTAAAAAAGAAGAAGGGAAA
>Ga0179593_1712983_pt1 | contig 11567 bp, 12 predicted proteins | sample CZODoug2_1_08_16_FD_185931 | JGI IMG/M metagenome (GOLD analysis project Ga0179593, IMG submission 185931) | Vadose zone soil fungal communities from Angelo Coast Range Reserve, California, USA - CZODoug2_1_08_16fungal (PacBio error correction) | ecosystem: Environmental > Terrestrial > Soil >...
AGCCGAGAAAGGTTGAAAAAGTTAGCCAGTAGTTAATGAGGGGGGGGCGACAACGATCTTCTGCCCTGAATCGGAAGGAGTTTGCCGTACCTCCCCGGGCACTCAAAAACAAAGGGCTGTAGTCCCACGGGCGGCATCGTGGGTTTGCCAAAAGGCCTAGTGCGGAGGTCTTCCGGCACATGAAGTAATTGGAAACAGGAGGAAAGTGGGCTTTTCTCCAGGGGGGTGCAAAGTCCAAGAGGGCTCTGGACCGGAGACAACCAAAAGGAGAGAGGGGGACAGAAAGAAGCAGAGGCGGTACCAAAAGGTAGCTTGCGAGCCCAGGAAAGAAGGGGGGGTTTGGACTCACTTGGAGGGGGGGCTAACAGTGTCCCTCCGAAGAGGATCACTAGTCTTGGTGATAGAACGAGGGGACCGAAGTTCAAAGTGTAAAAAGATGTCTTTGGGGGGGAATCGTCCGTACAACAAGGGCAACGGGGAGAGCCCGGAGTAGAGTGGGGGGAAACATCTTCCAGGAAGAAGCAGGACGAAGGCGGATTGGTCCAAAAGGCCTGGGTAGTTGGGGGGGGGGGGGGGAAAAAAGAAAGGGCTTATGCCGGAAGTGGTGTAACATGCTAGGGAAAGATAACTGTCCTGCCGGAATCAGCCATCCCCGGGTCGGAGTATAGGCAAAAATCTGTGAACTCCAGGCGTTCAGAAAAACTTCGAGGACTCTAAATGGCTGGATCGAGCGTAAGCTGGTTGGTCAAAAGGAAACAGAAAGGAAAATCAGACCTTAGACGAGTAAACGCAGCCCGGCATTGACCGAGAGGGATTCACATGTGGGAAGAAATGTAGGAAGAGAAAGCGCTCAAAGTTCTCCGGGGGCGGGTCGAGCTCAAAACCAGGCGTTTGCCGAAAGGTTCTGTTAACAAAAGGGCGAAGAGGGAATGGGATAGGTGACTCCAAGAATGGGAGCTTCTCCTAAAAAGAAGAGGGAGCCGGAATTGGAACTGAACATCCAAAAGTCGAAGGACGCCACAGCGAGAGGATGGGGGATGCGACTTGGGATGTTGTTGAGGTAGCCAAAGGTCTCCGTTCGAAGAACATCGATTCTGTAGAAGGCGCCACGACGCCACACGGGGGCGAGGATTGAACCCGGCGGAAGGAAAAAATAAGTTGGTGAGTTAACCAGCTCTTGTGAGGGGAAGGTGCAGAGCCAGGTTAGTGCAGTGTGGCAAGGGGTATGCTTAGCGAACTTGGGGGTGGGGGCCTGAAGAATGAAGCAGGCAAGGTGAGCTGAAAAAAAGGACGGATGCAATTTTTGGGAAGGGGAGAGGCCGCGAATTGTCAAGTCCGTCTGAAGGTGGTTGGTGCCTGGATCGTTGGAGCGGAAAGTACTGGCAGTAGGTTTTGCTATCGGGAACAGAGAAGTCCATTGAAAAAAGGAAGTGAGATTCGGATGGAGAAGCCTCCCAACGAAGAAGTATGTCTAAGGTTGGGGGTAAACGCAGTACTGGTTTAGGGGTCTTGAAGTGTTGAAGGGGAAGAGGACTGCATTTGGGTTACGGATGAAAAAAAGGATAACGGGAGTCCACTCGGAAACTTTAGAGGCGGCCGAACTCCGCGGGGGGCGGTCGTAATAACGCTGTACTGCACAGCTTCGTCGATAGCCACTTGACACGAAGACGTGAATGCCAGAAGTTGACTGTGCAATATCTCAACACAACCCTGGGGAAATAGAGAGATGGCTAAAAGAATTTGGGGGATCGCTAGGAGTCGTCCAGCAAAGTCCCAACAAAACGTTCGAGGAAGCATTATCTGGAAGGAGGGGGCCCCGGGAGGGGGGTAAAGCCCCACGTCCATGAAAAGTCGGGAGATTGAACAAATAGAACGGAAGCCTGGGGAGTTCATAAGACAAAGGGGAAGCCGAGGGAAAAAAAACAAAAATTGGCGGGAAACTCATCCGGGGAGGACTGGCGCCTGTGCGCGAGGCAATGAAGAAAGGCTTCGAAAAGGGGAAGAAGAAATCGAATCGACCGACAATTCAGAAGCCCACCGTGGGAAGAAGGGATTAGGAAAAGAGCCGAAACACCGAAGGCAAAGGGCCGCTGCCGACCATATCCAAAGCTCAAGGGACAAAATGAAACTACGAAAGCCAGCGAAAAGTGTGACGAAGAATCATAATTTCAGCGATAAAAAAGATCGCTGACTTGCCGGGTCTGGGGGTCACAAACCTCAGTTCAACCCAACCAAGAATAACCGGGGGGAAGAACCTGGCGCTCACGGAATCTCAACGGTCCTGGAAAAAAGGGGAGTCTCCCAAAAAAAAAGAGAGGGGCAAGTACGCCGGTCCACTGCTGCCAATTAAACAGGTCGAAAAGGGACAGAGAGACAGAACAAGGTCTGCGGGGAACGTATCGAGGGGCTCTTATAACCGACACTCAAAGAAAAACCGAAGCAGCCACGCGTTTAAAAAATAATCGCCTTTGGGGACTAAACCACAACCTGGAGAGAAGAAAAATTGCCTCCGAGAGTATAATATTAGCAACGAGAGGGGGAAGGAAATGAACGAAGGTACGACCATTTAAAAGTTCCCAAGCGAGGCGGCCAAGCAGGTTTCTAGACAAAACTAGACGCCCCTGGGAGCGATGCACACGCTTAGAAAAGGAAAAAAGTGAAGCCTAAAAGAAGGGTCTGCAGAAAAGGAAAAACGGAAGGTCTTATCACCGAAAGGAGGGAGGGACCTGAAAAAGACCTGGGGAGAAAGACTTGGGGGAACCATCAGCTCGTCCCCAGCAAGAGAGGAAGCGCAAGAGGTGAGAAGGAACGAACAGTCACTCCTAAAGAGGTATTCGGGAAACAAGAAAGTCAGAAATTTTCGGGGGAGGGACCTAAAAAGCGCCGCAAATTCAAGAGGGCGGATTAACGAAAGTATCCTCTTGAATACTAAAAATTTAACAAGACCCAACCTTCAAAAAAGTCGAGAAAGGGAGGGACCAATACGGAAATAAAGGAGCTTCTATAGATCCACAGGGTGGCGGGAAAAATGACGCCTTGCGCGCCCAGATGTCGTTCCTTGTTATACAGAGAGGGCCTCAACAGAGGGAAGGAAACCTGAAATCGTCATCCAGCGGAAAAACATAGAGAGAGTTAGGGGGTGCGGAGGGGAAAGTTGTCCAGCCAATGAGCAAAAGTGAGGGCCAAAACAGGCAGTTCCTCTAAGAAAATCATAGAATCAAGGGAAAAAAAGCCGGCGCCAGAGTCTGGCGAATTCGTAAAAGGGGGAGCCGAAAGGCGGAGGAAAAAGGAGATGAAAAACAAAAACCTAAAACATGGGCAAGGCGACCCAACTCCTTCAAAGGAGGGGGGGAGCGACCAATGACGGAGAAAGTACCCAGCCGAGGAGAAAGAAAGAGGACAACAAAGAAGCGGAGCGTGTCATAAAAATTTGTTCTGGAAGGTGAACCGTTGGGGTGGCAAAACTAGACAGAAAAAAGGGAAGGAGGCGAAGAACTGGCGGTTTGTTCTCAGAAGGAAGACTAACCTTGAGAAGGAAATACTTTAAGAAAAAAGCTATCGACTTGGGTGAATCTAAAAGTAAAAGAGAACCGCTAAAGTCCGATAGGGGCGAATACTGTGAACGAATGGAAAATGGTTTCTGAAAAAAAAGCTCAGGGCAGGGAACGCTGTGGGGAAGACGAGGGGGGGAATCGTTTGCAGGGAACCACCTTGGAAGGGAGAAGGTTTTACGTGGAAAGATAGTTGCAGGTGCCGACGACTCCCGTCAGATTGCGCTGTGCGAAGATCTGAATCTTGGTAAGGAAAAGGAGGAAAGGGGAGATTCAGAGAGCGGTCAGGGATCGGTAATTTGCCGGAGACAAAAGAAATGGAAGCTCGAATGGACCCTGATCCTGCGAAGAAGGGGGAAGGGGAAATCCAGGAAGGTGGGCGCATTGCAGTGGGGAGAAGTTCGGCGCTTGGCGTAAAGATACACCAAGTCTGGCCAATCCGAACCGATCGGAAGAGATCGAGTCTGTTAGAAACGCTGGATGCCGAAAGAAGGGGGGTACGCGTAAGTGTGGTCGAGAGGAGGACATCTAACCAGGCCGACAGAAGGCGGCGCCCTGCTTCTGAAAGAACTCGTGATTAAATAAAAGGGAGGACCGGCTGAGTGAAAGGAGAGGAGAGGAGCCAAAGCGCGGGGACTGTATGTGGTAAAGAGGGGTACCGTACTGGGCGCAAACCGCTTAAAGGAAGGACGAAAAAATCACCGAATTTCTTAGGGGACCCTATAAAGAAAAAAACTTCTTGTTGTGAGGAGTGGACGCCCCCTAGGGAAAGATTGAATTGGCCTCACAGGGACGGTCGGGAAAAATGGGGGAAGCGAGCCGGAGGGAGGACCGAGGGTCCGACCCAGAAAGAAAGGGGCACTCATCCTTTTCTAGAACCTAACTCCTCAGCTCCAGCAGGAAAAAAGACCGTACAGGGTGACGGGGAGGGGATGTCGTCCTGAGGAAGTCATGGGAAAAGATCTCGTTGGGCTCCGTTGAGGAGGAGCCTAAAAAAAAAAGTGGGTCCCAGCAGCTGGAAGGGGAGGAAGAATGTTCGAAAGGGATCCGCAACCATCCAGAAAGAGGCTCTTCCAGAGGGCACCATAGTGCTGAATAAAACGGGACACGTCGCAACCAAAAAGGGGTTTTCCATACAACATCTCATAGGGGGTTATGGCGTCCCGGGGCATTTTGTTTAGGGAAAACTATATAAAGCGGGGGCAGACAGAGGGATGGACGCGTCCACTACGCCGGGACCCAGGAATATTTAGTCCTCGTGGACAGGCGTCCTTCACCGGAGGGGAGGGTGGCTGATCCCAGACCTGAAAAAAGTGTTGGGGGGGGCAGTGGGAAAAGGTCGACCGGGTAGGGGGGGGACATTATTTTTTAGAAGGGAAGAGTAGAAGGGGGGAAGGTTGGGCAAAAAACCTATTTAAGGGAATCCTCCCGATCTGGTTTGGCGGAAATTCATTATCGATGCCACCCAGGGGGGGGGGTGGTGAGGATGGGGGAGGAGGAAAGAAAAGGGCGTCCTCAAAATTAGTGGGATCGTAAAAAGTACTGAGTTTTTGGCGAACAGTATCTGTCACCGGGGGCCCGCTTGTCAGGGGGGAACGCTCGCCAGGAGTCGATAATCCAAGCTTTTCCTTCGTGATCACCGAACCAAGCAGAGGTACTGGGGGGGGAGGATAAGGGGGTTCAAAACGGTTGGTGAAGAAACTTTGTCGGAAAACTCTCACAAGGAGGACGGTACAAGATTGGTTCCAGTTGGGAAGGGGAAAGTGCGGCCTCAAACGACGGGCCGAAGGGTCGGGAGGGGAAAAAGGAGACCTTCAAAAGAGCGAAAGTTGGGGGAGAACGTGGACTTGCGGAGAGAGTCGGGGGGATGCCATCTATCAAAAGAAAGTCGAGGGCGGGACATCTAAGGAAATAGGAGGGGAGGAAAAAGAGCAAAAGGTCGATGCATAAACGATCTCGAGCAGTCAACTTGCCGAACACAACTTGATAGGTCCGTAAGCTTGTCAGGAGTTTACGCGCCCCAGGGGGACGACAGGAAAGCGCAAGTCAACTTAGGGACCAAGAGTGGAAAAAGAGCCTGGGCGAATCTAACGAGCCGATTGAAAAACTTGGCGGAAGCAAGAAAACCTGCTCTAAAACAGTGAAGGCTCGTCAGCAAAAGAAAGAAGGCAGCATAGTTGAAAGCCGGGCAGCAATCCGAATAGAACGGCAGGAAAGCACACTTGGGGGCCAAAAAGAAAAGTGCGATCGCAAAAAAAAAAGAGTAATGTTAGCTGTTCTAAAGTCGGGGGAAAATACGAACTTTGGAGATTTCTCGCAGACGCAGCAAAAACACCCACCTGGGGAAAGAAGAGGGAAGAAGAAAAAAGAGATCGCAGAAGAGGGGGCGCCCCACCCTCAGTGACGATCATCTACCCACTAAGGACAACCAATAAGACAAGGGGGTCTAAAAGAAAAAAACAGAAAAACAATCGCGCAAAGAACAGAGCAAGGAACTCCCTCCCCACTTCTCAGGGAAGACTCCTTGTTCAACGCGCCTCGAACTGGGTCCCGGAGAAGGAGAAAGAAACGATGCCTTGACTGGCTAAGAGGGGAAGAACACCAACCTGCCGCAAAAAGGAAACGAAGCAATACCTATGATCTTGTGTAGACATGGGTCGCCAAAAGAGATGGATGAAAGGAACAACAATTGAAAAGAGGACAGATACAGCCGATTCTTGGTAAACTCTCTACATTGCTGAACCGAAAAACAAAGGTCATGGAGCTCGTCAGATTCCAAAAAGGAGGCCTCTGTGGCTGCGCATCAAATTCTCCAGCTATGCCCACGCTTTCACATTCAACAGACCAGCCGAACGGGAGCGGGAAGGACTGGGAGCTTGCAGCACCGAGAGGAAAAACCTAATTTCGTTAGGGGTGCACTGCCCCATCAAAAAAGATCTCAAAACCTCAAGGGACATACGCGGTAGGAGGGTAAACTGCAGGCCCTTCACTCTTAATCCATCGGAGGCGGAAGAAAAGATGAGCAAGGGGGCGGGTTCAAAGAAGGACGGGGCTGAATTGACTGAAGGAACGTATAACGATTTGGTGACCAAGAATAATAAAATGAACATACAGGCGCTCACGCGAGAAGAATCTCGCCGAAAGAGACCGTGCTATGCCTGGAATCAGAGGTTCAATCAGACGAAAAATAGTGTTCGCTCACCCGAAGGGCAGCTGGGCTATGTTGGAGGGGAAAGCCCAATGCCAAGACTACCGGGAAAACAAAAATCCCGGAGGGAGATGAACAAAACGCATCTATAGATAATTATCGTGGGAGGGGGGAAAATTGTAAAACCATGCTTCCAAAAAAAACTTTCGAGGCAGCGCAGCTCCCAATCAAAATTCAGGAATAATGGGGCAAAGGAGGGGGCCAGTGATCATGGCTAATTAGGGAGCTTCCATGGCGTGTCTACGGAAAGGAGGAGACTAGGAGTTAAGAAAAAAGCTACGACACCAAAAGCAGAAAAAAAATTCTTTGGGAGGGGAAACTTCAGATCCCGGAATGAACTCAATCTTACTGGGAAATCAACGGAGCAGCGAAAAAGAACTGGTGTGCCCGGGGGAAAGAAAAAACTTCTCCCGCGGCTCACATGTGGAGGACATGGGGGGGTCAAAGGATCCGGCATAACTAGGGGCATCAGGGGAGTCAGAGGCCACACTGCTATCGACAGGAGCGGTTTATCTCTCTCAACAGGAGATATTAGACCAGCAGAAAGGATGGGGGGGAAAGACTGTGAACGAAAAATTAGGTATGGGAAAAAAGGAGGACCACCGCCCAGAGAGAGAAGAATCATGTGCGCCGAGGGGGTTGCCGTGAAAAGAAAGAACAAATTTTATGAAAAAAAAAAGGATTTCCGATGGAGAACTCAGATGGGAGAGCGTCCGGCTAGAGAGGTGGGGGGGTCGCAGGAGGAGATGGGTGAAGAAATAAAAAAGTGTGGAGCTGTGAAACATCGAGCGTTTGGGGGGCAGAAGAAACCATTCATTAATCAGGAAGGAGACCAGAGAAGAACGACATTTGAGCCATAAGGGGGGGGACGAGTGAATAAGGGGGACGATCACGGAGGCAATTGTCGTCGAATAACACAAAGTCATTTTTCCCTCCGAAAGAGGAGAATCTGACAGCGAATGAAAAAAGATGGGGGATCCAGTGTACGGATATGTCTTGGGGACTTGGATCGACGAAGATAAAACAGGGCCAAGCAAGGGGAGGTCTGCGAGGGAAAAAAAAAAAAAGAGTGGAGCAGGTGAACGCCAGAATTACCATGGGGGGGGGGGGGGGGGGGGGGGGGGGGGGGGGGGGGGAAGAAAGCTCGTCTGTAAACCCGGCGCTCGGGTGTAGAACTAAAGGCGCGGGAGGAATTGGGTTTTCTTTCTTTGGGGGGGAGAGGGAAGTTACTAAAAGGAAAAAAGGTCCGGAAGGTCTTCAGGATTATAAAAATCGTGGACGCGAAAAAGATTGTTGTCTTGGACGACCTCCGGGAAAGCGACTTGCAAGTGGGAAGGGTCTGGGGGGGGAGGAAGGGATCTGGTTGGTCCCTTCATCGGGCCGACCCAACCAGGGAAAAAAAAATGTCTTGCCCAGAAGGAACTGCGGAAAGAGCAGATCCCAGCGCCAACAGGTTAGCGGAAATTATTTCGAAGGATAGAAAGCGGGGGCAAAAAAGTTGGATAGCGGAGGGGTCGACTAGAAATAGAGAGGAGTTCACGCCCGTAAGTTAGTGCAAAAGAGGTTGGCCATCAGGTCGGCGCGTCAAAAGAAGGGCAGGGTGGGGCCAAAAAGCTATTTTTGGGGAAAACAGCTCATAGGGATGAGTCTTGCGGCGTTGGGGTCAGGGGAAAGGAATGTCTCTTAGAAAAAGATACGTCGATAAGAGGATTCAAAAAGAAAACGGGCCAACCGTTGAACCCGGAGTAAAACGATAAGTTGGTGGAGTTTGCGGGGAACATCTCTTTCTCCAGGAAAAAAAAGGAGGTTTCGATCTCAAAAAGGGAAAAAGGGGGAGTATGGGGGGGGCCATTAGGGGACGAAGGCGCGAACCAGAGGGCGGACCGTCAGCCGATCTGGGGGATGGAATATTATCTATTCAATGGGAGGAGGGGTTAGTGAAAAATAAGGGGGACGGAAAAGTTCTAGAAGGGGCTTGGGGGAGAGCTTCAGCGGAAAGGAGGCAGAAGGTGGGTGGAGAGAGCTTTCACCGAAGCCAGGAAGAAGTGGGCACGATCAGGCGGTTCGATAGGTCCTCCAAAAGGTCTTGTCCCGTCATTGATTGGGGGCGCCCGCAGCAAGGAGTGCGAGGTGTGGACGCCAAAGTGTGTGGGGAAAGGGGCCTTCCAAGGTCGTGAAGGATGAGCGAACATTCTTCCGTAGGTGTGACAACGTGGGGAAGACGTTGAGAGTGCAATGAAAAATCCGCCGAAGGGGGGAGGAAAGCTTCAAGAAAAGGGTTTTGTGGCGGACCAGACTGCGGATCGAATAGGGAAAAGGGACCATCGATCATCCCCTTAAGGGGGAGAAAACCTAGCTCTCAAAGAGGAGGGAAGGAAAAAGAAGAGAAAGGAACACTAATTGGGGGAAAAATCACGATCGCAGATAAAAAAAAGGGGGGGGGCCGAACAACACTTTCGAGAGGCCGGAATCTGTGCGAAAGAGAAAAGACCCAGGAGGAGTGGGGAGAGAAAGTCAGGCGCCGCAAGTCACACGCGTGACCACGAGGGGGAAATGGGAAAAAAAGAAGCGTTTCAGACCGAAAAAAGGAAGGGTCTGGAGAAAACCAACAACTTGCGGAAAAGAACAAGACCAGTATGGAAAGGAGTGGGGCGGCCAATCAGAGATTAGGGGGGAGGTTTAGGGAGGAAAAGCGACGCACAAAAAAGGCATTCAAAAAAAACTGGCCAAAATTCCCTATCCGATCGCCAACGACGCATTACTTTATCGACCCTCAACCGAAGTAAGAACAGGGGACGGGAAAAACTAAGAAAGAAACGACAAAAAGAAGAGTAAAAAAGAAAGATCTTCTGACGGAAATAACCTCTGGTTGGAGGAGTCAAAAAAGCCGTGAAAGACTCAATAAATGAATCTCAAACCTGGCCTCACAAAAATAAAAAAGTTTTCCTGAGACAAGGGAGCTGGAGTAAAAGCCCCTCCACCAAACGTCTCGTTGAGGGAAAAGGGGGCAATATGCCGAAAAACCTCGGCAACGGGGGTCAAAGAAGGGAAGCTCATAGCGGGTCTGCCGAAGGGGCGCTTGAGGTCTATCCGCTAACAAAAGGAGAACTTCGAGACAAGACCGATGTGTGTCGAATTGCGAAAAAAAAGGGGGCGGGAAGAAAAAAAATTCGCTAGAGGCAAGATCGAGGAGACCGCCGATTCGGGAAAAAGAGACCAGCGGAATTTAAGGGTTCGCGGACAGCACCTTCAAAAACTGCTGCGGCAAAGAGGAGGGGGGAAGGTCACGAGAAAAAAGGTATAGGGAAGAGAGGTCTACATGGGGGAAAAAAAGTTGAAGCGAAAGGAAGGGATGCCGTTCTAGAAGCATGCCGAGCGTAGGAAATCGAGGGCATGGGGCGTTGACTGGTTTCAAGGGGACGGGAAAAAATCACGACTCTATCAGAAAAGAAGGCCGCGACAGGAAGGACTTGGTAACGTCCGAACAGCTGGCGGAAAAGGACACAATAATGCCGGATTTTCGGACTCCGAATGCAACGGGATGTCTGAATGAAAGGGACGAGGTGGGAAACGACGACTAGGGAAAACTACCCGTCAACCAGGATCAACAGGCCTTTCTTGAGGTAAAACGGGAGTAAAAAAGCCGGAGGGGATCGGGCGTTTCAAAAGAAGGAGCGCACCGGAAAAGCGAAAGAGTGGGCGTCCTTGTAGCAAGCGACGATCAATCTTAAAGCAGGAAAATGAGGGGCAGTGGGAAAGGAACTCATAGGAAGATCGTTCGGGAGGGAACTTGGTGTCTATTTAACCAATGACAGAAATGTGTGAAAAAAAAGCACAATCAACAGATCAACCGGGACAAGAAACATTGATCTGCGAAAGGCACGGAAATGCTGGTGGGAAAGCAAAAGTCGGAAGTAGGGGCCAACTTACGGTGAAATCCTACACTGGAGAAAGAAAGAAAGAGTGACTCCTTCTTGGGCAGACACCAAGGGCTTCAAGGAAGGGGACGACCAGGGCCCTCAGAGGGACACAGCGGAGAATCGGGGGAGGGTTTCTGTTGTGCCCGGGGAACTGCAAAACTACAAAAAGCGGGGCGCACATTGAGGAGAAACCTGGCATGGCCGGTGCAAAAAGGGGCTACCGCATCCGTTTAACCGGAGCGCCAACATCTGCTATCAAAGAGAGGTTATCAAAAAAAAAAAGGAGGATAGGAAAAAGAAAAATAAAGAAAAAAGAAAGCAGGGGGAACGGAAAGTTAGTTAGGCACGAGCGCCCAACCGGGAACATCTGCTGCAACGAGAGGGGGAAAGAGGAGAAAGGTTGAAGGTAAGGGGAAAATCCAGAACAAAGCTTGGCCGCGGGTTGGGCAGCTTTACCGCTTGGGGGAGAAAGTCAAATGAACGCAAGGAAGAGAGCTTAAGTCCATTGGTCAAAAAGGATTGTCGATGAAAGGTTGTAGTGTGAGATGTGGTCGTAAGGCAAATCGTTCAAAATTTTGCCTGTAAAAGGGGCAAAGAACATGGCAGAAGTGGAAAAAGCACTGGGGCTGAAAGAGGGAGTACAAGGTAGGGGTATGTTATTTTTACGACAGGGCGAGCCGCGGACGGTTTTTTGGAAAAGGGACGAATTGGACGAAACCATAGTTGGGGGGACCCTCCGAAATGTGGTCTTGGCTGGGGCTTTGGGTGGTGGGCTGTGACTCGGTTTGTTCGGTATAAATAAGCTGACTTGCGTTGTCTGAGGTGATCTCCCGCTGGATTCCCGAGGGGGAACAGTAGATGTCTTGGCAGAGAAGAGGGGAACAGCTA
>Ga0179593_1288314_pt1 | contig 11566 bp, 12 predicted proteins | sample CZODoug2_1_08_16_FD_185931 | JGI IMG/M metagenome (GOLD analysis project Ga0179593, IMG submission 185931) | Vadose zone soil fungal communities from Angelo Coast Range Reserve, California, USA - CZODoug2_1_08_16fungal (PacBio error correction) | ecosystem: Environmental > Terrestrial > Soil >...
ATAGGATTAGGGGGCAGTTAAGTCTGTAGTAGACAAAAGGAGGGCAGTTGGACCGTGGTTGGGAGGCGGGGAGGAGGGTATGGGTAAAGCGCTTGCGCCAAGACCAATGGAAAGCAGACAAGAAGAGAGAGACGGGAAGGGATTTGACGAATCGAGGGGTCGATTGCGCAAAGGGAGAAAAGGAGAGGAAAGGGAAGTTGATCCAACGCAGCCCACGAACGAAAAACTAGATTGCTTCCCAGGAATGTTTCTCATTCCTGTGTTTGAATGGGAAGCAACGGAGGAAGCGCGAGACAATCAAAGGTTTTCGAGGGTCCAGAAAAAGAAAAGAACGGGAGGGAGAAAAAATGAGGAAAGGACAAAGTTGGGCGCGATGGGAGTCTAAGGAGCGATTTTTGGACGCCATGAAGGAACGCGCCAAGGACATGGACAGAAGACACCGCAAAAAAAAGAGAGCAGATGCTGGGTAAAAGGGAACAAAAAAACAGACCGTGGTTTCTATCGCGGGGAAAGCTCGGAGGGGGGCGATGGCGAAAGAGGGGCAGGAGGGGCTGAAAGGGGGGGTCACGGAGGGGCTCCCAGCAGCTCCTCACTGAAGAGATTTGCAGAGGGAATGAAGAATCCAGCCCGGGGCATCAGGGACAAGGAAATGAAAAGAGAAGACGATTCTACTGGGACCTAATCGCTTTTGTTCCTCAAGCAAAGGTGTCAAGAGGATTCAAGGGATATGAACGAATAAGTCCAGCGGGAGAAAAACTACAGCAGTGTTAAGGACGTCATGACAAGTGGAGGAAGGGGGGGGGGAGGGGGGAAGCTCGCACTCTTTGCAGACTAACGGATCCGCAAAATGAAATAAGAAAGGAGAGCAATGCGGAGTCTATCAAGCCAAGCAAGAGGGGGGCAAGACTGGGGGAAATGGCAGATTCACCGGGGGGTGGGGGAAAAAATTAGATCGACCCTATTGGAGTCGGGGGGAGGAAAAGAATAGGGAGAAGTTCTACGACACTTTGTCAAAGCACAGCCAAGGGAAGAAGGAAGATATGGTTTCGAGAGCCACTTGAACGATGGGAGACCATAAAAAGCGTCGAGAGGCATGGAGAACATGGACAGAGCAGTGGAGTAAAATCGATGGGAGAATAAGGTTCTTTCACGGGGCCTAAAAAGGGCTAAATCGCCGCTCAAAAGTGCAACGGTGTCAGAGAGAATACGGGCGGGGAGGGGGCTACACCCAGGTGATTTGACCGCAAGCAAAAAGAAGAGAACGTGTCGCCAGAAACGGGGTTAAATCGATCAAATGACCTTCAACAAGGAATAAAAGCAAGAAAAGAGGGGAAGAAGGGAAGTTCGAGTCGCTGAGGAAGAAAATGTTGAAAGGAGCTGAGGGAAGGAGGGTGGGAGGGCAAGGAACAAATTCGTCAAGGATTGCAAAAAACGAAAGCACGGACCCACTTCGAAATCGTTCCGTTCTGCAAATCCATGGACGGGGGGAAAGTCGAAGGACGCGAGGAGGGGAAGTCGCCGCGTGAAAGAAAACGAGACCCGCACAGGAAAGCGAGGGGAAGAAGAGAAGGGAAAAGCAAGGGAAGATCCATGCAATAATCCCAAACCCGACGAGAAAAAAAAGGAGAGATCTAATGCAGGTTGAAGGTCCCTGCGTCGCTAAGCCTGAAGAAGGATGCATCGACTGCGGGACGGGGCATTTTTTAACGCGCCGAACGCCTTGAAAAAAACCGGCGACCCACTTTGCCGAAACGCAATACGCCAACTACCGAGCTTGTCTATAAATCGGGGAGGGGAACGAGCGGAAAATCGAAAAGCAAAGTGTCGCGATTGCCAGAGAGGGCTCCAAAAGTTGAGAAAATGCGAAGAAAAAGAAAAGCAGAGAAAAGTGCTGCTCTAGGCAGTCTCAAAAGAGGAATCGCAGGATACGATCTTGTGGCCAGGGTACTCGAAAGGGGGGGGGGATGGTACAGGAGATCAAAAGGGACACCTAAAAAAGGGCATTCCTGTCAACGTGTAGTAAAGGGCAGTTCCTCAAGGGGAAAAAAGGGATCGGTCCGGAAGGTCCGGGGGGGGAGGAAATCGTGCAATGCCTCCAACACTATTTACTATAGGAAGGAAACGGAGAGAGACCGAGGGAAAATACGAGATCGAAAGAGCGGCGAATGGGAATCGAAGGATCAGCGAGGGTTAGGGAAGACCTAGCGTTCCATGGCGAATTTGAGGGGGGGAGAAGCTCCCAAACACGGAGTATGAAAATAATCACCTCCAATGGACGAGAGAGTCACGAAGAGCGCTGGGGAAAACCGGCGTCACGCGCCGGGGAACACAGCGAGAAGAAGGAAAAAGGCAGAAAATCCAACCCGGACATATCCTCTTTTGGGGGATAACCTCAAAGGAAGGGAAAGTGAGCAAAGCGGCAATTACTTACAGGTAACCTGTCGACAAGGGGAAGGCCGGCCGTACATTTTGGAAAAACGTAGAAGCATGTCTCTGCTTACTCGACCGCAAAAGAAAAAGATTGAAAAAGGGGAGACTTCGATTCAATCGCGTAATCCCTCGAGAATACCAGTAGAGGGGAGGGGAGGTGGGGGGGATTCGCCTCTGAAGTACCGAAAAAGATCGGGCAAAATCGCGGAAACCTAATAGTGGACGTGAACAGGAAAAGAGGAACCGATCGAGTCGGCGCGATCGGGAGGGAGGAGTTTCGGAAAGGAAGGGACGGCGCGCGGGAAGAAACAAGAACGAAGGAATGTGCATCCAGAAGCCTTCGAAAAGACTGCAATGGAACCTCACACGCAAGAAGGATACGGGCCTGGCGCCGGGGGCGGAGGGAAAAACCATCAATAATAGTGAGGTGGCTTTTCCGACGAGGCAGGGCATTGGGGGGGAAAGGTCTCAATATTTGACTTTCGAACTAGACGAAGGGAGAGGCAAGAGGAATGCGACTGGCCACCGGACATGTGCGCAGCACGGGGGGGCAAACGAATTGGGAGGAAGGGACGAAGGGCCTCAGTCTGGAACTCACCTAGGGGCAAAAAAAAAACGCACTTTGAGCCGAAACGTCTTGAACAGGGAGCAAAATAGAGAGGGAAGAGGAGGGGGGGCGCGGTAGACCTGGAATGCGGTGGTTGGGAAGGAAACCTTGTAGTCAGGAAAGGGGGTGGGGAAAAAGATGGGCGCCCCTGAGGAGAATGGGGAAGAAGGAAATCTTCCTAAACCTTTATAAGAATGAACTTCCCAATATAAGAAATTGAAAGGCGAGATGCAGCAGGAGGGGTCGCCAGATAGGGGCCCCGAAAAGGAAGTTGAGAAAACGATAGATTCGCAGACCACTGAAAAGGACGGTTGAAGTAAAATTCTAATCGGAACCGGATGGTTCGCCAGAGGAAAAGGGGAAAAAATGGGCGGGCGAGAGAGAGCAATTCTTACCAGGTGCTGGCGTGCCAAAACGAGCACTTAATTCTGAAATAAAAGAAATGCGGAGAAAGTAGTGAGCACTGCAGGTTGAAGCGAGGGAGAAAGGTAAAGGGGGGAAGAAAAAACATCTCTCAGAAAAGGACCCCATGGAGGTCAAAGCCGATGCTTGGGCTGATCGACAAAAGAACCGAAGGGGTACTGAATGATGAAGGCTGGTCGTCGCGGAAAGAATCACTGACAGGCTGAATTTCAGGGAGGAACAGGAGGGATTCCCTTCGAAATGGGGGGACCCACCAGTTCTTAAGGTTCTTAAAGCTGGTAATAAGTAAGGGGGTCAAGAGAAGTGCATAAATAGGTCAGAAAATTCAAGTGCTTAGGAAGAGAAATCGAAACAAGCCTCAATGCCTGGTTAAAGGGATGCATCGGGGAGCTGCGGTAGGCATTGGTCGGCAAGGAATTGGAGGAAAAGGATTAAATCACCCTTTTCAAGCGCTTCGCGGCCCTAAGCTTTTGCCCGAACAAAAGCATGATCACAAAGGAGGGGAGAAAGACATTGCCAACGAAAATAGCCGGGACGAGAGTGCCCCGCGATAGAAACACCGGGGTGTACGGTGTGAAAACATATTCTACGCTGGGGGAGGGGGGGTTCATGGGAGGGAATGGGAATTGTGGGGGGCGGCTGTACCATCGGCGAAAAAGAGTCAGGAACCCAACCTCCGTTCCGTAGGAAGAAAATCGGTCAAAACAAAAGAAAAGCGTTTTTTCGACCGTGGAAGTGGAGTCCTCGGGGAGACGGGAAAAGGGTGTATAGGCGATGATCGCCGTCTAGGCGAGGGGGAAAAAAATAGACTGGGACTGAAAACCGTCGGGGGCCAATCCGTGTAGCTGGAAAAAGTGGGGGCTGCTTCTTCGTGGCTAAAGGGAAAAGTTCGGCTTGCGTAAGGGATGAAAAATCGGGACACCTGTTAGAGAGTCAACATCAGGCCCGTCAGTGTAAAAGCCAGTGTTACGGTTGGGGAACGCACAAGAGAGGGAAGAAAACGCAAAAAAGCGAAAACAAGGGAAAAAAGGTCCAAAGCTGGAGAGAAAAAAAAGCCGTTCATCGCATAATTCATGAGGCGGGGAAACAACCAAAGGAGGGGAGCTAGTTAGTCGATTAGGAGGAGGAGAGAAAATGGCCATGTTGAAAGGGGTGGGGTGTGGGGGTGGACTTGGGAGGAGGAGGAGCCGCGCTTTTCTGGGAGTCTTTGGGTACCAACAACGGAGGAACCCCTTCCTCAAAACGAATCAAACGGAAAGGGCAGGATGTGAAGAAATCGGAAAGTGGTCGAGGGCGCACGACGACGAAGGAAAAAGAATGAAAAAGGCACAAGGAAGCCAAAGACCGCAAGCAGAAACACTCTTAGGGAACGGCAGCTGAAGTGCAGTTGTGACAATCTCTTGGAGGCATAAGAGAGAGACAAGCATGGGGGGAAGGCCGATCCGAAGAACGCCCAAGGGAGAACTTCTAAATGCAAAGGGGAAAGGAAGGGTGGCGCTATTTCTGGGAAACAGGAAGGGTGTGGAAAGCAGGACGTTTGAGCGCCGGATGGGAAGCAACAAGAAAAATGACATGCCTAACAAGACCCAGCACCGAAGGGAGATATGCTTGTCGACTTGTGGGGGGGTAACCACCGGATCCAACCCGGTGTCACGGGAAAGAGACGGTAAGGAGAGGGAAGGAGGATCATGTCGGGCGGACCATGGGGTGGGTAGACAGGAAATGATTTAAAATGTAAAACGCATGAAAAGAGCCGAAGCGCTTGTCAAAGCGACGAATCCGAAGAAGAGACCGTGTGCCTCATACACATGAAAAACATCAGAGAGCATACGGTACCGATGCGGACTTTGGGGTCGAGAGAGAAACGCGCCCTTGTAGGGGAGGAACCTTCATTTAGAAAATGGGGGGGACTGCGTAAGACAGCGGTACGCAGCATCACCCTGGGGGGGATATTGAGAGAAAAGGAAGGGAGGAGAAGTGGGAAGCACGCTCGCTTACAAAAGATCCAGTTCAGGGGGGGGGGGTTCGAAAACGAAAAAATCAAGAAGGACAAAGGATATCCTTCGGCTCCATATCAAAAAGGCAGCAACGTGGCAGATTCGCATTCCGGGGGGAGGCAATGAAAGCGGAAAGAAAAAAAATGCAGGAAAAAAAGGGGGAGTTGGTCGCCGCAGGAAGAGTGTATGCTGTCTCACTCCTCATGATTATTGTCCTAAGGATGAGGAAAAACAGGTCAACATTAAAAAAAAACATGGCTATATCGTTTGAACGCCGGGATCCAGATTGATAGACGAGTAATAGAGGCTTGAGAAAAAATGGACATGGAGGGTCTTGGCGAATCGGGGGGGAGAAGGGTTGCGCAATCCGCTTTCAAACGTCTAATGCCGGCGCATCTAGTGTATTTCGTTTTGGGTCCGTATAGAGGGGGCCGGGGGGAGAAGGACTACACCCGGTGGTTGTGCCTCATATAGAAAAAACAGATCCTGAAATCCCCGTTTCACGTAAGGGAGGCAAATCTTCTTATACGGAAGCATTCTCAAACAATCAAGCCTCTCAAGAAACTTTGAAGAAGGGATAGAGCTGGCGCAGGAAACCTTTGAAACTCGATATGGAGGATTGGGAAGAACAAGATTCTTCCCTGAAGGAAAAACCTAAGCGGAGCCCTCTCAAAAGGGTTCTGCGAAGGGAGGGGGGGGCCGAAAGCGGCATATGACCGCGCCGCTTTGAAGGAAAACGTCCGCAAGAAGGGAGAGAAGAAGGTGGGAGACGATGGAAACTCGCTAAGAAAAAGGGAGACCGAAATAAATCTCTATTCGAGCTGGTCTTTGGGCGTGTTAAATAAGGGAAAAGGCCAGGAAAGGCATCGGGTCCTTGGTTTGGTCCAAAAAAAGTACTCATTTGATCGAAAGAGAGAGAAGGAGAACGAACGTGGGCGAAAACCGCAGAACGCAGATCTCTCCACATCTTTCAAGATCTTTCTGAGGGTACCATCGAGACGCGAGGATTGGGAGAAAAAGGTAACGGGGGAAGACCGGAGGAAGAAACCTCAAACTCATACAAGGGGGTCAATCACGAGGGGGAAGAATGGGGCGCAGTCTCTCTTCGTTAATCACTGGGGCCGATCTAGTGTTTCCTTTATCCGAGGGAAGAAAAAAAGGGGAATGAATGTCAAAAAGGGGAGGAAGCAAGTTTAAGAAAGGTGCCCAGCAGGGGGAGCTAGCTGAGGGGGGGGGCGAAGAAGGAAAGCTTGCTGCGCGCTGATTCTGGGAATCTCCCAAAAAGTGGGGTGATCCTCTAAGGCGCTCTCCGAAGTTATCGAGATCAAAGTAGCAGGTGGGGGAAAAGAGGGCGGGGAGGCTCGCTCGTTGGAGGACATACCTCGACCATGGCGAATGTATGGAGGGTCCTCATCAAACACAAACAAAAAAAAACAACGTAGGAGGGAACTAATAGGCAAAAAAAGCATTCGAGGCCGGTTCGTGCCTCCCGAGAAGTCCTCGAGAAGGGGGACACATGCGTCAGAGAAGGGGGGTCAGAAGAGAGGAGCATATGCCGAGAAAGAGGTCCTGGCCGCGGGCGGCCTCATAGTGATCGGTTGGAGGGGAGACCAACATAAAGCTCGCTCATATGGTTCCCTCCGCGAGTCCAAGATTAAACCTGGATATTTCATTAGGCTGAGGAGTGAAAGGGGGGGGAAAAAAATGAAAAGGTGTGTAGGGCGGGCCAAGGAGCCAGACTTGCAAATCACCACTTCAGGCAAAAGGACGGGGTACGGGAGAAAGGCGAAATAGGAGGAAGACTCAGGAGAAGAAAATACGTGGCGTCTGATTGGGATGGTGCTTCTCAACCTGAGACAAAGTTCACAGTGAAGGCCAGTCGGTCAATCTCTAAAAAACACGTATCTGGTGAGCCCTGAAAACGAGAAGCTAAGCTCTATAGGGCTTTAAATTTCGGGAAAAAGGGGGTAAGGGGAGCCGGAAATGAGAGGACCGAGAACTGGCCCATAAGAGAAAGAACGATGCTCCGTGGATTCCTAGAAAAGACATGGAAATCAAACAACGGCAAGGCCTATCGTCCTGGGGGCCGGTGTTAATGATGGCATCAAAAGGTGGGGCTTTTTTCAAGGAAAGAGAGGGGGAGGTAGGAAAACGGGGAGATATAGAACGTGCTTAAAGGCAAGCGAGTCCGGCCCAACTGAGACGGGGACCCCGTCGGAAAGGAAAAACCGGGAACGAGTTTGCGAAGTGCCTTCCGGCCGCATAAAAGGCCAATTTCACGGTACAATCTTGTGGTCGAAGCCATCAATATCGCGTTAGGGAATGAGCCCAGGAGAAAAAAAAGAGAAAGGCGTATTACGGGAGGGAGAGTCTTGGGCTGAGAAGGGGGGAGGAGGTTTGCGCCTACAGTCTTAGGGCATTGCGAAGGAAAGATTAACGTCAGTCAGCTTTAAGAAAAAGAAAAGGGGGAGAGGAAAACCGGCAGAAGAAAACGCTAAACTTGGGCCGCGTCGGAAGAGGGGGGGGAGAGCGGCGAAAACGGATCTTCCTCCAAGTGAAGAACTTGGGCTAAGATTTCGAACTAGGGCCATGTTCTCAAAGTGGAAGGAAAAGGATCAGAGCTTGTTAAGCCTCGGGGGTCCAAGGTGGGGAGGAGACAAGAACTGGGCTTACCGTTCTTGTGCTTGAAGCATTGATATATCATCATCCACTACAGGCGACAATAGGGGGGACTGCAAACTTCAGGTGATAAGGAAAAGGAGGGCAGAAAAAAAGCATCGCGCAGAAGAGACCCATGGAGGAAAAACGCCAAGGATTGGCAATGAGAGGAAAGGACCAGAGCGCCTTGCCTGATGGGAAAAGACCGGTCGGAAGTTGAACAAAACTGAACGTAGGAAGGTCGGAAGCGAGAGGATGAAAAAAGGAAAACTTGAAATGAAAGACCCTCTTAACCACCGGGCTGAGGGGCTTCGGGGGAAAAGTAAAAGACGGACAGCTCCATTGAATAATGATTTAGCAGAGAGGGCGCAAATCAACGAAAAACAAATCCGAAGTAGGACAGTATGCAGAGGGAAGGGAGGGGGGAAGGAATGGTGTGGGCAGAGGGCAAAAGGTGCGGATCGTCTAACCCTAAGTAAAAGAAAAGGGGCTTGAGTGTAGGCCCGGTAGAATCATCAGGGAATAGAAAAAAAAGGACCGAACCAGGAAATTGCGCAGCTTACGCCAAGGGATGCATTTCGCACGAGCGTAGAAAATAACGGTGATCAGGTGGTGAAAAGTCAGAAAAAGAGGCGAAAGGAGTGCGGGGGATGGGTGCATTGGAGGGTGAAGTATTGGAGAGGAAGGACAAAAAGATGGCTCCGCACGATTTCTGGCATCCCCACCAACCGTCAATCAAAAAGTAATCCCTGAAGGGGGAATTGGGGTGAGAGGGAGGGAAGCCCTGGGTGGATGGGCGTCCACGGGGATCAGGACGAACAACATGAGGTCTGGACTGGAAGGGGGGGGAAGGATAACCGATTGAACCAATTAAGGTAAAAAGCCTCTTCCGGAGCCCCAAAAAAGGTGGAGGAGGCAATTGGGAGGAAGGCTCAAGAGGAAAAATTTTCGCTCCGTAGGGCACAATCTCACCTGTTATCAATAACTTCCACTGGGAGAATCGGGTAGGCGAAAATGTTGGGTAATCCGGTGAAACAAGAAGAAAGCGCGTACTAACCCGACGAGAAAGACCCCTTGTACCACTGCAATCTTTGAGAGAGCGCAAGGGAAGAGAAAGAAAGTGAAGGGGAGAGATCTCAACAAAAACAAAGGAGGAGTGGAAATATAATCAATAAGGGAATGGAAACGGCTGGGCGTATAGCAAAAACTGGGCCGGTTGCCTTTGTGCGCTTGTGTTTAAGGTCCAGGGGAGGGAGGCGGGTTACCAACCGATTGACACCAACAGGTGAACGGGACAGCTATCTCACAGGAAAGGGGCCGGATTTGAAATCGACGGTGGGGACCGTTTAAAAAAGCAACGAGAGCAAACAAGCCAGAACTCCACAGATAAAAAACGGAGGGAGGGAACGAGCCGAAGGGGGGAGAGGGGTAAGAGATGGGGGGGGGAATAGGGGAGCTACAGGACGATCAAGGGAGGACAGGAATGTTTTACCGGCTATCCTAAAAAAAAAAGAACAAGGCGTACGAGAAAATCAATTCGTTTGGGGGACGATTTTAGCTACGAAGAAGGGGGGGGGGGAGGGGGGGAAAATAGTGCGCGACGGTGCATCTAAAGAAATAAGGGAAACCACAATGCAACCCCGCCCACCGAAGTCGGAAGGAGCTGTTACCTTACCTATCAAAAAGGGGTCGGAGGGGAAAGAGAGGAAGCGATAGGTCAGTCTTATCAATGTCGGGAGCCAGGGTGGGGGGGGGAGCAACTGCAGGGTTTCTTGGACTACCATTGAACATTGGCTCAGAAGCCTGAAAGGAGGATGAGAACCAGAGAAAGAAATTGGGGAGAAGGACAACAATGCCCTGACAAAGAGAGCTAAGGGGGGGGGAAAGGGCGTCTTTGTTGTCGGCGAATTCTGCTCTCAAAATGAGGGCTTACGGGGAGAGTCTTAACGGAATGAATTACAACGTAAAGCAATAAATTGGGGTCAAAGCGGCCCATCAAATTTGCAAAAAAAAAATAGCTATTAAATCGAAAAGGAGCGGGGGCAGGGATGGGTAGAGGAGAGAAAACCGGGGAGAATTGACAGGACCCGAGAGCCTGCTGGCTTCCAGAGAAAAAAAAAATATCTTGACAATCAAAAGAAAAACAAAACGAGCCTGTGGGTCTGAGGGGGGGAAAAGACGATCAAAAAACAAGATGCTCACCGATGGCGCCAATTATCTTTTAAAGACCTCATGGGATGAAGTGCGACGTAAGGCGGAAGAAAAGAAGGAGAGGGACCGATATCGTGTCAAACGCCAACTGTAAACTTCCTCTGGGGGGGGAAAAAACAGCCTAAGACTTCTTCATCGCGGGGCTCTGGACATGGACAAAGCCGTGTCGGAATTCGTTTCATCAACCGGTAAGGAGGAAGAGAAGGGGATACCGCGCTGAAGTCCCGCCGGCAACAGGTCGGGAGAGAGAAATGGGAACGGGGGCGGCGCTCCCAACCGGGGGATTGGAAAAGAAAATCCTGAAGAGAATTCCGGGGGAAAGAGAAAAGGGGGTAGGAAAGAGAACGGACAGGCCGCAAAACCGGCATCAAGTCCTAAAAGCTCCGCCAAAGACTTATCAGGAGAAGACGAATGCAGGTTAAAAACTCGAGCGGCGATTTCTTCGAAGTGGGAATGGCAAAAATCGAGACTTCATAGGAAAAAGCGTGAAGGTGGAGAATACAAGGGAAGGGGGGACAGAGACAGGTCCGCGGCAAAAAAGTCGCCGCTTTAACTAAGAAAAAAAGCGCAATAATTTCAGGGAGCGGAAGGGGGATACAGATGACCCGATTCTAACTCAAGGGTAGAGACCCGAAAAAGGGCAAACAAAGACGAATCGTTCGGACCGGGGGAAAAGGAAAGCTAGAAGGATGCCCCGAGGGATCGGATGAGTATGCTGAAAGAAGTACTTCAAGCGGGGACCGGGAAGTTGGCGAAACCGCATACCTCCCCTAGAAACGCCTACTAAATGCGTTGACGTAAATATCAAAAAAAAAGTTACTCTATTCCCGAAGAGGGGAGAAAAAAGAGGTTGAAGAAGGGGAAAAGAAAAGACAATCAAGATACGGGTGCTGCTCGAGGAGGCCTTCGAATATACGGCAACTCAAAATCCCGGGCTGGCTGACTCTAGAGTGTGCAAACTGGTAGAGCGAAATGACGAAAAGGGAACCAAGTGGAGTAGGAAGGGAAGACACTGGGAAAAATAGCAGGGGATCGGCAAGGAAGTGGAAGAGGAAAAGTTGCTCGCTCTGATGGGGGGAGGGGGGGGGAGAGCCACACGAAGGTACTTTATTAAACCTGAAGACCCGAAAAAAAACGGCATTTTATGAGACACCATCTTTGACTCAATGGTTGGGAAAATAGCGGAGGAGAGAGCTGGAAAAGGGGGAGAAAAAGCGAGGCCATGGCGTGTAGACGTGGC
>Ga0179593_1326742_pt1 | contig 11566 bp, 15 predicted proteins | sample CZODoug2_1_08_16_FD_185931 | JGI IMG/M metagenome (GOLD analysis project Ga0179593, IMG submission 185931) | Vadose zone soil fungal communities from Angelo Coast Range Reserve, California, USA - CZODoug2_1_08_16fungal (PacBio error correction) | ecosystem: Environmental > Terrestrial > Soil >...
AACGAAGTTGAGGGACATTTTGTTTTAGGAGGAAAAACAGGCCAAAAGCGCTCTGGATCGTAGGTCCCGGTGCGTTTGTTTTGCTCTGGAAGGGTCCGAAGAACCCAGCTCTGTGAAAGAAATGCTTTGAAAGCGTAAAAAAACTGTCAGGTGACGATTTCAAATACTGAAGTTCCGGTTGGAGGTGGAGAAGTGGAAGACCCTGGACAGCAGGAAGATAGACCCATAAGTCCTCCATTCAACGCCGGGAAAAAAAAAGCAAATAAGGTTGCCAGGGGAGACTGAAAAGCGGTCGACATTTGGGGGGGAAGAACATAGATTTTTGAAGGAGAGGAAAGAGAAAAGTGGGCAAAAGGGAGAAAAGAGCACGAAAAGAAGTAGATTCCAGCACGCACCATGAGTGGTTTGGGGGTCAAGGAAAATGGCAGTTTTCCCTGTCAGCGAAATCGTGAAAGTAAAGAAAAGGGTGCGTTCTAAAAAAAGAAGGGGGGGGAACAGTGAGCAGGGGGGGGGGACCTGATAGGATTTGGTTAGTAACGCCCAACCCAACCCCGGGAAAACCCAAAAAAAGCGAACTTCGCGAAAGATAGAGGGAGAAAAAAACCCAGTTCGAGGAGGGTCAGCTCTCCCTCAAATGGGAAGGGGAAGATGGGTTCAAAAAACCCTGAACCGTGGCAACGGGAAAATGAAAAAACGGAACGCAAAGATATGAGTGCCCCGATGGATTGGAACGCAAGTTGTGCAGGGGATCTTGGAAAGTTCATTTTCTGGGAAAAAAAAGGAAAAGCAAGGCCGGGAGGGAAACCGGAAAAAGAGGGGAAGGGTGCAGCTTACGGTACCTTTGTGTTCAATCGCCGCAAAGGTGAAAAGGGAAGCATAAAAACCGTCCGCCGGAGAAACCCCTGAAGGAGGGGAACGGTAACGACAAGATTCAATCAATGAGGGGGGAAGGGGGAGGACAGTGAAGAGAGGTAATCGCACTGGGGAACACGTTATCCAACAAGGGGGAGCAGGTCATCAAAAAAATCCGTTATAACCGAAAGGGAGCGTCAGCAAGAAGAAGGTAACGGACATATTCGCGTCAGGAGAAGATCCATACGATGTGATGAAGGAAGAGAGGGTAAGTTTCAATGATGCCTGAAGGAGGAAAGAGTGGCTGGGGGGAAAACCGAGAAAAAGGCAAAATTAGGAAGCACCCAGCGGAAAAAATGGGTCCAGCGGTTCCTGCATCTGGGGAAAAAAGAATAGGAAAAGAATGTAAACATTGAGCGTATTCGAAAAAGGCGATCATGACCCGCCCCTTCCGAACTGGAAAAAGAACAGCATAACGAAGTCTCAAGTCGAGATGGAGAGGGGTCCGCAAAAAAGAGCGAATCGAAGATACTGCTACCAAGGGGACAGGGGCAAAGGAGGGACTTAATCCTTCAGAGAAAAAAAGATGGGTAAATGGTGGGGGACAGATCATGATCACAACACAAAAAAAAACCAGAATAAAAAACACGGAACGAAAATCTCAATGTCTTGACAAACGGTTCAGGGGGACTCTGTGGGGTGGTGGACCAGAGGTTAGCAGCGGCAAACGGCTTTCTGTAAGTTGGCACAAGGGGAATCTGAAGACTTTCAAGAAAATAACATTACGCACGAAGAAAGGAGTCAAAAAGAAACTACTGGAGAATAGGAAAAAAAAGTCTTGAAGAGGGGAAATAACTTATCGTGGGGAGAATAAGAAGGGGGGATATGTCAACTAGAAAGTAAGAAATTTACATACAGTGACCAAGTCATTCCAAAAAAAAGCTTTGAAAAAAAATTGTTGGGACTCTCCGCGTCCAGAACTCGGGAAAACTCTTTTTCTTTGGCGGGTCAAAGGGGAATAAAGTTGGGGGGGTGGGAATGGGGGTATTTGGGACGGTTCCCTTGGTGGGTTTGCAGAAAAAACAGGTCATGGGGATTAAAACGAACTCATCGCAAAAATAATACAAATTGACAAGTCGGGGGGAGCTGCGACGACGAGGAAAAGGAGAGGGTAGGGGGGCAACAAAAAAGAACTTTAACGATCAGGCGACTTGTGGCGTCTCTGTTGATTTGTGGAGCACATAAACGAGGGAATGTCACCGCACGGACCACGGCACGGAAAGCCAAGTGTGGACCCGGGAAATAAAATCACCAGAGATGCCAAGTCGAAAGCTCTCCCGGAGACTGAACGAGGAGAGGGATTTGGAAACATCCATCTCGCATCATGGTGAACAAAGAAGCAATATTTTCGATTGGGGGAGGCCTCAGACCTCCCATTTAACAACAAGCAAGGGAATAGGAACGTACCAGGCGCATCGGGGCAGACGGCTTAAGACGAAAGGAGTATAGATACAGGGAAACGGAAGAAGAAGGAAAGAATACTAAAAACTAGACCTCCGACTCTCCCATTCTTGATTTGAAAAAAAAAAAAGAAAGGAAGAAAGAAAAAAAACACTTCATATAGTCGGAACCAAAGGCGGAAAAAAGAACTATCAGGAAGAAGGGAAGAGCAAAAGGGAAGAGGCTCAAAAAGCGCGAAAAAGGAGAATTTGTTTGTCAAATCTCCTAATAAGCGATCGTTAAAATAGAAAAAGGTTGCGAGTCAACTAACCGAATGAAGAAATGGCAGAAAACAACCTCAAAAGTGCATAAAGGAGAGATGAAAGAGGGTCTTGGGGGTGGACAAGAGATGACTTCTCCGCTTACCACGCGAACTTAGTGGGGGGAAAAAGGGATGACCTTGTAATAAACGTTTTGCCATATTGATCAACCAATGGCCAAACACGTCAAAATAAAAGAAAGTGCTGCTCAAGGCCTTTGATCCACGAAATATCAGATAACAGAAAACAAACTTAAGGGATGGAAAGAGATGGAGGGGGAAAAAAAAGGACATGGGAATGAAACAGTCGTCTTAACCTTGCAACTGACTTGTTTTGGGGTTAAAACAAATGGGCTGGTCAAAAAAAGGGGGAAAGAACGGTTAAAGGAAAAAACAAAGGACGCCGGAAATATAGACGCAGGAGAAAAGTTCGGCAAAGATGAGATGGAAGCAAAAGACAATCGTAAAAGTGAGGGGAAAAAAGGGAGGACAAGACAAGGTTAGGAGAGTTGAAGGGGCAAATACCACCGATTCCGGGAGTAAAAGCAAAAAAAAAGGGTAAAAAACCGGGAAACTAAGTAAAGACAAACCTAAATTTCAATTTGAGCATCCAAAAAAAGTAAGCCAGAGAGCGGTGGTCATAAGCCACCACTTTTGCAGTGCACTAAAAAAGTTGGGGGGAGAGCACAGAACATGTGCGGACAGGAGGCAGGGTCGTATGAAGTTCAGGTAAAGGGAATGAAGAAAAAAGCTCTTGCCTTCTTCCCGACACGATCTGTCGGAAAAATCTGCCAGATGAAAGAACTCTCAACACTCTTCCCTTGGAAAAGGATCTAACTCGGGGAAGGTCCCGAAGGGAAAAAAAAGGAACAATAGGGGAAGGGGTGTGAAATAAGGGGGGCACGAAGTTTCTGGTATTCACTCGCGCCCTGAAGAAGCCAAATCCGGAGAGCAGCGGGCAGGGGAGAAAATGGGGGGTTGCGGGAAAAAAGGAAAATAGCCTTTGGGTCACGTGAGGGTGGGACACCGCCAGCGAGTAGAGATGACCTAAAAAAGCCGAAAAAATTCCTAGGAGGCGTTGTGGCTACAAAACTCAAAAATGAGCCGTTTAATCGAAGGGAAATCTACAAGAACTCTGGAGGGGGATTAAAGGGAAGGGGGGCGCACTGTTCATTCCCCATGAAAAATGAGAAGAAAGCACACAATAAAAGTCAACTAAACAAACCGCAAACCCAAGTTATGTCAAAAGCGTGCAAAGGGCCGCCAAGAAAAAAGGAAAAAAATGGAAGTAAACGCGCATGGGAAAGGAAATGTCCCAAACCAGGCAGCCCTGCAGACTGAAATGACGGGAGGGAACTAGAGGGGATTGGGAAGAGGAGGAGGGCATAGGGAAACTCTAAGCAAATATGACAGAAGAAAAAAAAAAAAAATTGGGTTTAATCACGACAACCATAAACTCGGGGGGAGGCTGTATGGGGAAGGCCGAATCGCTTGTGAAGAGCAGCCTTCGATCCAGGGCAGGAAGAAAAAGAAGTATGAAGAAACAATTTAAAATAAAAGACGATGGCAACCAGCGATGGCCCCAAAAACATAGGGCCAAAAACCTCAGAAAGAAAGTACCGTCCGCACCGTTAGGGACGGTCATAATATTTGGGAAGGGGGGATCGGCGGGTGGGGGTGGGCGGGGGGAGTTGTTTATTGAGAAACCCCAACCATTTCCGCCCCAAAGGTGAAGAAAACCGCAAAGTTGAACTCAACAGCGCCTGGAGAGGAGAAAGAGAGAGGATGACGGAAAAAAATAGGTAAAGAGAAGGAATAGCGAATTCGGAAGGCATCCTTGGGAACAATCGAAGGTATGGGGACGGGGGGAAAAAAAGAGGGCTCTAAGAGAAGAATGTTAACCGGGGGAGGAAAAAGGATCCAGAGTGAAATTGAGAAAAACTCCTGGAAGGGGGAAACGATTCGAGGGAGGAAAAAAAGAACACAAAACGCCCGCTAAAACAATTCCGGAAACGGGGAGAGGAAACTCATGAGCGGGAGGGAAAGTAGGTGAGGCTGGCAAAGCCTCATCATCAACCGATTTCAGAAAGTAATTCGACCTTTAAACTTCACGGTCGGAAAGGAAAGGGGTTAAAACCAGCCCAAGAGGGAAGAGAATTGCAAGGAACTTCGCCTTGGGGCCTTGGGAGAAAAGGGGCCAAAAACTCCAATGAAACTCCAATCTCAAACGGACACAGTGTTTGGGGGATGAAGATTTAACCATGTAATCCATGGGGGGACTAGGAGGAAGGGGGTCTGGATGCGCATTCCTCGAGGAGAGGTCAAAAAGGTAAATAAAACTTTCACAAAAACTAGACATTCGACATCGGCACGGAGTTCCTGTGACGGACTCCACGAAGTGCAAGAGACCAAAGACTAAGGGCGGGTACAAATCAAACTAACACTCAATAAGGCGGTGAAGGGCTGCAAGATATCATCACGTGTCAGAGAAGGGAACTACCAGTCTTCCATAGGGCGATAACAGAAAAACACAACTGAGCTCATCAAGGAGAGAGGATCTCAGAAAGACGGTAAGGAAAGGGAGCGAGTAAAAAATCTCAAAATAAAAAAAACAACACCACTGGGTGTGGTAACGAAAAAACTCGCGGATTGGGGATTTCACGATTGACAGCGCTGACAGGCTTGACAAAAAAAAGATAATGAACATCAAAAAAAATACCAACAAAATGGTGGAAAAATGGCCCTAAAAGTGCCTATCTCAGAAATTCAGCGCTGTTACCAGAGTGGGGAACACAAGTTGACAACGAAAAAAGACTGAAAAAATAATCTGGATTCAAAGGGGAGCGAAGATGGCAGCATACAATATTTCAGGCGAAGGGAATGAGAAAAAGGGTAACGTAGGAGTGATCCTATTCACGTTATTCACAGGGGGGAAAAGATAAGTCAAAAGGAAACCGCCGATCATAGTAAAAAGAAAAAAAGCCCAAGCGAGAGGAGGAGCTCTGGAAAGGGACCGATTACCTGCAACCCACCCAAACCTCCTAAAGAAGTAATACTCGCGGGGACTGTTTACGAAGGAGAAGCTACTTACGGGGATCTATCTCACACCAAAACGGAGAAAAAAAATAAGGGAAGGCGGGTAGTCCTAAAGGGGGGTCTTGCGGAACATTACACAGGAAAATTAGGAGGCGAAGTTGGGGGGGGCTTTTGTTGGAGGGTATCTCAGGGAATACCCACAACCAGCGGAGGTGAAGAATTGTACAGCAGGACCGAAAGGGGGAGAATTTTGGGGGGAGGAATTAGGGGTATCCATTGGCACCAAAAGGAATAAAAAAGAGCACAACATAAACAAGTCGCATGAAAAGAAGAATATTGACAGGGAGAGGGACACATCGCCAGGGCAGCCATTTTATTCCACTTATTTTTGAAGAAGAGCAGGGCAAGCGAAAAAAAAGCGAATATCCCGAAAAATCTGGGAGAAGAAAAAAAACCAATCGGGGCAAAAAGTGGGGGGATGGGTGGAGAAAGTCAAAGGCCGGGGATTTTTACAAACTTCGAGCGGGAAAGCGTGATCCAAGACCCAAGAAACAAGCGAGTGTGAGGGTAAACAAACAAATTCAACGTGTATGGGGGGGGGGGGGGAAAGGATATGTAATGTGGGGGAGAGCGCCGCGCCAAAAAAGACTCCCTTCTGAAGAATTAATAAAAGAGGGGAAAGCCTACAGGTCAAACGCAGTAAAGGGAACGACCTCAAAACGTTCAGGGAAGAGGGGGTAGTCACAAGAAGGAAAAGTGGAATGATAGATTACCACTGGCAAGCAGATATGTGTGTCGCGGGGTAAAAATTATGGAGGGAGGGGAGTGTAATGAGGGGGGCACCGTCACAGGAACACAAGGGGGTATGAACCGCCTTCGACAAAGAAAGGGTACATCTTCGACGGGTGACCGGTATACCGCGGGAAGGAAAGAAAACATAACAGGAGACAAGGACCGACAGGACCCATTTCGATCTGTCATATTACTATTGGACCATCCCTGAACGTTGAAAAGCGACAGGGAAACGGAATCCCCTTTGATCAAACCGGGCCACAAAAGAAGCGTGAAGGGCCCCAAATCGGAAGACGGTAAATTTAAATTTCAGCAAAGGGAAAAGGAAACCCTCCAAAGTTGACATGCATCAGAAGGTTCAGTCTGCTTCTGCACGAGGGTAAGTGAAAAAAAGCCGACGATGAGCTAAACCGAAGCTCAGCGTAAGTTTCGGTGATAAAAGAAAAACTGAGGCTGCACACCGACCCGCTGGGAACTGGAGAGGGGTTCTTTTGGGGGCAGGGAGCAAAAAGGGAGGGAAGGAAAGAGCCACTTCCAGAGGCGTTGTTCCGATCACCGCGTGCAGGGCAATCGTACCAGCAAGGAACGGCTTCGGAGAAAAGAAGAGGAATCCTGCCACTCCAAACAAGAAAAAAAAGGGGAAGTAAAAAAAAACTGAAGTCGGAGCCGGAGGGAAGATCCGCTGAAAAAAGAGGAGAAGAGGATAGCGAACTGCTAATGGGGCAGACACTGGGAAGAACAACGAGGACAGCAAAATCGGGGGCGTAAAGGGTTTAAGGGAGAAGAAACAACAAAAAAAAAGAAACCACCAGGAGAAACGGAAAGGTGCAATGAGTCTGAAGGGAATCGAAGGAAAGAGGAGAGGAGGGTGTGGAAAGATGTGTTAGAAAGAAGGAGACCACGCTGGCGCTGGAAAACATGACCATTGTAAGTCCAGTCAAAAAGTTCAGGGGGGGGAAAAGCAGGCTACGAAGCGCCTTCGTCCAACATCTAATTCATACTCCAGAAAATCCGCAAAATCATGGAAAGTGGGAACGGGGCTGAATAAAGCCGGGATAGATGTAAACCAAAAAAAATCCGGAAGCAATACACCAGTTCCGAGGCCGAAAGGGGGAGTTTTAAAAGGTTTGGGGGGATCCTCCCTGAACGAGGAGGGGAGGATATCGGGTCTGTTGTAGTAACGGCAAGGGGGGCAAAGGTGCAGACAGGGTGGGAAAACGGGGGGGGGAGGGGAATGGAAGTGTGGGTGGAAACGAGCAGGCTCTTTCATTTCTGCCGGGGAACGCAGCAGAACCCCATCAGAGGATGTCCTCCTAAGTAAAGAGTCAAAAGAGGTGGGGGGGGGATAAAAAACCCAAAAAAAACTAGTGGAGGTTGAGGAAGTTGGCTGTGTGTAGGGGGGGGGTGAACCAGAGAATAACGAGGGAAAAATGTAAAAGCAAAACCGTAAACTCGAAAGAGTACGGGAAGAACTGGGACACATAATGAGAAAACTTCTCCTCAGAGAAAATGAGGAATTACTGGCTGGAAGTTCTAGGGAAAGAACCACTGTTGGAAAACACATCCACTATTGGCGATTGGTCGGAAGAAAAGAGCAGTCACCGGGCCAAAGGAAGGGGGCTGAGGAAACCTAGTAGAGAGGGCAGTGAGGACATCATCCAGAATTCTTCGAGACAGGGAAAAGCAGGTGGAATGGGATGAACCTCCAACTAACCACCCTATCTCCTTAAAACAGCAATAAACTGACAAAAAAGGGCGACCAACACCAATCGCCCTAAAAGAGGAATCAAAAAGGGGAAAAAACCTTAGACGCAGGGAAACGTGGCGCGGTCGTCGCAGAAAAAAGCGAGTCAATTAGTATAAATTTCACTACCGTAAGTACCGCGCAAGGGTTGACAAAGGGCGGTTTAGAGTCCACGCAGAGGGAGCGAAATTGAAGCAAGAAAGCCGGGAAGGGGAAGACACACTTTCATAACTGCTAAGACGTTCAGGAGGGATTTTGGGGGGGGGGAAATCTATGAACGTAAGCGTACCAACACACTCTGTCCTTAGACACCAGCGTTCAGGGGGGTAGAAGGTCCTTTCCTGCCACATGGAACGAACAAAAAAGTCATTGACGAGCAAAGGGTCTTCTCAACTCAGTGACCAGTTGATCCACCAATCTAGAAAAACACGACACAAAAAACGTAGGGAATGGATAGAAAAAAGGGGATCAACACAAAGAGGGAGAACAGACCAAAAGGCAAAAAAAGAACGGTTTTGTTCAGCCAATGCTGCGGAAAAAACGGGGGGGGAAAAGAAAAAAGGCACTCCGGGGACTGTTCTATACGGGGACTCGCAAAACCTGTGGGTCAATCCAACTTAATATATTGCAACCAAGAAAGATAAGTGAATATAACGCAGGGTTATGGAAAAATGAGACCGACAAGGAATCTTGGAAGGGGGCGCACCTCGCGTCCAACGGGCAAGTGGGAAATCAAAGAATTAGAAAAACCAGAGCGAACGGGAGCTTAACTACTAAAAACGATGAAGCGCTCTTCTCATCGGGAAGGCCAAGGAAAGATGGGTGTCATTAAAAGCACCAATTGAACACACCAGGGGGGGTTGGGAAAAACGAGTACAGCTTGTGAGGAGAAGGAAATATTTGGCGTATGTAGTTCAGGGACTAAATCTTTCCAGGTCTCGCCACAACGCAGGTAAACGTAACAGAAAAAAAAAACGAAAAGGGCCAACGCTGAAGAAGGCTACAGGGGGGCGAACTCGGGACGAGTGCACTGACGAAACACAATTCGCACGTTTGTGTTTGGAAAAGAGAGAATGGAGTTGATGCACATCTCCGCTGGAAAAGTCCGTCCGTAACAAGAGCAAGAAAGGGGTTTGGGTTTTGGGGATTCCACCCAGGAGGCAGACTCTAAGAGTTGGGATTTCGTTTGATGTCCATGGGAAAGAAATAGGGCAACAAAGCAGCCGCCAAAACATGGACCGGGAGGGGAGGGGTGAAAAAAGAAAAAAAATTAAAAGGGAAGGGAACAACGAAGCGCCGAAGAAAGGTTTTAAGTGAGGAGGGAACAATGGGAACAGGAAGACAGTATAGAACCAAACGTCCACTACCCCAAACAGCACACACAAAGTGAAACCCCGCGAAGCAATGAAAAAAGAAACAAAAAGACGGGGAGATAAGCGGGGAGTGAAAAAACCATCGCGAGAAGGGAAGGGAAAGGGAAGGGGCAAAATGTAGTTGCCGGCTTGCGGGGGACGCAACTCTAAATCCCACGGATTAGAAAGAAAAAAAAAGAGTGGGAGTAATCCTAACCATAATTCCCGAGTTTGGCTGACTGGCTGGAGGAAAAAAATCTCGGTGGGGGAAGGCCGGCTGTCGAGGGGAAAACTACGAGATGAACTAAACAGAGGGAAACATGCAAGATGCGTCCACCAATCGGAAACAGAGGGACCGCCCTGTCGAGAGAGGGACCACCAAAATAAAAGGAGAGCGTTAATTCCTAAAAGAGAGTCAATGACCAAAGAAAATAAATTCATGGTTGGTGGGGCTGGTGGTAGTGGTGTTTGAAAAAGACTGATAAAAAACCGTTCCGCCCCGAGGACGCCTCAGGAGCGGGGGCCCTCAGGCACTGGGTCACAACCAAGGGAAGGGAATGCAGATCTTCCCCGAAAAAGAGGGACAGCGTCGGGAAATCTCAGTTATGGAGGAAGTGACTACGCAGTCTAGGAAGGGGAGAAGTATGCGCTGGGGGGAGCGAAAGAGCTCGGGTTACCAGTTCTTTACGGGAAGGAAAGAGGGAAAGGAACTGAAAAAAAAAAAAAGACCTTTGGGGAAAATCGAGGATCTTGGGAGGTCCGGGGGCCCAAAAGAACAGAAGAACCCGCTTGAAAACCTTCGCAACAACGTCAGGCCAGCGGAGTGAGCCATCAAGACTACGCAAAAGAGAAGGACATAATCAAAGGGCGGAATAAGTCTCATCACCGCAAAAATATGATCACGTCCAAGTGGGACTGCGTATAAGGGGCGAGGGAAGAGAAATGGACATAACGAAAAAAAAACAAAAAAAAAAAAACAAAAAAAAAAAAAAAAACCTGATGAAAAAGAACTCTCAAGAGGGGGACCGGACCTTTCTGAACGGTTGAGACAAGTTATACAGATCTTACCTGCGGAACGCAGAGAGAGACTTCAAAAGGATTGAATAATGCTGCATCCTTCCAAAGAGATGAAGGAAAGGGGCATACCTCGTTCCATTGGATCTGTAGGGAATCTCATACCTCGATAGCTATTGAGGAAAAAGGTATCTGAGGAAATACTCTTTCTCCTTATTTATAGGGAAGAGGTAAAATGACGTAGGTCGCAAGAAGTAATCAGAAAGAAAAAAGAAGGCTAAAAAAAAGACGAGGGAATCAATATAGTGAGTGGCTGCATCCTAACCATCCTTCACCTGTATACTAAGAAGAAACAGCTTCCAAAGGTGGCGAAGAAGTGCGCCTCAACGCCGGGAAGTGGAAACCTAATAGGAGAAAAAGCGACGTAAGGAAGAGGTGCAATTAAAACCCAATCTCAATATTGCCAACCAAAAAAACTGAAAAGACCGGTCGGTTTTGGACGCAAAAAGAAAGGGGGGAAGAAGGTGGGCGGGAGGATGCACTGAAAATTCCAGCGTGAAAACCCGCCACTGACGGGAAAAAAGAAAAAAACCAAGGGAACATGCGCGAAATAAGAAAAGTTCTTGACGGGCAGGGGGCACTACAACTGGTTGGACGCGGGGCACGCTCACTCAGTAAAAAAGCGGGAGGAAAAGGGAGGCGAGCGGAAGCTCACGAAAATTTCATGAACTTAAAAGGGAAGAGGCACCGAAAAGGTGAATGGGGGAGCCTTCTTGGCTAGCGGCGGAAGGGGAAAAAAAGGGATGATTCAAAAAGTAAAAACGCAGGGTAAGCGCACAGGGGAAGGGGAAACTAAATGAAGGAAAAAGGAAAAGGCGCGCAATACAACAATGCAAAAGGCAGAAGAGCACGTTACTCCATTATCTAAAAGGGAAGGGGGCCAAAACTCAAACCTGCGACGCGATGAAAATACGCTTGTTTAAAGGGGTTGGAGAAGAAAAACAGTAGGACAAGCGT
>Ga0179593_1425345_pt1 | contig 11566 bp, 19 predicted proteins | sample CZODoug2_1_08_16_FD_185931 | JGI IMG/M metagenome (GOLD analysis project Ga0179593, IMG submission 185931) | Vadose zone soil fungal communities from Angelo Coast Range Reserve, California, USA - CZODoug2_1_08_16fungal (PacBio error correction) | ecosystem: Environmental > Terrestrial > Soil >...
ATAGGAAGCGATACCGATAGGAAGGAAGCAATATACCTTATCTTTTAGGACGGAAGGAGAGTGCAGGGGGTAAAAAGAATGCCATTTCATGCACCGTAGGACCACCATGCGACATCTTAGGAGATGAGCCATTTCCATGGTCGAAAAAAAAGAGACCGCAAAAAGCAAGAACAAGAAACGAAAAAAACCAGTTGATCCTCGAGATGGAGAAGACTTCGTTAAAATGGCGTGATCGCATGAAATCTCTCGGCAAGGCGTTCTACGTCCATATACCTCCCAAAACCAGTGAACAATCAAAGAAATTTAACAACTATTATCCAGATCTGGAAGGAACGGCGCAGTCCCGCAAAAAAGAAATCATGCAATCACGCACGCATCGTCTGCCCATTGATGCCAGATACCAGATTTGGTCCAAAGGAAATAATGAGAACAGCAGGGAGAAAAGCCGACGTCTGGGGAAGGCTTCCCGACTCAATGGCGTAGCAGGACGGGCAGGCGGCCGCGACGGTTAGTTACTACCGCGTCAAACAAAGTACCCAAACAACATAAAATAGGGGGTGGCCGGCCAACTAGGGAAGGAAGGGGGGAATCAATCCTAAACTACCTCGAAACCCCCAAAGAAAAGACGTCAAGTCGACCGGAAAGAATGCAACAGAATTGGCTCCTCATGCAGGGGAACATACCAAGGGGGACATAGGACGTCAGGACCAACAGGGAAAAAATAAATATAGAACCACGAGGGCAAGAATCACGACCGAGCGGAGGATCATGCGACCGGCGGTTAGACGTCAAAGTTTTGGGATGGAGAAAAGGGTACGCTCAACTGCCCGAAAGTGAGCGTACGAAAAAGGATATTTAAAAAAGGATAAGAGAAAAAAGAACACGGGAAGGAAGGGAAAGATAGAATCAGCTCACTAAAGCTCGCTGCTAGTTGGAGAATCGGAAGACTGAATCGCCCTGAAGGGATGATATTTCCGCTTCACCAAAAGCAGGAAGGGAGAGGATAATGGAGACGAGAAGAGGATTCCTTGGAAAGTCTTTGGGGAGCAAATCCTGAAAGAAGAAGGCGCAACTGTGGAACAGGGATGCAGGTCAGGTCCACGCAATGTCGAGGAAAATGCACCCCTGTGCAGGATAAAGTGGAAAGTGCGCGTAGACTGTTGCTTGGCGTGGGAATAGAGGAGGGGGCAGGGGAAAAAAAAATATCAAAGCCACTGAGAAAAAATAAGGGGGAGGTGAACCCGGTGGCTGAGAGTGAGAACGACATCTTCCCTTGCAAAAAAAGGACAGAGCTAAAAAAAGGAAATTTTAAGATGAAAGAAACCTGATACGGAAACTAGCCTCAAAGAACGAAGAAAAAATGGGAGATTGCAAGCAAGAAACCGGGAATATGAATGCGGGAGGGAGGGTGACGGGGTTTTGTTTTTTGTTTTTTTTGGGTTAAACAAAAAACAAACTCCACAGGATCTATAAAGAGACAGTAGGAGGAACAGGGATTTCGGTCGGGGCTAGTCGCCGAGGAAGAAAGAGATTGGTTAAAAAAAGCAGAAAAAGGCAAGCCAGTAAAGAACGGGTAAAAAGAGGGCAGAACAGGTAGGGGAGGGTAAGTAAATTGGGCGTGCTGGGGGAAGGGTCTCATGATAGGAAAAGGGAAATGGAGAAAATCTCGCGGAAAAAAAAGCGCCTGCAGGAACGGTGTCAGCTAAAAAGCAAGAGTGGGGAAGGTAGGCATGAAACGAAAGACAGGTCTAAAGCATAAGAAAGGGAAAGACGGACGAATCAGGAAAGAAACTGCTTAAGAAGGACGTGAAGCCCCCGACAATTTCCGCGGAAAGACCGGAAAAAGACGAAATCCGGGAGGAGAAGGCAACTAGTAGGAGTAACAGTGTAGTTTTCAAAAAAAAGGGCGGTGCTCGGGGAAAAGCGCGTCCGAGGAAAGTCATCAGGGTTAAGATGGAAGACACTAGAAGGAGCATGGCTTCTCCCAATCTTGTTCTTGGGGTGAAAGCGTGTCGGCTCATGGCCAGCAATCGTAAAGGGGAATAAAGGAGGAAGGGGGCTCGCTCTAAGAGGGGTGCAAAAACCAACCAGTCAGTAGAGCGAAACAAGGGAGAAGAAAGTACAAAGAAGAGGAGGGAAATGAAGGGAGTCTTGAATGATGGAATCTTCACGTCTACTTGGAGCAGCAAAGGGCAATAACAAGGAAAACCTGCAGAAAAAAGGAAGAAACACAGTCTGAATGTTCCAAACGAATTCGCGGAGACGTTGAATAAGGATTACTAAACGGACAAGCCGTTGCAAAAAGTTAGAGGAATCCTCGCAATTGGTAAATAAAAAACACGAATGCGCACTGCGCAACAAAGTGCGCCATATAGTTGTTAGTCGCAAATCTTTCGAACAGATGCGCGACAGAGGTAAAAAAAAATCAAAGAGGGAAAGAGTGGCCCACAAGGACATACAGAAATCAGAGGAAGGAAAAGAAGGGTTGATCTCTGACGGACCCCAGAGATTCAGACGATAAAAGCAGGGGAGGGCGAAATGTTCAAGGTCCAACCTTCTGAACTCAAAGGGTTATGTGAAGATAGGTCGGTCAGCAAGTCGAGACAAAATCTCATCGGGAGAATGTACAAACACATAGCGCACATGCAGGGGAGTGGGCCGAAGAAAAAAGGATGCTTGAAACAGGCGGTCCCTTGCGGAATGATGCCGGCAACCGAGCAAGTAGAAAAATGTGACAGATAACTAAGAACAGCAATCTCTCAAAACGGAGGAAGAAGATAAGGAGGTCGCAGGACAGGGACGGAAATCCCAAGAACGGGCTACATTTGCAGCAGAGAAGTAGAGCCAATCCAAGAAAGATTATCGCCGGTAGGGGATGGAGGAGACGGGGTTGAAAAGGGGGGGAGAAACTCATCCATAGGACAGGGGAAGGGGGACCAACGAAAGGATGGATACATGAAAAACCTACTCACGTTCAAAAACCATGATAAGCCTCTGTGCGAGTGAAGAAAAAACGAAAGAAGAGGAGGACAGAAAGACAGATGGGAAAACAATCATTTAGTTTCGGCGTGGTAATACGCACCTCAGGATTGTTGGAGGGAAAGACGGAGGGAAGAATAAAAAAAAAGCTGGACCGAACTGAATGTTAACACAAAAGGGAGAGCTTTGTGGGGAAGTCCGCTTCGGAGGGGAGGGGTGTGTAAGAAAAAAGATCAACATTAAGGGTGGCCCCCCTCCTAGATTCCGTCCAACGGAGGGGAAAAGGCAGAATCTGCAAAGCCACAGTAAGATGGGGAAAGGACAGGGATTATCGACTTCAGTCCTGCGGGTTACCATTGCCCGCCATGGTGTTTCTGAAAACAGGCACGAAGAGAGCTTTTCAAGCACAAAGCAGCTCAAAAAAAAAGGAGAGGACATACATCGGATCGGGAACGAGGAAAACTCAAAGGATCGGGATAGAGACGAATTTAAAAGGAGAAGACGGAAAAAAAAACCGAACAAAGATCGGTGGAAGGAAGGATCACCAAGGAGAGGAACCACCCGCAAAAAAAACAAAAGTCCATCCCGGATCCCAGAAAAAGGTCTAGGCAAAGGGAACAAATTAAGGAAGCGCGCGCGAGGAAAACCGCGAAACCAAAAGCAACCCAGGGGCAACTGATCAGGGAGCGAGTAGGATGCAAGAGTTGGAGAAAATGGGAAAGCCCAAAACAAAGCGAATTATGAAAACGCCTGAGAAGACATGTCAGAAGATCTGACGGCGACAAAAGATCAAATTTTTCTGTTGACGGAGGGACAGAGGGGGAGAAGGACTGCCCCACCGGCAGAAAGTAAATTCAAAACACGAGAGTCAACCATCTCAAGAGAGGTAACGAGAATGGAAAGGTCCAAGGGGTGGGAGAGCGGACACCCGCAAAACAAAATCTATCGAGAAAAAGAAAACACATGGAAAAAGCGAGGCGGGAGGGGAAGTAGGTGGGAGAAATGTATGGACAACAAAAGAAATCTCTCCTCAAATCCCTCGCAAAAAAACCCCGAGTGCCCAAGCAGCTCCATCCAAGGGAACCACATTCGGATCAGAAATAGTGGGAGACTGTTTTTCGACGCGTCCCTGAAACAGAATCGCAAGCTGGCACGAAAAGCCTCGAAGGGTTTACCATATGGGGACTTCAAAAGGAGAGGGGAAACAGCAAGTGCGAAAGCACGAAAGAATGTTTCGCCCAGCCGAGAACGGAGGTAGGCGACTCGGCGCCGGATAAGGTTCTGTGGGGGAAGGTAAAAAGGAGAGACCCACTGGGTACAAGAAAGAAAGGGCCGGGCAAAGGGAAGCAGTGAAGATCGTCAGGGGGAAAGGCAAAGAACCTTACCTAGCCAAGCAACGCAAAGGGATGACGCCTACGAACCGGAAATTCAGGGATCCAAAATCGTAAAAATAAGGGATGGTACACATGTGATCACGGAAGGCTGCCAAATCCGGGAGGCAATGGAAAAACCGGCAAGACATACAAGTCGAACCGAGGCGAGAATCAATGCGACCAGCGCGGAAGAAGGCCTAATATGAAGCAAAAGTGCTATTGGAGCACAAATTCCAACTCGGGGAAAGGAATAGGGGGAACGCGATCTCTCTCAAAAAAGGAAGGCTGGAAAGATAGATAGTCTCTGAACACTATCGTTGCGTACGAAAAAAAGATGGAGGGGGAAGGTGGAGACGGCTCAGAATATAAACTCCCTCACAAGGAGGAGCTTGCCGTCATGAAAAGCTAAAGGAAAGAAAGGTCAGGGACGGGATCGCTGTGACGGAAGGAGTTTGTCATTTCCGCCTTAGTCGCCGCGCTACATACATGGGGGTACGACGAGAGGCGGGATGCGGGATTCAAAATTGATAAATTCCCGTGAAGAAAAGAACTGCTCGATCCGGATAAGGTTCGGACGAAAGTTGAAAAGGAACTCACACTGGGGGAGAAACATCCTCTTTTATGTGGGCCGTTACCGTTGGCTGAGTACTAAACACAGAACATCTTCATAACTAAAAAGGGCGGCGAAAAAAAGCCAAGACAACAGGAGAGAAGGAAAAGGAGATGTTTAAGATCTTTCCGAGCCAGTTACGGGGCTTGAGACGCAATCGCACCGCGACTAGTGGAAAGAAAAGTGGCAACATAGGGGCGCGAAAAAAACGGAAAAAGTTTCTTATAGATCTTGAAACGTTGGGGCGGAGCTATCCTTGGGAATGGGTGTGCAGAGGAGTCTATGGCGCGATACGGACTCGGGATAGCTCTGTTAAAGAGGGAGACAATTTAACAAAAAAACAAAGCAACGAGGAGAAAGCTGGACTGGGATTCTCCGCTATTGTGGCGGGGTGAGGGGTCTCCGATCAACACCGAAAGTTCAAAAAAGAAGAAAAATGGCAGCTTAGGTCATGACTGATGAGCAAGAGAGGTTACAGCAGCGCAAGCAAGGGAATGAAAAGGGAGGGCGAACCATGCTAGCGTATCTCCGCAAGTCTGATCGTATCAAAAATCGTTGAGAAAGGGTACGGGAGACTCGAACAGGATGTCCTGATTGGAGGACCGGAACCGAAAAACCGCAAAAAGGGCTCAAACAAGGGGGAAAAGACTGACAGGTAAGTGAACTGGGCCAGCTCAGTCTTTAGTGGTTTTCGGGGGCGCGTCCGAATGAATAATCGCATAGCATTCCAAAGGGGTAGGTAACGAGGAAAAGACACTCGTTTCCTCTGTCGGTGTCCAAAGCTCTCACGTTGATCAGGGGGAAAATCGATAGGGGGGATAGACAAAGGGGAGTCCCCCGAGGTGAGGCAAAGAGAAAAGACAATCGGGGCCCTGAACGGAAGTCCGGGGACAAAAATGAGGAAGACGAATGACAGAGTGGACACACTATCCCGATAAGGGGAGTTGGGATAATCAAAAGTAACGGCTATCAACAGAAGAGGAAACTGGGAATACGCATGACGTGGAGGGGCAGGATGAACTTGGGGGAATCCCCAGGCCGCGGGAAAAAAAAGTGCCTGGGGGGAAAAAGAAAACTGGACAGTCGCTTCCACAAAAAGGCGGGAAGCTAAAAAGCGGAGGGGGAGGGGGACGCAATCTGGATTTGGAAATATGGGGTTCACGTCAGGGGGAAGGGGGGGGGTACGCCCAAGAAATTCCTCGTAGTGTTTAGCAGTTGGCATGGAGCAAGGAAAAAGAACAACTCACAGACAAAAGAAGACACGCGTTCAAAAGAAAGAAGAAACTGTCGGGAAGAGGAAAATCATGAAAGAAATCCTAAAATAAATGATCCGGAGTGCAACGCGAGGGACGAATGAAAACTCAATAAAAATAAGAAGGGCAAGACGACTGAAGAGAGGAAGTAAAAGCTATCATCTATCCAGGTAGGCGTGGAATGGAATGGGGTAATTGGAAATAAATCAGTTATCACACCAATTTTGAAAAGCATAAAGGGGGAGAAAAAGAAGATCACAAAGTAAGATGGGATTGGGGTAACATCATACCAAGCGGAAGGAGCATGCGTTTGGATGCTTTGACGCATCGTAACAGAAAAAAAAAGGGAAAAAAAAGGGAAGGGAAAGGGGGGAAAGATCACTTGCAAAAGTTAAGACCAAAAGAGCTCTCTACGGAACACGATGAATCGAGAGGGTGAAAAGGCTGAAGGGGGCAAAAAAGAGGAAGTATCAAAGAACAAAGACGAAAGATGCCAGAAAGGGGCTAAACCAGACAAGGAAGCAAACAACTCAACATGCAAAGAGAGGGGGGGGAGAAGATGGGGAATGATAGACTCTGGGTGGAAAGAAGAAACACGAGAGAAAAGAAAGAAAAGACCCTTGATACCACGAAAATGGGATCAGTAAAACGCCGCCCGATAAACATGAGGGATACGAGGAAAGCGGGAATCTGCCTATCCTTCAAAGTAGGGGGACAAAAAAAGACTCAGGAATGACTATGTGCCCTTGCCAATCGGGGGCGCCGCCGGTTGAAAGGGAGGGAGAAAACAGCTGAGTCTAAAACGTGTCGACAGGCCAGTGGTTGTCAAACAAACAAAGGTCACCCGTCATCTGGGCATGTCCATCTTAGGTATGTGGGATGTCAGGGGAGGGACTGAAGATTGAAAAAAATGCCAGAGGTATACGACCCTAAAGAGGAAAAAATCTCACTAGGAGAAAGGAAGGAAAGGGTGAAAAAGCCCTCCCTCAGTGCTCCTAAGTCAGATAGGGGAACGATGGGGTCGACTGATAGGAAAGGTACCATTACCGTTTAGCGGCGATCCAATGCTGCAAAGAGAGGTTCATCACGAAAAGGAGAGAAGAGCGAGTTAAAGGGACTTACCTCCTCAAAATAGGGCGCTTGGCAACGAACTGAGAGGGAGATATGAAACCCAGTTCCAGTCGACGAAAAAGCCGAAAAAGGAGGAAGGGTCAAGGAACAAGAAATAGGGTGGCTTAATGAGGTTAAAAGACAAGAAGAAGCCAACCAGAAACAACAGGGTAAGAGGAAGGGATCGACAAGAGGCCGGTCTGCCAATACAAGTCCTATCGGAGAAGAGAAAAAAAAATGAAAAAGGCAAACTCACAAAGAACTGCAAACTATCAAGAAAGGATAGCAAGCAGAAGGACAACGAGGGTGTAGAGAAAGTGAACGGTTATCGGCAAACTTTCAAATGGGGAAAACGGTGCTTGAAGGAAAAAGGGGTCAGAAAAGAAGATAGGGGTCGCAAGTAGACCTTATCGAAGGGAGGAAGAATCGGTGAACGGGGGGGAAGAATATGGACGGTGACCGCCTGGCCCACGATGATAAACACCCGCGGAAAAAAAGACGGGGAGAGAGTAAGAGGGAGAAGGGACCAAACAAAAAAAAAAAGGAGGTCATGAGAAAGAAAAAGCAAAAGACTGATAAAAAAAACGACGCCTGGTATAAGAGGGAGGGACGGGGTAGGCCTCGAGCGCAGTCAACAACATCATGTAAAAAAACTATCTCACTGCGAGGGGCGAAAGAGAAAAGCAAGAGACAACTCACTCAACAAAGGGAACTTGCACGCATATACCGTAAACAAAAGGCACCGCTTATAGATCAGAATAGAGGGAGCAGTTGTGCGACGCCTCATCTCAAGGACTCCCACTAAGGAACCTGGGAGATGGGGAGAAGAAGAAAAAGAAATGCGGCAGAAAAAGGAAAAAAATAATGGAAATCGAATTTTCTCAATAACTGTTTCCTGAAAAAGAACAGGTCGGTAAGAGCGCAAAGGAAGGTCGAAGCCGAGAAAAGGAAGGGAGGGACAAAGGTCAACCGGTAACCGCCAACTTCTGCCAGGCAAGTAAGGGCCAAATAAAACACCCGAGAAACCGCCATCGGTTTCAAAAAAAGAAGGGAAGAGCCTCGAACCGGGAATCCAGAAAACGGAAGGAACGCATCGCAGGAAACATCTACTAGACAATTTGAGAGGACGCTCAAGAAAGGGGGGAAACAAAAGGGACAAATTCAAGCAGTCGATAAAGTACGACCAGAGGGGAGAAATTCGAAAAGGAAGGGCCTAATCACACTGTCTGTTTTGAGAGGGAAGTCGGAGACTCGGAGTACAGCATAGGAAAAGATAGGAAAAGGAAGGGACTAAAAAAACAACAAAGAAAGGGGGAGGGGGAAAAAAAAAGAGAAGAGAGATGAAATAAGAGGGTCGGTCCGCTCACCCGCTGCTGGTGATATCCTAATTCCTGCGCAAGAAAAAAAACGGGATATAAGGGGAATCTTCAAAGACTGAAGCCTTCTACTTGAGACCCAGGACGCAGTTGGAAAAAAGAAAGGAGCGTGAGCCGCAGAGTTCCATTTGTTACGACTAAGATGGAATTCTTTTCAAAGCACTGCCCGAGCGGTCAAATCAAAGGGGGCAGGAGGAAAAAAAGGAACGCTGATCCTAAAGGGGTTGCAGGGGAGTGTGCGAGGCGTAGCGCATGGCGAAGAAGGAAAGGAGGGAATGGGAAGGTCACCATCATCGGGGGAATGGGTCCCACTGTGGGGCGGAAGCGGTCAGCAAAGAGGCAAGAAACTGCAACGAGCGGAGTAAACAAACCCGGGGGAGGTACTAGCGCTTGAGCACATGTGAAATCAGAAGCTTCAAGGGGAGAACGGCAAAAGGTAGGTCGACACTCGAACACCAAGCACACTATATTCTTCAGGGCCGAGGGAAACGTTGTCCGCGGACGCAGGGGAAAAAAGGAAGAGCCTAGAGCCTGGCGTTCGAGGAGGTTGGTGGGGGGGGGGGAGGGGAGGAAAATGGCGAGAGCGAACATTTTCTGATCTCTTTGCCAAGCTGATTGCCGCAGGAAAACAAAAGCATACGAGGAAGGAAACCGAAACGGCGGCTACACAAGGAGTTCGTGTGGACTCTCGGGGGAGTGGATTTGGAGGAAGAAAAAAAACATTTAAAGGGGCGCCAAAGTTCGAAGTCAAAAAGGAGAAATTGTTAAGGGGACGGCGTACCGGTGGAGAAGAAGGCGACCGGCGGGACGAGCAGCACGTCAAACGGAGAGAGGGAGAAGGGAGAGAGAGGTCCATAACGTGACAGCGTGCCTGTCTTTATCCCGGAAGACGGGCTGATGGTAAAAGGAGTGCCTAGACACGGGGGAACGATTGAAAGGGGGCCGAAACCAGGAAAGATAACGAGAGGGGGAAAGAAGGAACTGCGAGCGGGAATACGTAGGACCCAACTTTTCTGGGGAGTTGAACTGGTTTCGCGGAGTCAAGAAGCGGGGATTTATATCCGGGACGGAAGGGGGAATAGAATAATCTGTCGAATCTTCTATAACGGTGTTCGGGGGCGGCGGACGAAGGGTAGAGCAAAAGGGAGCCAAGCCAAACCGAAGAGTGGTGGTTAAGCCGAGGAGGTCCAGTGGGGGAAAAGCAGAAAGGGTCAGGGGAATGGCTTTCTCGGGACGTAGGGAGGGCAAACAAAAATTAAAACCTGGCAAAAAACGTTACGAACACAGTAAAGAAAAGTCTTTGGGGTAAAGGATGAGGGCCGGGAAAGCTTGTCCCAGAGCTACACCGACTGAATGGTGAAAGAAAAACAATTCCAAGGCAGGCAGACAACAAGCAAAACACACCTGGGAAAGAGGATTTCGGAGCAGCAGCGTTGGGCTTGGAAAGAAAGAGTGGAACTGAAAATCGAAGCCGGGCAACTCAGGAAATTCTCTGGGGGACAACCACATCTGTGAAAATAGTAGCGGGAAGGGAAAACAACCGACGACAGCAAATCTCTGCGTTGCGGCCTGCACCAGATAGGGGAGTAAAAAAGGGGGAACGAGTCTGAGTAAAAAGACCGGAGAAAACAATAACCGGGGAGGAAGAGAGCCCCCGACTTCATGTGAGAAAGGGACGGAAGGAAAGCTCGACTGGACGCTATCAAGGTCAAAAGATAACCTAGATGAGCGGAGGGGGAGATCAATAAGGGACGTGGTCACCCTCAAGGGGAAGTGCACGTATTGGGCGAGATGGAAAATCAAAGGACAGGAGAAACACAAGCAGAGGATCATTAAGCACCTCAGACATAGGGGCTGGGCAGGGAGACAACCAGAATGAGAGGGGCCAACAGTCTTAAGAAGTCTTAGGGGCACAATGATAATTCACGACCAACAAAGCGACCAAACTTAAGAGGAAGAATTAGCTCTCAAAAAAAAAAGGGGGAATAGATAGATGATGCACTGAAAGAGCGGGGCAGTCACTGAGGCAGGTAAAGAGCACCTCCCTCTGCGACAGACTTTAATCAATTCAGCTCTGCAAAGCAAGCAGAAGAACTGTGAAAGGATATGATGGAAACCATCGATGATCTGCATGGAAATTAGGAAAGAAAGAGCCCAGAGATACGAAAAAAAAACTGAGACCACGGAGGGAACAAGGCCCAAGAAGAAGCAACCATGAGAGAGGAGAAAGGGAAATCTCTGCTCCATCGAGCTTGAAGATGATATTCAGGGGGGTAACAATCCTCATGGCGTCAAATGTCCTTTACAGGCCAGCCGGAGATGGGGACGGGGGAAAAAAGAATAAGTGTCGAACAGACGGGCGCAAACAGATGGAAGGTCACAGGAGAGAGCTTCAGCTATAGTAGTGGGGGGAAGAACCGCCACATTGCCCGCCACAAAGAAGGGGACGGCAGAAAAGGGGAGGAAAACGTAGATGTACATATCTAAAGTCCCCAGGGGAAAGGAAAGGAAGAGACTTCCGCGCTTTTATACAAAACAGTGAAGGATACAGGCCTGGTGTAAGAGGCGACAAATCAAGGAGAAGAAAAGAAGGGAAGCACGACGACGTCAGTCTCGAGGACTCAAGTGAATAGCAGGTATTTGACAAAAAGTCAAACGCCATCGGGATGATTACATTACCATTCGAGAGAAGGCACTACGACCAAGAGAGGCAACGTGCACACGATCGTTCGCGGTCTCACCGAATGGGGCAGACAAAAAAACCGCCCAACCAAAACACCACGCTGGGGTCGACCATACACGGAGAAGGGCGGAGGAGGAATCGCAAATTTGTGCCGATCTGGACAGCTAAAGGGCGAAAGCAAA
>Ga0179593_1467749_pt1 | contig 11566 bp, 11 predicted proteins | sample CZODoug2_1_08_16_FD_185931 | JGI IMG/M metagenome (GOLD analysis project Ga0179593, IMG submission 185931) | Vadose zone soil fungal communities from Angelo Coast Range Reserve, California, USA - CZODoug2_1_08_16fungal (PacBio error correction) | ecosystem: Environmental > Terrestrial > Soil >...
AGGGGAAACCAACTTCTTGAAGGGCGCGTGGGACAACAAACGCCTGGATGCCGTGAGCGATGTCATGAATTCAGTTTCAGGAGACGCTCTTCAAAGGTCACGCCGGTGACGTCGTGATGACCAGCGTTTATGAGAACCGAAAAGAGTCCTCTTGAAAAACGCAGAATAGACTGTGCGCGTCTAAGCCAGCACGGCAGGAAACCGGCGGAGAACTCTGGCAAGATACAAAAGAAAAAAAACAAGCATGCGCCAACTATGGCCTGGTTCAGGCTAACGAAAACCACAGGACACTACAACACGCGGTACCGTTTGGGGGGGGGGCCCACGTAAGAGGCAACAAGCGGAGGCCGGGACATTATGCCATATACTTGCGCAGAGCAGGTGCAGCCGATACCCGCGCCGACATAACAAAGGGGGAGAGAAAAAGCAGGAAGAGAGACAGGAAATGACAGGCCCTCCCACCGCCGCACCGCGTATAACAACGATTGCACGATCGGATACCCTGCACAACACGACTGAAAGGGAAGAACAAAAAAAGGAAATCCTTGTTAATCCTGCGCTACGTCACACGGCTAAATACATAAGGAACAAGAAGGTAAGGAAAAAAAGGAAGGGAGGACATCGACGTTGAAAGTAGAATGTAAGGGTAAACGCTTGGACGTCTGTGCAACACCGATGTGCGCTAATGTGCGAAGAAGGGGGGGGGGGGGTGAGCTGGGGGGGTACGCGGCCCAAGCAGGTCGGACAAAAGGGTGAGGAGGGGAAAAATTAAGTGGGAGCGCCCGCGCAGACGGGACGTCGATCTTAATGGAACAGAAAACTCGCTAAGGGGGACCCGCGAGAATCTCAGAACCGCCCGGTCCAGGCCCTCAGGCTGGGCGTCGAGAACGGAACTCTTTTTGCATGGGGGGCGGTGCATTTGATCGGAACAGGGGTGCCAAAAGGACTCACAAGGGTATCGGGGGAAAACTGGAGAAAAAAAAACCCAAATGGTCTTGCTTAGGCAGGCTCGTCACGAAAACCTCGCCGGTCGCGATGTCAACCTGGCAGGGTGGGGGGATTCGTAGGATTGGACAAGAAGGGAGCCTGTCTCCACTCTTGGGGGGGGGGGGGAAACGCGTACGTGTAATGCAAAAAAAAAAAAAGGGGGTGTGTTGGGAGTGTGCGATCTAACCCCACAAAAAAAAACGAACCATACACAAACGTGCAATACGGTGGGAGGAAGGACCTAGAAAGGGCAACGACCGAGCGCTACCATATCAGAGGACGGCATCATACAAGTAGCCTCGTCACACACAACTGGGATGTAGACATAAAGACATAACAACATACAACAATCGTACTGCGCAGAGTCACTGTGTAGGAGTGAAGGGGGAGAGAGGGTGGGGGGGGGTCACAGTGTTGGGGGGGGGGGGGGGGGGGGGGCTCTATTTATCCGGACGGGAAAAAACCGGGCCTAAAAAGGAAGAAAGACGGCGCGCACCGGGTCGGAGCAGGAGTGGTGAAACACCAATCACTGACATACAGGACATCGGAGGTGCAGGCGAGCCGCGAATGAAAAGCAGGGGGCAGCATCCACCCAGACGAAGAGGCCTGCAGCTGGCGCACGCGGGGCTAAAAACCGCCGCCTAGCCGCAAAACAAAGCAGGCCTGGACGGCGGGCTAAAAAGGGGAAGAGAGGAGAGAACTGCTCACAGCGGGGATGGTGGGGGGAGCGGGACCCGCTCAAAAACGTTCCAAGGGGTCCCAAGCTTAACAAAGGGCAAATCACCTGCAAAGGATGGAGGGGAGACGTGGAGGGCAAGAGGAACAAAAAAGATTCGACAGGGGATGGAACAGGACAAGGTCGACCAAACATCGCGGGAGGGAATGTAGGAAGACGCTGCCAACACATGGGGGAAAGCACCAAGGGGAGGGAAAAAGGAAAGATCGAAGCCAAGGCAGGAATCGGGTCCGGCTGTGGTTAGTTGGTGACGATGGACGCAAAAAAAAAAGGACTGGAAGATAAGGGGAAAAAGGAAAGAGGTGATATACGCAGAGCTTGAACGAGAGGGAGTTAGAGCTTGATTATCCGTCGCGTCTAGGACATTTTCCCGTGCAAAAAATCTGAGCGGTTCGAAGGGGGGGGGAGGGCGCTTGAGTACGTTGCAGTATGAGGGAAGTCTAGTATATGACGAGAATGTGACCGGCTGATGCTACTTACGTCCTCAATCAACCCAAATGGGAAAGGACGGGAAGCGTTGAGAAGGGAAAGAGGGACAGTCCTTACCAAGAGGGGGTGGAAGGACGCGACGTAAGGGATCACTGACGGTGTCCTAGGGAGGTTTCTGTGGGGAGAAAGGGACGCGTACGAAATTAGAAGGAGCAAGGCCGATCGATGGGTTCGCTGCGGTATCGACATCCACTACCGTTTACAATCTAAAAAAAAAAAAAAAGGAAAGGGGAGTCCGGACAGACGCAGAGCCACTGCCCACTTACGCTTAACACCCTGCATTCACTTACGCACACAGAAAACCAGAGCATCCAAGAAAAGAAGGGGAAGTATCGTCACTCGCAGCGCGTCTCTCCCGCCAGCCGCCTCAGCGCAATAAAACGTCAGCGTCCAGGGGTGGGGAAAAAGGGAAAAAAATATCCGGGAAAGAAGTCCCTCTCCCGCACCAGCCGCTGAACATTCTCGTCCGCGTAAGGGAGGTCAAACACGGTTTACCAGGAGGCGGCCAGCAGCACCCAGGTCGTCCCTGTGGGGCCGCGGAAAGGGGGGGGGGGAAGGGGGATATAGACAGTGGCAGAAGGACCGGCTCAAGGCGATACTCGCTTCAGATAACGGTCGCAAGGCGGGAGGGAAAACTCAAAGGATCTGCTTGAGGGAAGGGACTGTTAAGCATACGGTTCATCACCAACCCAAATTCCGAAAGGAGAGGAAGACTGGGGAAACAATAAAGAAGCAGGCGCTGGATGAGGGACCGAGCAGTCCTGTCTGAAAAGATAAAGGGGGGATCGGGAGGGCCCGCCGCGTCTGTTCACTGGTCCATTACCTTCTCGCGCCCCAGGGGAAAAAAGGATGGGACTGAGGCCTACAGGAAAGTCAAATCTGAGGGACTCTGCCCGATACTGCCGTGCTAAGGATTCCTTATAACAGACACACTACGAGTGAGCCGTCTAATTACCGGCATGAAATATCGGACAAAAAACAGTGACGGAGGCTGGCCGGGGAAAGGCCCAATCGGAAACCAATTGTCCACAATCCAATCACGACTCGGCGTACATCCACAGAAGGTGCCGCCGATGGAAACATCTTAAAGAAGCAGCCGAGGGGCGCGGCCGGGCAAGATGCAATAGGGATGGGCGAGGCCGGCCTGTGCCGCCTGGCGGACCGCAAGCGGGAGCATGGGGGGGAAGCTAGTGACCGTAAAGTTCACTAACCGGCACCAGGGCAGAAAGGGCGAGAAAGAAAAGCTGGAGTGTCCGGCGGGCGGGACTGCTACTTTAAGACGGGGGCGGAAGCTAGAGGATAAAGAGGGGTGGGGCCGTCTTTCCCGATAGGGGGGGGAACTTTCGTCTTCGGGGGGATAGACTCTTCAATCCTCCGCCTGTTACCCACCCCCAAGGAAAACCTTCAATACGAAAACAGCACGGTTGCTTAAAGGGCCCAAGAGGGGACTCATCCCTCATAGAAGGATCAACTTATTCTCTTCTCTGCATAATGACTCTCCTTCGGGAAGGGGGAGCCTGCGGCAACAGTGGTTCCATATCTATCTTGGCACAATAGGGTCCTGGCACCTATAAAGAGAACTTTCTCTAACATAACTACCTAAAGCATTTATAAGGTCCAGTTCTGCCTGAGAGGGAAGAAAAAGGGTGGGAAAGAGCCGCATTACCGCCCTTTCAAAAAGCATAACTGAACCTAAAATGCGGGGACCCTCGCCTCGTCCTTCCATACCAGTACCCGGGGAAGGGAAGTGGTAAGGAGCTGGGTCCGCGAGATAGAACAGAGAGGGACTCGAGTCCGTCCCAGCAGAAACGTCTCAGAACACCACGTGGGGACCGGTAAACGGCCTCCATACCACCCGAACGACCCTTTTCAAGCCTAAAAAGAACGCAATGAGTCCCTGAATGGAAACCCGCCTATAATACCGGCGAGCAGGCATAAATGCGTTGGCTGGACCCTCAGCGTATATAAGAGAAACAACTGGCGGCAACGCAGGAACTCTTTCGCTAACCATCTATCGTCTTCTCGGGGGCGTTTTTGATTAATCCAGCGAGGGTGTGAGCCCGATCACAAGCTGTAAAAATAGGAAGGGGACACCGCAAAGGGAGGGTACAAACGCCGCACGTATCCTAATAGCGAGAAAGGCCGGCTGATCACCACCCAAGCCATATGCCAGAGGCCACTGTCAATAGTCTTCAAACCAGGAGGGAGGGACCGTGCTTGTGGGGGTGAGATAAGGGGGGGGGTGGGGGGGGGGGGGGGGGGGGGGAGGGGGTGGGGGGGGGGGGGTGTGTTGTTGTTGGTTGTGGGGGGCAGATCTCCCGAACTTCCCTAGAGATCCTATCATATTCCTTAATGTCTCCCTCCCGGGTAGTTGCCAGGCCCGGGGTGAAGGGGAACTGATAGTAAACTTCCTCACTAGGGGAGAATCCTTTGGTCAAAATCTATCAACGCTTAGGGGGAATAGAGAGAGGGGGAAAGGATCCGAACAGAGGGAGTAAGTCAGACCATACTTCACCCTGGCAACTGGGTACCCTCCTTCTGATGAAGGAAGAAGACCGGTACTCCATCTGTCCGTGAGGGAGGCGAGGAGAAAAGGCCTTACTACCTCCGAAAAATCCCAGTCTCTCTCGGGCATATGGCTTCGCCGGGGAGAGTCAAGGGACCGGGTAGTCAGGGCTCGCGATGCGCAGGTAGGCAAACACTGCTGAAACGAAGAAAGTGCGGAAATGTTCCTCAGAGGAGCAGCGCTGGGTTCGCTGGAAGAACTCCCCCGAGGAAGCATAAAAAATGAAGCCCGACAAGAGGGGGGGAAGGGAAGAGGCCGCTCTTGCAGTTTTTCGATTCAAACTTTGAAGGACTGGTAAACAACGCAAAACTGCTCGCCGATAATTCGCTGTCACATTCTGACAAAGGGAGCAAAGTGGTTAGGGCTTTTGGGAGCCCGATGCGACACGGGGAAAAAAGGTGACAAACGTGGGTCTTGAGCTGGGTGGTGGTGAGAAGGCCGAGCTTGGAAGGCTAGGATTGACCATGCCAGGCCAGTCATGCGAAAAGTGCATGGTTAACCTTTGCTTCGTTGGTCAAAAGGTCAAAGACGAAAAAGGTAGTGGGTACGAGCGGGGGAACGAACACTTGGACTTAACTCGCTTTTCAAACCGCTCGAACGGCCAAACGGTCTGAACATCGGGTGTCGTTAGTAAGCCGGATTAGAATGAAAGAGGGCCGGCGAACTGGTTAACAAAAAATATTCCTTTGGGAACAGGGACAGGCGTCGGACCGGGGGGAGGCAAGCCTGAATTTCTGCAAGCCAGCGAAATATCAGGAAGATCGAGGGCGAAAAAAGAGGTCAGGGGGACGTTCAGCGAACTCTCCAGCTGTTTGTCAAGTTCCTTTTTATTGGGAGGGACAATGAACATCTTCATGGCAGATCTGCAGAGTCGACTTCCAGCTGTCGAAAAGGTAGGCAAAGCGTGCCACTCAGATGAATATTCAAGAAAAACCAGGGGATCAAACGAGAAAGAACGCAAAAAAAAGAACGTGACAGCAGGGACGAACGTGGGCATCCCTGGGTGGCGGGGGCCCGCCCTGCACTAGCATTCCAGAGGGAGAACCAAAAAAAAGGAAAGAAAGTAAGGGCCCGCCTGACCGAAAAAGAAACCGAGGGGGAGCGCCGCCGCGGGAGAGCTGGAATATTTTAAAACCTGCATCAGTCTGTGTTAGGCAACCTCCGAATACATTCTGTTGCCAATGTGGGTCATTGCGGGAATGCCTCCTTGATGCGCTGGTAATCCTAGTGTTCGAAAGAGACCGGAGACGGCTAACTCGTATGTGGGGGGGGTTAGCCGGATACCTGCTGCGCAAGAATTTCGGCAGAGGCCAAATCCGAGGTTCCCTCAGGGTCAAAAAAACTCAGAAAGTGGCCTGCCTACATTGTGCCGAACTTTACTCCATCCAGCCACGCAGAGGTACCGACCAGGCAGGATACCGGCGCAAAGGAAAGCGGCTCGTTCCACAAAAGAAATCCAAAAGGCTTATCGGGGGGGCCTAGGATCCAAAAAAGGCGAAAATTGCGGCTGGGGTGATTCACTGCCTTCTGGCAACTAGACTCAAAACAAAACTTGTCCTGAAAGCCCTAGCTAAAGGAAAAACCGTATAAAATCGCCCCGCTGTGGATTTACATCTACCTGCCTTTGAATCTTGCCACTGATGCTGGGAATGCAACCCCTGAGCAGCGAAATAACAAATTGGGCCGAAGGCCTTCAACAAACTCAGCCCAGAATCCAGGGAAATCCTGAACTGCCGACCTCCACCGCATTCCAAGGTAGGAGTGTCGGGAAAGGTAACAAAGGAAATCGAGGGCTCCGCTGAGAATGCCAGATATCCAGGGAGACTGGTTGGTGGAGAGACGGTGGCTGGATTGGGCGCTGAGCAAAAAACTTGAGGGGTGCTGGGGGAAGGAGCCCGAGACTGCTCCTGTTCCGGAGATCGCTCCCTCCGTTTCTAATTTGCAAGGATAGGACGCGGGGAAAACCCGGGAAGTATGGCGGCAGAGGCCTGCGTCAGGGCAGGAGAGAAGGTGCCGTCCTTTAATATGGTGGAGTGGAGGAGGGGAGTAATAGGAAAATGGTTAGTGGGGAGGGGAAGATATGAGGGAAAGTGGAAGAGCGGGGTAGAGAGAGAGTGGAGGAACCCGGAGGGGAGAAATGAGGGAGGGAAGTTAAGGTTATAGGAGTAGTAGGAGGGGAATAAGGTGTAGGAGGGGGGGGGGACAATAAGAGGGAATAGAGACGGGGATGGGCAGTGGAGATACTCGGGTGATCGCTCAGTATTGAATGAACCCGCTTGGAGAGAAACTCGCGAACACAAAAGATCGGAACACTGATAACGTCGCTGCAGATTGCCTAAAACGAAACGCCAGAGAAAGGCAGGAAGAGGGGATCACAGTGACTAAAGAAGAGAGACAGGCCGGACACACGATGGAAGGATCATTTTCCGCTACGGAAAAAAGCACAATCGCTCCTGGAAATGGTAAGGGTAGGACCCGTAAAGAAGTGAGTCATCATAAGGACCGCTCTTCATATGCCAAGTACAAAAATCCGTAACGAAGCGAAACAACAATGGAGGGGAAAGGGCGGGGGAGGCCGAAGAGACCGGCACCGGACGACAGTCCCTTCAACGACGCCCGGGGAACCAGGTATCTTCCTAAAATCAAAAGAAAGCAGCGAACAGGCTAGTGACAAGGGGCGCCGTCGCAAAAGGTTAGTATTATCCGTCGTAGAGGAACAACTGAAAAAAAACGAAGGGGACTGAGTAACGTGGCGTATCAGGTAAATCGGCCGAACGATGTGAAGAACAGGGCAACAAACGTTGGAAAAGAAACTGGCGACACCGATGTGCGGGGCCAGAGCGGGTACCTAAGACTGAGTAGCTCTCACTCGGGAGAAAAATAGGCGGTCCAGCCTAAAGGTTTCAGGGCGGGACTTCCGGTGTCGAAGCGCTTTGGAAAAAAGTCGGTCTTCCGCACCAAGATTTGCGAGAAGAAGAGGCCGCCGCAGAAAGGAAGAGTTGACCCCACGCTGCCCGGCGGGGGGAACTCATGTGAGGTGGCAGGGGCTCGGACCGCAAGGGCCGACGGCGGAGGGAAGAAAGAAAATGTTGTGGAGGAAGGTGGCCGTATAAGGCCCCGGCGAGGGCTACCTTCTATCAGGGCTCGGAAAGCACCTCTGCAGAAAGTACGGCAATTGTGTGGGGTGCCGGAGGTCAGTGAATTGGGAGAAGGGGGGGACCGAAGGTGAGGGCGACGTTCTGTGCCGACTCCTTGAGGTGTCAGCTATCTACATTCACGGCAATGTACATGCTAAGCACTAGAAGAACGATCAGAAAAAAAAAAAAAAAAAAAAAAAAAAAAAAAAAAGACGGAGAGAAGAGGAAGTCGGTTAGACTCTGAAAACAAAACTAGGAAAGGAGAAATAGATAACCGACGTGGGGGACTAGTCTCTGTGCTAAGGAGGATGAGGAGAGTATTAGCCAAATAGTTATAATGGTAATATTGCAGGGGAAGGAGAGAAAAGGACTCAACCACGAGCAGGCACCGTGGACTTCCGTGCAGAAAAGGGAACAGTGAAAATCATGGAAAAACAGAGCCAAAAACGTGGGAAAGGGCCAGACTCTTCTTCCTATGCTCCGTCAATACCCTTCCGAGGGAAGCAAGGGTGGACCCTGCAGAAAACAAGAAAAAAAAAAATAAAATCCCAACGACCATCGTCCTGCGCTGACAACTTGAAGAAGAAAAACTCCGGAAGAAAGTCAATAAAATAAACTAGGCCTTGAGACCGGGGCGGGCTTCATCTGCTCCAGCTAAGCGGGGAGGAAGGGAACGGATCCACGGGCCCGGGAAAAGCGACTACATACCGCCCTAACACTAGGCGGTGAAAAGAAGGGCACAGAACCAAACTCTTATAATTAGGAGGAACCGCTAAGGGAAAAGCAACGCCAAGACATGCGCAGGAGGCAAGCGTGCCACCAACTGGGGAGACGCAACCCCTCGGTGCCCGAGAACCTTATCAATCCGTTCCCAGAAAAGGGAATCAGGGGGTGGCTGTATGGGGAGAGCCAGTGGGGAGCGCGCCGGAAAACAGTACTTTGTGGGGAGTAGGACAAACATGGTGCCTTTGCTACGCAGAGCTTTCCAAGGACGAAGCGAGGAAAGAGCTGGGGAGGATCAATCACACTGGCTCGTCATCATGCCTAGACGCAGGGGGGGGGGAGGCCGGCCCGGAACTTGAAGGGTGGTAGCGCTGGAGTACGGCGTTCAATGGTCACCGTGCAGGTGCTAGAACGAGGGCAGTCTCTGGAAAGGACTCAAGCTTGGGAACTACGCAATTAACCAAGTACAAGGGTCGGACAGGCATGTGTGTCCGGACCTGGAGTCTTACATTAGAAGGATCGGGGTGGAAGGAAAACTGCGCGAGGCTGCATCTTCGGGGGGGCTGTTTAGCGGTGGAGTGGTACAACTGGGGGACGCTTACCGGAATGCCGCGAGTACTTAACCATCGATCGTTATGCAGCGCGGTAATCTCCTCACAGACCTTTCCCACCTCGCAACGTGAAAAAAGTCAAATCTCTAACTGCCCCATGATCCTGCCAGGAGGCCCCGACTGCACTGGGGCTCACTAGAAAAACTAACATTACATACGGACTCAAGAAAGAGAGGCAGAGAGAGCCAGGCCCCAGCGGCCGAGAAGACGAAAAAACCTGTCCCTAAACCAGCCCGCTCAAGAAAATCCCAAATTGGCAGCCAAATAAGGATAAAGGATGATGCTGGGGGCAAGGAAGACCTCGAAGCATTTTTCCCGCAAAACCGCAACAAGGCAATGCGGGGACCAGGGGTAGAGTTGGGAACATTAAGGCACCGTCTGTCCCCGCTCTTTAAAGTCCGGGAGAGTGTCCTTGTCAAAGGGATGGTACCGCTCGCTAACGGGTGTGAGTGATCACAAACAGTTGCATATATTCCCTTCTCAATTGAAGGGATCAACCAGGGCGGAGACCAGGTCAAGACTCCGAGGGGTAGGGCGGGTCTAATCCCTGCCAGTAGAGTAGGTCTGTCGTAACTGGTGGGGGAAAGCGGAGAACACCAAGGAGAACTGGAAGGGAAAGGGAAACTCGATCGTGGGACGAAGTAAATCAGTGTCTGGGAAGCTGGAAAAGCCGGGTAAGGTGCGCCGGTAATGCACGCGGTGTAAAACCAATCTGCGGATGAACCTCGGGGCAATGCCAAAGTCTCGCAGTGCAAAGATATAACCGATAGGACCGACTGATGAACATGAATCGGCAACGCAGACTCGGACACTTCACAGGAGGATTGATCGAACACAATAAAGGGAGTAGTTAGCAGGCATGAAACTCTGGGGACAGGGTAAACAAAAAGGAGTGCCAGACCGGCGCTGGAGAAATGCCGCATCGGAAAAACCGTGGGAGCAGAAGGGGGTCAAGAAAGCAAGGAAGAGGGTCTTCATAACACAGAAACTTTTCCTGGGGGACAAGGGGGCCAGAGACAACAAGCCTCTTTGGGAGGAGGGGAACTATCGAGATGGCCTGCTGGGAGAGGGATGTCATGGGCCGACAAGGACCCGACCCTTAGAGGTTGAAAAAACAGAGTGACGCGGAGGGGGTACCCAGGGCAACACCATGCTGCTCGCCAAGTTCGAAAGCCAACTCTTGCAGTGTGTTTCCTGCGGGATGGGGGTCAAAAATTCTCTTTTCAGATTTCGGTCCCTATTCAGGAAGCCCGCTCTTTGCTTGGTTCACGGGGTTCTGACCAGTCGGTAAGAAGACGGAGGAAGAGACGACTGCAGATACGGGCAAATGTTCAGCTGAGCCCCCAAAGAAAAAGCCAAGGCCACATAAAAGCTGGAGCTGGTCGAAAGAGGAATTTACGGGCCCTCTTCTCTGACCAGAATCCTCTAGGGATTCGGACGAAGACTGCGACTCTACGGATAAAGACTTAGGGAAGACGCCTGGCCACATGTTCAGGGGAACCTAATACGCTCTGGACCTTTCGAAAAACGCCAGTCGAAGAACCTCCGTTCCGCCACCAAAAGATCTGAAGAAGACGGGGGGAGCCGGAGAGGGGACGACCGTGACATAGTCGCGGCAATAAAGGGGCCTCCAACTCTCAGGTACATAGTCGGGGGGGCCATTCAGATTGGAAATGAAAGCTGAACAAGGAAACCCTGGCCTGTTCGACTTCACAGTCCGAACTTTCAAATCTATCGGGGGGAAGGGGCGCTGCAGAACAGCCCAGCCAGAAAAATGGACATTTAAAGAATACACGCCAGCACACAAAGCCTAAAAAACACGGCCTCACGGAAGGGTCAAAAAAAAATGAAAGTGGAAAAACTAGAGAAAATTGGAAGGCATGCATGATTTCTGTGCTCCAGCATGAACTAGAAGGAAGGAACACGGGGATGAAAAAGGAGGGCCGCTGTCAGACACACATCGAATCGGGGAGGGGGTGAGCAGGTGGGAGGGGATCGCCAAGGGAGGGGGAGGGAGGACCGCGGCACCCAGACGCTGCCGAGGATATCAAATCGTTCACGAGAGCTATTTTCAGCTCGACAAATTAAAGAATGACAGTATCGAAACGGATGGCTACGAAACGGAGTTCTCAACGACCAAAGCCATATGAAGAGGTGCAGAGCCTTGGGGAAGGACCGGGAGGGAAAGGGCCCTTATCACGATAAACGAATATGAACAAGGGTACCAGGGAGGGGAAGGCGAAAAGGACCCCTCCCGGTATTCAAAGTGGGGGGAGAAGGGATCAGGCTGACTTCCTATAGGAGATCCGGGTCAAAG